>ERZ1035006.153-NODE-153-length-57385-cov-53.556829_pt1 | contig 57385 bp, 39 predicted proteins | sample MGYA00520694_ERZ1035006 | MGnify/ENA primary metagenome ERZ1035006 (study PRJEB33766, sample SAMN09781746) | gut metagenome | biome: gut microbiome | host: Homo sapiens | place: Madagascar | study: EMG produced TPA metagenomics assembly of the PRJNA485056 data...
CTATGCGCGGTTTCTTCTCTATGGAAGACCTCAAGCAGTTCCGCCAGTGGGGTTCTGTAACTCCTGGTCACCCAGAGCTCGACTTGGAGCGTGGCATCGAGAACTCATCAGGTCCTCTTGGTCAGGGTCATGCCCTCGCAGCTGGTGCAGCTGTAGCAGAGAAGTTCTTGGAGGCTCGTTTGGGATCTACCATGATGCAGCACAAGATCTACGCATACATCTCTGATGGTGCTGTAGAGGAGGAAATCTCTCAGGGTGTAGGTCGTATCGCTGGTAACCTTGGCTTGAACAACCTCATCATGTTCTACGATTCTAACGATATCCAGCTCTCTACAGAGTGTGGCGTCGTAATGAACGAGGATACAGAGATGAAGTACAAGGCTTGGGGCTGGAATGTCATCAAGATCAACGGTAACGACGTGGCTCAGATTCGTGAGGCTCTCGATGCTGCCCAGAAGGAGCAGGATCGCCCTACCCTCATCATCGGTAAGACTGTAATGGGTAAGGGTGCTCTCCGCGCTGACGGTACTAGCTACGAGGCTTGCATCAATACTCACGGTGCTCCTCTCGGTGGCGACGCATACGTAAATACAATCAAGCACCTCGGTGGTGATCCTGAGAATGCATTCGTTATCTTCGACGATGTAAAGGAGATCTACGCTAAGCGTGCTGAGGAGTTGAAGAAGATCGTTGCTGAGCGCAAGGCTGCAGAGGCTGAGTGGCGCAAGGCTAACCCAGAGAAGGCTGCTCAGATGGATGAGTGGTTCAGCGGCAAGGCTCCTAAGGTAGACTGGAGCAAGGTTGAGCAGAAGGCTGGTTCAGCTACTCGTGCTGCTTCTGCTGCTTGTCTCGGTGTTTTGGCAGAGCAGGTTCCTAACATGATCTGTGCATCTGCAGACCTCTCTAACTCTGATAAGACCGACGGCTTCTTGAAGAAGACCAAGAGCATCGTTCGCGGTGACTTCTCTGGCGCATTCTTCCAGGCTGGTGTTGCTGAGTTGACGATGGCTGATATGTGTATCGGTATGATGCTCCACGGTGGTGTGGTAGCAGCTATGGGTACATTCTTCGTATTCTCTGACTATATGAAGCCAGCTGTTCGTTTGGCTGCCTTGATGCAGATTCCAGTTAAGTTTATCTGGACTCACGATGCATTCCGTGTTGGTGAGGATGGACCTACCCACGAGCCAGTGGAGCAGGAGGCACAGATTCGCTTGATGGAGAAGTTGAAGAACCACGCAGGTAAGGACAGCGTTCGCGTATTCCGTCCAGCTGATGCTGACGAGACTACCGTTTGCTGGAAGCTCGCTATGGAGAACATTGACACTCCTACCGCTCTTATCTTCTCTCGCCAGGGCATTGCTAAGTTGCCAGAGGGCAACGACTATGAGCAGGCTGCCAAGGGTGCTTACATCGTAGCAGGTAGCGACGAGAACCCAGACGTAATCTTGGTAGCTAGCGGTTCTGAGGTATCTACCTTGGAGGCTGGTTGCGAGGCTTTGCGCGCCGATGGCATCAAGGTTCGCGTAGTAAGTGCTCCATCAGAGGGCTTGTTCCGTGGTCAGAGCAAGGAGTATCAGGAGAGCGTATTGCCTAAGAACGCTAAGATCTTCGGTATGACAGCTGGTCTTCCTGTAACCCTTGAGGGTCTCGTAGGTGCCAACGGTAAGGTTTGGGGTATGCAGAGCTTCGGTTTCTCAGCTCCTTACAAGGTGCTTGATGAGAAGCTCGGCTACACAGACGAGAACGTTTACAAGCAGGTAAAGGCTTTCTTGGCTGAAGCATAAATATAAGTTGGGAGTTAGGAGTTTGGAGTGAGGAGATTCATCCTTCTCCCTACTTCTAACTTCTTTTTTATATAAAGATTAATTATTCTTTTTATTAACCTCTTAAAATTTAACCATTATGGAAATTAAGACAGTTGGTATTGCTAGCGATCACGCTGGTTTCCCATTGAAGCAATTCGTGTTGGAATATCTTGAGAAGAAGGGTTATCCTGTTAAGGACTACGGTACTTATAGCGATGCCAGTGTAGATTACCCAGACTTTGGCCACGCTCTTGGCGAGGGCATTGAGAGCGGTGAGGTTTATCCTGGTATTGGTATCTGTGGTAGTGGCGAGGGTATCGCCATGACACTCAATAAGCATCAGGGGGTGCGTGCTGGTTTGGCATGGTGCAAGGAGATTGCTCATCTCATCCGTCAGCACAATGATGCTAACGTATTGGTTCTTCCTGGTCGTTTCATCGACAACAAGACTGCCGAGTCTATCCTCGACGAGTTCTTTGCCACTACTTTCGAGGGTGGCCGTCATGAGCGCCGTGTCAAGAAGATTCCTGTTCAGAAGTAATCTTATTAATATAAAAAATCAGCCTACCCAATGAACATTGGATAGGCTGATTTTTTTGTTTACCCCTTCTTAGGTAAGCTGATTTTCTTGTTGATCTTGAATCGATCAAATCCCTCACCATACACACCGATGACGGCGCTCTGGCTAACGAATGCCGATGGATCTATCTCATCTATCAATCGGAATATCTTCTGCGATTCACTCTGGCGCGCCAAGACAAAGAGCATGTGTACGTCCTTGCCACTATAGCATCCATGACCATCCATCACCGTACATCCACGGTCGGCAGCCGTATTGATGGCAGCACTGAGCTCCAGGTATCTGTCAGAGATGATGAAGAACTGCACCGAACGGCGCAAGGCATTCACCACATGGTCCACACAGAGCGACTGCACGCAGAGACATACATAGCCATAGATCACCATCTCCCAAGAGCGGAGCACAAGGTAAGAACTGGTCACGATGATGAGGTCCACCATCATGATGACATGGCCCAGCGATACATTCCAGTACTTATGGATCATAGCCGCCACGGTATCGCTACCACCCGTAGAGCCATTGCAGGAGAGTCCCAAGCCCGCACTGCTGCCCATGAAGAAGGCGCCAATCACGGTAGCCATGAAAGGCTGGTCATGGAGCAATGGAGTCATGCCCACGGTATGTGTTTCGATGATGCGAGTGGCGAGGGCAAAGATGCCTACACCATAAATCGTCTTCAGGCAGAACTTCCATCCCAGTATGCGCAGGGCTATCAAGAGCAGGAACACATTCAGTGCCAAATAAGACACAGATGCAGGCACTCCAAATCCCCAGTAGATGATAGATGCGATACCTCCTACTCCACCCATGGTGATATGGTTGGGGAGCAAGAAGATGTTCAGACCAATACTTCCTTCTATCATCGCCAAGGCAATGATGATGTAGTCACGAATTTCATGAATTCTACTTTTTCTCGTCATAATTATTATCCTATATTTTTAATTTCGGGTGCAAAGGTACGGCAAATATTGTTAAAATCCAAGCACAATCAGCCAAAAGAACGTCCAAAGGGCAAAAAATAGCTAAAAATTATGCAAATATTGGCTAAAAATGAGCTTATTACAAAAAAAATGCCTACTTTTGCCCTATCGTATCATACATAAATGAGCATGACGAAATGAATATCTATAACAAAAATAATTAAAACTATCAAGTCTATGGAAAAGATTAACGAAAGCATAGCCTCATGGCCTAGCCTGAGCAATGGCATCCACTACAACTGGCTAGTAGACTATCCAGCTTATAGTGCTTTTGGCACCTACGAACTCTCCATCGAGGATTGGGAGAAGCGTGACTTCATCCAGAATTTCAAGGGCAATTCCGAGCTCACTACAGAGACTGACCATCAGCAGGCTATGTCGAAGGCCATCTCCCTAGTATCTGATTATGTCATTGAGCATTTTGGCGAAGAGGCCAAACAGCTCTGCTTGCTCTGTGTGCCAGCCTCCCTGCAGTCAGCCACCAAGCGCCGTTTTGAGCATTTCAGCGATCAGGTGTGCCAGCTCACTGGTATGGAGAATCTCTATCCTGCCATCTCCTTCACATCTGAGGTGGATGAGGTTGGCGACACTGTAGATACTTCCCATCTCGATGCCCATCTTCTCCAAGGCAAGCGCATCCTGATCTTTGATGACATCATAGCCTCTGGTGGTTCCCTCGCCCGCTTCGCCGACAAACTTTCCGAGCTGCAAGGTGAGGTAGTAGCAGCCCTGGCATTGGGCAAGAAGATTTCAGATGGATATGACCAGTAACGTATGTAAACAAAATTCTTAAGAAATAAAGGTGTATAAATTTACATTTAAAAAATACGTGACGAAGAAAAAATCTGAATATCCCGAGGAAAATAAATTTTCGTCCCGAGAAAATTTTTTTTTCCTCGGGACGTTATCTTTTTAGGGCTTTTGCCCTTATTTTAGGGGGCCATCCTTTTCTTTTTGCTATGTAATTTTTTTTCAAAAAAAAGAGGCTAGACAATTATGTCCAGCCTCTTCATATATAAACAAATAGCCTAGATTACTTGCTCTCCTCTTCTGCCTGCTTGGTTTCTGCAGCTGTAGGGCCGTAGAAGCCATAGTATGCCTGGTAGCGAGTGTAACCCCAGTTAGCCTGTGCCTTCTCTGGGTCGAGCTCCTTAGCCTTGTCGAGAACCTTGATAGCCTCCTGGTAAACTACCTTGCGGCCGTTAGGATCCTGCAAGTTACCAGCCTTGCTGTTGTAGCAAGCACCGAGGTAAGTAAGAACTACCACATTGTCTGGCTTAGCATCGAGAGCCTGCTTGAGACACTTGATGGCGTTGTCAGCATCATTCTTCTGGATGTATACCATACCCTTGTTGGCAAGAGCCACGAAGTTGTTAGGGTTCTTAGCGATGGCTGCATCCAAGAGCTCCATCTGCTCCTTCTCCATTTTCAATGAAGAGAACATAGAGTTCAAACCGTCGAGCACTACCTCGTTGGTCTCGTCCTGAGCATAGATAGCCTTGAGCTTGTCAACGTATGCCAAAGAGTCAGCATGAGTCTTCAAACCGTCCTTCATCACGTAGAGCTTGAGGTTGAGAGCGTCCTTAGCCTGCTTCTCGTCCTTCATTGCCATATCGCAATACTTCTCGCAGCGAGCTGGGTCCTTAGCCTGATATGCATAGCGAGCTGTGAAGAGAGCCACCTGACCGAGATACTCCTTCTCACCCTCTTTCTCCTTGGTCTTGTTGGCAAAGAGAGGAGCGTCCTCTGTATCGAGGAATGCACCCCAATACTTCAATACATTGTCTGACTCATTGTTCTGAGCAGCAGTCTGACCAGCGTTAACAAGCTGGACACGAGCACCCCATACACGAGTAGCGTTAGCATTAGCGAACTTAGGAGCTACCTTGCCCTTGGCATTAGGAAGCTGATCATACTTGTCGCACTCCAAGGCGTTGATCAAGGCATTGTATGCGCCCTCGTTCATCACCTTCTCGTCCACAGGATCATTCTTCTTCATGATCTGGTTGGTCTGCATGATGCTCTGCTGGTCGTTGTAGTCCTTCATACCGAGGTCTACGAGCTTGTTGTAAGCCTTAGCCTTCTCGGCATCATTTGCCAACTGCCCCAAGTTCTGCTTAACCAAAGCCTCAGCCTCGGCATAAGTCTTGGCCTTCATGATTGCCTTGAGGGCATCACTGTCGCCTGCGAATGCTGATGTGGCACCTAGTACCATCATAGCAGCAACGATTAACTTTTTCATTGTCTTTAACTAGTTTAAAGTTGTTATTATTATTTACGCGTCTTCATTATTGTCTTCTGGAGCCTCTACTTGAGCCTCAGCTTCAGCCTGCGCCTCTGCCTCCACAGCTTCCTCGGCTGTCTTGGCTCCTACGGTGTCGTTCTCTATCTCCTCGCTCTTCTTAGCCCAAGCTGAGCGGCTCTCCTCCTCTACTGAGGCCTCAAGCTCTGAACTCATCACCTTGCATACGCTGGCGATGACGTCATTCTTCTTAGTGAGGTTGATGAGACGAACGCCCTGGGTGGCACGACCCATTACTCGGCAATCAGCCACGGCAAGGCGAATCACGATACCGCTCTGGTTGATGATCATGAGGTCATTGTCATCTGTTACGTTCTTGATGGCTACCAAGCGACCGGTCTTGTCGGTGATGTTGAGGGTCTTCACACCCTTAGTACCACGGCTGGTCACACGATAATCCAATACCTCTGAACGCTTGCCATAGCCCTTCTCACTCACTACCATCACGGTCTCGCGCTCTGGGTCATTGACGGTAATCATACCGATCACTGCATCGTCTCCCTCATCGAGTCGCATACCGCGCACACCAGTAGATGTACGGCCCATGGTGCGAATCTGGCTCTCATGGAAGCGAACGGCTCTACCATTGCGGTTGGCAAGGATCAGCTCGTTCTGACCATTTGTCAGACGAACATCTACCACCTCGTCACCTTCTACTATATTAATAGCGATGACACCATTGGTACGTGGACGAGAGTATGCCTCCAGGCAGGTCTTCTTCACTGTACCATTCTTGGTAGCGAACACTACATAGTGAGAATTGATAAACTCGGTGTCGTTCAAGCCTCTCAAGCGGAGGAATGCGTTCACCTGGTCATCGGCCTCTATGTTGAGGAGGTTCTGGATGGCACGACCCTTAGAGTTGCGGTCGCCCTCTGGAATCTCGTAGCACTTGAGCCAGTAGCAACGTCCCTTCTTAGTGAAGAAGAGCATGGTCTGGTGCATAGTGGCTGGATAGATATACTCCGTGAAGTCCTTGTCACGAGTGCGGGCACCCTTGGCACCTACACCTCCACGAGCCTGCTCACGGAATTCTGACAGCGGAGTGCGCTTGATATAGCCCAGGTGGCTCACGGTGATAACCACAGGATCATTTGGATAGAAGTCCTCAGGGTTAAACTCGTGGTCGTCTGGCTTGATCATAGTACGGCGAGCGTCGCCATACTTCTCCTTCACCTCGTTGAGCTCATCCTTCATCACCTTCTTGCAAAGCTCTGGATCGTTCAAGATCTGGTTCAAGTAGTCGATGGTCTTCATCAACTCGTCAAACTCATTGTGCAACTGCTCCAAGCGCAGACCGGTGAGCTGGCTCAATCGCATATCCACGATAGCCTTGCTCTGGAGTTCATCCAGCTCGAATCGCTTCTCCAAGTTGCGCTGAGCATCAGATGGAGTCTTGCTGGCACGGATGATATGTACCACCTCGTCGATATTGTCGCAGGCGATGATCAAGCCCTCCAAGATGTGGGCACGCTCCTGCGCCTTCTTCAACTCATACTGAGTGCGGCGGATGGTAACATCATGACGATGCTCCACGAAGTACTTCACACACTCCTTCAAGCTCAAGAGGCGTGGGCGACCGGCTACCAATGCGATGCAATTCACAGAGAATGAACTCTGTAGGGCTGTCATCTTGAAGAGTTTGTTCAAGAGCACATTGGCGTTGGCATCACGCTTCACGTCTACCACGATGCGCATACCCTGACGGCCTGACTCATCATTGACATTGGCGATTCCGTCTACCTTGCCCTCCTTAGCCAGGTCGGCGATGGCCATCACGAGCTGCTCCTTGTTCACACCATAAGGAATCTCGGTGATCACAATCTTGTCGTGGCTCTCACCACTCTCTATCTCGGCTGTGGCACGTACCACGATTCTGCCTCTACCAGTCTCGTAAGCATCCTTCACGCCCTGGATGCCATAGATGGTGGCACCTGTAGGGAAGTCTGGAGCTGGGATATACTGCATCAAGCCTTCGGTGTCAATCTCAGGATTGTCGATGTAAGCGCAGCAACCATCTATCACCTCGCCCAGGTTGTGGGTAGGAATATTGGTAGCCATACCTACAGCGATACCGTTACCGCCATTCACCAAGAGGTTAGGTATCTTGGTAGGCATCACAGAAGGCTCCTGGAGGGTATCGTCGAAGTTGTTCATCATATCGACGGTTTCCTTGTCCAAGTCGTCCATGATGTGCTCACCCATCTTAGAGAGTCGGCACTCAGTGTAACGCATGGCAGCAGGAGAGTCGCCGTCCACAGATCCGAAGTTACCCTGTCCGTCGATGAGGGTGTAACGCATGTTCCACTCCTGTCCCATTCTGACGAGGGCGCCATATACAGAAGAGTCGCCGTGTGGGTGATACTTACCAAGCACCTCACCTACCACGCGCGCACATTTCTTGTAAGGTTTGTCACTGGTATTTCCAATACCCAGCATACCGTAGAGAATACGGCGATGCACAGGCTTGAAACCATCACGCACATCAGGGAGGGCACGAGCCACGATAACCGACATAGAATAGTCGATATAGGATGACTTCATCTCCTCCTCAATGTTGATTTTCATGATTCTATCATGATCCATTGTCTGATTTTCGTCCATTTCTATCTATTATGATTTTTGAATATTCTTCTATTGTTGTCCCATTCCGAGGGTTGACTTAACTAGGGCGAAAAAGCCCCAAAATTGCGTTTAAGGGCATTTTTAGGCGATTTGAGCCGTTTTGCCCTTTCTGAAACGCTCGACAAAGTTACAAAAAAAATACTAATAAAAACACGAAATGCTCTAAAATCTGCACTTTTTAGCATAATTTGTATTTTTTGACAGCAAAAAAGTTGGCATAGCATTTGCTAAAACGAAAATTAATGTGTAATTTTGCACTCAAATATATTAATAATGTAACGAATATGCAGAATCCATTATCACATATCAAGGACATACTGAGTCTCTGCAACGACGAGGCTGCCAAGTCGCACAGCTCAGCTATCAGCGCTGCGCACATCATGCTAGGCTTCCTGAACTCACAGAATAGCGAGATGGGCAAGATCATAGAGCATGCTTGTTCCACCAGTGCTTACAACGTGCAGAAACTGATTAGGGATGTCATGGAAACTGAAGATATGACAGCTGATCCCGCTCCCGCTGTCAAGAATTTGCCTTTCGACCGAGATGCAAGTCTCATCATTCGCGACGCAGTAAAGCAGGCTTACATCTATGACAAGTCGGAATATGTGGAGCCAAAGCATGTTTTGCTCGCACTGCTCAAGCACCAAGAGATGGGACTCGCTCGACTGCTTGCCGACCAAGGCATCACTTACGACGTTATTAAGGACTATCTATACACAGACCCTCAAACTGGCCTGAAACGTGACAAGGACGGTTATATCACCCCTCCAACCCCAATCAGCGTGGTAGAGGGCACTGGAGATGAATATGAGGTGACAGACGACTTTGATAACTTGGACGACGAAGAACAAGGTGCTAACGGACCTGTCGTAGATGAGATGAGCAATCAGAACGACAATATGCTGGACCCTGACGAGGAGCCGCTCGACTTCAGCAGCAACCAGCCGATCAAAGACACCCAAAGCCCTCAGCAGAAGGGCCCGAAGAAAAAGAGCAACACTCCTGCCCTCGACAAATATAGCACCGACCTGACCCAAGCGGCAAAGGATGGAAAGCTAGACCCTGTAGTGGGCAGAGACAAGGAGATAAAGCGCGTGATGGAGATTCTGGGCAGAAGAAAGAAGAACAACCCAGTGCTCATCGGCGAACCAGGTGTGGGCAAGAGTGCCATTGCCGAAGGCTTGGCGCAGCTCATCGTAGAGCAGAAGGCAGCCCCACTCTTCCTCAACAAGCGCATCTTGAGCCTCGACATGACAGGCATCGTGGCAGGCACCAAGTATCGTGGCCAATTTGAGGAGCGCATCAAGAGTGTGATCAAAGAACTGGAAAAGAATCGCGACATCATCATCTTCATCGACGAGATTCATACCATCATTGGTGCGGGCTCGGGCGAAGGTACGATGGATGCCGCCAACATACTCAAACCAGCCCTGGCTCGTGGTACCATACAGTGCATCGGAGCCACCACCCTCGATGAATATCGCAAGAGCATAGAGAAGGATGGCGCCCTGGAGCGCAGATTCCAGAAGGTAATCGTGGACCCTACCACTGCCGAGGACACCCTGCTCATCCTGAAGAACATCAAGAGCAGATATGAGAACTTCCATGAGGTGAGCTACACAGAGGAGGCTCTGCAAGCTTGCGTCCGACTCACTGAGCGATACATCACCGACCGCTACTTCCCAGACAAGGCTATCGACGTGCTGGATGAAGTAGGTTCGCGCCTACATCTTAATAATGCATCCGTTCCTCAGGACATCGTGGAGATGAAACAGCAACTCGATGAGTTGATGGCCAAGAAGTCGAGAGCCGTGGCTTGCCAAAACTTTGAGATGGCAGCCACCCTGCGTGATGCACAGGCTAAGATGGAGAAGAAACTCCAGGAGAGAGAAAGCAATTGGCGCAATGGCGACAGCGGCAACCACGTGCCTGTGGGCGAAGCTGAGATAGCTGAAGTGGTGAGCCAGATGGCTGGCGTACCTGTGCAGCGAGTAGCCGAGGGCGAAACAGCCCGACTCAAGAACTTGGGCAATGTGCTCAAGGGTGAGGTTGTGGGCCAGGATGAAGCTGTAGAAAAAATGGTGAAAGCCATCCAGCGCAATCGCCTGGGACTTCGCGACCCTAACCACCCTATCGGCGTATTCATGTTCCTGGGTCCTACGGGCGTGGGCAAGACCTATCTCGCCAAGAAACTCGCCGAGCAGATGTTTGGCGACAGCAGCGCCATGGTGCGCATAGACATGAGCGAATATTCCGAAGGCTTCAACACCTCTCGACTGGTAGGAGCACCTCCGGGTTACGTAGGCTACAACGAGGGCGGCCAGCTCACCGAGAAGGTACGCCGCAAACCATATAGCATCGTATTGCTCGACGAAATAGAGAAAGCCAACAGCAAGGTATTCAACATGTTGCTGCAAGTGCTGGACGAAGGAAGACTCACCGACGGCAACGGCAGATTGGTAGACTTCCGCAACACTGTGATCATCATGACCTCTAATGCCGGCACACGCCAGCTCAAGGAGTTTGGCAGAGGCATCGGTTTCGGTGCGGGCAACCTGAGCAGCAACGGCTTGATGACCGAGAGCGACAAGGAGTATGCTCGCAGCGTCATCCAGAAGAGCCTCTCCAAGCAGTTTGCCCCAGAGTTCCTCAACCGTCTGGACGAGATTATCACCTTCGACCAGTTGAGCATCGACTCCATCAAGCGCATCATCGACATCGAGCTGAAGTCATTGGTAAGCCGCATCGAGCAGATGGGCTATCACTTCCAGATCACCGATGCCGCCAAGGAGTTTGTGGCTACCAAGGGCTATGACGTGCAGTTTGGTGCCCGCCCACTGAAGCGTGCCATCCAGACATATATTGAGGACGGCGTATGCCAGCTCTTGTTAGACGAGGGACTCAAGCCAGGCGACACCATCACCGTAGGCAAGAGCCGAGGCAAGAATGAATTGACATTTAAGTAAGCACTCATTTTAATATATAGTAAAATATATAGAAATGGATCAGAAAACTAATCCAGAGGTCATCTTTCGAGATGACCTCTACCAATATCTCACCAGCCTGGACCGAGTGGACCAGCACCTGCCAGAGGCACCCGACCTGGAGGCGCTCTGGGCAAAAATAGGCGAAAGCTATCTGCCCGATGCCTTGCGCGAATGGAACCAGTATCCTACCGTGGCTATGGGTTGGATCATGTACGTAGGCATGGCTATGGCCAAGTACTGGGACATGGACTGGGAGCTATATAGCAAGGTAGACGACCTATACAAGTATCTGAGAGATCGCATCGACTTCGACCACATGGACGACTATATCTGCGATAAGGTACTGCTCCTGGACAGCAACGAGCACCAAGCCCTCACCAAGGTGGTGGCAGAATGCTCAGCCCGCACCGTGTCCAAGCTCACTCACATCGGTTTGCAACCTGGTTCGGAAGAGGCGTTCAGAGGATTCATTGCCGCCCTTCACCAGATGTATCTGATGGGCATCGCCATCGAACTCAAGGCACTAGGCTACCACATGACCAAAATGGGATAATATCAAACATAATGAAGAAATATTTACTGACTGCTGCCCTCATGGCAAGCCTGATGACAGCCCAAGCACAGCAGCATCCACTCTGGATGCGCTATCCAGCCATCTCACCTGATGGCACCACCATCGCCTTCACCTATAAAGGCGACATCTATAGTGTACCCGTAAGTGGCGGATTGGCTAAGCAGCTGACCACCAACAGCGCCTACGACTCTCACCCTATCTGGAGTCCCGACGGCAAGAAGATTGCGTTTGAGTCAGACCGTGAGGGAAGTCTCGACATCTATGTGATGGACGCACAGGGCGGCACTCCTACCCGACTCACCACCAATAGTGGCACGGAGGAGCCTATTGCCTTCGCCGACAATGACCACGTGCTCTTCTCGGCTAGCATCATGCCTACCGCCCAGAGCATCATCTTTGCCGGCAACACCTTCCCACAGGTATACAAGGTTAGCACCCAGGGAGGCAGAGCCGAGCTCTATTCCACCCTGCCTATGGAAGACATCAGCATCTCCCAGAAGGGCGATGTGCTCTACCATGACAAGAAGGGATACGAGGACCCTTGGCGCAAGCACCATCAGTCTCCTATCGCCCGCGACATCTGGCTGGAGAGCAAGGGCAAGTTTACCAAGCAAACCACCTTTGCTGGCGAAGACCGCACACCAGTGTGGGCAGCCAATCAGCAGTCTTTCTACTATCTAAGCGAACAAGACGGCACATTCAATATCTACCATCTTTCACTCAATGGAGCTGACGACCAGCAGATTACCCACCACAAGGGCAATCCTGTACGTTTCCTCACCGCCTCTAGCAACGACCTGCTTTGCTACGGCTACGATGGCGAGATATACACCGTAAAGCAAGGCGCCAAACCACAGAAAGTAAACATCACGATCACTACAGATAATGACACTCGCGACTTGATACGCAGCATCAAGCGTTCGGGTGCCACCGAGATATCATTGTCTCCTGACGCCAAGGAGGTAGCATTCATCATGCATGGCGATGTATATGTCACATCTACCCAGTATGCCACCACCAAGCGCATCACCGACACACCGGAGCAGGAGCGCGAGGTATGCTTCTCTCCTGACGGCAGAGCCTTGGTCTATGCATCAGAGCGCAATGGCTGCTGGCAGATATACCAGGCTAAGATCAAGAACGAGAAGGAGAAGCAGTTTGCCTATGCCACAGACATCGAGGAGGAGCAAATCGTAAACACAGGCATCACCTCCCAGTATCCACAGTACAGCCCAGACGGCAAGGAAGTGGCATTCTTCGAAGACCGTGCCACCCTGCGCATCGTCAATCTGAAGAGCAAGCAGATACGCACCGTACTTGATGGCAAGTACAACTACTCTTACAGCGATGGCGACATCTGGTTTGAATGGAGCCCAGACAGCAAGTGGCTCTTGAGCAGCTACATAGGCACTGGCGGCTGGAATAATACCGACATAGCCCTCGTCAAGGCAGATGGCAAGGAGATACACAATCTCACCAACTCTGGCTATAGCGACAGCAATGGCAAATGGGTGCTCGGCGGCAAGGCTATGCTCTTTGCCAGCGACCGCGCCGGCTACCGCAGTCATGGTAGTTGGGGCGCGGAGGATGATGCCTACCTGATGTTCTTCGACCTCGATGCCTACAACCGCTTCAACATGAGCAAGGAAGAGATAGAGGTGGCTGATGCCAACAAGGACGAGAAGGAAAAGAAGGAGGACGAGAAGAAGGAAGAAAAGCAGAAGAAGGCTGACGAGAAGGAGAAGAAGACCGGCAAGATAGAAGTAGCCAAGGTGGAACCACTGGAGCTAGACATCGACAACTGCCGTGACCGCATCGTGCGCCTCACTGTCAACTCATCCAACATGGGCGATGCCATCCTCTCCAAAGATGGTGATAAGGTTTACTATCAGGCAGCCTTTGAGAGTGGCTACGACCTCTGGAGCAGAGACTTGAAGGATGGTTCTACCAAGCTGATTCTCAAAAATGTAGGCTATGGTAGTTTCCAGGCAGACAAGGACATCAAGAACCTCTTCCTCTGCAATGGCTACAGCATCAAGAAGGTAGACCTCTCCAACAATAGCACCAAGGCTGTGGACTTCGAAGCAAACTTCAACTACAAGCCTGCGGCAGAGCGCCAATACCTCTTCGACCATATCTGGCGACAGGTAAAGGACAAGTTCTACGATCCAAAGCTTCATGGCGTGGATTGGGAAGGCTATCGCAAGACCTACGAGAAGTTCCTGCCATACATCAACAACAACTATGACTTCAAGGAGATGCTCAGCGAGATGCTGGGCGAGCTCAACGCCTCTCATACTGGAGCAAGATTCCGTCCTGCGGGTGCTACCCTTCAGACGGCTCAGCTCGGTGCCTTCTTCGACCCTAGCTACACAGGCGATGGCTTGAAGATTCAGGAGATTATCAAGCGTGGTCCTTTCGCTGTGAAGAAGACCGACGTCACCCCTGGTTGCATCATCGAGAGCATAGACGGCGAACCTATCAAGGCAGGTATGGACTATTATCCTCTGCTCGATGGCAAGGCTGGCAAGAATGTGCGCCTCGGCATCAAGACAGCCAAGGGCAAGAAGATGGACGTAACCATCAAGGCAATCACGCAGGGCGAACTCACCGAGTTGCTCTACAAGCGATGGGTAGACAGAAACCGTCAGTTGGTGGACAGCCTCTCCGGTGGTCGCTTGGCTTATGTCCATGTACAGGCGATGAACAGTCCTAGTTTCCGCACCGTATATAGCGAACTCTTGAGCGACAAGAACCGCAATCGAGAGGCTGCCATCGTAGACGAGCGCCACAATGGTGGTGGCTGGTTGCACGATGACCTCTGCACCTTGCTCAGCGGCAAGCAGTATCAGGAGTTTGTACCTCACGGTAAGGTAGTTGGCCATGATCCGTTCAATAAATGGGTGAAGCCATCATGCGTCATGATTTGCGAGGATGACTACAGCAATGGCCACGGATTCCCATGGGTATACAAGGAGTTGGGCATCGGCAAGTTGATAGGTACCCCAGTGGCTGGTACGATGACTGCAGTATGGTGGGAGACTTTGATGGACCGCTCATTGGTATTCGGTATCCCTCAGGTAGGTTGCCGAGACATGAGAGGCGTCTTTAATGAGAACACCCAGCTCAATCCGGACGTAGAGGTATACAACACACCAGAAGACTTCATCAATGGCCACGATGCCCAGTTGGAGCGTGCGGTCAAGGTGATGCTTCAGTCACTCGACAATAAGAAAAAATAACAAAATAGAAGAAATAAATGAAGAAATATATAGTCCTAGTATTATTGATGATATTCAGTATCGGTTCGGTAAGTGCCCAGACATCTAGCATGACCGACGACCAAGTGATGCGCCTTGTGGTCAAGGAGCATGAGCGCGGCACGTCCAATGCCCAGATAGTGACCAAGCTGATGCAGCAAGGTGTAGACATCTCGCAGATTCGAAGAGTTCGCAACAAGTATGAGCGACAGATGAAGCAAGGTGGCGTAGCTGGTGCCTCGGAAGAGGTAGCGAGCAAGGACGCTACCCGCCTGCGCACCAATAATGGCAAGACTCGTGAAGACTATGGCAAGGGCCTCGACGAGAAGGCTGAAAACTATAGCAACTATCGCGTGAAGGCTAAGAAAGACAAGGACTATAAGCACACCTATGATGAGGATGATGAAGAGTTCATGGACTTCCAGGACGAGATGGACGGCTTGATTCCAGATACTGCCATGATGATCAAGCGTCTCTTGGCGGAGCGTGAGATGAAACGCAAGAAGGTATTCGGCCGTGACATCTTCAACAACAAGGAACTGAGCTTTGAGCCCAACATGAATATCGCCACCCCACAAAACTATCGCTTGGGACCTGGCGATGCCGTCATCATCGACATCTATGGTGCATCTCAAAAGACCATCCAGAGCACCGTATCTCCCGATGGCGAAGTAACCATCGAGGGCTATGGACCCGTGAATGTGAGTGGTCTCACCGTGGCTCAAGCCAACGCCCGTCTGCGCAGCACCTTGGGCAGTCGCTATCGTTCGAGCCGCATTAAGCTCACTGTGGGTCAGACCAAGACCATCATGGTCAATGTGATGGGCGAAGTAAAGGCACCGGGCACCTATACCCTCTCTGCCTTTGCCACCGTGTTCCATGCACTCTATATGGCAGGCGGCACCAACGACCTCGGTACCTTGCGTAACATCAAGGTATATCGCAACAACCGACTCGTCACCGTAGTCGACATCTATGATTACATCCTCAATGGCAAGCTGACGGGCAATGTTCGCCTTACCGACAATGATGTCATCGTAGTAGGACCATACGATTGCCTCGTCACCATCACAGGCAAGGTGAAGCGCCCTATGATCTATGAGATGAAGAAGAACGAGAGCGTCAACTCCCTGCTCAAGTACTCAGGCGGATTCACGGGCGATGCCTACAAGAAGTCAGTCCGTGTGAACCGCAAGACAGGCAGAGAACGTTCGGTATACAATGTAGAGGAGTTCGACTTCTCTAGTTTCCGTATCGACGATGGCGACTCCGTAAGCGTAGACAGCATTCTGCCTCGCTACGCCAACACCGTAGAGGTAAAGGGAGCCGTGTTCCGACCAGGCATGTACAACATCGGCGACCAGATCAATAGCGTTCGCACCTTGGTAGAGCATGCCGAGGGACTCACCGAAGATGCCTTCACAGCCCGCGCCGTGATGCATCGCATGAAGAGCGACCGCAACCTGGAAGTCATCAGCGTCGACATCGCAGGCATTCTGGCAGGCACATCCCCTGACATCCCACTCAAGGAGAATGATGTCCTCTTCATCCCTACCCGTCAGGACAAGATGATTGAGCGCACCATCACCATCCGTGGCGAGGTGCAATATCCCGGCACCTATCTCTATGCCGAGCATGAAACCATCGAAGACTTCGTGCTCCAGGCAGGCGGACTCACCGACAAGGCATCTACCATCAATGTCCTCGTGAGCCGCCGCGTCAATGATACCAAGGCTACCAAGCCAGATAGTATCATCGCCAAGACCTATACCCTATCCCTGAAGGATGGATTTGTGATAGATGGCAAGCCAGGCTTCGAGTTGATGCCATACGATGAGGTAAGCATTCGCAAGAGCCCTGCCTACACCGAGCAGCAGAATGTGGAGATAGAGGGCGAGGTACTCTTCGGAGGCACCTACACCCTGAGTCGTCGCAACTCCCGCCTCAGCGACCTCTTCCAGAAGGCAGGCGGCGGCACCGACCAAGCCTATATTAAGGGAGCCCGCCTGATGCGCAAGGCAAACGAGGCAGAGAAAGCAAGAATGGAAGCCGTGCTCAAGATGCAGCGAGAGCAACAGCAGAAGAATCTCCTCCAGTTAGCCGCCAGCAGCAACAATGCCAGCGCCATCACCCAGACAGCGAAGGATGCCAAGGACGCTGATCTTCAGAAGTTCAATGTCCCAGACGAATATCCAGTAGGTATCGACCTAGCCGAGGCTCTGAAGCATCCAGGCAGCGACGCCGACATGATACTGCGTGAGGGCGATCGCCTGATAGTGCCACAATACAACAGCACTGTGAAGATCAATGGAGCCGTGATGTACGCCAACACCGTAGCCTACGAGAAGGGCAAGAGCATCTCTCGCTACATCGACGAGGCAGGTGGTTTTGCCAGTGATGCCAACAAGAGCAAGGCATACATCATCTACATGAACGGCAAGGTTGCCAAGGTAGGCCACGGAGCCAAGGTTCAGCCCGGCTGCGAGATAGTCATCCCAGCCAAGATGAAGCGCAAGATGACCGCCGCCGAAATGATGAGTATGGGCAGCAGCATGTCAAGCATCGCCGCCATGATTGCCACCATCGCCAATCTGAGCAAGTAAAGAACATCCGTCGTTGCAATCTCAGATTTGACAGGCATGTCAGAAGAAGTAAAAAGGTACAAATAATAAATACACTCAACTTAATAAGCATGTATGGCTAATCTTCATTACCCCATACATGCTTATTCCCTTTCATCCCCCCTATTCCCCATTATTTTTCCATTTCCTTCACATTTTAGACAATAAAACCAAGAAAAGTTTGTTTATATAAAAAGAAAGTAGTAATTTTGCAAGGGTTTACATACTTATTAATTTAAGTGTGTCAAAATTGTGATTAGGTTTTATAACACCTTTCACATAATCAAAAATTAATGAAAGTAAATAGAAATGGAACAGAACGAAAACAAGACGCAAGTTATAGATTTAAAAAAGATAGTAAAAAGAGTCATGGAGCATAAATTAAGTTTTGCTTTGACTTTGATTATTAGCTTTACTATTTCTTGTCTCTACATTATAACCATACCCCGCTATTATTCAACAGATACCCAGTTGGCACCAGAGATAGAAAGTTCTATGGAAACAAGCACATTAGGGTCACTTGCATCATCCTTTGGATTTGATATGAGCAAGATAAATTCACAAGATGCAATTACCCCATTATTATATCCGGAATTAATGAAGGACAACAAATTTGTCTATTCATTCTTCCCGATAAAAGTAAAATCCCAAGACGGCAAAATTGTGACAAATTACTTTGAATATTTGAGTAAATATCAAAAAATGCCAACACTTTACACTTTGTTTTCTAAGAAAAAGGACACAAAGAATATGGATTTCCCGAATGCGAAAACTAATCCATATGCATTGAATGAAGAACAAGCAAAAATTATAGATCAAATTAGAGAAGATGTAAAAGTTTCCGTCGACTCAAAAACTGGAGTAATAACAATAAAGACGACATCTCAAGATCCGCTGATTTGCAAAACTTTAGCAGACTCTATTCGAGGCATTTTGCAACGTTATATTACAGCTTACAGAACAAATAAAGCACGAGCTGACGTTGCATACTATAAGAAGCTAGCACTCGATGCAAAAAGCTCCTATGAGAAATCAAGACAGCTATATGGAAGCTACGCAGATGCTAACACGGAAGTTGTCTTGGAAAGTTTTCGATCAAAGCAAGAAGACTTAGAGAATGATATGCAATTAAAATACAATACATATAGCCAACTTAACCAGCAATTGCAATCAGCAATGACAAAGCTAAGAGAGAAAACACCTGCCTTCACGATATTAAAGGGAGCAGAAGTTCCTATCAAGCCAGCAGGTCCTAAACGTATGATATTTGTATTAGCAATAACAATATTATCATTGTTCGTGTATACATTAATCATTTTACGCAAAGACATATCTAAATTATTTGTCTAAATTATGGAACATGAATTGAGTTTTATAACGAGATTAGGAATTGTCTTCAAACAATTGACAGGTGTACAAGACATATCGGCATTGAGAAAAAATATCAAGAAAGTCATTGGCAAAGTAATATATCACAAAAAATATACTTCTTCAGATATCATAACTGTCATGAAAGAGATGGGGATGAAAAAAGGATCAGTAGTATGTATCCACGCTGCAATGAAGGAGTTTTATAATTATCAAGGCACAGCAACAGAACTTATAGACCAAATTTTGGAAACGATTACAGAAGAAGGAACATTACTGATGCCAGCTTTTCCAAAAAGCGAACATATACTTGATACAAACTTTATCTTTGATGTAACTAACACTCCAACAGCTGCAGGATATTTGGCTGAAACATTCCGAAAATATCCTGGAGTACTTAGGAGTATAAATACTCAACATTCTGTATGTGCTATTGGAAAGTATGCCGAATGGCTAACAAAAGATCACCATAAATGCGGAAATTGCTGGGACGAAGAATCCCCATGGTATCGAATGACACAACTTAATGCCCTTGTTTTCAATTTCGGTTTGCCGAAACATTACATCGGAACATTTTCCCATTGTGTCGAAGCTTTACTATGGAAAGAGCATCCCTATTGGAAACAATTCTTTCGTCTAAAATTCACGTTTAAATATCGTACTAAGGAAGGCGAATTAGGTGAATACACATGCCATACCTGCAACATTGAACGACGTACAAGAGAAAGTGTATTAACAAAACATCTTACGCAACACATGCATCAAAAGCGTCTTTCTAACTTACTGATAAGTGAGTATGACTCAAAAGAATGTTTGCGGGAAATGCTAGATTTAGGCAGAAAAGGAATAACGATGTATTATATACCATCAACGAGTAAATACAAATTTTGAATACATTAAAAAAAATAAAGAATAGGGCGTTAGTGATGAATACTGCTAAACTTTCTTCTAGCAATATCATCATGTATGTGTTACCAATCATAGTAACACCAATTTTGTCGCGCCTATACTCTCCTACCTGTTTTGGCGAATGGGGGGTATTTTCTTCAATTATAACCATTGCTACAATTGTAATTTTCATGAGTTATGAAAACACAATTGTGAAAGCTAAGGAAGAAGAGATGCCTGTTATTCTAACCATCTGCGGACTCATAGGATGTGGACTCGCCATTATGTTTACGCTCCTTATATTTTGTATTGAGAAAGCTCACATTTTCAATACCAACATTGGACAAGAAACAATTGTTTTTGCGTTATATTTCATTGCATATATTCTGTATACCATAGCCTATAATATCAGCAACAGATATTCTAAATATACATCTTTATCTGTAGCTAATATATTACAAGGTGTAAGTCAAGCTTTTTTCAGAATTACATTAGCATTTATGACTATTAGTTCGTTTAATGGCTTAATTGTCGGAACGACAATGGCAGAAATATTAACTGCAGGATTCTTAGCTTACATCGTACTACGACTGGTTATTAAATATAACTGGTCATCATGCACTCTTAAAAACATCAAGAGAGTTGTACTAAAATACAAAAAATTTCCATTATATGATGCTCCAGCTAACCTGTTGGCTTTCTCCGCATTGAGTCTACCAACTATTATTTTGGCAGCCTTTTATACGAAATCAGCAATAGGAAGTCTTTCTATCATATTCCAATTGCTCTTAATGCCTATGTCGTTAGTAGGTTCATCATTAGGAAAGGTATATTATCAAGAACTTTGCCAAAAAGATACAACCCAACAAAAAATTGCAGAAACAACCAACACCCTCTTTAGGTTTCTAGGAATTCTGGCCATTCTTCCACTTCTATTCATCTGTTGCGGTGGTGACCAAATAATTGTATGTTTTTTAGGTGAAGGATGGGAAACGGCTGGTGATATTGCGATCTGCTTATCTTTATGGTCTTTTCCTATTGTTCTAACACAACCTTTATTGCCCATATTCAGAGTATTAAATGTACAGAATGTTCAACTACGATATGACATAATATATTTCATTGCAGGTATTGGAGTTCTTACGGTATGCAGCATAAACTCAATAAGCTTAACGACAACCCTTTCCTGCTATGCCCTTGCATGTACTTTGAGTAAGTTGGCTCTATTAAAAAAGATTATTTCATTGACTCATAGCAGACTTCTCAATAGAAGAATACTGTTGTTATGGACTATATGTATACTTATATTAATGGTAAGATTATATAATTTATGAAGCAAATATTAAACATCATATTTTCATCTAATAATAGACTAAGCAACATCTTGTTGGCAGCCATCTATTCACTTGTATATGATTACATGTACGAGAATTTCGTCTATAAGCTGTTCTATTATATTGGAAGACTCGATTATGAGCCAATGACAGTAGAGAGAGGTATTATATGGATACTTCTCTCTAGCCTCCCTTTTGCTGAATACAAAGGAATAAATAAAATATCATCATTCTTTAGTTTATTTCTTTACTTATTTGTATATATACCATTTATACATGCCATTATGGTATTATATAATATAAGTGATATGCAAACTTATTCATATAGCCTAGTTATGTTTATCTTTATGATCCTTTATTTCAAAATAGGCAATGAATGGACACCAATTAAAAACATCTTAGTGAAGCCTCAACTTCCTTTTAAGTTCATAGAGTTCATAACTGTAATGCTCACTATAGCATTTGTTGCAATTGCGCACGACCATATGCATTTTGTCAACATTTTTACAGAATCTTCTCAACTATATGAATTAAGAAGCGAAAATTCAGAAGCAGAATCACTTGGTGGAATTGGCTACCTTCAAGGATGGCTTTTTGGAGCCTTTTATCCATTTGTATTAGTTCATTACTTAGACAAAAAAAAATGGATAAAAGTATCAATGGCTCTCTTTGGATATATCGTATTATTTATGGTTGATATGCAAAAAATGACTTTTTTAATGCCATTTGCATTGATAGTACTCTATCAAATTACACGACTCAATGAAAAGAAAGTTAGCTTCTATTTACATTCATATATCATGATTGCAATCATTTGTTTTTCATGTATTGTTTACGTTTTACAAGATAGTGAGCTCATATTTACTATCGCAGCTATATTATTATTAAGAACTGTATGCGTAGCTGGTTGGCTAACACAACTTTACGTGCATTTTTTCAACGAAAATCCATATACATACTATTCACATATCAATGTGGTAAACTTCGTCACACAGAATTATCCATACTCCGCACCTCTAGGCAAAGCGGTAGCTTATGGTTCTCAAAATGCGAACGCTAATTTCTTTCTCACAGACGGCATCGCTGCAGGTGGTCTTCTGGGAATATGTATTATTGGTATTTTCTTTTTAGCTCTGCTTATCATCATCAATTCGATTACAGCAAGATACAAGAAGACTGACATGTTTGTATTGTTTATGCCAACTATAGCATTCTTCTTAAATACATCGATATTTACAACAATGTTATCAAATGGATTATTACCATTAATATTGATTGTTGCATGTACAAATCTAAAATATAACAATAAATAGATATAATGGATATGAAACAGAATCCCAAAATATGTATGATTACCAATATTGGACCTCACTACAGATATCCTATATTTGAGAAAATTTCAAAAGAATTAGGCTGTGACTTTTATCTAGGTGACAAAGTATATTTGCCTATTAAGACATTTAACTATAAAGATTTGTCTGGATATAAAGCTACCCTGACGAATCATTTTTTTGGCAAATTTTATTGGCAATCGAATTCTATCAGATTATTATTCAAGAAATACAATACATATATTCTTGATGGAGAGCCATATTGCTTGTCTTCATGGGTAATATTAGCTATTAGCAAATTACTTAGCAAGCATACTATTGCATGGACTCATGGATGGTATGGTAGAGAAAGTAGATTAAAGAAGATTTTGAAAATAGTTTTCTTTAACTTACATACAAAGCTATTAGTATATAATGAATATTCGATACGCTTGATGGAACAAGAAGCTGGCATCTCTCCACAAAAAATGTATTGTATAGCCAACTCCATGGACTCAGACTTAGAAATGAAAGTAAGAACCAAGCTCAAGGATACAGATATATATCATAATCACTTTAACAATAATTATCCAACAATTATCTATTGTGGTAGAATACAAAAATGGAAAAAGCTGGATATGATTTTAGACTGTATGGAAAGTTTAAATCAAGAAGGCAACCCCATTAATGTTGTTTTTGTTGGAAAAGATGTTGATAATGTTGGGTTAGACATCATTACAAAACGTAAAAGACTCGATAAACAAGTTTGGTTATATGGACCATGCTATGACGACATGTTACTAGGAGAATTATTCTATAATGCATATGCCTGCGTTTCTCCCGGCAATGTTGGATTAACAGCAATCCATGCCTTATCTTTCGGTTGTCCAATCATAACACATAATAATTTTGCATACCAAAATCCTGAGTTCGAAGCAATCATTCCTGGAATTACTGGAGATTTCTTCGAAATGGACAATGCTAAAGATTTGAAAAACAAAATTGAAATGTGGACACAAAAAGATGTAATTTCACGTAATAAAACGAGGATTGAAGCGTTTAAAGAGATAGACAGAAAATGGAACATAAATTATCAAATTAAAATAATTAAAGAGGCAGTTAATGATAAATAATAATTTCTATTTAAGTTTTAGAACTTGGATACGTAATCGTATTTTAGATTTACTGGGAAGTTTCTCAGTACCTCAACCTGGTATACATATTTTAAATGGTCATCGTATACAAGAAGAACTGGAACCAGACACATTTAGAATTCTTCTAGAAGAAATGGCTAAATATGTATCTTTCGTAAAAGTTGAAGATGCAGTACAAATGATAATCAATAGAGAAATGCCAACAAAACCAATCGTGGCATTTACATTTGATGATGGTTTTATGGATTGTTACAATATTTTTGCACCAGTTCTAGAGGAATTTGGTGTAAACGCATTGTTTTTCATCAATCCGAACTATGTAGATGGAGATGATAAATACATTACTCATTTTGACAATCAGGTGGTAATGACACCTAACAAAATGCCTATGAGATGGTATCATCTTGAGGAATTAGCGAAGAGAGGACATATTATAGGTGCTCATACAATGGATCATTATATGGTCAATAGCACAAACGAGACAATTCTTAAGTACCAAATAGAAACCTGCAAAGGCATTATTGAAAATAAGCTAGGTAAACCTTGTGAATACTTTGCCTTTCCATATGGTAAGTTAACACAGGCTAATGAGATTTCAATTAATATAGCAGCCAACAAATATAAATTTGTCTTTTCTCAATCAGATTATAAGAACTACTTCTCATTTGATGGGAAAGTAATAAACAGAAGGCATTTTGAACCATTTTGGCCGAAAAAACATGTCTTTTATTTTTTAAGTTGCAATAAAAAATATTAAAATGACCAAGCTACTACAAATTAATATTACTGCAAATTGGGGTTCTCATGGAAAGATTGCTGAAGGCATAGGCAAACTTGCAATTTCAAAAGGCTGGGATAGCTACATTGCTTATGGCAGATGGAGCAATCCTAGTACATCTGTTCTATATCATATAGGTAGTATGATTGATGAAAGAATACATGGCGTTTTTTCACGAATCTTCGACAATCATGGTTTAATGTCAAAACATGCAACAAAGAATCTTATCAAATTTATAGAGGAGATTGACCCAGACATAATCCATCTCCACAATATACATGGATATTATTTAAACTATCCCATGTTGATGAACTATTTAGCTAGAAGCAACAAAATTGTTGTTTGGACCCTACATGATTGTTGGCCGTATACCGGTCATTGCGCACATTATATGTATGTAAAATGTAACAAATGGCAAAAGCATTGTCATAATTGTATACAGAAAAATGCATATCCATGCTCACTACTTTATGATCATTCTAGCAGAAATTATTCGCTCAAGAAGAAGTATTTTCTTTTAATTCCAAAGCTTACCATCGTTCCTGTTAGCAAATGGCTGGAAAATGAATTACAAAAATCATTTTTTAGTTCAATTCCATGCCATCAAATATATAACGGAATCAATCTAGATGTCTTCAAGCCTTCCTTTAATATTAACATCCGAAAACAATTTGAAATTTCAGAAAGCACTAAGATAATTCTCGGTATTGCCTCAAATTGGTATAGGAAAGGTCTGGAAGATTTCATAAAACTGGCAGCTATGGTATCTAGCGAATACAAAATCATATTGGTGGGAATAAACAAAAATGACAAGAAACTTATTCCTGCAAATATCATTACAATTACACGCACTGAAAACATCGATGAACTAAGAAATATATACACTCAAGCAAACGTGTATTTTAATCCTACACAAGAGGATAATTTTCCAACGACTAATATAGAATCACTTGCCTGCGGTACACCTGTCGTTACTTATAATACAGGTGGAAGTCCAGAGGCTATCGATTCCAAGACGGGATTTGTAATAAAAGATAATAACCTCTTAAAAGCAAAAGAGTGTATTGAGCAAATTTGTTGTTCTGAAAGTTCTGATAATTTTTCCGTTGCTTGCAGAGAACGAGCCATAAAACTATATAATATGTCAGCTAGATTCGAAGAGTACTTTAACTTGTACGAACGTTTATTGAAAAAAGACAAATAAAAACAAGCTTGTTAAGTCAAGTCTCTATAACTTGACTTAACAAGCTTATCCCAGCCTTCCACGTAAGAGCAATACTCTCAATTTGTGGTATTAGTTCCAAACCTATAACCTCCTCTAAATGAGACAACCGAATCCTTAGGAACCAGAACACCATCTCGTTTCGATATAAGATTAAAATATGACTTATTTGCAGACTCAGAAGAGGCATTATACGAATCATCATTAAAATTACAAGTACCTAGGCCATATTTTAAATCCATAAACACATCAAAGTAATACTTTGAATTAAATTGCCTTATTGCATATACATTTTTATCAGCACGAACAACTTGAGCTTTATTATAGGCATTATTATCTTTTTCTGATCCTAAAAATTGTATCATGTCAAAATCATTATAAAAACAAAGCCCATTTACCTGATATAGTAAAACATCTTCAAGCGGAATAAGATTTATATCTATATTATAGTCTCCTCCACTGCAAGTAAGAATAATGACTTGTTTCATTATATATCGTCCTGTACCATCTATTTTTTCTGTATTTGAGCCTTGAATCAAATTTTCAACAATAACTTTCACACTATCTGCATAAACTGAGGTATTTGGGAGTAGCTCTACTCCATCAGCATATACTTTCTTAGAAATCTCATACATTGTAGGTGAAAAATTCCCAGACGTTTCACTATTATAACCATGAAATCCACCCGTAAACTTATCAGAAGTATCGAAATCTCCGTTTACATTATGAGTTGCACACAGCCTCATCGCAACTATATAATCTGTATCATGCCCTGCTAGATATTGACAAGAATCACCATAAAAAGAAATTTGCTCATTTCCACCAGTCAACAAATACAAAGATTTAAAGTCAAAGTTTTGGTTTATAGTATTTGACTTGTTACCGAAACACATACCATAATCGTGCATATCAGATAAATGCTGATTAATGAAGATATCAGCACATGGATGTCCATTTGGCAGAAATTCATTAGATGATACAATATATGAAATTAAAGTCCGCTTAGAATGTACAGGTGGACGATTTTCATCTGTAAAATCTGTAGTTCCACGACATCCTAATAAGCTAAAAGTAACTATTAGCAGACAAACTATATATATTATTCTCATCTCAGATAACCAATTTAATACAACTTTATATCAATCCACAAATTCACCAAATTATATTTTATATTCGAATATCTTATACAAATACTTCAAGCAGATAAGCAAGGAGTTTGTATAAACCCCATTGTCACGACAAGCCTTTACGTCTTCCCTGATAAGAGTAAGGCGGCTTCTCACATTACTGTTGCTGGCACCACCAGTACGCATAGTGACAAAGTCTTTGGCTATGTACTTGGCAGTTATCTTATACTTCTTGAAAAGGCGTACCATCATCTCGTAATCGGCACCTATCTTATAGTCTAAGCGATAGAGACCTGATTTGGCAAAAACTTCTCTTCGGCAATAGAAGGATGGGTGGGCTGGCATAAAACCAAACCTCAGCCAAAATGGGCTAAACATTTTAGATGAATAATATCTCACACACTTGTCCAGATTATCATCTCTCACAAAATGAATGTCTCCATATACCGCATCTATGGTGGCTTCCGATTGGAATGTATCTGCTACTGTTTGCAGTATATCTACATCCGTATAAAAATCATCGGAATTGAGAATGCCTACAATATCACCAGTTGCCATACGGATGCCTTTATTCATGGCATCATAGATGCCCCTATCCTTCTCAGAGATCCACTTCAAGCGACCTTGGAATTCATTTTCATAGCTCTTCACTACAGAAATTGTTCCATCAGTAGAGCCACCATCCACGAGGATATATTCTATGTCTTTATATGTCTGGCGCAATACTGATTTTATCGTATCGCCAATTGTTATTTCACTATTGTATGTTGCTGTTATAATAGATATCTTCATAATTTTCGTTTAAACCAAACTATTTAGCAGTCTTAAGATTTCAAAAAATTGCTTTCAAAATACCTTTGTTAACTATTAAGACTTCGTTTACCCCCATAAGGATAACATTCTTCTCCTTCTTTAGTTTGATTCGATCCGCTGGCGTAGCTATAAAAGCATCAAAAGGAGGTTTCTTATGTGAAGGCATTGATATATTCAAGAATGAACGGCATTGCTTGCGATTAAGTATACCCTTTTCGTCCAACAGACTCCAAGTGTCCAGCAGTTGCTCATAAGCTTTATAAGCATTTTGAGTTCTGTTGGGTTCCTTGTCTAGACAATATTTTAGTTCTAGAAGCAGCAACCATCCACCTTCTACTACCTCTTTACATCTAAACATACATTCACAATCCTTCCTGCCTTGAGGAAAGAAATCCTTATTTTCCTCAAAATTTACAGCATAATAGGACATTCCATCTGGGTTCACCAAATGGAATGAAGCTATGTTGGTAATAGGTTGGGAACTTATTACCACACCTTGACGGCTTTCCTTATCCTCGTTTTTTGTTTCTTCGGTATAATCAGCCACCCACACATCGCCAGTAAGTTCAGCTACGTGATGAAAAATCTTATCTAGATCAATCATAATAAACAGAATAATTAGTAAAGTCATTCATTACTGATTGCATTACGCTATCAAAGTAATTGTTGCTTATCAATCCTTCTTCATCCTGAATAACTCGAGCCGTAGTACCCGTCTCGGAAAGATTCAGTTCCCACACTCCTACTTCTTGAGGATTAATCCAACTGCCCTTATGAGCCATCAGCTCACTATCATCAACAGGAAGTTTATCCTTAACCAAATATCCTAACATGCTATTATTCAGTGCATATAGAACATATGGGCTATGTGATGACATAAATATTCCATCATGATGAACAGCAGAATTTTCCAAAAGCTTATAAATCAATTCCAACTGAGTTTGTGGGAAAAGATTCAGCTCTGGTTCCTCTAGGAATATATCTGAATATACATTCTTGGTATATGACTCAACGAGTTTTTTACACTCTTCATATTCCTGCTCGGAAGCAAATGTTAGTTTACCCATACCTATTCTAGCGATGTATGGTTGATTGTCTCCAATTCTATCAGCCAATGATTCCTTGAACTTTGTGGCATAAATATGCTGCAAAATGTCTTCATTTTCTGCATCTTTTGAAACTGAAGAGTAATCTGTTGACTTGTATTGCAAATTAAATAAATAATTCAGATAGACCCACATTGGCACCACTGACTGCAAGCCACTGGAAGCATTGGTGAAATCTATAGACTTTCCATTATGCAGCAAAATGTTATCAGATTTCGTATCACTATCATAATAGTAAGAGGCATCCAAATCCAATAATGGCAAAGATTCATTTTTCTTGTATAGCTGTCTAGTCAAATTCCAATCAGAAATAAAGTTCAATATATTAGAATTGCTTATACGGACATCCAACCAATTAGGCACAACAGCTATCAAGTTGCGCTCCGTCGGAATATAGGAAACACGCGGACGCTTATATGTCCACCTGCCATCCTCATTCCATATCAAATCAAATGACTGCTTGTCAAAATCACAGATGAATGACATGTGTTCAGTTTGATAGAAAAATTTACTTCCTGCACGTAAGAACCCATTGAGCTTATGGAACTGAATCAAATTTTGCTCAACATATGAGAAATCGGCAAAGCCATTTTTACCTTGTTCCAGTTCGATGCATTTCTCTGCCCAAGCACAAAAACAAGCAATCTTAAGAATGCAGCTCTTTCCTGCACTCTGAGGTCCCATCAATATATTGATTCTCTTCAAATCCATATCCACATGGGATAGAGGTCCGAAATTATCTATTATTAATCGTTTCATATTTCTTTGCTGCATAATTCGTTGTTTTTACAATGTTTCTTCTTTCCACTCATCGATGGTTCCTTCTTCAGAAGAGAAGTTGGCACCAATAAGGTGAACTGTTCGTTTATCTGTATGATACTCTTTGGCATATCCTTGGTCTTTTATCTGCTGAAGAGCCATCTCGGCAGAACCATCAAGTTTGAACTCGAAGATGTAGACATCAGTCTGGGTCTCGATGATGCAATCTGCCCTACCCTTGCTTGTCTCCTTTTCGTGATACACAGTAAAGCAACTCAGCATTCTGAGCAAGAGATAGAAAGTATAGTGGAAATGACGCTCATACTCTCGCTCTGAATTCTTACGACGCACAGAGTATGAAATGCTTGCAAGAAATGCAGTCATACCATCCATAAACTCTTGAAGTTCTCCTTGCTTCAACTGATGCACAGAATCTATAAGCCAAGAATTAGAGTCGGTCTTGGTCTTCAGATAATCATTTGCAATGACAGTAAGGAATCCTTCTCTTACTTCATTGTTAGGTATATCTAGAAGAAATGAATCTGTATCTAAATCATATCCCTTGATTGTTAAATAACCACTCTGATATATCATCGGAAGGGGCTTCTCTACATCAGCTTTATAGTCATCAAACTGAGCAACACCATAATATTGTCCTGCCAACTCATCCAAATTCTCATCCGAATGGGAAAGCAAGCGAATAAGATAGGTAGGCGTACCACTCTTGAACCAATAGGAGCCAAGCCTCATCTGGTTAAAGGCATTGAGAATACTAAACGGATTAAATATGTCAATCATATCATCACTGAAATGATAGCCATCATATTTCTGTTTCAATCTATCCAACATTTCATTGTAGGAGCACTTAAACTTAGTAGCCAATTCGTTGATTGGCTCTTTAAAATAGTCCACGAGTTCCTCCTTAGTAATACCACATAATGCTTCGTAATTTCTATTTAGACTAATGTCATCTGGTTGGTTGAAACCACTAAACACACTAATCTGAGAGAATTTGGTAACACCCGTCAGGAATACAAATCGAAGGTCAGCATCGGCACCTTTAAATGTTGAATAAAAAGACTTCATGATGTTGCGATGCTTCTCCTCTAGGGTAACCTTCTTGCCGAGATGCTCTACCTGGTAGTCTAAATCCAATACATCCAAAATAGGTTTGTCATACTCGTCAACAAGCACAACGGCTCCTAGTCCTGTTTTTTCATGTGCCGCATGAAGAACCTGCTGAAAACGCTTACCAAAGTCATCGTATGTTTTCTTCACTCCATATTGTTCTTCCCAATTAGCTATTTCGCCAGACAAGACTTCCTCCAATGTCCCATCATTCAAATAGTTACCAGTATTAAAATCTAAATGAAATACAGGAAACTTCTTCCATTCATGCTCTAAGCTATCTATAGCCAAGCCTTTGAATAATTCCTTGTTACCCAAGAAATAGTTCTCAAGTGTAGATACAAGAAGGCTCTTTCCGAAACGACGTGGGCGTCCCAGAAAGTATACATTTCCTTCTTTAACCAAGTTATATACCAAGTCAGTTTTGTCAACATAGACATAGCCTCCATTGATAATTTTATCGAATGTCTGTATTCCTATAGGATATTTCATATCGCTTCAATTTATCATTTATGGCGCAAAGATAATGATTTATTCTGAGACTGCCAAACATTTCTGGGGATTTATACAATATACACTCGAAAAAATTAAAAATGAATTTCGATTTCAATTTTCCTTTCACCTTTCTTCTTAACTACTGATATTCATTAGCTTATGGTGAAAGGTAGACAAATGGCGTTTGTCCACCTCGGCTAGTTTGTATGCGCGAAGGTGAAGGAAGCAGGAAACTTAAGTGAAAAATATAGCATTAGGCGAGCTAAGATATATGAAATAGGGGTGATGAATATCATAGAAGAGGGAGAAAGAAGCAGTTTCTAAAGTCGGATGACGGCAGTCATCCAAACGGACGACTAGGCTCATCCAATCAGTTGACTATAGTCATCCAATCGGATGAGCCTAGGCAACCGACTAAAGATGTAGTTTCTTCTGCCCTCAGCAATAGGAACTTCCAGCTTCTAGTCATGCCGATTTTACCTTCTTCACTTTAAGTTATGAGCTAGTTTCATCGCATTCTAAATTTCCTTTCACCATAACCAGCAGACATACAACATATTAGAAGAAAGGTGAAAGGAAAAATGAAATGCAAATAAAAAAATACAATTTACCAAATATGAATAAAATGTTAACTAAAATGCAATAATATTGCGATATAGTAGTTTTTATTAATAGAAACAAAATTAGAACAAACAAGGAATATGTCTATAAATACAACATATATTATAATAGCATTCATGCTCAGTGCATGTTGCGGATTGATCATGATTCCAGCATTGCTGAGATTTTGCCAAAAGAGAAAACTATACGACTTGCCTAACATAAGAAAGGTGCACCATACATTGGTACCACGATTGGGCGGCACTGCCTTTATGCCCAGCATGGCTCTATCTGCCAGCATTGTAATCGTAGTAATATCCCTTACAGGCAACTATCATAAAATTGTACTTAGCACTTGGAGTTTGGCAATGATGCTGAGTGCTATGATCATATACTGTGTGGGTGTAGTGGACGACATATTTGGTCTTGATGCCAAAGTAAAGTTTACTATGCAGATTATTGCATCTGCTATCATCCCTTTCTGCGGTTTGTGGATCAACAATCTCTATGGTCTATTCGGAATTCATGAGATACCTGCTTATGTGGGCATGCCGCTTACAGTATTTTTATTTGTATTCATTGACAACGCCTTCAACCTGATAGATGGCATCGATGGCTTAGCAGCCACCCTAGCCATACTAGCGCTTCTAGGTTTTATCTACTGCTTTTCACCATACAATTTAATCGCCTACGAGGTGATGATAGCAGGATTGATTGGCATTCTTGTATCCTATCTTAGATATAATCTGTGGGGAGATGCCGAAAAAGGGAATAAAATTTTTATGGGTGACTCGGGAAGTCTCACCTTGGGATTTATCCTTGCCTTTCTATTTGTAAAAGCTATCTCAGTCAATCCCAACGTAATGCCGATGTCTACCCGACGAGTGTTGATAGCATATAGTTTGCTTATTATTCCTACATACGACGTGGTAAGAGTGGTGCTACATCGCTTGCGTTGGAAAATGCCTATATTTGATGCAGACAAGAGCCATATCCATCATAAATTAATGGAATTGGGACTATCACAACATCAAGCATTAATAAGCATTCTGTCACTTGCCATCACGTATATTGCCCTCAATCTGATTATGTACGATTGGGTAGGAATCAGTCTGACATGTATTTTGTTGATAGATATTGTGACATATACTATCTTTCAAATTTGCATCAGTAAACGATTGCATGTACAAAGAACTGTAGACATAATTCTATCAATTATCGCCTTGGTGATATTCTGGCCTGCATTTCTTGTTATTGCATGGGCCATCAGACACGAAGATGGTTTGCCTGTCATTTACAGTCAAGAAAGAATAGGATTGGGTGGAAAGCCTTTTTATATTTATAAGTTTCGCTCGATGAAGGTAGATGCAGAGAAAGACGGTCCCAACCTTTTGGAGATAGCTGGTGACAAAAGATTGACTAAAGTGGGGGCTTTCTTACGTAGCCATCACTTGGATGAGCTGCCTCAACTATGGAATGTACTGAAGGGAGATATGGCTTTCATCGGTCCACGACCAGAGCGCAAGTACTATATAGATCAAATTATGGAACATGACAATAGATATCAGATGCTCTATCAGATAAGACCTGGCGTCACATCTTATGCCACGCTTTATAATGGATATACCGACACGATGGAAAAGATGCTCAGAAGGCTAGAGTTTGATCTCTATTACTTGGAGCATCGCTCTTGGTGGTTTGATGCTAAGATATTAACAAAAACCTTTATAAATATAGCGTTTGGAAAGAAGTTTTAATATACCTTAATTCCGCAACACTATAGTTTATATATTTTTTAAGCACCTGAGCAACAAAATGTTGCTCAGGATTTTGTCATGTCAAAGAATTCACTTATCTTAGTGTTGCAAAAAAAAAATAAACAAGAGAATTCGATAAATGACATGGCAAAAATACAAATAAAATCTGAGAAACTCACTCCTTTTGGAGGAATATTTTCCATTATGGAGCAATTTGATGCTCTTTTGTCCCAAACAATAGACTCAACCTTGGGGTTGCGTTGCAAGTTGTATGGTTATCAGTATAGTGAGATCTTCCGTTATTTTTGCCTCGCATGAAAAAGTTTTTTGAAAAAGAATTGCCATATTGTCATATTCTGTTGTAAATATTTGAGTAATAATAAGATAAATATATGGCAATTCTTTGATAATTGCCATAAAATGCCATATATTGCCATACTTGTGTAGATAATCTTTATAATAGTTACGAAAATATAACTTTGTATCGAGAAAGATATCATATTTTAACGCAAAATACTTGCTAGTTTTGAAGATTTTTTGTAAATTTGCAAGGAAAATATCGGGGATAGATCTATTTTCTTACCTCGTAGTTGTTGGAATTTCATCCTCGATGTCGTTGGATCTGCATCCTCGATGTAGTTTGTACTGCGTCCCGATGTATTTTCAGTAACATCCTGATGCATCGTAAGTATGGCATCTATGAGTCGTAAGTGATGTAGTTACGAGGTGTAAGTATGCCTCTTCTGCGGTCGGAATGAGGCTCTTCTGCGGTCGGGAAGTGGCTCTTTCCAACTTGAGATGTGGCTCTTCCCAACTCCAAAGAAGGCTCTTCCCAACTCCTAAGAAGCCTTGCTTCAAACATATAAGGAATATAGTAAACCATAATAATAATTTTAAAATCTGAAGCCGATGAAAATAACATTAGTCAAGACTGACAAGCAACACCATCTCTGTGTTACCAATCGTACCATGGAACATCTCTTGGCGCGTATGTGAGCATTAGGGATGTGAAGAATTTCGTAAATTCCACCTTCATCAAGCAATATAATCCTGTGGATGATTTTATGATGAGCTGCTACAATCAGTGGGATGGCAAGGACCATATCCGTGCCTTGGCTCGTACCGTGCCTACTAACTGTCCATACTGGGAAGGCTGGTTCTACACCTGGTTCTTGGCTATGGTGGATCAGTGGCGCCAGGTGTTGCAGGCTATGAGCCAGTTCTTGCTCATCAATCTGGATGAGTTCAATCAGATTTCGCCCAAGGTGCAACAGGGATTCCTGAAGAATCTCATCCAGTTGCCAAGTGTCAAGATCAAGCCTCCATACGGCAGTCACGTCACCGAGTTTCCTCGCACGGCATCATTCATCGCCACGAGCAATATGGACGACATCCTGACCGATCCATCCGGCAACCGCCGCTTCATCGGCATCGAACTGACAGGCCCTATCGACGTAAGTCTCCGTCCCAATTATCATCAGCTCTTTGCCCAAGCAGAGGCAGCCATCCGCCGAGGCGAAAGAACCTACTTTGATGCCGAGCAGACGGCGCTCATCATGGAGAACAACCAGCGATTCCAGCAACAGCAGCCTATCGTGCAGTGCTTCTTGGAGAGTTTTGCGCCTGCAAATGACGAAAAAGAGGGCGAATATATGACTGCCGCTGCCATTTTTGGCGAATTAAAGGCGAGATATGGCTCCTCTTTAGAGGCAAAAAGCCTCCTTTCGTTCGGTAGAGTGCTGAAGAATATCGAAGGCTTAAAGAGCAAGAGAACGATGAAAGGTACTGAGTATCTAGTGGTTAGATTGAAATAGAACCTATTTTAAGTCTATTGCAGTATATGGCAGATTATGACAATTCTCGGCATATTTTCGAGAATTGCCATAGCCTGAATCCTATGTGTTTATCGGCATTTCAGCCGATTATATGGCAATATGGCAATTCTTTTCACAAAAAATATTTCATGTGCGCGTAAGCTTAATCCATTTAATTAATTCTGTTAATTATAAGTAACAAAACCAAGAATTTTCCCATTTTTGTGACTTATAAGCCTTAATTCCGCAACACTATAGTTTATATATTTTTTAAGCACCTGAGCAACAAAATGTTGCTCAGGATTTTGTCATGTCAAAGAATTCACTTATCTTAGTGTTGCAAAAAAAAAATAAACAAGAGAATTCGATAAATGACATGGCAAAAATACAAATAAAATCTGAGAAACTCACTCCTTTTGGAGGAATATTTTCCATTATGGAGCAATTTGATGCTCTTTTGTCCCAAACAATAGACTCAACCTTGGGGTTGCGTTGCAAGTTGTATGGTTATCAGTATAGTGAGATCTTCCGTTCTTTAATGTACGTTTACTTTTGTGGAGGCAAGGAACGATTTTTCGATGACATGAACAATGGGTTCGGGTGGAACAGATTGCCCAAATCCTTCATGGCACAAAACACGGTGTTTCTGCTAATAAAACATACTGAATATATACACAGACAACGAATCTTATGCCCATGTCTTCAAGACAGACTTCGGATAAATTAGGAAGATTGTGAAAATCTTGCGTATTGCCTCAAGTCGCGTTGTGGGGTAAGGGGATTTTGTGCAAAAATTAGCATAAGTAAAAACTTTACTACCCACATATGGGGTGGCATGACCATTTCCTGTCAAAATCACCCTTGTCCATATTGGCTGCGGATTTTAGGATATAATGTTTTATGAAGTTCTAGACAGGCTAGAACTTCGTAAAACTCAGTCGATATTCATTGTTTGACAGTACCATCTTGCTGCCCGAAAGTTTTTCCTTCTTAAAATGTTCTTCAAGATGATTCATACCTAATTCACGCAATTCGGCATTAATTTCGGTAACAGGAACGTCACCACCATCATCTCCATAATCCTGATGCCAATGATTGGCATAAGGTGAAGATAATATTAAGCTATCACCTGTCTGGTTAAAACGAACATAATAACCAGTGGAAGCAGCATCAGATGCAAAATTGCGAATAGAGATAAGTTTGTGCTGAACGCCCCAAAAGACCTTACGCTCTTTATAGTTGCAAGAGCCGCCCGTAGAGAGCGTATCCACACTCTCCAAATGCCAGAAGCCATCAAGGTCACCATTATCAGATGTCTCCATCTCACAAGAGCACATACCAAATACGATACCAGATATTATAACTGTCCAAATTAATCTTATCATACTCTTCTTTACTTTTTCTTTTTAAATACTCCATGCTTGCTTACAGTGAGTTGGAAGCCTGCATTGTGCCCCAACATCTGATTGCTACCGAAATCCATGGCATAACCTGCCTTTACCAGCCAGCCATGATTGAAGCGATAGTTGCCTTCTGCCAAGAAACTCACATTATGGTGCATCTTGGTGAAAGGCTGATCGTAGGTTCCCCATCCTTTCTGGTAGGTACCGAGCAAGCGATAGCCAAAGCGGGATGATGGCTGACCATCAATGCCGAGATTATAGGCCACAAAGCGGTTATCGTATACCAAAATTTTACCATCTTCATTATTTATAGGTGAACGATAGAGCGGATTGCCTATCACCTGTCCCCAATGTTGCCAACCTGTATATACGCTATGATTGTAATAATCATCCATACCTGCCATGTGGTCAGGAATATTGATTGTATGGTCGTGATTGTATGGACCACTCTGATACTTGGTATAGAGATACTCAAAGACTATGTTTTTGATCCATCTTGTATACTTGAAGTTAAGCTCCAATCCCCAGAGCATATCCTTCAGGGCATAACGATAATATCGACGCTTCTTATGAGCCATCCACTCATCACCCTCACCATATCCATCATAGTCCAGGAAAAGCATCTGACTATGGTCCTCAAAGAAATGATCAGCGTAGGCATGAGCCGTCCATCGGTCAGCATCGTAATTGATGCGCATGAGCCAAGAACCTAGCTGATTGCCGGCAACATTGCCATATTCTCCATCTCTAGCATCAGCTCCGCCAGGAATAAATGCATGCCAAAAGCCCTTTAGATTTTTCTCTGTGGGCTTTGAAACCATCTTTCCATCTTCCATGTTATAAGGGGTACCTCCAAACTCCGCAGCCATCTCCAGTCCCAGCTCCACGCTCAAGGGGCAGAAGTATCCCTCATTGCCGATGCGCAGATAGCCAGCCTTGCTGTGATAGAGCGTATGGTCGGTGTATTTGGACTGGCGCTTGGTGAAGTCATGCTGCCAGCTATCATCTGTCATCATGCCATAAGCTACATGGCCCTTCAACTGGAGCCAGCCATTTAATATAGGCAAGGTCCAATACTCAGGGAGAGCCAAGCGAACTTGAGGCACGGGGCGGGCATTGATGCCCAATGTCTGACTACCACTGGAGAGGGTCTGATTCTTCAGTTCCATCGGATACTCCTTGGCACCGATGCTCAGTACGCCGTGCAACCAACGAGCCTCAACAAAGGCTTGCTGAACCACTACATGACTGGTATAATTGACTGGCACGGCTACATCCACACCATAACCTAATGCCCAGCGACGAGCAGAATCGGTGGAAAGCGGACGAATGAGACTGCCACGGAGATAGCCATTGTTGCGCTCCAAGGAGGAAAGACCGTGCTTGTTGGCATTGAGCCAGAGCGGCGTCTTGCCCTTGGAGAAGGAACCTTGCATCTCCACGCCCCACTCCACATTCTTGTCTAGCTCCAGCTTGCCTGCCTCCACATCATCTTGCCAGGCATACTGGGCAAGCGCAGGTCGGGGCATGGCTAACCATGCTAATCCCAGTGCCATCAGCTGAAGAGATAACTGTATCTTGGTTTTGCTCATTTGTTCTTATTCTTTGTTTTTGCTCACAAAGGTACATCATTTCTTGCAAATAACCAAAAGATTTCACGCTTATCAATCATTTTTTCTTAAAAATCTTAAAACTCAGATACCCTAATGCCTTGTGAATACGTATTTATAAAAAGAAATTAGTAATTTTGCAGTCAAATTATTATAACGAAAATGAAAAAAGTATTATTAGCACTTCAATTACTCTTAATAGTAATGATGGCTCAGGCTCAGATGATGAACCCGGTGAAATTTACTTCTTCACTGAAGACTTCCAAGGGAGCTGAGGCCGAAATCGTGTTTACAGGTAAGATTCAACCAGGATGGCATGTCTACTCCACTGGCCTAGGTGGAGATGGTCCTATCTCTGCCACATTCAACGTCAACAAGATGGATGGCGTGGAACTGGTGGGCAAGCTCCAGGCTAGGGGTCATGAGATTTCTAAGTTCGACCCACTCTTTGAGATGAAGCTGCGCTACTTTGAGGGCAGCGCCACCTTCGTTCAGAAGATTAAGTTCGTGAAACCAAACTATAGCATCGATGCCTATCTTGAATATGGCGCATGCAGCGACCAGAACTGTTTGCCTCCTAGCGAGGCTAGCTTTAAGCATAGTGGCAAATCACCTGCCGTAGACGGAAAGACGGATGCTGACAAGGCTGAAGAGGCCACAACCTCTGGTATAGACCCTGCTCTGGCAGCCAAGATGAAGGCAGACTCACTGGCAAAGCTTGCCAATGCAGAGCAGGCTACCGACAGCGCAGCCACAGCCGCTCCTGTCACTGTAGATGCTAACGACAGCAAGGCTTGGTGGCAACCCGTGGTAAAAGAGCTTCAGGCATTTGGTGGAGCCAACGACATAGCCAATCACTCTCTCTTCTATATCTTCATCATCGGATTTGTGGGCGGACTCCTTGCCCTCGTGATGCCATGCATCTGGCCTATCATTCCGATGACGGTAAGTTTCTTCCTGAAGCGTGCCAAGAATGATAAGAAGAAGGGTATCCGTGATGCTTGCACCTATGGTCTGAGCATCGTGGTCATCTACTTGGCTCTCGGTCTTGCCGTAACTGCTATCTTCGGTCCTAGCAAGCTCAACGAGCTGAGCACCAGTGCGGTATTCAATATCATCCTCTTCTTGCTGCTTGCCGTATTTGCCTTCTCATTCTTCGGATGGTTTGAGATTAAGTTGCCAGACAGCTGGGGCAATGCGGTAGATAACAAGGCTTCCAGCACCACGGGTCTCATCAGCATCTTCTTGATGGCATTCACCTTGGTATTGGTTAGCTTCTCTTGCACCGCTCCTATCATCGGACTGCTCTTGGTGCAGACCGTTACATCAGGCGACTGGCTGGCTCCTACCATCGGTATGTTTGGCTTTGCCTTGGCACTCGCCTTGCCATTCACCCTCTTCGCCCTCTTCCCATCTTGGCTCAAGTCTGCGCCTAAGTCGGGTTCGTGGATGGAGACCATCAAGATAGTATTGGGCTTCGTGGAGTTGGCTTTCTCATTGAAGTTCCTCAGCGTGGCTGACTTGGCTTACGGTTGGCACATCATGGACCGCGAGGTGTTCCTCTCTCTTTGGATTGTCATCTTCGGATTGCTTGGTCTCTACCTCATTGGCAAGTTGAAGTTCCAGGTAGATGCCATCGGTGGTGATATCCAGAAGCCGATGCCAGTGCCTTGCATCATGCTGGGCTTGTGCTCACTCGCCTTCTCGGTATATATGATTCCAGGATTGTGGGGTGCTCCTTGCAAGGCTGTCAGTGCCTTTGCGCCACCTATCAACACACAGGATTTCAACCTCAACACCAAGACCGTTGAGGCTGTATACAAGGATTACGAGACGGGTATGGCTGCTGCCAAGGCTCAGGGCAAACCAGTGCTGGTAGACTTCACTGGATTTGGCTGCGTGAACTGTCGCAAGATGGAGGCTTCGGTATGGACCGACCCATCAGTGGCTGACAAGTTGACAAAGGACTATGTGCTCATCTCGCTCTATGTAGATGACAAGACCCCTCTGCCAGAGCCAATGGAGGTAACATTCAATGGCGAGAAGCGCACCCTGCGCACCATCGGCGACAAGTGGAGCTATCTGCAAGCCAGCAAGTTTGGCGCCAATGCCCAGCCATTCTATGTGGCCATCGACAATGAGGGCAAGCCTCTTGCAGCCGCATTCAGTTTCAAGGAAGACGTGAGTGCTTATCTCGACTTTCTGAACAAGGGATTGGAGAATTACAATAAATAAACATTATTTAGAACTAAGAAGAGCGAGAATGGCATGTTATTTGCTATTCTCGCTCTTAAAGTAAATAAATATAAAAGATATTTTCGTATGACAAAGAAAGAAGTTCCTGTTCTGCTCTTGACAGGTTATCTGGGCAGCGGTAAGACAACCCTGCTCAACAAGATTTTGGCTAACAAGAAAGGTATTAAGTTTGCTGTTATCGTAAATGATATTGGCGAGGTTAACATAGATGCAGCGCTCATTGAGAAGGGCGGCGTAGTGGGCCAGAAGGATGATTCGCTTGTTTCACTCCAGAATGGTTGTATTTGCTGCACCCTGAAGATGGACCTCGTGGAACAGCTCAAGGAGATTGTTGACATGCAGCGTTTCGACTATATCGTGATAGAGGCCAGCGGTATCTGTGAGCCAGCACCTATCGCCCAGACCATCTGCTCTATCCCATCACTCGGTCCGCAGTATATCGAGAATGGCATCATGCGCTTGGATAGCATCGTAACCGTAGTGGATGCCCTCCGCATGAAGGATGAGTTTGCCAATGGTTCTGACTTGATGAAGCAGAACTTGGACGAGGAAGACCTCGCCTCATTGGTTATCCAGCAGATAGAGTTCTGCAACATCATCTTGCTCAACAAGGCAGCCGAGGTGGAACCTAAGGAACTGGACCACCTGAAGCAGATTATCCGTGCCATCCAGCCTAAGGCTGAAATCTATGAGTGCAACTATGGCGATGTAGATCTTGACCTCATTGTCAACACCCATAAGTTTGACTTCGAGCAGGTAGCATCATCTGCGGGCTGGATTCAGGAGATTGAGGCTGAGCGCAATGAAGAGCACGAGGAGGAGGAAGAGCACGAGCACCACCATCACCACGATGATGACGACGATGAACATGAGCATCATCACCACGACCATGATGAGCATGAACATCATCACCACCACCATCACCACCATGACCACGACCATGAACATGAGGGTGGCGAAGTGGAGGAATACGGCATCGGAACCTTCGTATATTATCGCCGCAAACCATTCGACCTCGGGTTGTTTGATGAGTTTGTAGCCAGAAAATGGCCTCGCGATGTGGTACGTGCCAAGGGTATCTGCTACTTCTCTGACGAACGAGATATGTGCTATGTATTTGAGCAGGCAGGTCAGCAGAAGACGGTGAAGCAGGCAGGACAGTGGCTCGCCACCATGCCTAAGGACCAGCTCGATGAATTGCGCAAGAACAATCCACAGTTGGAGAAGGAATGGGATGAGCAAGTGGGCGACCGCATGATCAAGCTCGTATTCATCGGTCAGCACATCAAGGAGCAAAAGGATGCCATCATCGCCGAACTTGACAAGTGCTTGGCACTCTAAGACAAGCATCCCGTAATATGACTTAGATGACGCCCTAAATGGAATAATTCATCAGATTGATGGTCATTTTGGGGCTAAAAATAGGAAAATCGAAGAAAAACTACAAGAATATTGCAGTTTTTTCTTCGATTTTTAGTTTAATTCGTTTTTTTTTGTTAAATTTGCACCCGTTTAACAAAGATATTGAATGAAAGATATGAAGACTGACTTCAGACCCGCATACAACAAGGATTTTGAAGCGTGCTGGAATGTGATAGATTCAGCACGCAAAATCATGGTGGCTTCAGGTCGTCACCAGTGGACATCCGACTATCCATCTACACAGGATATTAGAAACGACATTGAGAATGGCAATGCCTTTGTACTAACTGTAGATGATGAGGTAGCCGTATATGGTGCCGTCATGCTCAATGGTGAGCCACAGTATGACTTCATCAACGGCAACTGGATAACCAATGGCGACTATTATGTCATCCACAGATTCGCCACCCTCCCTAAGTATCAAAGAGAAGGTTTGGCTCGCATCTTTATTAATAAGGTGAACAGCCTCTGCGAGGTAGAGAAGGTACCAAGCATCAAGGTAGACACCAATTATGACAACATGCCGATGATCAAGTTGCTCTCGTCCATGGGATTCTGCATCTGCGGACAAATCAACTATGGCAACAGGGGCATGAGATTCGCATTCGAGAAATTGACCATCGAAATGGAGCGATAAGGGAAGGCTCTCCCCTCTTCTCCTAACAACAATAACAAACCGAAAAATAAAGAACTATGAATGATAAAACATCCCTCATGAGAAGCTTGGTTGACGAACTCAACCAAGCTTCTTATGCTTATTACAATGGCAAAGGCGAACAGATGACCGACTTTGAGTGGGACGCCAAGTTTGACCAACTCAAGAAACTGGAGGAGGAAACGGGCGAAATCCTACCCGACTCTCCTACACAGAAGGTATCGGAAGACAACCTATCGGGCGGTCAGAAAGAAGAGCATGAGTTTGCCGCCCTCTCCCTTGCCAAGACCAAGCAAGTAAGCGACCTCGTAAAATGGGCAGAAGACAGACCTATCTGGATATCCTGGAAACTGGATGGACTCACCCTCGTGGTAACTTACGACAACGGCAAGCTCACCAAGATTGTGACCCGAGGCAATGGTCATATCGGTACCAACATCTCCTATCTGGCAGGAGCCATCAATGGCATCCCAATGCAAATTAAGGAGAAGGGACACCTCGTGGTGCGTGGCGAAGCAGTGATTTCGTACGCCGACTTCGAGCAATTCATCATCGAGAGCGAAGGCGATTATGCCAACCCACGCAATCTTGCATCAGGCTCCTTGGCTCTGCACGACTCCAATGAGGTGAAGCAACGCCACATCCAGTGGATACCATTTACGCTGGTATATACCGAAAGAGACATCACCTCGTGGGGCGAACGCATGCAGATGCTCCAAGACTTGGGCTTCAACCCTGTGGAACGAGAGCGCATCGACCAGCCTACAACCGAGAATATCCAGGCAGAGATAGACAAATTCACCGAAAAGGTTACCAGCAAGAGCAATCCTTTCCCTGTGGATGGACTCGTGATCTGCTACGACGATACCGTATATGCAGCCACGGGTTCGGTTACGGGGCATCACGCCACGAGAGCGGGCTTCGCCTTCAAATGGCAAGACGAACATGCTGATACCGAGCTGGACCACATCGAATGGTCGTGCGCAGCCAATACCATCACTCCGGTGGCTGTATTCAAGCCTGTGGAACTGGAGGGAACCACTGTGCAGCGAGCTTCACTCTGCAATGTGAGCGAATGCGAGCGACTGGGCATCGGGGGCAAGGGCACCAAACTGCAGGTGATCAAGGCGAACAAGATTATCCCGAAGATAGTCAATATCACCGAGCCGATGGGCATCTTCGAGATTCCGAAGGAATGCCCCGTATGCCATGCTGAGGCAGTGGTAAGAGAAAGCGAGAGTGGCACGAAGACCCTGCACTGCATGAACCCTCACTGCGCAGCCAAACAGCTAAAGAAGTTTACGAGATTCGTGAGCAAGGAAGGACTCAACATCGAAGGCATCTCAGAACAAACCATCTGGAAGTTTGTGAACGAAGGACTCATCTCGGAATATGCCGACTTCTATAAATTGAGAGAGCACGCATTCGCCATCTCCACATACGAGGGATTTGGCAGAAAGAGCGTGAACAACCTGATGGATAGCCTGGAGAAGAGTCGCCACACAGACGGTAGACATCTGCTCTATGCCCTCAACATCCCACTATGTGGAGGTGACGTGGCAAAGAAACTCATCGAGCGTTATCCCGTAAAGCAGCTCATCGAGACGGCAAGAACAAGTCTCTTCGAAGATGAATTTGCCAGCATCGATGGCATCGGACCCGAGAAGAGCGCCCGCTTCATCAACTGGTTTCATGATGACGACAACTTCGCCCATGTGCAGAATCTTCTGCCCTACCTCATCATTGAGGAACAGGAGCCGGTGGAGAAAGGCAGCAAGTGTGAGGGCATGACCTTCGTGGTAACTGGCGATGTGCATCACTACAAGAACCGCAATGAGCTGAAGGCATACATTGAGAGCCAGGGCGGAAAGGTAACGGGAAGCGTGAGCAAGAGCACTCACTTCCTCATCAATAATGATGCAACCTCGCAGAGCTCTAAAAACAAAAAAGCCCATGAACTCAACATCCCGATTATCACGGAGGATGAGTTCATAGAAAAATTTGGTAAAGAAGAATAATTTTGTTCCTCCCGAGGGCAACAAAGTGCCGTAATCATAGCACTCAAGTGCCCTCGGGAGGAACTTTTTTTATGTATTTGAGCTAAGATTTATTTAATTTTACACTCCTAGTGAGTGCCTGTATATTGTCCCATGAAGAGGATGGCATCACTCTGATGGTCGGTGATGGCATAGACGAATGGACGATTAGCAAAGAACTCCACATTTCTAATCTGTGTAGGAACCAACGAAGTAAGCATCACGGCGGCAGTTACGGCAGCTGCCTTGGTGCCTTGCTCGCTCACCTCTATCTTAGCCTTCTGCAACATCTTGCTTACGAAGAAATTGCCATCGGCAAAATGAGAGAAGTTTGCCTGAGATGGATTAAAGATCATAGGAGCACCAAGCTTGCTGATGATGTCGTTAAGATCCAATTTGGTCTCAGTGGTAAACTTTGGCAACTTGAGATTCACCATACAGTTCTCCATGTTCTGATGCATCTTAGCGAAACTCTCCGCATTCAGCGATTTCATCATCTCATCGATGCCCTTCCCCTCGTTAGGCAGCAACACTGTCATGCTGAACGAACCATTACCGTATGGTAGGTCTACAGCCTTGTACATCTCATTCTCTGTATAATAGAACTTCTTCACCTGGTGCATCATATCCACCTTCTGGATGTCGCGGGTATAACCACGGAAAGTTTCCTGCTTGGTGTTGTGGGCATCAAACTTTTCTGCCCAAGTGCCATTAAAGTAGATGGCATTCATGAGATAAGATACAGCACCGGCATCTACTTGGTCGATAATCTTAGGAATCATACCATCGGTATGCTCGCTGCACCAATGGTTGATGCGCTGGGTTGTCTTAGAGGAAGAGAAATCCAAGCTCTCGATGGCAGCCTGATAGCTCTGGCTCACCTCTTGTGCAAAATCCTTATTGATCTTGTTATTCTTATTAATGGCGATATAGTTGGCTATCTCCACCTTGGTCTGCTTATCCTGCTTGCCCAGCACCTGCATCATGCCCTGATACAGTTCGTTGACCTCTTGCAAGTTCACTCCCTCGCAACCGATAGCCTTGAGTATCTGTTGCTGGGTAGCACCATCCGCACCATTGGCAAGCATACCCATCAGATAAGCGACGCTCATCGGGGAAACCACCTTGCCATCCATGCCCTGAATCTGATGGAAGAGATTGAAGGCAAAGTCATTGTTCTTCTTCACCACATTGCGCTGTGCATCAGAATATATCAGAAATGTTGGGTCCATATCTTCGGCAGGAAGCGTGGCAATGCCATCGTCCTTGACAGAAACCTGATTCTTGTTCCCTGTCTGTGCACTCTTGCTAGTGGAGCAAGATGTAAAAGCCAAAGCAGCCGTAGCAATCATAGCTGCACTCATCATTTTTCTATTCATAACTTGATATTTTTATAATTATCTACTAATTTGTTGTTTCTATCAAGTAAAATGAGAAATTGCGGCTTTTATTGCACGGCTGCTTTCTTTTTTAACGCTTTTTTATATTACTTGGTTACTCTAAACCAGTCTACATCTATCCATCCACGGTTGGCCTTGCCACTAGGTTCCTTAGCCACCATACCTATCTTGGCACCAATCCACTTACCCTCGCGCATGGTGAACTCATCGCCCACCTGCTCATACTTCTTGCCGTCCTTGCTAAAGAAGAACTGCATCTTGCCTGCCTTCACTACCATTCTCATATATACAGACTCATGGATGGCAGGCTGATAGTCTATCTTATCCACCGATGTTGGCTTTAGTGTGGCGAGAACTTTTACTTCTTCCTCACCCCTCTTATCTGCCTTATGGCAAGTAATCTGCTGAAGTTCAAACTCATTGCCTACACGTTTTACTACCAAAGCTGAATAGTCCAAGCCCATCATGATGATACCGCCCATCTGACCTTGGTCCTTGGCGGTAAGCTGAAGCTTGGCGGTAGCAGTGAAGTTATCGGCAGGAGTCTTCTGGAGCAGCAGGTTAGGCACGTTCCAGATGGTCGCATTGCTCTTATAGGTATAGATGCGCATCACGCCCATGGAGGTAGGCATACCAAACCACTGCTGATAGTTAGCGTGCCACTGCCACTGGAGTCCGAGCTTAGGCTTATTGAACTCATCGCTCTCCACTGGATTCATATTCACGTGGCTGGCAGCCTTTGGCATCTTATAGGTCTCGTATGGCTCACCGCAATAGCCCTTGCTAGGCACCTTGCCCATCACTGGCCAATTGTCCTTCCAGGTTACAGGCTGCAAGTGAACCACTCTGCCGTAAGCCTCTTTGTCCTGGAAATGCATGAACCAATCCTCGCCATATTGGGTATGAATCCAAGCACCCTGGTGAGGGCCATTGATCTTGCTCTTGCCCTGCGCCAAGACCTTCTTAGCCTCGTAAGGACCAAAAGGAGACTGAGAGCGCATAGCCACTTGGAAACCTGTAGGTACACCACCTGCAGGGAACATCACCCAATACCAGCCATTACGCTTATAGAACTTAGGCCCCTCGCAAGTACGATTTTCTGTACCATTGCCATCAAATACGATAACAGGGTCGCTGATAGCCTTGGTGCCCTCGGCATTCAACTCACGCACGGTGATGACAGAAGCAAAGCGATTGCGAGAGTTAGCCCATCCATTGACGAGATATACTCTGCCATCCTCATCCCAAAGAGGAGAAGTATCTATCATACCCTTGCCTGGGATCACACACACTGGGTCTTCCCACTTGCCGGCAGGGTCCTTGGTCTTCACCATAAACACACCATAGTCTGGGTCACCCCAATAGATGTAGAACTCACCATTATGGTAGCTGATGCATGGAGCCCACACACCATTGCCATGAGAAGGACGATCAAACACGGCTTTAGGTTGAAGCTTCGTTACAGCGTGACCGATTAACTCCCAGTTAACCAAGTCCTTACTATGCAAGATTGGAAGCCCCGGAATACAGTTGAAACTACTAGCTGTCATGTAGTAGTCTTCGCCTACGCAGACCACATCTGGGTCGCTGTAATCGGCATTGATCACAGGGTTCTTGTACATGCCATTGCCCAAGTCTGGATTCCAGACCTGCGATACATAAGGCTGTTCAGACACGGCAATTCCCGTCTTGGTAATCGCCTTCTGGGCGGAGGCTGACAGGGCAGCCGTCAACGCCAAAGAGAAGATAATGCTTCTTTTCATTGTTTTTGTAGTTTTGTTTTAAGAATTTGCTATTTATTGTTTATTATTTATCATTTATCTAGTGTAGCGGAGCATCTTCTGAAGGCTGACCAGGCATCACGCGCAGATGATAGCGATTGCCGTCATACTCCACACGCATGATGTTGCTTCGCTTCGACTTCATCTCCTGCTCTGACTGCATAAGATGCTGAGCCAGGTCGATGGCCACATGACCCATGGTGCGGCGCAAGTTGAGCTCAATACAGGTATTCACCTCCAGTTTGCCGTCTTCCTTGACATACACCATCATGTCTACTCCGAATGGTCCACTGTAGATGCCCTTGAGCACAGGCTCCATCACATCGACGACGTGCTGGCTAATCTCCTGCAATCTGTCGGCACCCACATAGCGCGACAGCCACTCCACTTTTTCCTCTTCCTGACAGAGTATATTGCCCGAATAGGCATTCTTGATGGTATCGAAGAGAGAGAGTCCACGATAGATGACCTTGCCATCCTTGACCTCAAACTCCATACCGAAATCTTTCACCTTATTATAGTAGGGCTCCACGGTTACGCCTCCCTGACGGAAGATGATGTTGCCCACCCATCTATCAAACGATGGATAGTCCTCGCCACGGCGGAACTCATCGGCAGAGACATACTTCACTCCCCTGCCGCTGCAACTCCAAGGAGCCTTGACCACAGCCTTGCCCCATTGCTTCACCAGAGCCTTGACTTCCGATACAGTCTGCACGTAGCTCACCTGCTCCTGTAGGTGCTCGGCAGCCCATTGACGACTGCTTATCGCGCGTACCTTATTTAATATATCATCTGTAGGCAGCGCTATCTCAGGCAACCCCAGTCGCTCCAGTTCGCCCTTCAGGCTCAAGTCCCAGCCCCAAGGACGCACGCCATCTATAAAATCAGTCTTGAGCATGTGCTGAAGCTGCACTTTGGTAATAAATTCCACCTTGTCAGCCAGTTCCACTCCCAAGTGGCGCACCTTGTCACGGGCGCAGTCTATGTCATCCACAAATACAAGATCACCCTCATCAGCCCACAAAGCAGGGATGAAGGCAAGGTCGCTCCTGAGCTGTCTGCCAGCGTGGGGAGCCGTAAATTGTCTTAAATTAGCTGCAAGAGCCAAATCGTGTTCCGGATTGAAGATATGTAAATTCATAGTGCAAAGATATAAATAAAAGGTGGAAAAACGGCAAAAAAATTTGAGTTTTACTTAGACAAGTGCTAAATAATGAAAAAAAAGTCTTTTTTTGCTATCTAGACTTTGCAAATACGAAATATATTATTACCTTTGCATCAGAAAAAACAAATTAGAAACAAAATATAACTCATGGAAGAAGCATTCTTCAGGACACATACATACCTCGTAGAACATACGAACGCTCCAGTTAGGCGCACCCTTATGGATGAGATTGACTGGAACGATCGCTTGATAGGCATCAAAGGCACTAGAGGCGTGGGCAAGACTACCTTCCTTCTGCAATATGCGAAGGAACACTTTGGCCCTACCGACCGCAAGTGCCTGTTTGTGAACATGAACAACTTCTATTTCCAGAGCAGAGGCATCGCTGATTTTGCTGGCGACTTTGTGCGCCAAGGCGGCAGAACGCTGTTGATAGACCAGGTCTTCAAACAGCCCGACTGGAGCAAGGAGCTTCGTAAGTGCTACGATCTCTACCCAGAGCTCAAGATTGTGTTTACTGGTTCTAGCGTGATGCGACTCAAGGAAGAGAATCCCGAGCTCAATGGCATCGTGAAGAGCTATAACCTGCGCGGTTTCTCATTCAGAGAGTACATCAACTTGCAGACTGGCAATAACTTCCAGCCATTTGAGCTAGACGAGATCTTGCGCAATCACGAGCACATCATCAAGCAGATACTGCCTAAGGTGAGCCCTATGAAATACTTTCAGGATTACTTGCATCATGGATTCTATCCATTCTTCTTGGAGCAACGCAACTTCACAGAGAATCTACTAAAGACAATGAATATGATGACCGAGGTAGATATCCTCCTCATCAAGCAAATAGAACTGAAATATCTCAACAAGATCAAGCGACTCTTCTACCAGCTTGCCGTGGAAGGTGCCAAGGCGCCCAACGTGAGCCAACTGGCAGAAAGCATCAATACGAGCCGAGCTACAGTGATGAACTATATCAAGTATCTAGCTGACGCACGACTCATCAATATGATATACCCTGACGGACAGGAATTTCCTAAGAAACCGTCGAAGGTAATGATGCACAACTCCAACTTGATGTATGCCATCTATCCGATACAGATAGACAAGCAGGTAGTGATGGAGACATTCTTTGTCAATTCGCTTTGGAAAGACCACAAGGTGCACCAAGCAGGCAAGGACCATTACTTCACTGTGGACGGAGTAAAGAAGTTCCGCATTTGCGACGCACAGTCGACCAACAAGATGCGCAACAACCCCGACATCATCTACGCCCGCTACAATACGGAAGTGGGCAAGGACAACAAGATACCACTCTGGTTGTTGGGATTCCTCTATTAAGTTAGGAGTTCGGAGAAAGGAGTTGAAAGACTGCTAATAAAAAGAGATTATCAAATTAAGGAATTAATATACAAAACATTTTTAATATTTTATCTAAAAGTAAAATGGCTAAAGAGAAAAAATTTATCACTTGTGATGGTAACACAGCTGCCGCACATGTAAGCTACATGTTTACAGAGGTTGCTGCCATCTACCCTATTACTCCATCATCACCAATGGCGGAGCATGTAGATGAATGGGCTGCCAAAGGTCGTAAGAACCTTTTCGGTCAGCGAGTTTCTATCCAGGAAATGGAATCTGAGGCTGGTGCAGCTGGTGCTGTTCACGGTTCTCTCCAGGCTGGTGCCTTGACTTCAACTTACACTGCTTCTCAGGGTTTGTTGTTGATGATTCCTAACATGTACAAGATTGCTGGTGAGTTGCTCCCTTGCGTATTCAACGTATCAGCTCGTACATTGGCTTCTCACTCTCTCTGTATCTTCGGTGACCACCAGGATGTAATGGCTTGCCGCCAGACTGGTTTCGCTATGTTCTGCTCTGGTTCTGTTCAGGAGGTTATGGATCTCTCTGCAGTTCCTCACTTGGCTACATTGGAGACCAAGGTTCCTTTCATCAACTTCTTCGACGGTTTCCGTACTTCTCATGAGTACCACAAGATCGAGGAGATGGATATGGAAGACATCCGTCCATTGGTTAAACCAGAGTTCATCGAGGACTTCCGCAACCGCGCTTTGACTCCAGAGCGCCCTGTTACTCGCGGTACAGCTGAGAACCCTGAGACATTCTTCACACATCGTGAGGCCTCTAACGCTTACTACGATGCAATCCCTGAGGTTGTAGAGAAGTACTGCCAGGAGATGACTAAGATCACTGGTCGTGAGTATCACCTCTTCAACTACTATGGTGCTGAGGATGCTGAGAACATCATCATCCTGATGGGTTCTGCTACAGAGCCAGCTCGTGAGGCTATCGACTACTTGAACAAGCAGGGCAAGAAGGTTGGTATGGTTGCAGTTCACCTGTACCGTCCATTCTCTGTTGACTTCCTGAAGAAGGCTATCCCAGCTACAGTTAAGCGCATCGCTGTTCTCGACCGTACTAAGGAGCCAGGTGCAGAGGGTGAGCCATTGTACCTCGACGTTAAGTCTGCTCTCTACGATGACGAGCGCAAGCCATTGATCGTAGGTGGTCGTTATGGTCTCGGTTCTTCTGATACTACTCCAGCTAAGATTGTTGCTGTATTCAAGAACCTTGAGTTGCCACAGCCTAAGAACCACTTCACTGTTGGTATCGTAGATGACGTTACATTCACTTCTCTCCCAGAGGAAGAGGAGATTCCAATGGGTGGCGACGACTTGTTCGAGGCTAAGTTCTATGGTTTGGGTGCTGACGGTACCGTTGGTGCTAACAAGAACTCTGTTCAGATTATCGGTAACAATACTAACAAGTATTGCCAGGCATACTTCTCTTACGACTCTAAGAAGTCTGGTGGTTTCACCTGCTCTCACTTGCGTTTCGGCGACAGCCCTATCCACAGTGCTTATCAGGTAAATACTCCTAACTTCGTAGCTTGCCACGTACAGGCTTACCTCCACATGTACGATGTAACACGTGGTTTGCGTAAGAACGGTTTCTTCCTGTTGAACACTATCTTCGACGGCGAGGAGTTGGTTAACTTCATCCCTAACAAGGTAAAGCGTTACTTCGCTCAGAACAACATCACTGTTTACTATATCAACGCAACTAAGATTGCTCAGGAGATTGGTCTCGGCAACCGTACCAACACCATCCTCCAGTCTGCATTCTTCCGTATCACAGAGGTTATTCCTTTGGATCTCGCTGTAGAGCAGATGAAGGCATTCATCGTTAAGTCTTACTCTAAGAAGGGTCAGGACGTTGTTGACAAGAACTTCGGCGCTGTTGACCGTGGTGGTGAGTACAAGCAGTTGACAGTAGATCCAGCTTGGGCTAACCTCGCTGACGATGAGGCTAAGGAGGATAACGCTCCAGCATTCGTTAAGGAGCTCGTTCGTCCTATCAACGGCCAGGCAGGTGACCTCTTGAAGGTTTCTGACTTCGTTAAGCACGACACAGTTGACGGTACATGGCAGAACGGTACTTCAGCATTCGAGAAGCGTGGTGTTGAGGCATTCGTTCCTGTATGGAATGTTGAGAACTGTATCCAGTGTAACAAGTGTTCATTCGTTTGTCCTCACGCAGCTATCCGTCCATTCGTATTGACCGATGAGGAGCTCGCAGGCATCGAGGGTCTCGAGACTCAGGATGTTAAGGCACCTAAGGCTTTGGCTGGAATGCACTTCCGCATCGAGACTTCAGTACTCGACTGTCTGGGTTGTGGTAACTGTGCTGACGTCTGCCCAGGTAAGAAGGGTGAGAAGGCGTTGACAATGGTTCCATTCAACGTAGACGCAGAGGATATGGTCAAGGAAGCAGCTAACTGGGAGTACCTCGTACACAAGGTAGCTTCTAAGCAGGATCTCGTTGACATCAAGCAGAGCCCTAAGAACTCTCAGTTCGCTCAGCCATTGTTCGAGTTCTCTGGTGCTTGCTCTGGTTGTGGTGAGACTCCATACGTTAAGTTGATTTCTCAGCTCTTCGGTGATCGTCAGATGATTGCTAACGCTACTGGTTGTTCTTCTATCTACTCAGCTTCTATCCCATCTACTCCATATACAAAGAACGCTAAGGGTCAGGGTCCTGCATTCGACAACTCATTGTTCGAGGACTTCTGCGAGTTCGGTCTCGGTATGGTAATGGGTAACAAGAAGATGAAGGAGCGCATCGCTCACTTGCTCGAGGAGGCTAAGGCTCAGGAGCATGTTCCTGCTGAGTTCGTAGCTGCTGCTGACAAGTGGATGGCTAACATGAACGATTCTGAGGGTTCTAAGGAGGCTGCTGCAGAGTTGAAGCCTCTCATCGCTGCCGGCGCTGAGAAGGGTTGCCCTATCTGCAAGGAGCTCAAGACTTTGGATCACTACCTCGTTAAGCGTTCACAGTGGATCATCGGTGGTGATGGTGCTTCTTATGATATCGGTTACGGTGGTCTCGACCACGTATTGGCTTCTGGTGAGGACGTTAACATCTTGGTACTCGATACTGAGGTTTACTCTAACACTGGTGGTCAGTCTTCTAAGTCTACTCCACTCGGTGCTATCGCACAGTTCGCTGCTCAGGGTAAGCGTATCCGTAAGAAGGATCTCGGTTTGATGCAGACTACATACGGTTACATCTACGTAGCTCAGGTAGCTATGGGTGCTGACAATGCTCAGACATTGAAGGCTATCCGCGAGGCAGAGGCTTATCCAGGTCCATCACTCATCATCGCTTACGCACCATGTATCAACCACGGTTTGAAGCGTAAGGGCGGTATGGGTCGTTCACAGCACGAGGAAGAGTTGGCTGTTGAGTGCGGTTACTGGCACTTGTGGCGTTACAACCCACTGTTGGCTGATGAGGGTAAGAACCCATTCACACTCGACTCTAAGGCTCCAAACTGGGAGAACTTCCGCGACTTCCTGCTCGGTGAGGTTCGTTACCTCTCTGTACAGAAGGCATTCCCTAAGGAGGCTGATGAGCTCTTCTCTCAGGCAGAGAAGATGGCTAAGCTCCGTTACCAGACCTACGTTCGCAAGAGCCAGGAGGACTGGAGCGAGCAGATCTAATCTCAAAGTAGATAAGATAATTCCAGGATTTCCCTTCGGGGAAATCTTTGGGATTGCTACATATAAAAAAGCCTTGGTTGCAAGTTAGCAACCAAGGCTTTTTTTGTATATTTAGCGAGTATTTATTACTTGCTTATTTTTTCTTTTTCAATTCTAGTTTTGGAATCTTGATGCTCTGGCCTGTTTTCACAGAGGTCGTACCATTCAAAGCCTCTACATAGCATTCCATGCCTGGACCGAGATAGCGATTGCTGATGGATTGAAGTGACTGACTTCCACTCACTTTAACAACTTGAGCTACGCCTACGATTCGGTAAGCACCGGTACGAACTCTTGCATCTTTGTCATATATAGAAGATGAAGTCTGAGATGCCGATTTGGAAGATCCTGTCTTTGAAGATGCAGACCCTTTCTCCTTAGCCTCAGCATTTTGCTTAGCTTTATCCTTTGCATTTTCTGTTTCAAGATCAACCTTCTCCGTTTCGTCAGCATTTTCTGCCATCTTGATGGCTTCTGATGCACTTGCCATTCGAATGCTGTCTTGCTTAGCTTTTTCTCGAAGCCTTGCTTCTTGGGCATCGAGCATCTGCTTATGTTCTGCGGCTGCCTTGCGCTGGGCATCATTCTCCTTGAGCTGCGCCAACTGTTGCATCATGTAATTGTTCTGCTCTGCCATCTTGGCATAATTGAATGTAAACCATCCGATGCCTCCTGCCAAAACTAGGAAGATTACCACTGCTGCAACTACCACATACTTTGGCAAAACAAAACCAGAGTGACGAGGCGTCTCCTCTTCTTCAACTTCTAGTTCTTGTTCTACAACATCTTCTGGTTCAGAGGTTGGCTCTGCAGATGTTTCGACTGATGATTCAGCAGGTTGCTCGACTTTTGGCTCAGCCTTAGATTCAACAATAGGCCCGGCTTTTGGCTCTTCCTTTAATTCAACCTCTGGCTGTACCTTTTCTTCTTTCTCTTCACCAATCACAACAACGTCGCTACTAGCCTCTACGGACAAAGGAGTATCAAGGAAGTCTATCACATCCGGAGCTGTACTATGAGGCTCTTCTACAGGAGAAGTTGGCTCAACAGAAGCTACAGGTTTTGGCAGTTCTGGAGCTATAGGATCTTCCTTCTCAGGAGCTTTCACTTCCGCAATAACTATCTCTTCCTTAGGAACTTCGATTTCAGATTGAACTTCAGATGGAACTTCTTCTGGCTCTTCAGTAGGAGTTTCAAACTTCTTGTCGATGTCATCAAAGTCCACGCCGTCATTCACCACTACAGTCTCAAACTGAGCGAAAGGCTTATTGACGATTTCTTTCAGAATATTATCCGGAGTATAGCTGATTTTGTCTCGGCCTTCTATCACGATGCGCTCACCCGTATTGACATCCACACTCTCACGGTCCTTCACGGTAGTAACCTTGAAGGTACCGAGCCAGCGCATCTTCACTTGCTTGTCTGCCTCCAGTCCCTGGTTCAGCACATCAAACATCTTACGGATAAAGAGCTCAGCTTCCGTTTGGCTCAGCCCACTCTTCTCTGCGAGTTTGGCAGCCAATGTACTCAAAGTAAACTTGCTCATAATGCCTCCCCTCCATTTTTAAATTTCTCCTTGATAGAAGTTGCGGGGCGGAATCCCAAGACCAACTTTGGCGGAACCAACTGGCGCTTCTTGGTAGTAGGGTTTACCACCACACGCTCCATGCGCTTCTTCACCTCGAAGGTACCAAAGTTAGGGATAGAGACCACTTCCCCATCCTCAAATGCTCCAATCATGGCATCTATCGCCTTGCGAACCAGCTTCTGCGTGTCCTCTTGCGAATAGCCTGTTTGGAGAGCTAACTCTGCTATATATTCCTTATTGTTCACTCTATACCTTAATTTATAATATAATTGCTTTTATTTCACTACCTCACCATAGAGGTCGAATTCCTCGCTCTGGGTTATCTTCACATCATAGAAGCAACCCACACGCAGACGGCGAGGCTCAGCAGGAATCAGCACCTCTGGGTCTACCTCTGGCGAACAGAACTCGGTTCTGCCGATGTAGTAATCACCCTCCTTACGGTCGATAATCACCTTCATCACCTTGCCCACCTTCTCTGCCTCTACCTCGGCACTGATGTCTTGCTGCAGAATCATCAGCTCATCCAGTCGGCGCTGCTTCACGTCGGCAGGCACATCGTCCTCATAGTGCTTGGCACTGTAAGTACCCTCCTCCTCTGAGTAAGCGAAGGCACCCATACGCTCGAATCGCTGCTCACGCACAAACTCCATCAACTCATCGAAGTCTTCCTTGGTCTCGCCAGGGAATCCCACCATCAGCGTGGTGCGGATATGGATGCCAGGCACTCGCTCACGGATAGCCTTGAGGAGGTCGATGGTTTCCTGCTTGGTCACATGGCGATGCATACGAGAGAGCATGTGGTCGCTGATGTGTTGCAGGGCGATATCGAGATACTTGCATACATTTGGCTTCTCGCGCATCACATCCAGCAGGTCCATAGGAAACTGGTTAGGATATGCGTAATGCAGACGAATCCACTTGACACCTGGGATATCAGCCATCTCGCTAATCAGCTCTGTGATATGATGTTTGCCGTCCAAGTCCACACCATAGTAAGTGAGTTCCTGGGCGATAATCTGAAATTCCTTCACGCCTTCCTTCACCAAGTCGCGCACCTCCTGCAGGATTTCCTCCTTCGGTCTGGAGGTATGCTTGCCCGTGATGATAGGGATGGCACAGTAGGCGCAGTGGCGATCACAGCCTTCAGCTATCTTGACGTAGGCATAATGGCGAGGAGTGGTAAGATGGCGATGACCATCGCAAGCTGCCACATCAGCCTTGCCCAATTCCTGGAGCAACTGCTTGTAGTTGAACTTGCCATAAAACTTGTCCACCTCTGGCATTTCCTCCTCCAGTTCTTTCTGATAACGCTGTGAGAGGCAACCCATTACGTAGAGCTTACGAAGTCTGCCCTCGTTCTTTGCCTCTATAAATTCGAGGATGGTGTCGATGCTCTCTTGCTTGGCATCCTCTATAAATCCGCAGGTATTGATAACCACTATCTCACCCTGCGAACGCTTTGGGTCGTGAACACAGTGGTAGCCGTTAGCCTCAAACTGCTTCATCAGCAATTCGCTATCCACCAGGTTCTTGGAGCAACCCATTGTTATGATATCTATCTGATTTTTCTTCATTCTCACATAGTGTGTTGAATATCAATATATTATTTA
>ERZ1035006.155-NODE-155-length-56292-cov-13.712289_pt1 | contig 56292 bp, 65 predicted proteins | sample MGYA00520694_ERZ1035006 | MGnify/ENA primary metagenome ERZ1035006 (study PRJEB33766, sample SAMN09781746) | gut metagenome | biome: gut microbiome | host: Homo sapiens | place: Madagascar | study: EMG produced TPA metagenomics assembly of the PRJNA485056 data...
GCTACCTTAACCCACCGTCTAAAGCCAGTGGGATTGCGGTAGCCTTATTTCAAATCTTCATAAAAAAGTAAGAAAGATAAACAACATTAATGCAAAATGTAAAAGTAATGTAAAAGTTGCCTTCGAAATATTGAAATGTACTACAGGATATAGTAGACTTGTGGGAACAAAGCAGTACTCCAGAGTACCGTATGATTCTGCCGCAGCAGATAAAAAAGGACGGTACTTTTTTGGAAAACGAATCAGGGGAGAGAAAAGGGGAAAGGCAATGATGAAGGACAAAAAAGAGGATTTAAAGGGGAAAATGTGGTATTTTCTCCTGTACACAGGTGGATTTCTGGCGGCAGCCATTCTGATGCTGCTGATTTTTCGAAAGGAAAACGCATCCTTTACCAAAATGGCGGACGGTGTTGCACAGCATTATGCAGTGCTGATGTGGATTCGTAATACGCTGCGGCAGTTTTTACATGGAAATTTTGCATTGCCGATGGTTGATTTTTCGGTTGGACAGGGGTTTGATGTGATCGGGACGCTGAACTATTACGGCGTTGGGGATCCCGTCAATTTGCTGACCGTATTTTTTGCGGATAACCATCTGGATCAGATGTATATGTTTCTGATTCTGTTTCGGATGTATCTTTCAGGCCTTACTTTTTCTTATTATTGCAGCACGGCCGGGATTCAAAGAAAAGCCTCTGTACTGTGTGGTTCCTGGCTGTATGTATTTTGCAGTTTTGCACTGATCGGTGGAATGAAGCATCCGCTGTTTTTAAATGGTATGCTGTATCTGCCGCTGCTGCTTGCCGGAACGGAGAAAGTCCTGCAAAAGAAAAGCATCCGCTTTTTAAGCGTATCGGTGGCACTTGCCTTTATGAGCAACTACTATTTCATGTACATGAACACCATACTGTGCGGCATTTATCTGTGTGTACGGCTTTTCGGACATTATCGGGAATACGGGATCAGAAAGATCCTACTGCTGATCTTAAAAATGGCGGCGGCGTGGATCTGGGGCATATGCCTTGGAGCAGTGATCATTCTGCCGTCCGTCTATGCCTTTCTTCACAATGCAAGAGTGGACACTGCGGTGGAAGAGGCACAGAACTTTTACAGCATTGCACACTACCGGAAAATGATCCTCGGATTTTTCCAGACACTTCCGATGACGAACGGCTGGACAGTACATGGAACGGCGATCGGCGGTCTTGCCGGTGTGCTGATGCTCTTTACGTCAAAAAAAAGGAGTCGGGAAAATTGCCAGCTGAAGATCGGATTTGTCGTGCTGCTTGTGTTGCTCTGTATTCCGTTTGGCGGAAAAATGATGAATGGTTTTGCTTATGTGACAAACCGCTGGAGTTACGGCATGGCGTTTTTATGTGCACTGATGGCAGCTCAGGAGGTTGCAGATTTAAAAGAACAGAATACAAAAATATTCCTGATCCTTGGAGCGGCAGCGGGCATCCTTGCTGCAGCATTATCCGCATCGAACGGAAAAGCCATGCGATATGCAATCGCAGCTCTTGCAGTGACCGTTCTGGCATTTGCACTTGGAGCGATTCTGGAGCGAAAGCAGAGAAAAAGACTGGCGGGATGTCTGGTGTCTTTCGTTGTGTTTGCCGGTGTCTGCTGCAATCTCATCACCTTCTTTACACCGGTCGGATATTCTTATGCCGCACGTTTTACAAAAAGAGGCGTGTCGGAGTCCGTATTACTGAACCGTGCCGTAAAAAATGTGCAGAATGCAAAGCTTGCGGAAGACGGATTTTATCGGGTGGAACTGCCGTCCTCCCTGTATAACTGCTCGCTGGCAGCAAATATCAACACAACAGAGTTTTATTACAGTGTAATTCCGAAATCCATGAAAGATCTCTATGTTTCACTTGGAATGGCAAAATATGAACGTCCGAATGTCATGGAAGGTCTGGAAAACCGTCAGATCCTTAAAAATATGCTCTGTGTCCGTTATCAGGCTGATAAAAAAGGAATCACGGTCAATAAGGATGCATTGCCAGTCGGATACACGTATGACAAGATCATGAGCAGAGAAGATTATGACCGCCTGACGCCGCTTGAGTGCCAGGCAGCACTTCTGGAATATGCTGTTTTAGATGACGATGCTGAAAAAATCCTGGAAAAACAGGGGAAGACTTTTGAAAGAGGAAAGAGTCCTTCTGATGGTGCTGTTATAGGTGGAAATCTGAAAATTACAGGAGAGGATCGGGCATCCTGGAAAAATGGAACGTTAAAAGGGAAAAAACAAGGCAGAATGAAACTGAAGTTTCAGACAGAAGAAAAGTCAGAGACTTATCTGGTGCTGAAAGACCTCTCTTCCAGATTAAAAGTAAGAAAAAAACATATGCTTTCCGTGCAAAGCAAAAAAGCAAGGCAGGAGATTCCGATGTGTGCAGTGAGCAATGAAAAAAAGATGAAACGGGATGTGATCGCAGTCAATCTTGGCATCAGGCAGGCGGGAACCTGCAGCCTGCATTTTCATAAATCACATACTTATAAGCTGAAAGAGATGGAAATTTATGGTATTTCCGAAAGTTTTATCAAAGAACAGACAAAAAAGCGGCGAAAAGAATCTATGACAGATATAAAACAGAGTACAAATTGTATCAAGGGCAGGATCAGCGTATCCGAAGATAAGATTTTGCAGCTGGCGGTTCCATACAGCAGGGGATGGCACATTTTTGTTGATGGAAAAAAGGAAAAATCTTTCGCCAGTAGTGTTGCTTATACCGGGATCTTTCTTGAAAAAGGGGAGCATACGGTCGAAATGCATTATATCAGCCCGTGGATCATTCCCGGTACGGTGCTGAGTGTGGCGGCATGGATCTGGATGGCACTGTCTTTTGCCGTAAAAAAGAGAAGAATTTCGGTAGATAAGAGAATAAAATAGTTCAGATTTTTGAAAAAGTGGCTATTTGTCGTAAGGAAAATGACGGATAGCCGCTTTTTTTGTTGTTATTAAGGTTGAAATCTGTACCAAAATGCATTATCATATAGAATTAAAGCGGTAAAGTTTCAAGAGAAAAACAAGAACAATACTTTACCAGGATGTATGCAGAGATATGCAGGCATATGCAAAACTGCAGATGAGAACGGAGGAAAAGGATATGAGTTACAACATCGCAGTCATTCCAGGCGACGGTATCGGACCGGAAATCGTGCGTGAAGCACAGAAAGTGCTGGATGCGGCAGGAAAAAAATATGGTTTTGAATTAAAATATACAGAAGTTTTAATGGGAGGAGCATCCATCGATGTTCATGGTGTGCCTCTGACAGATGAGGCGATCGCAACCGCAAAAGCAAGCGATGCCGTTCTGATGGGCTCCATCGGCGGAGATGCAAAGACCTCCCCGTGGTACAAACTGGCACCGAACCTTCGTCCGGAGGCAGGACTCTTAAAAATCCGCAAAGAGCTGAATCTGTTTGCAAACTTAAGACCGGCGTACCTGTACGAAGAATTAAAAGAGGCCTGCCCGCTGCGTGATGATATCATCGGTGACGGTTTTGATATGATGATCATGCGTGAGCTGACCGGCGGTCTGTATTTCGGAGAGCGTCACACAACCGAGGAGAACGGAGTACGCAAAGCCGTTGATACACTTTCTTATGATGAGAATGAGATCCGCCGTATCGCTGTCCGTGGATTTGACATTGCAAGAAAACGCCGCCATAAAGTAACCAGTGTGGATAAGGCAAACGTTCTGGATTCTTCCAGACTGTGGAGATCCGTTGTGGAAGACGTTGCAAAAGATTACCCGGATGTCACACTGGAGCATATGCTGGTAGACAACTGTGCCATGCAGCTGGTGCGTGACCCGAAACAGTTCGATGTCATCCTGACCGAGAATATGTTCGGAGATATCCTTTCCGATGAGGCAAGTATGGTGACCGGTTCTATCGGAATGCTGTCTTCCGCCAGCCTGAATGAAACAAAATTCGGTCTGTATGAGCCAAGCCACGGTTCTGCACCGGATATCGCAGGCAAAGATCTGGCAAACCCGATCGCTACGATCCTTTCCGCTGCCATGATGCTGCGTTTCTCACTGGATCTGGATGAAGCGGCAGATGCGATCGAAGCAGCGGTAAAACAGGTACTCAAAGACGGATACCGCACAGGCGATATCATGTCGGAAGGATGCACAAAAGTCGGAACCGTTCAGATGGGAGATCTGATCGCAGAACGCGTATAAAACCGAATCCGGCATCATATAAATGGAGGTATGTTACAATGAAAAGTGATAATGTAAAAAAAGGGATCCAGCAGGCACCGCACCGTTCTCTGTTCAATGCTCTTGGCATGACAAAGGAAGAGATGGAGCGTCCGTTAGTTGGTATCGTAAGTTCTTATAATGAAATCGTTCCGGGTCATATGAACCTGGATAAAATTGTCAATGCAGTAAAACAGGGTGTTGCGATGGCAGGCGGTACACCGGTGGTATTCCCGGCGATCGCAGTCTGCGACGGTATTGCCATGGGTCATATCGGTATGAAATATTCTCTGGTAACAAGAGATCTGATCGCAGATTCTACCGAGGCAATGGCACTGGCACATCAGTTCGATGCCCTGGTCATGGTACCGAACTGTGACAAGAATGTACCGGGACTTCTGATGGCAGCCGCACGTATCAATGTGCCGACCGTATTTGTAAGCGGCGGCCCGATGCTGGCAGGTCATGTGAAGGGACGCAAACGCAGCCTTTCCAGTATGTTTGAGGCAGTCGGAGAATACTCTGCCGGCAAACTGACTGCAGACGATGTATGTGAATTCGAAGAAAAAGTATGTCCGACCTGTGGCTCCTGCTCCGGTATGTACACTGCAAACAGCATGAACTGCCTGACAGAAGTACTTGGTATGGGACTTCGTGGAAACGGAACCATTCCGGCTGTATATTCCGAGCGTATCCGTCTTGCAAAACATGCAGGTATGCAGGTTATGGAAATGTACCGTCAGAATATCCGTCCACGCGACATTATGACAGAGGATGCAATTTTAAATGCTCTGACCGTGGATATGGCACTGGGATGTTCTACAAACAGTATGTTACATCTACCGGCGATTGCACATGAAATCGGCATGGATTTCGATATCACATTTGCAAATGAGATCAGTGCAAAGACACCGAACCTCTGCCACCTGGCACCGGCAGGCCCGACCTACATGGAGGATCTGAATGAAGCCGGCGGTGTTTATGCCGTTATGAATGAATTAAATAAACTTGGTCTGCTGCACACCGACTGCATGACCGTTACCGGAAAGACCGTAGGCGAGAATATCAAAGACTGCGTAAACTTAAATCCGGAAGTCATCCGCCCGGTAGAAAATCCGTACAGCAAGACCGGCGGACTGGCTGTCCTGACCGGAAATCTGGCACCGGACGGAAGTGTTGTAAAACGTTCTGCCGTTGTGCCTGAAATGATGGTACATGAAGGTCCGGCAAGAGTCTTTGAATGTGAGGAAGATGCATGTGAGGCTATTCTCTCCGGAAAGATCAAAGAAGGCGATGTTGTCGTGATCCGTTACGAAGGACCAAAAGGCGGTCCTGGTATGAGAGAAATGCTGAATCCGACTTCTGAGATCGCAGGTATGGGACTTGGTTCCACAGTTGCCCTGATCACAGACGGCCGTTTCAGCGGTGCGTCCAGAGGAGCTTCCATCGGTCACGTATCACCGGAAGCAGCAGTCGGCGGTCCGATCGCACTGGTAGAAGAAGGCGATATCATCAAGATCAACATTCCGGAAAACAGACTGGAACTGGCTGTTTCTGATGAAGAGCTGGCAAGAAGAAAAGCCAACTGGACACCGAGAGAGCCGAAGGTAAAGACCGGCTATCTGGCACGTTACGCTTCTATGGTAACTTCCGGTAACAGAGGAGCTATTCTTGTTTCAGAAAAATAATTCTGAAACAAGAATTGAAGCTAAGCAACAACAGTAAGAAAAGTAAAGGTGAGGACAGCAGGATGAAGTTAAATGGTTCAGAAATCGTAATCGAGTGCCTGAAAGAGCAGGGCGTAGACACTGTTTTCGGTTATCCGGGCGGCACGATTTTAAATGTATACGATGCATTATATAAACATGGTTCAGAGATCAATCATATCTTAACATCCCATGAGCAGGGTGCTGCTCATGCGGCAGACGGATATGCAAGAGCAACCGGAAAAGTCGGCGTATGTATGGCAACTTCCGGTCCCGGAGCCACGAATCTGGTAACCGGTATTGCAACGGCATATATGGATTCCATTCCAGTGGTTGCCATCACAGCGAACGTAGCCGTTCCGCTGCTTGGAAGAGACAGTTTCCAGGAGATCGACATCACAGGTGTAACGATGCCGATCACAAAGCATAACTATATTGTAAAAGACATCACAAAACTGGCAGATACCATCCGTGAAGCATTCCGCATTGCACAGGAAGGCAGACCTGGTCCTGTTCTGGTTGATATCACAAAAGACGTGACCGCAGCAGAGACTGAGTATGTAAAAGAAGAGCCGATCCAGGTAGAACGCAGCACACAGTATATCAAAGAAAAAGATCTGGAACAGGCGATTGAGCTGATCAATGAGAGTGAAAAGCCGTTTGTATTTGTCGGCGGAGGTGCTGTGATATCCGGAGCTTCCAAGGAACTGATGGAGTTTGTAAAGAAAATAGACGCACCGGTTGCAGACAGCCTGATGGGAAAAGGTGCTTTTGACGGCACCGATGAGCTTTACATGGGTATGCTTGGTATGCACGGAACAAAAGCATCCAACTTAGGTGTAACAAAATGTGATCTGCTGATCACGGTCGGTTCCCGGTTCAGTGACCGTGTCATCGGAAATGCCAGCCGTTTTGCAAAAAATGCCAAAATTCTCCAGATTGATGTCGATCCGGCAGAGATCAACAAAAACATTCAGGTAGACTGCAGTATTATCGGAGATCTCAAAGAAGTGCTGACACGTCTCAATCAGAGAATTGAAAAGCATGAGCATAAAGAATGGATCAAAGAGATTGAGACAATCTCCGAAGAGCATCCTCTGAAATACAATGAAGAAGGTCTGACCGGTCCGTATGTGATCGAGCAGATCTATAAAGTAACCGAAGGAAATGCCATCATCACAACCGATGTCGGACAGCATCAGATGTGGGCTGCACAGTATTATCGTTACAAAGATCCGCGTACCTTCCTGTCATCCGGCGGACTTGGCACCATGGGTTATGGTGTCGGAGCTGCAATCGGAGCCAAAGTGGGCAGACCGGATAAAGTGGTACTGAACATCGCCGGAGACGGATGTTTCCGTATGAACATGAATGAGATTGCAACCGCAGCCCGATACAACATCCCGATCATTCAGGTTGTCATCAATAACCATGTGCTCGGTATGGTTCGCCAGTGGCAGACACTGTTCTACGGAAAACGTTATTCACAGACCATTCTGAATGACGGTGTGGATTTTGTGAAAGTGGCAGAAGCACTTGGTGCAGAAGGCATCCGTGTAACGAAAAAAGAAGAAGTCGCACCGGCTGTTGAAAAAGCGATCGCACTTGGCAAACCGGTTGTGATCGACTGTGTGATTGACTGCGACGACAAAGTATTTCCGATGGTTCCGGCAGGTGCCCCGATTGAAGATACATTTGATCAGGACGATCTGAATAAAGAAGCATAAATTCGGTTCTGCAAGCCTTTTTCCAGAACTTGGAAAAAGGCTTGACTAATTTTTAACAAGGTACTATAGTAAAGTGTAGAAAATAAGTGCCGATATCTGGCGGAGTTTTGAAAACAGGCATCAGCACTTGCTATAAAACTCATCACACAACAAAGTGAGAAGTCAAGGAGGATATGAAAGTGAGCAGAGTGTACAATTTTTCAGCAGGTCCGGCCGTATTACCGGAAGAAGTATTAAAAGAAGCAGCAGCAGAAATGCTGGATTACAAGGGCTGTGGTATGTCCGTTATGGAAATGAGTCACCGCTCACAGGTCTTTGACGATATTATCAAAGAAGCAGAGCAGGATCTGCGTGATCTGATGCATATTCCGGATAACTATAAAGTGCTGTTCCTGCAGGGCGGTGCTTCACAGCAGTTTGCTATGATTCCTATGAATCTGATGAAAAACAAAGTTGCAGATTATATCGTAACAGGACAGTGGGCAAAAAAAGCATATCAGGAGGCACAGAAATACGGAAAAGTAAACAAGATCGCAACTTCTGAAGATAAGACATTCTCCTATATTCCGGATTGCTCCGATCTGCCGGTCAGCCCGGATGCAGACTATGTATATATTTGTGAGAACAACACCATTTATGGTACAAAATTCAAAACACTGCCGAATACAAAAGGCAAGACACTGGTAGCAGACGTTTCTTCCTGCTTCCTGTCAGAGCCGGTCGATGTCACAAAATACGGCATCATTTACGGCGGCGTTCAGAAGAATATCGGACCGGCAGGCATGGTGATCTCCATTATCCGCGAAGATCTGATCACAGATGAGGTACTGGAAGGTACACCGACCATGCTGAAATTTAAGACACATGCTGATGCAGGTTCTCTGTACAACACACCGAACTGCTACTGCATTTATATGTGCGGCAAGGTATTCAAATGGCTGAAAAAGATGGGCGGTCTGGAAGTCATGAAAGAACGCAACGAAAAGAAAGCAAAACTGCTCTACGATTATCTTGACAGCAGCAAGCTGTTCAAAGGAACGGTAGAAAAAGATTCCCGCTCTCTGATGAACGTTCCGTTTGTCACAGGTGACAAAGACTTGGATGCGAAATTTGTAAAAGAAGCAAAAGAAGCCGGACTTGAAAACCTGAAAGGTCATCGTACCGTTGGCGGTATGCGTGCAAGTATCTACAATGCAATGCCATATGAAGGTGTGGAAGCACTGGTAGCATTTATGAAGAAATTTGAAGAGGAGAATCTGTAAAATGAAATATACATGCTTAAACCCGATCGCTTCTGTAGGACTGGATCAGTTCACAGAAGGTTACGAAAAAACAGAAAAAATGGAAGATGCAGACGCAGTGCTGGTAAGAAGTGCTGCCATGCATGATCTGGAGCTGCCGGATGGTCTGTATGCAGTTGCACGTGCCGGTGCCGGTGTCAACAACATTCCGCTGGATAAATGTGCAGAAAAAGGTATCGTTGTATTTAACACACCGGGAGCCAATGCAAACGGCGTAAAAGAGCTGGTGATCGCAGGCATGCTGCTGGCTTCCCGTGATATCATCGGCGGTGTGGAATGGGCAAAATCCGAAGCCGGAAGCGAAGATATCGCAAAAAAGGCAGAAAAAGAAAAGAAGAAATTTGCAGGATGCGAACTGATGGGCAAAAAGCTTGGTATCATCGGACTTGGTGCGATCGGTATCCAGGTGGCAAACGTGGCAGAATGTCTGGGTATGGATGTATATGGTTATGATCCGTACATTTCTGTTGATGCGGCATGGAAACTTTCCAAAGGCGTAAAACACATCAAAGATGTGGACGATATTTACCGTACTTGCGATTATATCACGATCCATGTACCGCTGCTGGATTCTACCAGAAAAATGATCAATCAGGATGCGATCGATCTGATGAAAGAAAATGTCGTGATCCTGAACTTTGCACGTGATATGCTGGTAGATGAAGAGGCTGTTGTAAAAGCCCTCAAAGAAGGAAAAGTAAAGAAATATGTCTGCGATTTCCCGAATACCACAACCGCAGGTGTGGAAAATGCGATCATCATCCCTCATCTGGGTGCATCCACCGCAGAATCGGAAGACAACTGTGCAAAGATGGCAGTTCAGGAACTGATGGAATACCTGGAAAAAGGAAATATCATCAATTCTGTAAACTATCCGAACTGCAGTCTGGGCGAGTGCACACATGCAAACCGTATTGCGATCAACCACCGCAACGTAAAGAACATGCTGGGACAGTTTACCGACATTTTTGCAACATCTGATATCAACATCGCAAACATGGTAAACAAGAGCAAAGGCGATTATGCATACTCTCTGTTTGATCTGGACAGCGTGGCATCCGAAGAAGTACTGGATAAGATCCGTGCAGTCGAAGGTGTGCTGAGAGTCAGAGTGATCAAATAAAAAACAAAAGAATAAGAAAAACAAGAGGACAAAAGGCTGTTGCAGTTTTCTGCTTCAGCCTTTTTCAGTACGGAAGAGGCGGCTCATAAACCGAAACGCCCGGACCGTGCAGAGATGGAGGAATGATTATGGCAGAGATTAGAACATTTTGTGCTGTACATCCGGCAGAAGGACTTGCATCTAAACTCGCAGCTCTTCCTTATGATGTCTACAGCCGTGACGAGGCAAGAGAACAGGTAAAAAAAGCACCGGAAAGCTTTCTGACGATCGACCGCCCGGAGACCCAGTTTCCAAAAGATCAGGATATGTATGCACCGGAAGTCTATCAGAAAGCACATGATATGTTAGAGGAATGGAGCAAAAGAGGCTCCTTTGTGCAGGATCAGCAGAAATGTTACTATCTGTATGAACTGACGATGGATGGAAGGTCACAGACCGGTCTTGTGGCATGTGCATCGATCGACGATTATTTAAACGGTGTGATCAAAAAGCATGAAAATACAAGGGCAGAAAAAGAGCAGGACCGTATCCGACACGTGGATACCTGCAATGCACAGACCGGACCGATCTTTCTTGCCTACCGCAAAGATCAGACGATCGCAGAGGTGACAGCAAAAATAAAACAGCAGAAACCGATGTTTGCGTTTGTCTCGGAAGATGGCATCGGACATAAAGGCTGGAGAGTGGATGCAAAAGAGGATATTGCAATAATTGCAGATACATTTGCAAAAATAGATAAAATTTATATCGCAGACGGACATCACAGGGCAGCATCGGCAGTCAAAGTAGGGCAGCTTCGCAGAAAACAGCATCCGGATTATGACGGCAGCGAAGAATTCAATTATTTTCTGTCGGTATTATTCCCGGATGAGGAACTTTACGTTATGGATTACAATCGTGTCGTCCTGGATCTGAACGGACAGACAAGAGAAGGATTTCTGGAAAACGCAGCGAAAATTTTTGATGTACAACCGGTAAATGCGGCATATCATCCGCAGAAAAAGGGTACTTTTGGCATGTATCTTAGCGGTCAGTGGTATCATCTTACGGCAAAGGCAGATCTTACAAAAGACGATCCGGTGGAAGGTCTGGATGTCGCTTATCTGCAAAGAGAATTTTTGCAGCCATATCTGGATATCCAGGATCCGAAAACATCAAAACGCATCAGGTATGTGGGCGGGATCCGCGGACTTTCCGAGCTGGAGCGTATGGTCGATCATGTAAAAGAGACGCAGCAAAAAGATGCGGTGGCTTTTTCCATGTATCCGACTTCCATGGCAGAACTGTTTGCCGTAGCCGATGCCGGCATGCTGATGCCGCCGAAATCCACCTGGTTTGAGCCAAAACTTCGGAGCGGACTGTTTCTGCATATGTTATAATTTTTTTGCTTTTTTACTGTTGGTGTTTGTGTTAAAATAGAATAATAAGATGCCAGGGTGCTATGTGCCAGTGGCACATGTTTCGCACCGACCGAAGCGGAGCGTAGAAAGGATTGTGGGAGTGCAACGCATGGAACAATCCGCAGGTATCATAATTTAAGAAACATTATGGGCAAGCAGCAAAGCGGATTGCGAATATCCGCTTAAATACATAAGGGAGGGTTTGAAGATTATGGACAACAAATTATATGAAATGATGGACTGGGCAGCAGTAGAGGGGATTGTATATTCAGAAGAAGATCATCCGCACGATATTCTGGGGGCACATGTGACAGAAGAAGGGATTCTGATCCAGACATTTCTGCCGACGGCAAAGAGTGTGACAGTGGTGTTGAAAGACAGCAAAAAAGAATATCCGATGGATTTAGAGGATGAGGAAGGCTTTTTCTCTGCACTGCTTCCGGGCAAAAGAATTCCGAAATATCATTATCACGTAGATTTTGGAGAAGAAGCAGACGGAAAAGAAAATATCGTAGAATACGAAGATCCATATCGTTTTGCACCGCAGATCACGGAAAAAGAAACAAAGAAATTTAATGCAGGCATCTGCTACGATATCTACGAAAAACTGGGAGCACATCCGATGACGGTCAATGGTGTGGAAGGTGTTTTGTTTGCAGTATGGGCACCAAATGCCATGCGTGTCAGCGTGGTAGGCGATTTCAACCTCTGGGATGGCAGACGTCTGCCGATGAGAAGACTGTGGGATTCCGGTATTTTTGAACTGTTTGTGCCGGGACTTGCAGCAGGAGAACTCTATAAATATGAGATCAAGGCAAAGGGCGGACTGACATTCTTAAAAGCAGATCCATATGCCAATGCTGCACAGCTTCGTCCTGACACGGCATCGGTGATCACAGACCTGAGTCAGTATGCATGGAAAGATGAAGCATGGTTGAAACAGAGAAAAAATGCAGACAGTAAGAAGGCTCCGATGTCCATTTATGAGGTACATCTTGGCTCATTCCGCAAGCCGGAGGACGGCAGGGAGTTTTACAATTACCGTGAACTGGCTGTGATGCTTGCGGACTATGTAAAAGAGATGGGCTATACGCATGTTGAGCTGATGCCGGTTATGGAGCATCCGTTTGACGGTTCCTGGGGCTATCAGGTGACTGGATACTATGCACCGACCAGCCGTTACGGCACACCGGAAGATTTCATGTATTTCATGGACTATATGCATGCACAGGGCATCGGCGTGATTCTGGACTGGGTACCGGCACATTTTCCGCGTGATACGTTTGGACTGGCTGCCTTTGACGGAACCTGCCTGTACGAGCACCTCGATCCGAGAAAAGGTTCCCATCCGCACTGGGGCACACTGATCTACAATTACGGTCGTCCGGAAGTCAAGAACTTCCTGATCGCAAACGCACTGTTCTGGGCAGAAAAGTATCACATTGATGGTATCCGTATGGATGCGGTGGCTTCCATGCTCTATCTTGATTATGGAAAGAACGAAGGAGAATGGGTGCCGAATATCTACGGCGGAAACGAGAATCTGGAAGCAGTTGAATTTTTCCATCATCTCAATTCCATCTTTAAACAGAAGGAGCCGGGGGTTCTGATGATCGCCGAAGAATCCACAGCATGGCCGAAAGTAACGGGAGCCGTTGAGGATGAGGGTCTTGGCTTTGACTACAAATGGAACATGGGCTGGATGAATGACTTCATTTATTATATGTCACTGGATCCGATCTTCCGTACCGCAAATCATGGGGCACTGACGTTCAGCATGGTTTATGCGTACAGTGAAGATTATATCCTGACCTTGTCACATGACGAGGTTGTACACGGCAAAGCATCCATGATCGGCAAGATGCCGGGTGACCGTGAGCAGCAGTTTGCAAACTTACGTGCCGCTTATGGATTTATGCTGGCACATCCGGGCAAAAAGCTTTTGTTCATGGGACAGGATTTTGCACAGTATGATGAGTGGGCAGAGGACCGGTCACTGGAGTGGGAGCTTTTGCAGTATGATGAGCACAAGCAGATGCAGAATTATGTGAAAGCACTCAATACATTTTACAAAGAGCATCCGGCACTTTACGAAATGGACTATGATCCGGATGGATTTACCTGGATCAATAACATTTCTGCCAATGAAAATATGGTAGTCTTTACCAGAAACACAAAGAAAAAAGAAGAGACGCTGCTGATCGTCTGCAATTTCTCACCGCTGACTTACGAAAACCACAAGATCGGCGTTCCATACCCTGGAAAATACAAAGAAATCTTTAACAGCGACAGCAAAGAATTCGGAGGCAGCGGAGTCGGTAATCCGAGACTGAAACAGTCAAAAAAATCAGAATGCGATGACAGAGCGGATTCGATCCTGATCACGGTTCCGCCGATGAGCATTACGGTTTTTTCTTATACAAAAGCGGCAGCCGGAAGAGCGGTCAACAAAAAAACGGCAACAAAGAAAACAGTCGAGAAAAAAGTTACCGAAAAGAAAACAGCCGAAAAGAAAGTGGCTGCTGTAAAAGAAACGGAAAAGAAAACAGCTGAGAAGAAAAGCAGTGAAAAAGTAACTTCGATCAAAGCCGCTTCTGAGAAAAAAGCAGCTGCAAAGAAAACAACCGCAAAACAAGGAACCAGTAAGCAGGCAACCCCAAAAGCAGAGCTGGAGATGGCAGCTGCAAGTGAAGAAAAAGTGACAAAGACGGCAGAAAAAGCACCGAAAAAAAGCCTCAAAGAAGAACTGGAAGCCAAAATAGCAGAAAGTGCAAAGGCAGAGGAAGAAAGAAAAAACAAGACGAGGGGCAGAAAACCGGCCGCGAAGAGCAGACGAAACAAACAGCAGGAGAAATAGCAGATGGAACAGATAGCACAGAATACGGCAGATTCGCTGACCGAAAGTGTAAAAGAAGTCAATCAGTTTACACAGTATTTTCAGGGGAAAATGCCGGGGCTTATGGATCTGGGCATCAAACTGGTCATTGTCCTGATCGCATTTTTTGTCTGCCGCAAGATCATTCAGCTGATTCTGAAAATTTTTGGCCGATCCTTTGAACGGGCCGGGATGGAGGCAGCATCCGCACACTTCACACTTTCCGTTATGAAAGCCATCATGTACGTGATGGTGGTGGCAGTCATGGCCACTTTTCTCGGAGTGTCCGGAGCGTCGGTTGCTGCACTGATCGGCTCGATGGGAGTCGGCGTTGTGCTGGCGTTAAAAGAATCGCTTTCGAATATTGCGGGGGGATTTATCTTATTGTTTATGAAACCATTTGTCAGCGGAGATTATATCCACGAAGATACCCATGGAAATGAAGGAACTGTGGTGAAGGTGGATCTCTTTTATACGACACTTCTGACGATCGATAACCGTACCGTATCGATTCCAAACGGAATCATCACCAACAGCAGTCTGACGAACATTTCAAAGCAGGATAAGCGGCAGCTGCGTGAAAAGGTGGGGATTTCCTATCGAAACGATATCAATGAGGCCAGGAAAGTGTTGCTCGCTATTTTGCAGAAGGATGCGGCCATTCTGAAAGAAGAAAAGATCGAAGTGGTTGTTGAAAGTCTTGGAGATTCCGGTGTGATCCTCGGGTGGCATGCCTGGGTAAGACCGCAGGATTATTTTCCGGCAAAATGGCGGATCACCGAAGAAATCAAATACAGATTTGACAAAAATCAGATTGAGATCCCGTATCAGCAGATCGATGTGAAGATCAGCCGGTAAGAATATCCGGTAAAAGCAGGAGAAGTACAGAGTTTCCTGTCTGTGTAGGTCCATGTAGAGAAATGACAATGACAGAGGGAGAAAAACAGAAGTAAGGGGCAAGTTACAGGAGGATAAAATTTTATGGAAACAAAGAAAAACGGTGTGCAGGCGGAAGCCCATACAAAAGAGCAGACTTCCGGCGGACATGCCCACAGTCACACGCATGTGCTGGAGGACGGAACAGTTGTCACGCACACGCATACGCACAGTCACGAACATACAAAAGCAGTGTTAAACCGTCTCTCCCGAGCAATCGGCCACCTGGAGTCCATCAAGAAAATGGTGGAGAACGGCAGAGACTGCAGCGAAGTGCTGATCCAGCTTTCCGCAGTTAAAGCGGCGATCAACAATACCGGAAAAGTCATTCTTCAGGATCATATCCAGCATTGCCTGGTAGATGCGATCGAGTCCGGAGACAGGAAGGAAATCGAAGAATTAAATAAGGCAATTGACAGGTTCATTAAATAGTGTATAATAATTCAGTAGACTTTTTAACGATGAATTTCATTAGAATCTGCTGCAGAAAATGCGGCCGAAGAGGAAGGCATGAAGAAAGACAAAATACGCAAGAAAAGTTCTGCATACAAGAAATATCGCAGACACAAGATTTTATTTATCACAGAACTGATTATTTTGATTCCGCTGCTGGTATTTGGCTTTTTGTATGTACAGTTCGAAAAGAGACTGGGAAATATTGATACTGTAACGCTTCAGTCCGGTGATATCCAGGTGAACGAAGAAGTGGAGACAAATGCAGTTCTGCATGGCTATACCAACATTGCCCTGTTCGGTGTTGATTCCCGTGACGGAAGTATGGATTATACAAACACCGATACGATCATCATTGCGAGTATCAATAACGACACGAAAGTGGTAAAACTGGTATCCATATACCGTGATACCTACCTGAATATCGGTGAAGACCGTTATGGAAAAGCCAATGCAGCCTATGCGAACGGCGGTTATAAATGGGCGATCAATATGCTGAACCAGAACCTGGATCTGGACATCACGGATTTTGTAACGGTGAATATGAATGCACTGGTAGAAGTAGTAGATGCACTTGGCGGTTTTGATTTTGATCTGACAGACGAAGAGGTTGTACATATGAACAACTACTGTGTCGGAACTTCTGAAATCACAGGAAAATCTTATGAACGTATCGAGCCGGAAGTGGCGGGTACGTATCATCTGAACGGTGTACAGGCAGTATCCTACACCCGTATCCGTTATACAGCCGGAAACGATTACAAACGTACCGAACGCCAGAGAGAGCTGATCGCCAAAATCGTGGCAAAAGCAAAAAAAGCAGATATGAAGACGCTGGTAGATATCATGGACAATGTGTTCCCGATGATTTCCACCAGTCTCAGCAAATCGGATATTGTATCTCTGGGAATGAATATGTTGTCTTATCAGCTGGGGGATACCTGCGGATTCCCGTTTGAACACCGTACAAGTGATCTGAGCGGAGATTCCGAAGTTCCGGTTACCTTATCCTGGAATGTTACCAGACTGCATGACTACCTGTTTGGCATCAAAGATTATGAGCCGTCCGCAGGTGTACAGGAGCGAAGTGCTCATATCGAAGAAGTCAGCGGATTCAGCAAAGGCAGTGCCGTCAGCAAAGAGAATTATACGCTGAACGGAGAAGAAGCCGGAAAAGATGTCGATGACAATATCCCTGGTATCCAGGAGACCGAGTCTGAGACAGAAACCCAGACGCAGGAAGCGGCAGTCAGCGATAATGGTGACGGCAGTGTTTATGATGATAATTCTTACGATCAGGAGCAGTATAACGATTACAGCCCGGATGGATATAATTACGATGAAGAATATTGAGTCGAGCAGATATCTGCAATGGAAATGGGAAATGTATTTGACTTAGTTAAATTGTAATTATTTTTGTGAAAATACTTGCAAAACAGACAATAATCATGTATAATAACTTGAGTCAGCAGCAATGCTGCTGACCGATGCTGGAATAGCTCAGTCGGTAGAGCACTTCACTCGTAATGAAGGGGTCGAGGGTTCAAGTCCCTTTTCCAGCTTGACAGAAAAAACACCGGAAATCCAGTAAAATCAAGGGTTTCCGGTGTTTTTTGCGTTTTGAAACAGCTATTTTTCTGATGCATAAAAACCGCCTGAAACAGTGCGAAAAAGTGTAAAATGTTTGGAAAGTGTAGTCAAAATGTAGTCACTTTTTCAGTGCTGTCAGAAGCATTATTTTGATATGATTTTTTTGCGAAATCGTTCAGCTTCTGGATGGATTTTCCTTCCTGTCTCCGCAGTTCTGCGTATGTATCCAGCAGCATTTTCGAATTGCTGTGTCCCATGATTTCCACCGCTTCCATGATATCAATACCGGAATAATACAGCATGGTTGCATATTCATGCCGGAATGTATGCGATCCCAGCCCCGGACACATATCTAGATCGAACTTGATGCGGCCGTTTTCGTAGTGATGTGTGCCGCCGCAGGCAGTGTTCAATGTCCGCTTGATCCGCTCGAACAGTCTGCGATACTGCGACTTTTTCAGATAGCTGCCATCAGTTCCGGGAAACAGAAGATTACCCTGTAATGTAGACAGATACTTTTTCAGGACGTCCGCCAGTGGATCCAGCAGATAGATCTCACGCTCTCCACTGTCTGTTTTCGTGTCTTTGAGCACGGCAGTTTCTCCAACGAACTTAACTGCCTTGTTGACAGTGATCTTTTTCCGGGCAAAATTGATATCAAACCGTGTCAGAGGGATGATCTCCTGTCGCCGCATTCCGGTATACAGCAACATATGCAGCAGTGTACTTGCCTGCGGATCCAGCTCTAAGTCTTCCAGGTGGATACGTTCCAGCTCTGTCAGTGCCCGTTTTTTCTTTTTCGGTGCAGGATCTTTTTCGATATTTTCCGCAACATTCTTGAACAGCAGGCCGTCATCAATGGCAGCACGTATGATCTGGTTGACTGTCTGGTAGTAACGACGCTGCAGATCGGCGTGACCTTTTAGTGCATTGTATCCGGTCTGAACATCTGTTTTTTTAATCTGCAATAGTTTGAGACCATCCAGTGCGGCAGTGTGGTTTTTCAGAATGTTCCGATATCCTTCGATCGTGTTCGTTTCACGACCGGCTTTATACAGCTCCAGCCACTTCCATTTATACGCCCCGAATGTCACGTTCTTTTCTGATACATAGATGCCTTTACTGGTCTGCTCGATCACCTCGGCTTTCTTGCGTTCCAGTTCCGCAACACTACGACCATATACCTGTATGCGGACTCTTTTTTCAGTTTCCGGATTTATTTCATCGGTAGTTACCCATGCGGCGTACCTGCCGTCTTTTCTCTTTTTGTATTTTGCCATAATATATCATCCTCCTTAAAAATGAGTATAAAAATACACCTGTACAGGTGCTGGAGGATTGTGGTATAATCTTCTTGTTCAAGGAAGAATTATGCCGGTCTCCAGACCTGTATAGATTCGCTGATCCGCTTCGGTGCTGGGAACACCGGGGCGGATTTTTTGTTGTTTGGTTGTTTTTAGATACTATCAAAATAAGTTTTGATTTTTTCAATGCAATCGTTTTTACAATTTCCATACATACGCTCAAGACTTGCACAAGAAGAAATCAATTGTATTAAGTCAGCCTGTATAAAATCATGATTTTCTTCAATAAGGTTTTTTGTATAATGCAATATTTCAGTGGCAGAGTTCATGTGGCATACAGAATCCATATATTCATCTAACTGTAATTTGTAGTTAGAAAAAATATTGTCATTGCTATTTTCAAGAATATCCTCTTGCTCGATATCCAGAAGACTATTATTGTCGGAAGCTGTTATGACTGTGTTGTCGGATATATATTTTTTAATAACTACCTTTGCACATTTAATCAACGGAAGTATATTAAGTTCCAAACTGCAAGGAACAGGTGTACTGATGGAAGTAGCAAAGTTTTGTGCAACATCAAAACGTGAAAAACCTGTGCAATGCACGGGGTGCAATTCATTAAAGATATCAACAAGAAAGATATCGGTGAGAACACCAGTGATATTTTCAGATGATTTTCCGAATAATGTTGCAGTAATCGTAGGTTTTTCGGCGTCTGGCAATATTGTCAAGGAGGATACCCTAAATTCCAAATCAGGGTTATAATTGATAACATTTATTTTTGCAGGAACGACAGGTTCTTTCAAAGTGCTCTTTATTGTTACAGCAGTGCCATTTGCGATTACGCCCATAATATCATGATCATCAGTGGTATAATCGATATCGAGTCCGATAATTGCATTGGCACCCATTTGCTTTGCGTTGCTGATTAAAAGGTCGAGAGCATTTTTTTGAGCCGCTTCAAGTTTTTCAGAGTACGAAGATAAAAGATTAAAGTCAGAAAGAAACTTTGTATTTAAAGCGTATTCTCCTGAACAAAATCCTAAATAATCTGTAATTTCATAATTTTCAAAATTAAAACCGGATGTCAGTTTCATGACTCACTCTCCTTTAACAACTAATTCAACTCAATGATAGCAGAAAAGAATTCGGGGATATATTGTTTATCACTTAAATAAGAATACGTTGTTAATCCTGTAAAATCTCCATATACAGTTACATTATCATTTTCTAATAATCTGGATCCGCGAGCTTCTTTGCCATCAGGATTCGAGAGATAAATATATCCTTGATTGGTAGATAAAAGATAATCAGCAGAATAATCAGTTTCATCTATTATTCGCACAATTTGTCCAGAAACCTTGTAGTATTTATTTTTGTATTCATCTGGATTTCGTTCGGCAGATTCATAATCAAATTCATTTAAACTGGTTTTGTAGGTATCATATACGTTTTGCAAATCTTCTTTTCCAATAATTTCAGAAGCTAAAATAGTAGAAGTTCCGAAAGAATTATCACTGTATATAGTTGTCGCATAACGGACAACATCACCATTTTTTGCCTCAATGAATCCTTTACTTGTTTCGGATTCATCAACTTTATGACTGAAAGAATAGAAATATCCATCATTTCCTTTTATCCAACAGGAGAAAGAGCAAGAATCACCGTCTGAATAATTGCGATCTATCTTTTTATCAATCACAACGTCAACACATACATCTTGACCGGTATATTTCCCAGCGGCAATGTCTTCGTAACTAGCAAGAGGAAGGGTATTTAAAAAATCCGCTTCTGTTTCAGATTCAGAATCCGTACTTGTTTTATCGTCTAAGCGAACTTCGTCAAAGGATTCAAGTTCATCAAGGCTTATACCGAATTCTGAATCGGTGATTCCATCCGTAGTGCGTACATAATGCCAAGTTTCTCCAAAATCAGTCGTTGTAGCCATAATAAATTTAGAAGCATCGTTGAAATATGCAGTTTTGATGTGAATACTTTCGGCCTTTTCATCAATATCGGATAATTCTTCTTTAATAGCGTTGAATGCAATTCTAACTTCTTGTCCAAACGTAAAACCACCGTGGTAAACAAGATCAATATTTATAGAAAATGGATTTTGAGGATTCTTCCTGGAAGAATGCACAACCACTTTATCAACTTCTGTATTGGCAGTTTCCCAAGGTGAATGCTCTTCTATGTTATCTTTAATTCTCTTGCCTAACTTCGAACGGAATGTTAAAGATTCATAATATTCGGTACTAGCTTCCGTAGCGGTTTCAGGAGTTGCTTTTTCTGTTTCTTGCTGAGCTTCAGAACCAAATAATAGCTCTGAGTCTACGTTACATCCTACTAAGTTACAACAAGAAAACACACATAATAGGATTAAAACCTTCTTTTTCATATTTCACTTTCTCCTTTGAATACATTTTCTTTTTCCGGAGATAATAACACCATGAAAATATTATTATCTCAATTCTTGAAACAGCACCACCTGTCGATCAGGCAGGCGGCAATTATGACCGGTGTTCCCCGGTCTACGATCGGTGACATAGTGACCGGTCGAGTAAGTCCAACTCTGGCAACTATGGAACAGTTGGCAGCAGGGTTGAAAACCACTATTTCAGATCTTTATGAGTCTGAGTATAAGTGATTTTTCAAAAAGCGTCCGGGATTCCGGACAACGCACAACTTTTTAGCTTCCGATACGTTTTATATAGTGAAAGGAAAATTTTGCTAAAACAAATGTTCGAAAACAGTTGCATCACAAATATTTCTGTGATAATATGAAATCAAGGAATTTCGAACAAATGTTTGAAAAACGTGATCGGGAGGTACATAGGATGGATTACAAGAAACAAATTTCAGAATTACTGCAATCAGTTACAGACGAAAAAATACTTCGTCGCATATACTTAATGATTGTCGCACTCATCGGAGCTGGTCGGTAAGACCGGCTCTTTTTTTAATCTTCAATTCCAAGACAGGCTTTCATAAATTCTTCTATATGTTTCAGCTTTTCTGGAGATGCTTCGGCAATCGCATTCAGCATATTTCTTGCCAGCTGGTTTTCAGTCCTTCCAAGATTGCCAAGATTTATCGAAAAACGATCATCTTCGCTCATTTTTGAATACATGTTTTCTTCGCCGCCTTCTCCAGTACGAAGCCATACTTCATTTACGTTGAAGATGCTGCAAATCAACATTATTGTTTGATCAGAAGGGTTATTTTCACCAAGTTCAATTTTAGATACGGAAGATTTACCAATACCTATTTTTCGACCAAACTCTTCTTGGCTCATTTTTTCCTTTTTTCTTAGGAGTTTAATTCTATCTTTCACTTTGTCACCTCCTATCTGAGCAATCTCAATATAACACAAAAAGTCCCTTAAGTCAACAAAAAACTATTGACAAAATCAGTTAAAGGGATTATTATGTAGACGTAAGGTACAAAAAAAGAAAGGAGAGATGAAATCATGAAGAAGCTGGAGATTGAACTTACAGAAAATACACTGGACAACATCATTAAGATGGCACCGTATTTGGATGAAAAAAGTCAGGACAGAGTATTCGGAATGATGCTCGAAGCAGTCAAGAGTTTGGAAAGCAAAGAGCAGAAAGCGGGGTAAAGATGAAATCTATTGTAGCAGACAATCTTTCAAATATAATCAAAGAAAAATGTCTTAAGCAGTGCACAGTAGCCCAAAAAGCAGGGTATTCAAAGCAACAGCTTACAGACATGTTGAAAGGAAGAAAAAGGATAAAAGAAACAGACATTCTCAGACTTGCATCCGCACTTGATGTAGATGTAAGTGTGTTGCTTAAAACCGAGGCAGATTCGAAACAGTCAGATGAAGCAAGCGATAAGCAGCGAGAAAAAGAACGCCCGGATGTGCGAGCGTTCGTAAAATTATTAAAAATTGAAGATGGCTATGCAGTATGTGATGTGAGATTCAAGGTAGTAAAGCCAGACAGCGAATAGCATCATTAAAAATCTATTTGTTTAAGAGACGCTGGTAAGCTGTTTCGACCATATCCTGCCAAGATTCAAAATCAGAATGCAGTCTGATAGAAGAATCAAATGCAACAGTATCTTGCAGTTTATTAAGATCTTCCGGTGCTGTTAAATCACAGCCAATGGCTTTGAAGAAGTCATTTACATCACTAAACCTTGTAAATTCTTTCATAAAGTCATCCGGAAAAAATTCATAGATACTTGCAGAAGATATGTAATCAAGACGTTTGTCAATGTTTCCAGGGTAAGAGCCTACACAAAATCGAATTTGAGGCATAATGTACTCCTTTCTATTCTCTATAGTCGTTATGTGGTGAATAAAAGGATACTACCAAAATATTAAAAAATCAATACAAAAATATTGAGTAAGTGAAAACAGGAGGTAACAGACCATTGATGAAACATTATATTTCAGACATCAAAAAGCAAGCCGAGAAAGTTACGACAGCAATCACAGGTGCGGAGATGCGAGAAGCAGTCTCAAGTGCGTTCAGTGATACCGCAACAGCATTAGAGACAATGGAAGAATCCTATAGAAAGCGGGGTAAGGAAATGTTGAAACCATTAGCAATCCTGTTGCTGTTCTGGATGGTGATCCTGACACTGAATGAATAGAGAAAGTGAGGTGGCAAAATGGAAGAACTTAAAAAAATGCTTCTGGAAGTACTCCGGGAGTGCAAGCAGCCAGAGTTCCCGCCTGAACCGGTACCCACAAGGGTAGCCGCAAAGGTTCTGGGAGTGGAACAGAGCACAGTGATTAATCGGATGGAGTCCGGTGAGCTGGATATCGGGCTGGTGTTCAGATCGAAGCCGACCAAAAGAGGGCAGGCAAGTCGAAGAAGTACATACATCAGTCCCAAAAAGTTATACGAACTGACCGGGTTCGTATGGAAAGGAGAGAAAAGTGAGTAGAAGAGAAAAAATCAGTCTGATCGGCGAGGTGATCGCCCCGATCGTGGCAACAGCCGCCGCAGGCTTTACATTCTGGTGGCTGGGAAAGTACAGCACGATTTGTGAACGCGATATTGTAGGAACCACAATTACCGTGTGGTGTGCGGTAGTAATCCGCATCATGCTGTGGGCGGAGAAGGAGGAAGCAGAATGAGCAAGATTATTAAGGTTAGTACGGATCTGAAAGTGACCGTGCATGATTTCCCACAGGGAACGATAAGAGAGCAGAACAGACAGCTCTGTGAGCTGATCGGGAACGGATGCGAGATGATCGAGCACGTCATGCCAAGACGACTGTATAACGAATTAGGGCATACGACAGAAGTTAAACGTGAAAACAGCAAGTGTGTGGCTATGCTGGTTGATGAAGAGTTTCTGCTCAAGAATAAACTTCAGCTTAACCCGATCGGCTGTTACCTGTACGAAACCGATAAGCACGGATCCGTAATCATGGGAAACATTTTGTTTGTAGGTGATACATATACAGGCGATGGCATTACGTTTTCAGGGATTGAAGAAAAGACATTTAACAAATTGTATGAGCAGTTGAAACAGCTGGCAGGGAAAGCGGGGACAAAATGACAGCAGAAGAGAGAAGAAAATGGATTGGTGTATTACTGGATAAGGTACTGACAATTCATGAACAGGGAAAACATTATGTCAGTCTGGATATTAACAATCTTGATTATTCAATAATGGTCACCGTAACTGCAATAAAACATGGATGGGGTGCAAATAGAGGGTATGATTTCTATAAATACTGTATTATGGATCTTGGTGCAAAAGAACTTCCAGTAATGGTCGAGTTTCTGGACAGCCTGATCGAGGACAAGGAGGTATCAGAATGATCGGAGTAAGCGAAGGGAAGGACCAGGAAGCCAGAGTCATCCTGGAACTGGCTGGGATTGATTCGGACAAGTACCGGATCTGGCACCATAACAGCATCTATGTGCATGCAATAAATGAAGAGACGAAAGAATCGGTGATCGTTGAGAAAGCGACACTCGAGGTAGTAAAAAGTCCCGGTGCTTTGGCGGGCGATCCGGGACACAAATAAAAAGACAACTACAGTATAGGGCAGAGAGACTGAAAATTCAAGTATGAGCTATACAATCATTGAAAATGCTGACCATGCGGCGTGGCTGGAAAGCCGCACGCTTGGGATCGGCGGTTCGGATGCGGCTGCGATATTGGGATTGAACCCATACAAGAGCAACGTGGAATTATTTGATGAGAAGACCGGGAGACGGATGCCGAAGGACATATCTGATAAGCCGTATGTGAAATATGGAACGGAAGCAGAGCCGCTGATCCGCAGGCTGTTTTCGTTGGACTTTCCGGAATATCAAGTCCTGTATCACGAGAACCGCATCCTGCGGAGTGTTGAATATCCATTCATGCAGGCTTCACTTGACGGCGAGCTGACCGACCAGGAAGGCAGAAAAGGCATCCTGGAGATCAAGACCACGAACATCATGAACAGTGCACAGTGGGGCAAATGGGATGGCCGCATACCGGATAACTATTATATTCAGGTGCTCCACTATTTGTTGGTGACAGGTTACCAGTTTGCAGTGCTGAGGGCACACATCCGGTCGGACTGGGAAGGAGACAGGCGGACAGCCGTCCGCCACTATTTCATTGAACGTTCTGACGTTGAAGAAGACCTTGCGATGCTCTTGCAGGAAGAAAAGAAATTTTGGCAGCAGGTAACACACAACATAAGACCGGGCAGGATACTGCCGGAGATATGACAGGAGGTAAACATGGAATTAAGAATCACAACCAAGATGGAGCCGGGGACGCTCCCGGAGATCCAGTGGAACAATAACGAGTTGAAGGAAGAGATCCAGAAGAAGGCACAGGAATATGCATCCATTGCTTATACGGATTCCCAGACCGCAGAGATGCGTAAGGACAGGGCAACCCTGAACAGACTGGTGAAGGCGTTTGAAGAAGAACGAAAGCAGGTAAAGAAATTTTATGCGGCACCTTATGAAAAATTTGAGGCACAGGTGAAGGAAGTGCTGGAACCGGTACGCAGTGCGGTCAAAGTGATCGATGATGGGCTGTACGAGATCGAGCAGAAGTACCGCAGTGAGAAAACAGAAAAGATGCGTGAATATTATGACCTGTATGTCGGGGATCTTCGTTCTGTTATCCCTTTCGAGAAAACAGTAAAAGAAAGCATGTATAAAAAATCCATCAAGGACAAGCATCTGGAAACTGCTTACCATTCGCTGTTCAACCGTATGTCTGAAGAAATGGAAGCACTTGAGGAACTCCCGGAACGTTTCCGTGATAAGGCGATCCTGAAATATATGGAAAGTTACAGCCTTTCGGAAGCACTCAGAGAGGGAAAACGCCTGGAAGAAATGGAAAAAGCCCTGGAAGAGCGAAAGAGAAAAGCAGCCGAGGAGAAAGTCAAAAAAGAAGAGGCATCCAGAAAGGCAGTACAGCAGGAAGAAACATCCGCTACTGCGGAAAACAAAGAAGACAGCAAGGCAGAAGTACCGGAAACTACGGCAGAAACACAGGAAGCAAAGAACACTACAGAAGTACAGGAAGAGATCTGGACACTTGACTTCCGTGTACGCGGCACCAAGAAACAGATCATGGATCTGAGAGAATACCTGATCCGCAACAACATTCAGTTTGGAAAGGTGGAATAAAACATGGCAGTAGCAAACAGTCTTGCAAACAGACAGACAAGAAGCAGCATGGCAACGTATATGTCCCAGGAAGCAGTGAGGAAGCAGATCAACAGCGTGGTCGGCGGCAAGAATGCCACCAGATTCGTCTCCAGCATCGTTTCTGCAGTACAGACAACACCGGCTTTGCAGGAATGCACGAACCAGAGCATCCTGTCAGCTGCATTACTCGGTGAAGCACTGAACCTCTCACCATCCCCACAGCTCGGACAGTTCTATATGGTCCCGTTCAAGAACAATAAAAAAGGCTGCAAGGAAGCACAGTTCCAGCTTGGGTATAAGGGTTATATCCAGCTGGCAGTGCGTTCCGGATACTACAAACGCCTGAACGTCATGGCGATCAAAGAAGGGGAGCTTCTCCACTACGATCCCCTGAACGAAGAAATTGAAGTGAACCTGATCGAGGATGACATCATCCGTGACGAGACACCTACAGCCGGTTATTATGCCATGTTCGAGTATGAGAACGGATTCCGAAAGACAATGTACTGGTCGAAGAAGAAGATGCTGGCACACGCCGAAAAGTATTCCCAGGCGTTTGGAGGGAATGGCGGGGCGAGATCGCTGGAACTCCTGGAAGCCGGGCAGATCCCGGAAAAAGACCTCTGGAAATATTCTTCTTTCTGGTTCAAGGATTTTGACAGCATGGCATTGAAGACCATGCTCCGCCAGATCATCAGCAAATGGGGCATTATGAGCATCGACCTGCAGAACGCCCTGGACAAGGACATGGCAGTGATCCACGAGGACGGAAAAGCTGAGTATGTCGATTCCGTAAAAAAGGAAGAACCGGTGGCAGAGCAGGAATACAGGGAAGTCCCGGAAGCAAAGACGGATGTACCGAAAGCAGCAGAACCACCAAAAGAGGCAGATGCTTCGGAACAGATGAGCATGGAAGATATGTTCTTCAATAATTAAAACAGACCATCCCGTTGACCTCACCGGAATGGCCGCTTACGTAAAAAGGAAGTAGAAAATGTACAGCCAGAACAATAACGAAGAACCAAAGCTGTTCACGTTCACCGTACCGGGCAAAGCCCGGGCGAGGACATTCTATAACAGCAAGAGCGGCAAAATGAGCAGCGTAACACCGGAAAAGACGGTGCTGTACGAAAACCTGATCAAGACATGCTGACAGGGAAGATCTGGCCGGCAAAGAAGCCGGACAGTGACAACATCGCAAAGGTTGTGCTGGATGCCCTGAACGGCATCGCATACCATGATGATACACAGATCATAAAACTGAGCGTCACAAAGGCGTATAAAGAAGAAGCGTATTTGAGCGTTACTCTGATGCAGCTCGATACATAAAAAGAGAAACAGGAGGCTGGTATGGCAAGGAAGAAGCAGGAAGGGAACCGCTTTTTCCGGATGGATGCAGACTTCTTCTCAGACAGAAAGATAAAGATCCTGAAAGCCCGCTATGGGGCGGATGGGATTGTCTTGTACCTGTATCTCCTATGTGAGATCTACAAGACAGGGTATTACTTACAGGTTGATGATGATTTTGAATACATCATCTCGGATGACCTGAACATGGATGGCAACAAGGTGAAGCAGGTCTTGAACTTCTTGCTGGAACGGTCACTGTTTGACGATACACTTTTCCAGTCGGACAAGGTCTTGACCTCTGCCGGAATACAGAGGCGTTATCAGGCGATGGTGAAAGCCAGAGCCACGAAAACGCCGATCACAGCCGAGAGGTTCTGGCTTCTTTCGGAAGAAGAGACCGAAACCTTTATTAAAGTGAACCCTTCTTTAAATTCTTCTGAGAAAAAAAGCGGTTTTTCCGAGAAAAAAGAGGATAATTCCGAGAAAAATAACACAAAAGGAAAGGAAAAGAAAAAAGAATATATAGATACGGCTCCGCCGGATCCCTATTTTTCTGATGATTCCCTGAACAAAGCCTTCCTGCTGTTCCTGAAGACCAGGAGAGAGGAAGGTGCAAGGATCACAGAAGAACAGGCGGAGCTGTTGAAAGAGGATCTTAAGAATTTGTCAACGGATCCGAGGGAGATGGAGGCAATTGTCAGAAAAGCGACTGTAAGCGGCTGGAAGAGCTTCTATCCAATCAAGAAGCAGCCAGCAGCCAAGAAGAAGGAAAAGAAAACCGTAAAGAATACATTCAATGCATTTCCGCAAAGAGACTATGATTTTGACGCATTGGAAAGAACGTTGAACGAGTAAGGAGGCAATATGGAACAGTTGAAGATTTTTGAGAGCGAAGAGTTTGGGCAGGTAAGAACCGTGATGAGAGATGGGGAAGTCTGGTTTGTGGGAAAAGATGTGGCTAATGGACTTGGTTATAGTAATGCTCGAAAAGCACTTGGAGACCATGTAGACAAAGAAGATAAGGGGGTAACAAAACGTGACACCCTTGGAGGTGTGCAGGAACTCACAATCGTAAATGAATCAGGCCTTTACAGTCTGGTCTTATCCAGCAAGCTTCCGTCAGCCAAGCGTTTCAAACGCTGGGTTACATCAGAAGTGCTGCCGGCGATCCGAAAGACTGGCAGCTATGACATGGACGAGTATTCACCAGAGATGAAAGCGATCCTGATGCATGATAAGAAGCTGGTGAAGATCGATAACCGTGTGACAGATCTGGAGAATCATATGACGATCGACTATGGAGAGCAGGTCGTTCTTGGTGATGAGGTCAACAAGGCGGTCCTGGATGCCCTGGGAGGTAAATACAGCAATGCCTACAACGAGATCGGCAAGAAAGTATTTGCAGAGTGCAACCGCGACCTGAAACATTATTTTCATGTGAACGCCCGCAATAACGTGCCGAAGAAACGCTACTATGAAGCCGTGGAGTATATCCAGAAATGGAAGCCATGCACAAATACACAGATCCAGATCCGTGACTGCAATGCACAGGTGTGTATGCCATGAAAGCAATAATTCGATATCCGGGAAGTAAGTGGAGGATTACAGACTGGATCATAAGCTTTTTTCCAACACATAAAAGTTATGTAGAGCCATTTTTCGGAAGTGGTGGCGTATTGTTCAACAAGACACGCAGCAGCATAGAAACAGTTAATGATATTGACGGAGATGTGGTGAATTTCTTCGAACAGGTCAAAAAAGACCCTGAGCGATTAGCGAAGGAATTATATTACATACCATATGCACGCCAGATCTATGACCGTTGTTTTGAATCAACGGACGATGAACTGCAGAAAGCAGTAAATTTCTGCATACGCTGTCAGATGGGTTACGGCATACGGCTGAACGGAAAAACAGGATGGAAAAGGGACATTCAGGGGCGTGAAAAAGCTTATGCAGCAAAAGATTGGACAGAAATGCCGCAAAAAATCATAAGTGCGGCTGAAAGATTGAGAGGAGTTCAAATCGAATGTAGACCAGCACTGGAAATCATAGAAAGTTTCAACAGCAGTGACGTTCTGATCTATGCTGATCCGCCGTATATGCTGTCAACAAGGACAGCGAAACAATACACGCATGAAATGACAGCGAAAGATCATTATCAGCTGATAGAGTGTTTAAAGGCAAGCAAGAGTTTGGTATTGATCAGTGGTTATAGCAATCCTATATACAGAGATATGCTGCGTGACTGGCATAGAGAAGAAAATGTTAGCATGACCCAATCGGGGAAAATGAGAAAAGAAACGTTATGGATGAATTTCGAACCGCCGAAGCAGCGGACGATATTTGATTATTTGGAGGAGGAAAGCTGATATGTACTATGAATTTGATGATTATTTTGAACCAGGTGAATTTGACGAGAAAATCGAAGAGTTAAAGAACGAGCTTAGGGAATCGGTGAAAAAAGAAATCAACGATGAAATCGAGAAACTGCGTAAGGAAAACAAAGAATTACAGGGGATCAAGAACAATTTTGAGTCTATCAAAAGGGACTTTGAAAGAAAAAAAGAAGAATGCGAAAGAGTAATGAAAGACGCTGAGTATCGTGCAAAACATGCAAGGCTGGCAGAACTGATGGAGCAAATGAAACTTGTATTATGGTCAGTAACATGGGAAACGCGATACAAGAGAAAATGTAATAAATGTGATTGCTGGAGAAACGTTAAGGTGACGTTGCCGTCTGGAAACACTGTTTCAGACACATGTATATGTGCAAAAACTGCACGTGTGTATCATCCAAAAGAAAATGTACTGTACGAAATAGCCGATAGAGGCCTTGATTTCCGTGTGTGGTATAAAGAAAGAGGAGACAAGGGGAAAGAATATTTTATAGCTGACACAATTGCTGTGATTCCGTCAAAAATCATAGATCGTAACAAAAATTTTGAAGAAATAAATAAAAAAGAGGTTTACGGAATATTTTTTACTTCTTTTGAAGAATGCCAGGAATTTTGCAGTTATCTGAATAAAAAAGAGGGAGTCGCGGGATATGACTACGACAGAGAAGGCAACCTGATTGCAGAAAGTACGGGTGAGGATAATGAATAAAGTCATTTTAATGGGACGGTTGACCAGAGACCCGGAGATGCGTAATTCTAACGGAGAGAGCAACACGGCAATTGCACGCTATACGCTGGCAGTTGACAGACGCTACAAGCGTGAAGGCGAAGCGGGTGCTGATTTTATCAGCTGTGTGGCGTTTGGCCGCAGTGCAGAGTTTGCAGAAAAGTATTTCCGCCAGGGCTTGAAGGTAGTGATAACCGGCTGCATCCAGACCGGGAGCTATACCAACCGAGATGGCAACAAGGTCTATACAACAGACGTGGTGGTTGAGGATCAGGAATTTGCGGAAAGCAAAGCGGCGGCACAGAGAAACCAGGAAGAGAGCAGCCAGGAACGAATGGAGCCGATGCCGGTAGATGAGAACGGGTTTATGACACTTCCGGAAGATTTTGACGAAGAGCTGCCATTCGCATGACCGGTCAAAAGCGGTATTTCTGGCTGGCAGTAACCGCAGATGAGTATGAGTTGCCGCTGGCCGTCGAGGATACGGCAGCGGCATTAGCAAGGCGGCTGGGAGTCAGTGAGAATACCGTCAGAACAATGGAATACCGCGGAAAAAATGAAAGGTACAGAAAAACGAGAAAAGGACCGATGCCGGGCTTTGGAACCCGGTACAAGATCCGGAAAGTGGAGGTGGATGGATGAGAGACATACTGTTCCGGGCAAAATTAAAAGATACGAATTACTGGGCAGAGGGATTCTATTGCAGTATGAGAGAGACGACATACTGTTGCGAGGAAGATTATAAACGGCATCCTGTACCGTTGCATCATCTGATTGCAGTGGACGAAATGACAGACTGGGGTCTGCCAAATAAATTGCGACTGTATGAGATCGACCCGGAAACATTATGCCAGTATACAGGATTGTGTGATAAGAATGGTAAGAAAATCTGGGAAAATGACATTGTACAGTATGGGGAATATACGGCTGTTGTCAGACATGGAAAATATACAGCAAGATTTTATGTTGATTTTCCAGAGGAAACAAATTACAGAAAAGATCTGGGCTACTGGTACAAAAAAGTAAGTGTGATCGGCAATGTGCTTGAAGATACAAAAGGAAACCGTTTGGAATCCCATACGGTTAGCGAGTCCGGATGGATCCCGGTGACAGAGAGAGTGCCGGAAAATGATGATTATGTGCTGATGTCGTTTGAAAATTTTTCTCTTCCATTGGTTGGGAGATACGAGGGCGATGAAAAATTAGGTGGTGCATGGTATCTGGGGGATTGCTTCGACGAAGATACCTGTCTGGCAAATGACCTGTTCGTCAATGCCTGGATGCCGCTGCCGAAGCCATACAGGGAGGATGAGTAGAATGATGACCTGCAGTGATTGCCTGTGTTATTACTGCCTCTACTACTGGTCGGAGCGATGTCCCTACGGAGGGTGTTATGACGATCACAGAGCACAGGCAGATCCATACACGGATCATTATCCGGAAAGGCATCTGTGGTCAGACAGTCATAAGCCAGGAGAGCAGGCACACTGGTGCAGGGGCGGCAACTTATATCCGACAGAAGAATGCCCATATTTCGAACAGTATGAAGGGCAGAAAATAGAACAATGTTACCGTGCAATGATTTCCACGTTCCAAGATGGATACCGATCGTGTCCGATGATGGTGAATGGAACATGCGAAAAGTGTCTGCGAGATCTGAATGAAGCTATACAGGGAGGATGAATAACATGACAATATACCATAAAACATTGCAGTACCACGAAGGTGGGAAACAGCCAGGGCTTCCAGTGTTGAAAAATAATGAACAGCGGAGAGCGTGGCTCAGAAAATACAAAGAATGGGGATTGTGGTACGAAGACGAGAATATTGGATGTAAATATTACAAGTATGATTTTGACAACGGGGCAAGATTGATCGCGGAAACATATATCATTCCGGGCAATAAATACACTCCGGAAAGAGAAAGCTGTTATTTCCATCTGGTAGGAGGTCCAGAGGCTGAAAAGAAAAATGGAGTTCCTAAGTGGAATGTAAGAGAAGCTTACAGCAAATATCCCAACAGTGAAATGGAACTGGCAGAATTTTTGAAATCATTACAGAAGGGGAAATAAAAAATGAATTACGACAGAACGTGTAACACATGCAGATACCACGATGAGGGAATGTGTTATTGCCCGAAGAGTGAAGAGTTCAGAGATGTTACAGTGAACACATACTGCTGTGGACAATACGAAAGAAGCTGGAAAAAAGCCATGGTTGAGGCGTTCATGAAAGGGGCGAGAAGATGAAGGATGAAAGCAGAACACCGAAGAAACCGCAGGCTGTACTGAGCGTGTTTGGTGGAACAGCCTATGAGTGCCGAAACTGCGGCGATGAGGTGCAAAAGTATCTGCCGTATTGCCCGTGGTGCGGACAAATGCAAGATTGGAGTGATGTGGATGAATCATGAAGGATACCGTGAACCGACAGCAGACAGAGCTGTGCGAAAGGCGGATAAGATGCCGAAGCACATCAGAAAGATATTTGATGCGTTGAATACGGTTGTGAGTGTGCAGGGGATCAAAGTGACGGAAATCACTGACAAGCACACCGGAAGAAAGTGGAAACTGTGATACATACGAGGGGAGGCGATGCCGATGGAGATGACAGAAAACGACAAGAAAAAGGAGTTCCTGCGAAGATACCGGGAATGTGAACGGAGGGAGCAGGAGATCCTGGAAGAGATCCAGAGGCTCCGGATGGATCAGATGTTTCCATCCAGTGTAAATGACGGGATGCCGAAAGGCAGCCAGCAGTCTGATCTGTCGGATTACATGGTGCTGTTGGATGAACAGATTGACCGGTTGAAGCAGGAACGCCTGAAAAAAGCAAGGACACGTGAACAGATCGACCTGGCGATCAGACGGATGGAGAACCCGAATGAACAGAGGGTGTTGCGACTGAGGTATCTGTGGGGGCTTAAGTGGGAAGAAGTAGCGGTAAAAATGAGTTACAGCTGGAAACAGATACACAGATTGCATAGTTCTGCGTTGGATAATTTTGAGATGACATAGAATGACACACTCCACCTGTGATATAGTGTAATCAGTTCAGTTTGGGAAACGAATGCTGACATGATTGGTTCTTTTCATTTACCTCCGTATATTGTATATCTGCCGGGTCTCAACAGCCTGGCAACATCGGAACATAGCTCAGCGGCGAGAGCAGTCTCAAAGGAGATGGTGGCGAGAGCAGTCTCATGAGTAGACAAGGGCGAAGGTTCGAGTCCTTCTGTTCCGATTTCCCTGATGGGGACATATAAGAATCCTTTCTCAAAAAGAATACTACATTTTCCGCAAGAAGACATCTGGCAATGCTGGGTGTCTTTTTGTGTACTCAAAAATAACAACAGAACAAAGGAAGGTGAGGTGATTGGCAAACAATGAAAACTTAGTGCCGTTTGACAAACGAAGCGAGAGCGAAGTGAGAGAATACGCCAGAAAAGGCGGCCAGGCATCCGGGAAGGCAAGGCGGCGAAAAGCAGAGTTCCGGAAGACGTTGAACGCCCTGCTGACAGCGGAAATTGACAACCCGGAGTGGAAACCGTTCCTGGAGTCGATCGGCCTGGACTGTACACTTGAATCTGCGATGCTGGCGGCTCAGATCCGGGAAGCGATGCAGGGCAACACCAAAGCCGCTTACTTCGTGGCTCAGTATGCAGGGCAGAACGGGGCGGCAGAGGAGGACATCCGCAACAAGGAAGCAGATACAGAGCTTAAGAAAGCGAGGAAACAGGCAGTCACAGGTGAGAATGAGACGGACGAGGCACTTGAGAAGCTGGATGCGATACTGAAGGAGGTGCGTGACAATGCAGTTGAGCAAAATGCAGAATGAATACATCGTGAACGCAACGCACCGCTGGAACATTAAATCCGGGGCAGTACGTTCCGGGAAGTCTTTTGTAGATACGGCTTTCGTCATTCCCTTCCGGATCCGTGAGAGGGCGGGAAAACCGGGGCTGAATGTGATCCTTGGCGTGTCGAAGGAATCCATCGAGCGAAACGTGCTTCAGCCGATGCGTGAGATCTATACCGATAAGCTGGTCGGCAACATCAACAACCGCAACATTGCAAGGGTATGCGGTGAGGATGTCTACTGCCTGGGGGCGGAGAAGGTCAGCCAGGTTGCCAAGATCCAGGGTGCGAGCATCAAATACTGCTACGGGGATGAGATCGCCAAGTGGAACAAAGAAGTGTTCCAGATGCTCAAATCACGACTCGATAAGCCTTACAGCTGCTTTGACGGGTCATGCAACCCGGAGCATCCTACCCACTGGCTGAAAGAGTTCCTGGACACACCGGAGCTTGATATCTACCTGCAAAAGTACACGATCTTTGACAACCCGTACCTGGATCCGGCTTTTGTGGAACAGATCTGCAGGGAATACGATGGCACGATCTACTACGACCGCCTGATCTTAGGGCTCTGGAAGCGTGCAGACGGTTCAATCTACAAGAAGTTTGCAGACCACCCGGAAGCGTTCCGGTGCAGGATCGTAGAACATCCCGGAAGCAGCCCGGACTGCAAGGAGTTTCGGAAGCAGGACCTTGTATCCATCGAGGTCGGTCTGGACTTCGGCGGCAACAAGTCCGGCCATGCGTTCGTGGCAAGAGGGTACACGGACAATTACCGGGATGTGATCGCCCTGAAATCCCGCCGGGTCATGGCAAAAGAGAAAGACGACCCGATCGACAGCAACCGTCTGGATCAACTGTTCTGTGATTTCGTGCAGGATGTGATTGACCAGTATGCGGATGTTGTAAGACACTGGGATACCATCGAATACTGCAACGTAGAAACGGTCTTCTGGGACAATGCAGAAACCGTGCTGGGTAATTCCATCCGGAACGCGGTCGAGAAGCGTTTCCCGTGGATCAGCGTGAAACCGGCAAAGAAGAAACGGGTAAATGACCGTATCAATGCGACCGTCAGGCTTATGGGAGCCGGGCGGTTTTTTCTTACAGACGACTGCGAGAGCCTGGAAACAGCATTTTCGGATGCGGTCTGGAACAGGGAGGAACAGGATGATGAGCGGCTGGACGATGGCAGCACGGACATAGACAGCCTGGATGCGTTCGAGTACACCATAGAACGCGACCTGAAGGAACTCATCCGGGAGGTGGAGGATGTTTGATTTTGCAAAACGGATATGGAGAGAGGTGAGGAAATTGTTTGATTATACGACACTGAAAACAGCCCTGGGGCGTGAGCTGACGCTGTCACAGTCCATGGTCGAAGCCCTGGAAAGCTGGGGCGGCATGATGGACGGAAAGGCACCGTGGTGCGTGGACCCGGTGGTGTCGCTTCGGATTGAGTCCGGTATCTGCCGTGAATTTGCGGATGCGGTGCTGGTTGAGATGGAAAGCTCCATCCTGAACAATGACCGGCTGGATGCGGCTTACCAGAGGGGGATGTTAGACCTGAATGAGAACCTGCAGGACGGTCTTGGCTTCGGCTCTTTTATCCTGCGGCCGCTTGGGGCGGAAAGAACCGAGTTCGTCACAGCTGATAAGTTCGTGCCGGTCCGCTTTGATGATTCCGGGAAACCGGTCGATGTTGCTTTTCTGACCGTTAAGCGGGTGGGGGAATATGACTATTACACGAAAATGGAGCGTCATTACTTCACGAACGGAAACCTGACGATCGAAAACAAGTGCTACCATTCCCTTGACCGGAATCACCTTGGTACACCATGCAGCCTGGATGCGGTGGACGAATGGGCAGACATCAACCAGGGTCCGGTAACCTATCCAGGAATGGACCGCATGGACTTCGGGTACTACCGCAACCCACTCAAAAACCGGATTGACGGTTCATTCTGTGGGGTGTCAATCTTTGACGCTGCTGCCGACCTGATCCGCAAGGCAGACATCCAGGCGGCAAGGCTCGACTGGGAGTATGAATCCGGCGAGCGTGCCGTGCATGTGGATGAACGTGCACTGAAACGCGGGAGCAGGGGCACACGGATGGCACAGCTGAACAAACGCCTGTACCGCGGCCTGAACATCGAGGACGGCAAGGATAAGGAACTGTTGCGGGAATATTCCCCGGCGATGCGGGACACTTCCTACATTGCCGGCCTCGAGAAATATTACCGGAACATTGAGTTCACGGTCGGGCTTGCCTACGGTGACCTGTCAGACGTTCAGGAGGTATCCAAGACAGCGACTGAGGTACGTGTCTCGAAAGCACGGAAATACAACCGTGTGACAGCGATCCAGGAGAACCTGAAAGAATGCCTGGAGGATTATGCCGCTGCCCTGGCGTTCTATAACAGCATGTACTATTCCGGTTATGAATTTGCCTGCAAGTTCAACGATTCCATCCTGACAGACGAAGACTCCGAACGGCAGCAGGACCGCCAGGACGTTTCTATGGGTGTGATGTCTGCGGTTGAATACCGCATGAAGTGGTACAACGAGGATGAGGCGACAGCCAGGAAGAACCTGCCAGTGCAGAACACCGTGATGGAGTGATGCCATGGCAGGGGAGAGGACAGCACCGGATGTGCAGCGGATGGGGTTGCAGGCTGAGAAGATCTGGAGGGAAGCCGAGAGGCGTATCATGGAAGATGTTATCCGCCGGATTAGAAAGACCGGAGAGATCACATCAACGGCAGATTACCAGATTAACCGTCTGATCGAGATGGGCAAGTCCCGCGAAGAGGTGGAGCGGATCATCAAGGAAGCACTGGGGGCAACCTGGGCAGAAATGTTTGAGATGTATGACAAGGTAGCGGAATGGGAATACGTCCGCAACCGGGAGATCTATGAACAGGTCAATGATGATTTCCTGACGCCGGAGGATAACAAATGGCTGCAACAGCTCACAGAGGCGACCAAGAAGCAGACGAAAGACACGCTCGTTAATATGGCACAGAGCTACGGATTTTCAGTCCTGATGGCAGGGAAGCGGGTGTTCACACCATTTGCCGAGTACTACCAGAAATACGTGGACACGGCCATCCAGGACGTTGTGACGGGCGGCACAGACTACAACTCGGCGATCCGGAAAGTCGTCACCCAGATGACGAACAGCGGGCTGAGGGTGGTGGATTATGCTTCAGGGCATACGAACCGGGCAGACGTGGCAGCACGCAGAGCCGTCCTTACGGGCGTGAACCAGATCACGGCACAGGTCAGTGAGCACAACGCAGAAAAACTCGATACAGAGTATTTTGAAGTGTCCTGGCACCCATGTGCAAGACCAGATCACCAGACATGGCAGGGCAGGGTGTTCAGCAAGAAGGAATTAGGGACGGTCTGCGAATACGGAACCGTCACAGGATTGTGTGGTGCCAACTGCCGGCATACGTTCCACCCGTTCATTCCTGGCGTTTCCGAACGTCTCTATCCGGATGACTGGCTGGAAGAGCAGAACAAAAGGGAAGCCCAGACAAAAGAATGGAACGGTAAGCAGCTCAATGCCTACGAGCAGACCCAGCAGCAGAGGAAGATGGAGACCGCCATGCGTGCCCAGCGTCAGAAGATTCGGCTGTTAGAAGAGGCAGGAGCTGACAAGGATGACATCATGCTGGAAAAAGCAAAGTACCAGGGACAGCTGAACGAGTATAAGCAGTTTAGCAAGAAAATGGGACTTGTGGAACAGCGTGAACGAATCTATCAGGATGGACTGGGCAAGGTAGCGACCAACACGAAACAGCAGAACGCACGCTATACACCGGAGATGATACGAAACGCAAAGATTGATTCGAACCAGTACAAACGGTACAAGGAAGTGCTGAAAGAAGATGCCGGAAGTCTTGCGGATTTCAGGCAGATGAAGTATAATGATCCTGAGAAGTGGGACGAACTACAGCATAGATATTCGGTTGTAAGACTGTACGATGTTGATTCCGGTGAAATGTCCCCATCCAAGATTTACGAACTGGATCAGAAAGCATTTCAGACGAAGACAGAGCTTTTCACTGGAACTGCAAAAAGAAAAGGTAATATTGCAGTTATGGAATTTGACGGCGTTACAAAGTTTGGAAATAGTCAGTTGGATGAAGAAGGAGATTCAGCATATACCAATTTTAAAGGAGACAAAACAACTCTTGTTTTACAAACAAAATCGCCTAAATTTAAAACAACGGTTGTGGGAAATCATGACAGATTTGGTGATAGTGAAGCGAAACTGTTTGAATATGCAGCATCAGTTGCAGGAGATGGAAAAGAACATACACTTAACTTGTTGTCAGAACGCTGTATGTGCGAAAGCTGTCGAGGAGTTATGCAGCAGTTTAAAGAGAACTTTCCAAATGTCAAGGTAAATGCAGTATCGAATGCGAAGAAGCAGGCAGAAAAAAATAAAAACAAGCCATGGGCAGGAAGAACGAGGTAGGTAACATGAGAGCAGAAGATGATCTTACATATCAGGAATATAAAGAAGGCGTTGAAGATGCTATGCGTTACATCAAAAATCATGGTTGGACAGCAAGACAAGTTACGGATAGAATGACGGACGAAGATAACGATCTGCTTGTCGGTACATCAGAAGCACTCTGGATCATTTCTATTGGAGCTTATGAAGTAGAGCACGACATTCTGGAGGAGAGAGTACTGGAGCAGTTGTCGTATCATATCCCACGCTATGAGATGGGAAAATACAACGACATCACGCCGGAAGAAAGAGAACTTCTGGAGAAAGATATCGCATTTATCCGTTCAAAAGTGGAATTGTGGAAGCTGAAAAGCTATGATGATTAAAAAGTAAAGATACAGGTATACAGCACGCAGAGATGCGTGCTATTTTTGTACCCATTTTGCAGGGAGGTGAGAAATATAAAAAGTAAAACCTATGAAGAATTTGTCGAAAAATTCAAACCGAAGAAAACGACAGACGACTGCTATACGCCGCCGGAAATATACGAAGTCATAAAGGACTGGGTTTGCAAACGTTACAATATCGATCCTGGGAACGTGATCCGCCCATTCTGGCCGGGCGGCGATTACGAAAAAGACGAATATCCGCCGGGATGTGTGGTGGTGGACAACCCACCTTTTTCCATCCTGAAAAACATATGTGAATTTTATCTGGAACGGGGCATCCCGTTCTTTTTGTTTGCCCCGTCACTCACGGCATTATCCGGCAAGACTACCTGGGACAGAATGAACCATATTGTGTGTGACTGTTCGATCGTGTACGAAAACGGGGCAACTGTGAGAACATCGTTTATTACCAGCTTCGAACCGGAAACGGTAGCGGAGACATCACCGGATCTGACCCGGCTGGTAAATGATACAGTGGAAAAGCTGAAACAGGAAAATGCACGGAAATTGTCAAAGTATGATTATCCGGATCATATCGTCACCGCTGCCATGATGCAGAAAATGGCACGCTACGGCGTACATTTCAGGGTAAGGCGTGAAGAATGCCAGCTTGTGCGAAGCCTGGACGCCCAGAGAGCCATGAAAAAAGAGATTTACGGGGCAGGGCTTCTGCTGTCAGACCAGGCGGCAGCCAGGAAGCAAAACGCAGAAAAGCAGGCAGCAGAAAATGCCAGAAAGCAGGCAGAGGATGCCATCTGTTATGAACTTTCAGAACGTGAGAGGGAACTGGTGGAAGAATTAAATAAATCAACACTGTATTAAGAAAGCGAGGATGAAAACATGATTATTACAGGAATGGCACATTTTGAAAGCGTTTGTAAAAAGAAACTGGTTGATTGGTACAACGAGAATGGTTTTGCCGATACACCGGTAACGCCGCCAATTGACTTATCTAACGTATTCGTAGTATGGAGCTGCAAGACTTTACAGAATTACAAATGTCTTGTATCTACTACGGTGAGCGGTGATGGTATCTATGCAGAGTATACATACAACGGTGATAAGCAGGAACTTTACGAAGATGTGTACAAGAAAGTGACAAATACATGCTATACGGAGGAATAAGTGATGAAAAGAAAAATAGCAGCATTGCTGGTACTGATAGCAGTGAGTTGTTTTACAATGACTGGATGCACAGAAGCGGATCAGGTAAGTACAAATATCTCCAAGGAAGCTGATAACTTCAATGTAACGCGAAAACTTACCGTTCTGAATGCACGAACAGATACTATTTTGCTTGAACTGACCGGAACGTTTGCACTGAAAAATAATTCAGACAACGAACTGGAAGTAATTATTGAAACAGCAGAAGGGAAATATCAGAAAGATTATGTATATCTTAATAATTACACCATGTATGTTGTTGAAGATATCTCAGGGGCTGAGGTAGATAAGTATCATTACGAGATTAACTTTCTTCCAGAGTTCGGACTTAAGGTTACACACGATGACTGAACACTACACAGTCACAAAAGACGCGGACAGGCTTGCACCGAACTGGCTGGCGAGCCGGATCAATTACAAGACAATCAAATTATTATACCGGGACAAAGACGGACACGCAGAGTTGAAGGGGGTGAGGATTGGCGATGAAGTGGCACAGATCGGCGACACGATACAGTTCAACGGCAGACGGTTATCCGTAGAAAGGCGGTGATCCAGATATCTCCCTTTGAGGCACAGGGCTATGTGTCTTATTTTTATGCCCTGCCATAAGGCGTAAAACTGGGCAGTTACCCGGCCGGAGGTCTGACCGGCTATATCCCACACCGCTGAAAGAGCGGTCAATAAAACATTTCAGGAGGAACGAAGCAATGAAAAATATCTATGAGATTCTGAAAGATTACGGTCTGGAGATCCCGGAAGAGAAAAGGGCAGATTTTGACAAGTCTTGGAAGGAGAACTACCGCACCAAAAACGAGTACGACAAAGCAGTGAACCAGCGGGACGAGTACAAGACTTCACTGGATACGGTAAACGGGAAGCTCAAGGAGTTTGAGGGCGTGGATGTCGCAGACCTCAAAGGGCAGATCACAAAACTCCAGGACGACTTGAAAACGCAGAAAGAGACGTATGACGCAAAGGAAGCAGAACGTCTGTTTACGGATTCCGTCAGATCTGCGATCAAGGAAGCAGGAGGCAGAAATGCAAAGGCGGTCATGGCACTGCTTGACATGGATGCCTTAAGGGAATCCAAAGACCAGAGTGCGGACATCAAGAAAGCACTGGATGCCGCAAAAGAGTCTGACGCTTATCTGTTTGGATCAGATGAACCATTCAAGAATCCGGTCGGACCGTCCGGCGGAAACGGCGGCACGGACTCGACACTGGCTGCCATGAGGGCAGCGGCAGGATTACCACCTGCGGAAAGCAAATAGAAAAGGAGAGATGAAACATGGCAAACACAATTGCATTAGCAAAAAATTATCTGGATATCATTGACGAGGTGTACAAAAGTGCATCTGTGACCGCAGATCTGACCAGCGACGCGAGCATGATGCGTGCCGGAGCGAACGTAAGTGAGATCTTATACCCGCAGATTGAGGTTGGAGGACTGGGAAATTATGACCGCAATTCCGGTTATACTTCTGCGGCTGTATCACTGAAATGGGCGACCGCACGCTTCAACTATGACCGTGGTGCAAAGCTGGAAGTGGATACGATGGACAACCAGGAATCTATGAACCTGGCATTTACGAGGGCAGGAGCAGAGCTGCAGAGAACCAGGGTAGCACCGGAAGCAGATGCCTTTACATTTGCGACCATCTGCGGATTTGACGGCATCACAAAGAAAGCGGAGAACCTGGCAGATGCAGAAGCATTCCTGAAAGCCCTGATCGAGGCAAAGAACGTGATGGATGAGGACGAAGTGCCGGAAGAGGGCAGGATCCTGTATGCGACCCCGACACTGATGAACGGGGTCATGGCACTGGACACAACGAAGTCCCGTGAGATCCTGAACGCATTCAACATCAAGAAGAAGGTGCCGCAGTCCAGATTCTATACCGCGATCCATCTGCTTGACGGAAAGAGCGAGGGTGAGGAAGCCGGCCATTACACGAGAGGCACGGCAGCTTACGAAAAGACGAAGGATTCTTCGGTGGTATCCGGGAAAACCTACTACACACAGAGCGGCAGCAGCTATGAAGCGGTCAAAAGCCCGGCAGTGGGAAACATTTCTACCTACTACGAAAAAATTTCGGAAGAAGGCAAGGACATCAACTTCATGATCATCCATAAACCGGCGATCATTAAATTTGATAAGCACATTGCGAGCGACATCATCCCGGCAAGCCTGAATGCGAATGCAGACGGCGATATCCTGAAATACCGCAAGTATGGCCTGGTGGATTACTACCGCAACAAAGCGGCTGGCTTCTACGTGTCACACAAAGCCTGAGGGGGCGGCCTATGACACAGTTTACTGATTATACATTCTATACAGGGCAGTATGGCGGTGAGCTGACGGAAGAACAGTTCCGCAGGGTGATTGTGCCGGTGTCGGCACACATCCGGCGGATCACGTTTGGCCGGGCAGATAGATCCATGGAAGAAGTGCAGCATGCCGCCTGTGCGTGCTGTGACCTTCTGTATGCAGACCAGGCAGCGAAAGCAGAACACCAGGGCAGGGAGGTCGCATCAGAAAACATCGACGGTTATTCTGTTTCGTATGTACAGGAACAGGGCGGCAAAACCGCCCAGGAGATACTGGCGGGCAAGATCTACCAGACGGCGGCCTTGTACCTGGAACCGACCGGCCTGTTGGATATGGGGGTGTATGACAATGCTGACCAACACTGACGCAACCCTCTACCACCGCCGTTATAATCCGGAAACCCGTCTGGATGAATGGGGGTGTACATACATCCCGGCACTCTGGTGGTACGAGGCAGAACAGTCCAGTGTCACCACGGAAGGCAGGAAGACCGCGGACACTTTCACGGTCCGCATCCCAGATATAACAGTCCTGGTAAAAAAGGATGATTATCTGGTAAAAGGGCAGTGCAGCGTGCAGATGAAGACGGCGAAAGACCTGGCCGGCACAGAGCATTTCAAGGTGTCGGCAGCAAACTACAACCGGTATGGCGGCAATCCGCACATCAAGGTGACAGGGGGTGCATGATGGCAGAGACCAGGAAAACGTTCCAGATCCGGCAGCCGCAGGACGTCCGTTACAGCGGACATGGCAGCGGCGGATTCACAGCAAGCCTAGAATGGGATGCCGGGCTTGCAGCAAGGCTTAACGGAAATCTTGCCAGGGCACAGACCTACGTGGATCAGACATGTATAGACCGTATGGAACCGGAAACACCGTTCCGGAGCGGTGTACTGAGGGAAGCGGCAACGCTTGGCACGGTTACCGGTTCCGGTCTGATCGTGCAGTCCACACCATATGCCAGAAGACAGTACTATGAGCACAAAAAGCAGTCCAAATGGTTCGAACGTATGAAGAACCGGCACAAGGACAGTATCCAGAAGGAGGCGGGTAAAATTGCATGCGGAAAGTAGCATCATCGAGAGCATCCGCACATTCTTCCTGACCTGTCCGTTTTTACATGACGGCCGGGTCAACGTGGATTACCTGGGGGAGGAGATGAGTTATTCCATCGACCCGCTCCCATGTGACCCGGTGATCCAGAAATATGTGGATGGCGGGAAAAAGAAACAGTACCAGTTTGCGGTCTGTTCCAAGGAAGTCTATGACGAGGACGCCAGGGTGAATATCGAGAACAGCGGCTTCTACCAGGAGCTTCAGGAGTGGCTGGAAGAGTCCTCGGACAATGGGGAACTTCCAGAACTGGCAAACGAAAAACAACATGCAACAGCAGTTGAAACCTTAAACAGCGGTTACTTGTACGATGCCGAGGCAAACTTGGCGACCTACCGTATCGAGTGCCGCTTGATTTATGAACAGGAGGCTTAAATTATGACAGGAAAAAATAATAAAACGAAATTAGTAAAGAGAACCGGCAGGGTGTCCTTCTACGGCGTTCCGGCAGGAAATGGGGAGGAACCAACGGAATACACCCGCATGGAGAAGTTCACGACATTATCAGAGTCCAAGAACCCGACCACCTATGAACGCCAGTACGTGGACAAGGATTCCAGCGACAGCGACGTGACCGGTTACGGCACCTCATGGTCCTATAACTTCGACATGCACGAGAACAACCCGATCCTGATGGACATCGCATCCGTGCACGATGACGAGCTGACCGGGGAGACCAGGAACATCGTGGTCGTGGACTTCTTCGACAAGGGCGAAGCGACCAAAGAGGATGAATTCGTGGCAAGAAAACGTGAGTTCTCCATCCTCCCGGATGCATCCGGTGACGGGAACGATGCACTGCAGTATTCCGGGTCGTTCGGCGTGAAGTCCGAACCGGTCAAGGGCTATGCCAAGGTTGCGGCAGACGGCAAGAGCTGCACGTTCCTGGAAAAGCCGACCGTAGGCTGATGACCTGTGAACCCATTATATGAACCACTGCCGAAAAGCGTTGAGGTTGGGGGCGTCCTGTACCCGGTCAAGACGGACTTCCGGGCAGTGCTGAAGCTGATCGGGGAAGTGAAGCAGGCAGGGGAGCCGGGCAGCCGGCTCTTTCTGATCCTGCGGTTATACAAAAAAGAGATTCCGCCGGACATCCAGGGGGCCGTCCAGGCAGTCACGGATTTCATTGCCGGCATCCGGTCAGCAGAAAAGGAAAAAGAGCGTGAAGGCAGTGGAAAGCAGACGTTCAGCTATGAGAAGGATGCACCGTATATCGTCAGCGATTTCCGGAACTATTACGGCATTGACCTGCTGGCTTGTAAATATCTGCACTGGCAGAAGTTCCAGATGCTGCTGGAAGGCCTGCCGGATGATTCCGGCACGAAAACCCGCATCGGCTACCGTTCGATCGATGCCGGAAAGATCAGGGACAAACAGGAACGCCAGCGGATCCAGAAGATCCAGCGGGCAATATCCCTGGAAGACGAGCGGGATGAGGAACAGATCGGTGACCTGTTCGCGGCTGCGATGTGGGGAGACTGATAAGAAGATGGGAGGCAGGAAATGGCAGACGGAACACTAAGATTTGACACTGAGATCGACGAGAGTGGATTTCAGAAAGGCTTAAAGCGGATCGAGCAGGCAGCGAAGGGTGCAACGCAGCAGACTGCCTCCGATGCACGGGATGCGGCAAAACAGGCAGAGCAGGCCGTTTCCCAGGCGACAGAGGAAGCAGGGAAAGACGCAGAAAAAGCGGCAAAGCAGGTGGAAAATGCACTGGAAGATGTGCAGGACGCAGCAGAAGATGCGGCGGATGCGGTCACAGATGCGGCGGAAGATGCCGGGCAGGATGCCGCAGAGTCCGTCCAGGACGCTGTGGACAACATTGTGGAATCTGTGGAAGAAGCAGGCGAGAGTGCAGCGGAAGCGGTAGAAGATGCCATGTCGGACGTTGCGGACAGCGTTTCGGATGCGGCGAAAGATGTCGAGGACAGTGCATCTGACATAGGTGACAGCATCGGGGACGGATTCGAAGAAGGAACCGACCAGGCAAGCACCGCCATTGATGCACTCGCACAGGCTTTGTTGGCTGCCGGGGTAACCGCATCCGTGAAAGCAATCACGGACGCACTCATGGACTGCACGCAGGCAAGCATGGAGTTCGAAACGGCGATGGCGAAGGTCGGCACGATTGCAGATGAATCACAGAAGCCGCTTGGTGATATGCGAAACGAGATCCTGGCATTGTCCAGTGAAACCGGTAAGAGTGTCGGAGAACTGGCAGAAGCGACCTACCAGGCCATTTCTGCATCGGTAGCGACCGAAAGTGCGGTGGATTTTGTCGGTACAGCGAACAAGTTGGCTGTCGGTGGATTTTCCGACACCACGACCGCCGTGGACATCCTGACGACCGCCATCAATGCCTATGGTATGTCTGCGGATGATGCAGCGAAGATTTCAGACGTCCTGATCACGACACAGAACTTAGGTAAGACATCCGTTGCACAGTTAGGTGCCAGCATGGGCATGGTCATCCCACTGGCGGCGGCGTACAACATGAACCTGGAAGACCTGTCGGCAAGTTATGCATTGCTGACGGCCAACGGTACACAGACCGCACAGGCAACGACCTACGTCAAGGCGGCACTGAATGAGCTTGGAAGCACAAGTTCCGTTGTTGGATCAACGCTCAAGAAGCAGACCGGCAAGACTTTCGCGGAATTGATGGCAGAGGGCAATTCACTTGGAGATGTGCTGCAGGTACTGGCCGACAGTGTGGACGGTGACACGACCGCGTTCAACAACATGTGGTCGAGTTCCGAGGCCGGTGTTGGTATGTTATCCATCCTGAACAGTGGAACATCCAAATACAACAGTCTGGTGCAGTCCATGGAAGGAAGCACCGGGGCGGCTACAGCGGCGTTCGATAAGATGTCGGCAACCGGAGAATTTGCCCAGCAGCGTTTCCAGAACGCCACCGAGAACCTGAAGATAGCGATCGGTGATGAGCTTGCACCGGTGCTGATGGAAATCCAGCAGAGTGGGGCAGATGCGATGGAATGGGCAACGGAGTTTGTCAAGGAACACCCGGAAGTTGTGGCGGCAGTCACGGCACTGGCGGCAGCCCTTGCAGTGCTGGCAACGGCACTGGTCGGTTTGCTGGTCGTTCAACAGGTTACAACAGCATTTACGAAGTTTTCAGCGGCACTCCTTGCGAATCCAGTCGGTGCGGTAGCAGTAGCCCTTACAGCCCTTACAGCGGCAGCCGTGGCATTCGGGGCGGTCATGAAAGACCGGACATCGGAGTCAGTAAAGAACCGGAAGGCGATCGATCAGTGCAAGGATTCCTACGATGAGCTGAAAGACAGCATGGAAGAGCATGCGAAAGAGAGAAAAGAAAGCATCAAAAGTGCGAAAACAGAAGCGGCTACCTACCAGAACCTTGCGGACAAACTCTACGAGCTGGCGGATAAAACAAATAAAACAGCCTCAGACAAAGCACAGATGAACACGATCGTCGACCAGCTCAACGGGGCCATGCCGGAGCTTGGGCTTTCCATTGATGAAACAACCGGGGCACTGAACAGGGAGAAATCCGCAGTGGATGCCGTGATCGATTCCATGAAGCAGCAGGCACTTGCAAATGCTTATCAGGAACAGGCAAACAAGGCGGCTTCTGATCTGGCAGAGGCACAGATCCAGCTGTCAGAAGCGGAAGAAGTGCTCAACGACCTGCGGTCACAGGCAGTAAAGAAGATTAACGAACATAACGCTGCGGTACAGGACGGCACGGAATCCGTGCAGGAAATGGCGAGCAGTTACGCAGCAGCCGGTGAACCGGTTGACAAATATGCATTGCAGCTGAACGCCCTGAACGGCCAGATAAAAGAACAGAAAGAAGTTGTTGCCGGCTTACAGGGGACAACTTCGGAAGCAGATGAAAGATACAACAAAATAGCGGAGAAAGCTTACGAGTATAAAACCGCTGTTGAAGAATCAAACCAGGGCGTATCAGACTCCGCAACAGAAATGTCCGATGAGGTCAAACAAGCCTATGAGGACATGAAAACGTCCATCCAGAACAGCCTGAAAGGCATTGTGAATGAGTATGAGGAATTTTCAGGCGACAAAGAAATTTCTGCTGAAGATATAATAAAACATATGCACAGCTCAGAAAATGCTGCGAATCAGTGGGTTCAGAATATGAAAACCCTCGCAGGCCGTGCCGGTGACGGTATGACCAAAGAATTGTATGACCACTTGTTAGAGTTGGGGCCGCAGAGTGCAAATCTCGTCAAAGCATGTACGGAAATGACAAAACCACAGTTAGAGGAATATGCACGGAGTTTTTCGGCAACAAGTGGCGAAGCAGTGGAGGCATCTACAGAGGAACTGTCAGCGATATCTGCGAACTGGGAGAATGCAGGGCAGGAGATTGCCCAGAAGGCTGGCGAAGCCGGAGAGAAGAGCGGCAAGGAACACACAGAAAAGGCAAAAAGCGGGATCGAATCCGGCCAGAAAGAAGTTACGGAGGCGGCTAAAAAAGGCGGAGAGGAAGCCGGAAAAGAGTCGCAGAAAGCAACCGCGGACGGAATCCAGCAGAATTCCGGGCAGGTGTCACAGGCAGCGAGCAGTTCCATCCGGAAAGCAGAAGACGCAGCACTGGGATATTACAACGGGTTCTATAACGTTGGTGCGAACCTGATGCGTGGGACGGCTGCCGGTATAGTGGCAAACTCGTCTGCTGTGGAAGAAGCAGCAAGGTCGGCAGTCAGAAATGCAGTTTCCGGCATGAAGACGGAAGAAAAAATACATTCCCCATCGCGTGTTACTAGGGATGAAGTCGGCAAGATGCTGGCAGCTGGTGTGGCAGTTGGCATTAACGAAGGCAGCGGAGATGTTGAGAAGAGTGCCAGAAATCTCGCAAAAGTGTCTGTGGATGCCACTAAAGACGAACTTGGCATCCATTCGCCGTCCAAGGTTTTCAAGGACGAGATCGGTAAACACATCGTCGGAGGTGTGATCAAGGGCATTGAAGCCGAAGTCCCGAAGCTGAAAAAGACCATGAAAAAGATGTCCGAGGAAGCTGTCAAGGCAGCCGGTGAAGTGGATGCGGCAAAGGGCAGTTATTCCGATGCGGCGTCTGCGATCATGGAATCCATCACCAGCGGGCTTGACAAGCGTCAGGAGCTCCTGGTTTCCAAGCTGGATAACAAGATTGACGGCTATGTGGATAAGGTTGTAAAAAAATACGAAAAACTGGCCGAAGACAAGAAAACAGAGGCGGGCAACACCACGGATGCAACGCAGAAGAAAAAGCTCCAGGAAGAAGCAAAAAAGCTCCGGAAGAACGCCAAAAAGATCAAGAACTATGCCAACAAATACACATCAACCTTCATGGATGCCCTGAAAGAAGGGACAGAGAAAGCTTACAGTAAGATCGAAGATGACTTAGACAAGAAGCTGGACGAGATCGCAGACAAGTACCAGAAAGCTTACGACAAGATCATCTCATTTCGGGACGACATGAAAAAGAAGATGTCAGAGCCGGTCAATATGTACGACCTGGACACCCAGCTGACACAAGTCGAGCGGTACCAGGAAGGTCTGAAAAAGCTCAAGGACAAGATACCAGAAAGCCTGATGGACCAGATCCTTGGCATGGGCCTGAACGAGGCAGACAACTTCGTGGAGCACCTGAATGCGATGTCGGAAGAGGAGCTGGAGGCGTACAAGAAGAAATGGGAACAGCTGCAGGGTTCGTCCGAAACCTACAGCAAGGAATTTTTCGAACAGCGTCTGACAGACACAAAAGCCGGATGGACAAAAGAAGTGGAAGAGGCAGCCAAGACCGCACAGGAAGCAGCCGAAGAAGCCGGAAAGAAGATCACCAAGAGCCTGATCAAGAGTCTGAATGGCGAAAAAGAAACGCTGAAAAAATCCATGCGGGGCATTGCAAAGGATATGATCGAAGCGTTTAAAAAAGCGTTTGGGCTTGGAAAATCAAATAAATCCGCGAAAAGCACGAAAACGTCAACAAATGCAAAGGGCACCACAACTTCGGGCAAGACAACGGCAAAGAAAAAGAAGGCAAAGGGCACCGATGATTCTGAGCTGGATCTGGAAACCCTGAAAGCAAATGCGGCAAGTAAGAAAAAAATGCAGAAGCTGGCAAAAAAAGGACGACTGTCTGAGGTGGGCAAAGTACTGGAAGCACTCCTGACACCATTCGAGGATACTGAACAGAAAAAGGCAGCATTACAAAAGCTGGATCCGAAGCTGTTGGCATCCTTGGACCGGTTCGAGCAGACGGTTAATCAATTAGGCAATTCCATAACCGTTTCAAATGCAGGCAATGCATCGATAGGGAAACTATTAGAAGCGGCAAGCAACCAGACAATACAGTTACAGGCAGAGCTGCATACCACGGTCGACCTGGATGGAAGGACGGTGGGCAAGGCGGTCACACCCTACGTCAATGAAAACATGAACACAATACGGAACCGGCAGAGGAGGGGAAGCTGATGGATGTACAGATCGGAAAGTATAAAATGGGCGATTTTGGGCTGAAACTGCTGGGTGTAGACCTTGGTACGCCGTCCGTCCGAAAAAGTACCGTGACCATCCCCGGTAGGAACGGTGCACTGGATCTGACGGAAGCCATTACCGGTTTCCCAGTGTACGACAATGCAACACATAAGCTGACGTTCGACTTCAAGGACGGCACTTACAGCACCTGGCTGTCAAAAGCCAGTGACATCCGCGGGAAACTGCACGGCAGGCGGCTCCCGGTCATCTTCGGGGATGACGGCTATTATTACGATGCCAGGGTAAGCGTGGACAGCAGCAAGCTCAACCAGCATTACAGCCAGATCGTAGTCACGCTGGATGCAGAGCCGTACAAGCTGGCACGGAAAACGTCACTGGATGACTGGGAATGGGACAGCTTCAATTTTGAAACGGATATCATCAGAGACTATAAAAACATCCCGGTACCGGGTGAAATCACGGTCGTAGGGGATGTGATGCCGACGGGGTGTGTTTTTGAAGCTTCGGCGGCGGTCACAGTGACATATGACGGAAAAAGCTACCAGATCAAAAAAGGGCACAGCACGGTGCCTGATATCCTGATCACAGAGGGCAGCCATACCATGCAGTTCGAAGGGGATGGCAGCACGGTTTCCGTAGAATACAGAGGAGGCAGGTTCTAATGTATAAGATCACGCTGGATGGTTCCTACCTGTACCATCCGTGGATAAGAGGCCGCTGCATTACGGAAGGGGCACTGACTCAGGAAGTCAACAAAAACGGCTCCTGTGATGTTTCGATCGTCCTGGACCATCCGCTTGCGGCATCCGTCCTGCGGCGAAAGTCCATGCTGGAAGTAATCCGGTTCGGCCTGACGGGCAGTGAGAAGACGATCTACCGGGGCGTTGTGATGAACACCGTCGAAGACAGGGATCTTGAGATGGAGATCCAAACAGAAGGCGACCTGGTATTTTTTCAGGACAGCATCATCCGTCCATTCCACAAGACCGGCACGGATGTACCGGGAAAGACAACGCCAGGAAATTATTTCAAGTGGCTGGTTAAGAAGCACAACGAACAGGTGGATGATTTCAAGCAGTTCCTGATCGGTCAGGTGACTATTACCGGGGAAGCGGCAGATCGGGAGCGGAACGATTACAGCACCACGAGGGACATAATGGATGAACTCGTCGCAGAAAGCGGCGGGTATATCCGAACACGAACCGTCGGCGGTGTGCACTATATTGATTACCTGGCAGAATATGAACAGGCAGGCGACCAGGATATCCGGCAGGGGCAGAACATAATTGATGTTACCAAGAACGTCAAGACGGATGACCTTGCAACGCGTCTGATCCCGCTCGGGTCATCGACGTCAAACAACGAATGGCCGGTCACGATCGCAAATGTAAACGGTGGCAAGGATTATCTGGAAGACGTGGCAGCCGTGAAAGAATACGGCATCATCACGAATACCGTGGAGTTCCCGGACATCCAGGACCCCGCAAAGCTGAAAGAAGAAGGCGAAAAGGCATTCAAGAAGATCAACGGGGTAAATCTGGTGACAGAATTATCTGCAATCGACCTGTCGGATGCCGGTTATGATGTGGATATGCTGCGGATCGGTGAAAAGGTTTTTTGTGCAGCACCCACGTACAACATACAGCAGCAGCTGCAGATCACGAAGAAGGTGACAGACCTGTTAAAACCGGCAAACAGCAAGGTCACGCTTGGCGGTACGGCATTAACATACACACAGCAACAGCTGCAGGCAGGGCAGGGGCGTGTGAAGTACACAACAGTAACAGCGATAACGAATGGGCAGATTGATGAGATCTGCATTTACAGCTAAAAGAAAGGAAGAAAAACATTATGGCAAATTTTTTGGATACAGCGGGATTAACTTATCTTTGGGGCAAGATCAAAACAGCATTATCAGGGAAGGTAGACAAAGTAAGCGGTAAAGGACTGTCTACGAACGACTATACGACAGCAGAGAAGAACAAACTGACAGGAATCGAAACCGGTGCGAACAAATATGTGCATCCGAGTTATACGGCGAAAACAAACGGACTATACAAAGTGACCGTGGATGCAGCCGGACACGTATCTGGTACGACACCAGTTACTAAGACAGATATCACAGGCTTAGGCATCCCGGCATCAAACACGACCTACTCTGACTTCAAGGGTGCAACAGCTAATGCGGCAGGTACACACGGACTGGTACCGGCACCGGCGAAAGGCGATACGGGTAAACTTCTGAGCGGTAAAGGAACATGGGAAGCCATGACAATGGCCTATACTGAGGAAGATTACACGCAAGCATCTGTTGGTCTCACTTTTGCAGGAAGTACCGTAAAAGCAAATATTCCAGTTGCAACTACTGGTAATATGGGTCTCATGCCTCCAGCGATGTTTTCAAAACTGAATGATTTGCCAACAGAGGCAGATTTATCTGGTATCTATGCGAAGAAATCCGACATTACAGGCGTATATAAGTACAAGGGTTCCCTGACAGATGCAACGAAGCTGCCGACTACAGGGCAGGTTACCGGTGATGTGTACAACCTGGAAGCCGCATCTGATTACGGACCGGCAGGCACCAACGTGGCATGGGACGGCAAAGCATGGGATGCACTGGGCGGTCTGTTCGTGATTGATGCAATCACCAACACCGAGATCGATGCAATCTGCGTGTAATTCGTTAATGCAATAAGGAGGAAGACACATGGCATATCTGGATAAAACGGGGCTTACTGAGTTATGGAAGAAAGTGAAAAGTTATGTAGATGCCAATGGAGGAGGAACACCAACAACGATTACAGGAAATGCAGGATCAGCTACAAAACTCCAGACGACACGGGCAATAGATGGCGTTAATTTTAATGGTACAGCTGACATTGCCCATTATGCCGTGTGTTATACGTCAGGCTTGACCGCTGCCAAAACGGTCAGCCTGACGAACTTCAAACTGGTAGCTGGTGCAAGGGTGTTTGTGCGTTTCAGTTATGCCAACACCGCTGCAAATCCAACACTGAACGTCAATAGTACAGGGGCGAAGCCAATCTATTACCGGAACAGCAACATCCCTGCAGAGCTGATAGATCAGTACACGGTTTTGGAGCTGGTCTACAGCGGATCATACTGGTTTGTAGTCGGAAATATGAATATCCTGACCAAGGGCGACAGCATAAATATTGAATGTTTCACGGCTGGCTATGTGACATCCGCAGGCAAGGAAGTGCAGTTCTGCATTCCGGTATCGACACCGATTGTCGGCTGCAGTTCTGTTAGCATAGCATCGGCAACCGGACTGCAGATCCGGCAGAATGGGAATTATATTTATGGTGGCAATGCATCCACGCTGGTAGCGGCATCGTCCTACCGGGGCGTTGTCAACCGTAATATGGTATCTATTGCCGCAACGATGCCGAATACAACCAACGCAGTCAACAATGCACCATGTGGTGTGCATGCGGCATTGAAGCTGACATTTTCATAGGAAAGGGGAACAGTAATGGCTATAACAGAGAACTTAAAAAAGATACTGGCGGCAGTCTACGGGCGGGATGTCCGGCAGTCGATCCATGACAGCATCCAAGAATGTTACAATAACGCTGAGGCGTGTAAGAGTTATACAAATGAGCACGTAAAAGATATGGAAACAAAGATGGCAGGTATTACAGGACAGAGTAAGGCGTTGATGGCAAAAACACGCAAGGATGTCCGGAATGTACAGGCAATTTTTTCAGTAGAAAAAACAGTGTCTATCACAGACGGCAAACTGTGGGAAGCACAAGATGCTGGCAGTTCGTGTGTACTTATGGAAGGGGCAAAAACACAGTGTACAACACTGAATGTACAACGAGGCGAACGGTATATCATACATACGAGCATGGTATCACGAGCCGGTAGTGGACGCGGAAAATATCCGATTATTTTTGCAGTTGATAACAGCAGTGCCGGATTCACAATGGTTTCAGCTGTAGAAATCGAAGAAGAAGGGGACTGTGATTATATCGTTACTGTTCCGGATAATGCAAAGTATATGATGATATCAGCCAACGAGAGCGGCGAAGGTATCTGGATTCGAAAAATCAATGTTCTTACAGAGTAACAAGAAAGGAAAGACTGACGAGGATGAAAAAAGAAATGTTGTGTACTATCACAGGAGCAGTCGGTGGGGCGATTGCTTATTTTTTTGGCGGCTGGGATCAGGCATTGATGACGCTGATCATTTTTATGGCGATCGATTACATCTCCGGTCTGATCGTTGCCGGGGTATTCCATAACAGCAAGAAGACGGAATCCGGAACATTGGAAAGCCGGACAGGCTGGAAAGGTCTGTGCAGGAAATGTATGACGCTGCTGTTTGTTCTGGTGGCGTACCGGCTGGATCTGGCAATCGGTGTGGATTACATCCGTGATGCGGTGATCATCGGTTTCATCGCCAACGAACTGATTTCAATCGTCGAAAATGCCGGATTGATGGGCATACCGCTGCCGGCAGTGATCGCCAATGCGATCGACATACTGACACAGAAAGCAGAGAAAAAAGGGGACGCATGAGCGTCCTCTGAGAAAGGCAGGTAAAAATTATGAGCTACAAAATTACAAACGCCATATCATCATCCAGAGTCCCGGCATGGGGAAATCAGAAAAAGTACATTGGAGTGCATTATCTGGGCGTGGTCGGCCAGGCACATGACCTGTCGTCCGATGGGTGTGGTGCACATTTCTACATCTACTGGGATGGCACCATCTACCAGCGTTGCAGTCTGGATGCCGTGCCGTGGGCGGTTGGCACGGCTGGTTATTACAAACAGAAGCACCCGGAGGCCAACAACTACAACACGATCAGCATCGAAATGTGCTGCAAGTGTGACGGCAACGCTGCACTTGCATCTGACCCGAAATGGTATTTTACGAAAGAGACGCAGGAGGCCTGTGTATGGCTGGTCAAGCATCTGATGGGGCAACTTGGAATCGCTACAGACCATGTCCTGCGGCATTATGATATCGTCAACAAGGTATGCCCGGCACCGTATGTGCACAATAACCGCTATAAAACCAGCTGGACGTGGGACGAGTTCAAGAAAAAAATTTCCGGACAGAATGGCGACATTCTGCCAGCGACTGACAAACCATGGTACCGTGTCCGCAAAACCTGGAAGAACGCCAGCAGCCAGATCGGAGCGTTTCAGACGCTCAAGAAAGCAAAACAGTGTGCAGATCAGCATGCCGGTTATCATGTCTACAACGATGCCGGTAAAAAGGTGTACACATCCGCAAAACTCCCATACAAGGTGCGGCCGAAAACCACAAATGTTCCAATCAGGACAGGACCGGCCAAAACATACAGTGCTGCCAGAACATTTTTGCAGTCAGGTAAGTACGAGATCGTAGAAGAAAAGAACGGTTTCGGACGGCTGAAAAGTGGTGCCGGCTGGGTGTATCTGAAGAAAGTGGAGAGGGTATAAAGAGTCAGAAAAGGCTTGACAATACAAGAAAAAATATATAGAATAGTAGCAGATTAAAAAGTAGTCAAAAAAGTAGTCAGAAGCAATAAAAATAAAAGAAAATGTGATAAAATCAAGCTGTAACGATGAGTGTCATTCTCACTCGTAATGAAGGGGTCGAGGGTTCAAGTCCCTTTTCCAGCTTGACAGAAA
>ERZ1035006.156-NODE-156-length-55895-cov-9.423836_pt1 | contig 55895 bp, 47 predicted proteins | sample MGYA00520694_ERZ1035006 | MGnify/ENA primary metagenome ERZ1035006 (study PRJEB33766, sample SAMN09781746) | gut metagenome | biome: gut microbiome | host: Homo sapiens | place: Madagascar | study: EMG produced TPA metagenomics assembly of the PRJNA485056 data set...
AATATGGTATGATGACAAAGAATTTTGAATATAACTCTTTACAATAGATAAAACAGGAGGTCCTCCCCATGATCTCATTCATCCGAGGAACAGTAGCAGACCTTACCGAGAATTCTGCAATCATAGAATCAAATTGCATCGGATTTGAAATAAATATGACCGGAAACGCTCTGGCACAGCTTCACATTGGACAGGAAGTGAAGCTTCATACTTATTTTCAGGTAAGAGAAGATGCAATGGTTCTCTATGGATTTTTCAATAAAGATGATTTACAGGTGTTTAAACTTCTTCTTGGTGTAAACGGAGTTGGACCGAAAGCTGCTCTGGGAGTTCTGGCAGGAATCACTGCAGATGAGCTTCGCTTTGCTGTTCTTTCCGATGATGTGAAAACTTTGTCAAAAGCCCCTGGAATCGGTAAAAAAACAGCCCAGAAGCTGATCCTGGAGCTGAAGGATAAGCTCAGTCTGGAAGAAGCCTTTGAGCAGAAGCTTGCCAATGAACAGGCTCAGGCTACTACAGCTGCAACTGGAGCTGGAATGACGGATGCCAGACAGGAAGCCGTTGAAGCGTTGGTGGCACTTGGCTACAGCAGTACAGATGCCCTCCGCGCAGTGCGCAAGGTGACAGATGTGGAGCCGACGGATGTAGAAGGAATTCTGAAAGCTGCGTTGAAGAATTTTTAGATCCTATAAATTTTTTCGCAAAGGGTGCTGTCGTTAATGGAATGCATCCCGGTATATAAATGCAAACATTAATTTCAAGAGGTAAAAAATGGACAATCGTATCATAACCACCGATGTTATGGAAGAGGATTTTTCTCTGGAAGGGAATCTTCGCCCACAGACCCTGGACGAGTATATTGGCCAGGAAAAAACCAAAAATACCTTAAAAGTATATATTGAAGCTGCCAAACAGCGTCACGATTCCCTGGACCATGTCCTTTTCTATGGCCCTCCGGGACTTGGAAAAACTACCCTTTCCGGCATTATTGCCAATGAAATGGGTGTGCATATGAAAGTGACTTCCGGCCCTGCAATTGAGAAGCCTGGAGAAATGGCGGCGATTCTGAATAATCTTCAGGAAGGGGATATTCTTTTTGTAGACGAGATCCATCGCCTGAACAGACAGGTGGAAGAGGTGCTTTACCCTGCTATGGAGGATTTCGCTATCGATATTATGATCGGGAAGGGCGCTTCCGCCAGGTCGATCCGACTGGATTTGCCGAAATTTACCCTTGTAGGTGCTACCACCAGAGCCGGGCTTCTTTCTGCGCCGCTCCGCGACCGTTTTGGTGTGATTCATCATCTGGAATTTTACAGTAAGAAGGAACTAACCACAATTATCATGCGCTCTGCCCAGGTACTTGGAGTAGAAATTGACGTGAAAGGTGCCGGAGAGATCGCCATGCGCTCCCGGGGAACGCCCCGTCTTGCAAACCGTCTGTTAAAGCGTGTCCGTGATTTTGCCCAGGTGAAATATGATGGAAGGATCACTTATGATGTTGCATGCTTTGCTTTGAACCTTCTGGAGGTAGATCAATATGGTCTGGACAAACTGGACCGCCAGATTCTGACTACTCTTATTGTAAATTTCAAAGGCGGCCCTGTTGGACTTGACACTTTGGCAGCAGCCATCGGTGAAGATTCCGGTACTTTAGAAGATGTATATGAGCCGTACCTTCTGAAAAATGGTTTTCTGAACCGCACCCCGAGAGGGAGGATGGCCTCCGCGCTTGCTTACGAACATCTTGGTTTTCCTGTTCCGGAAATATAAAAGATAAACTTTTGTAAAAAATCCTATACTTTTACTTTGAACGTATTATCAAGGCTTATCTGGGTGTGTCATTCGCTGTTCTGAAAACCCGGAAAGCCTTGATTTTACTAGAGCGTGTTTGAAAAATCATTCCTGCAATCTGCACGCTCCACTTTGCGGGACTTTTGTCCCGAATTCGGTTGTCGTAGCCCGCTACGACGCCCTCATCCGGGACAAATTTCCCACAAACTGTGACGCACATCTTGCAGAAAGCATTTTCCAAACACGCTCTGGGGAAATTTATAATTATGGTTTTATCTTTACTCATTATGTTACATCACGTGTCAGTGGGGTAAAATGTGGGGTATAAAATTAAGCACTCAATGCCGTAATACAAGGATTGCCGGAAACGTCTTGAAGCGGTAAAAGATCTGGCTTATTTGGAAGCGGTATAAAAGAAAAATGAATAGGTGGCTCGGAATGGGAAATTGACAAATCCCGGAAGCTGGCATATAATATACTTATCAAGACAGCCAGTAAGGGAAGTCAAGGTTCCCTGTCTTGGCAAGATATATGTTTAAGACGTAGCCGCCTATTCTTTACCAGAGAGCAGGGCGGCTATTTCTTCGTTCTTATTTTCTTTCTTTCAGGTTCTTGCCTTAAAAATCCATTTTACTGAAATCAATAAACAGATCCTCATAAATGCCGGCTTTGATGGTATCGGCAAAAGTGTATTGTTCAGAATCGCTGGTATCAAAATTGTAGACGATAACAAAGTTCTTGATCGGATCTACAATCCAGTATTCACGAACACCGGCGGTTCGATATTTAAACAGCTTAGTAAAGTAATCCATTCGCCTGCTACCAGGAGAAACAATTTCAATAATCCAGTCCGGAGCACCGGTACAGCCTTTGTCGTTGAGCTTGTTGGGGTCACAAATAACGCTGATATCTGGTTCTACATAATTTCTATCATCTTCATTCAGGAATACGGCAAATGGGGCAATATCAACCTCACAGGAGCCGCCTTTTCTATCAATGTAATCAGCGATAGCACGACTGAGGGAGAACAGGAGCTTCTGGTGTCTTCTGGTTGGCGGTGCCATGTAGTAGATCTGACCGTCAATCAGTTCTGCTCTGGTTCCTTCTGGTAAAGCATAGATATCCTCTATTGTATAATCTTCACGCTGTGGTAATGGCATAGTCACACATCCTTTCTTGGAAAACATTAATAAGTTTCAAGTAAGTGTTATGGTTGTGGTGGTGCTGCTTGTTGGAAGTCAATAACTAAATCATAGCCCATTGCAGAGAGGACTTTTTGAGCATCTTCAAATCCAAAGTTTTTCTTGTTTAGTAGTTTGGTAAGTCCTTGGGGCTTTATGTTTAACTGTTCAGCAATTTCCCTTTGTGATATTTGTTTTTCAAGCATGAGCTTTTTTATCTCAATAACGATTTGTTCATTATCTTTGTAATGTATGGACATATTGCACCTCCTTTTTACTAAAGTATAATAAAAATAAGGTTATAAGTCAATCTAAAAAGATGAAAAATAATACAAAATATATTACAAAATGGTTAACAAGTAACCAAAAATGGGTTATACTATAATCAGTTCAAGGGAACAGTACAACAGCGAAAGGTGAAAACGAAGTGATCGTAAGATGTACCGAAGACACCAACATAATACCGGGCAAGGATAAGGGGATAATGAGATGGCTGAGATAGAGAGGGCATTTCATGAGGTGGCAGTTTTATAACTGCTGCCTTTTTCCATAAAATAAGCGGATTGGGGTAAAAAGTGGGGGAAATGCTAAACAGCGCCTTGGGAAACCCTGTAAAACAGTCACTTTTCATAATTTTGTAAAAAATCCTATACTTTTCTACAATTTTCGATTATAATAGGATTGCTTACATAATTGAAAATAAGAACGAGTGTCGTTTGGATAGAATAAAAAGATACAGGAGGCTTGAACGAATGGCGGTCAAGAATACAGCACAGGTGATCATCGGAGGGAAGATCATTACCCTGGGAGGATACGAATCAGAGGAATATTTCCAGCAGGTTGCGTCATATATGAATAAGAAGATAGGAGAGCTGGAGACTGTGTCTGGATATGGCAGACAGCCCATGGAAACCAAGCATATGCTTCTCAGCCTGAATATTACAGATGATTATTTCAAGGCGAAGAAGCAGGTTGAGACCTATGAGCTTGATCTTCAGCAGAAGGATCAGGAGATGTACGATCTGAAGCATGAGCTGATTTCTCTTCGTATGCAGATTGAGGAAGCACAGAAGGGTGAGCAGGAAGCGCAGGATGAAAAGAACCTTCTGGAAGGCAAGGTCAAAGAACTAGAGAAAGAACTGGATGAAATGCTGAAATAATAGCAGGAGGGATTGCTTAGGTGATTCCTCTTTTTTACTATATCACCATTTGGAGGGAACGAATTGGATCAGAACGTGGAATTACTGGCACCTGCCGGGTCCTACGAAGGCTTTGAAGCCGCACTGGGAGCAGGAGCAGACGCTGTTTATGTAGGAGGAGCCATGTTTGGCGCCAGAGCCTATGCTAAAAATTTTCAGGAGGAGGAACTCCTTCGTGCCATTGACACCGCACATATTCATGGCAAGAAGCTATATCTTACGGTAAATACCCTTCTGAAGAACAGAGAATTAAAAGAAGAACTCCTTACCTATCTCACCCCCTTTTATCAGGCTGGGCTGGACGCAGTAATCGTGCAGGATTTGGGGGTGTTTTCCCTGTTGAGGGAGCATTTTCCGGGACTTCATCTTCATGCCAGTACCCAGATGACAGTTACCGGCCCGGAAGGTATGAAATTCCTGGAAGAGCAGGGAGCTGCAAGAGTGGTGGCAGCAAGAGAACTGTCTCTGGAAGAACTTTCCAGAATGCACCAGGCAAGCCCTATTGAGATAGAAGCCTTTGTACACGGGGCATTGTGCTACAGCTACTCCGGACAGTGTCTGATGAGCAGCATTTTGGGAGGAAGAAGCGGAAATAGAGGAAGATGTGCACAGCCCTGCCGCCTGCCCTATCAGGTGACGCAGTACGGGAAAAAAGAGAAAGAATTTTGCCCATTAAGCTTGAAGGACATCTGCACCATTGAGATATTGCCCGAAATCCTGAAAGCGGGAGTAACCTCGCTTAAGATAGAAGGAAGAATGAAACAGCCATCCTATACAGCAGGCGTGACAGCCATGTACCGGAAATATCTGGATCTCCTTCTTTCCAGGGGGAAAGAGAACTACCGGATATCTGAAAAAGACAAAAAATATCTTCTGGATCTGTTTAACAGAGGCGGTTCCTGCACAGGCTATTACCAGATGGGAAATGGACCGCAGATGATGGCCTTTACCAATGAGAAGAAAACCAAAGACCTTTCCCTGGAATTAAAACAGCGAAAAGAAAAGATAAGGGGGCAGCTCTATCTTTTCCCAGGCAGCCAGGCAATCCTAAATATTACCTGCAGGGATGTGACGGTAAGTGTCTCTTTGGGAGAAGTGCAGTATGCCAAAAGCCAGCCTGTAACGTCAGAAAGGGTACGCCAGCAGCTGGAAAGGCTGGGAAATACTCCTTTTATCTGGGAGTCTCTGGACATTGAAATGGATGACAGTATTTTTGTTCCAATGAAGGTATTAAATGAGTTGAGACATCAGGCACTGGAAGAACTAGAAGAACAGCTTCTTGGAAAATACAGAAGGAAGCTTCCGGAAAAATTACTGGAATTTGTCCAAAAGAAGTCATTTACACCAGTTTCTGACCTTCCTGTATACGTGTCCTGTGAAAATATCCAGGCAGGAGAGCTTCTTGTCAGGGATCCGGACATCAGGGGGATTTATTTTCCTTATTGTCTGATGGAGAAATATCTGGAAAAGGGTCTTGCAAACAGCAAGGAAATGTATCTTTCCCTGCCCCATATCACGAGAGGTAATCCTCCGGAAGGCTACCTGGAGCAGATAAAAAAATGGCTGAAGCAGGGCATGACCGGATTCCTTGTGCGGAATCTGGAATCCTACAGCCGCTTAAGAAGGCTCGGCCTGACAGGAAAATGTGTGCTTGACCATTCCCTGTACACCTGGAACGATGAAGCTCTGGCATTCTGGAAATCCCAGGGAGTTTTGCGGACCACAGTCCCCCTGGAACTGAATGAGAAAGAACTGCGCCACAGAGACAACGAAAACAGTGAAATGATCGTCTATGGAATGCTTCCTTTGATGCACAGTGCCCAGTGTGTGCGCAAAAATACACTTGGATGCAACCATAAAGAAGAAAGACTGACATTAAAGGACCGTTATGATAAGGACTTTCCGGCAGTCTGTTACTGTGATCCCTGGAAAACAGGAAATACAAAGGGGACAGGCCCCTGTTATAATATTATTTATAACAGTCTTCCCTATGGACTTCTGGGCGAGCACGAGAGGGTGAGAGCACTTGGTGTTTCATCGATAAGGCTTTCCTTTACTCTGGAGACCCCGGAAGAAACTGGAAAAATACTGGAAGACTTCAAGGCAGCCTACAGAGGCGGTGCCGTGCTTCACCAATATGAATTTACAAAAGGTCATTTTAAAAGAGGAGCCGAATAGGGCGTATGATTAATATTATTGTTGAATTATCCAAATATGTGATCCTGACTTTGATGATCATATATACATTGCTATGTTTTTACCTTGTAGTGAAAAAGCCGGTGGCAGGCAGAAGCGGTTTTTTGCGAAGTCAGATCACCCTGACCTTTTTCCTGGACTTTACCGCATTCCTGGTCATCTTTTTGAAAACCTTCGATTTTAAGGTGGTTGTTTTCTATGCGGAAATGATGCTGTACTTTGCGATGATTCAGATCCTGTACCGCAGGATTTACCGGAATGCATCCATGCTGCTTCTAAATAATATGTGTATGCTTTTGAGCGTGGGATTTATCATGCTCTGCAGACTTGACATTGCATCTGCCAGCAAGCAGCTGCTGATCGTAGCCTGCGGAAGTGTGGTAGCACTTGTGATTCCTGTAATGATACGTAAGATGAAATTCCTTAAGGACCTTACATGGCTTTATGCAGGAGTGGGCGTTGTTCTTCTGGCAGCTGTTCTTGTCCTTGCACAGACAAGCTATGGAGCCAAGCTTTCCCTTATGGGAATCCAGCCATCCGAGGTGATCAAACTTACCTTTGTGTTCTTCATGGCTTCCCTTCTGGCAAGAGAAGTTACCTTTAAGAAGGTGGTGCTTGCCACGATCGTGGCGGGACTTCACGTAGGAATCCTGGTGTTGTCCAGGGATCTTGGAAGTGCGGTGGTGTTTTTTGTGGCTTATCTGGTGCTGATCTATGTTTCCACAAAAAAGCCGGTTTATCTTGGCATCGGGATTGCAGGGGGCGCAGCAGGTTCTGTTATCGCTTATCATCTGTTTGGGCATGTGCGGGAACGAGTGAGCGCATGGAAGGATCCCATGGCAGTATATCAAAATGAAGGCTATCAGATCGTGCAGTCCCTCTTTGCCATAGGTACAGGAGGATGGTTTGGAATGGGCCTTGGCCAGGGTTCTCCTGAGAAAATCCCTGTTGTAAAGAACGACTTTATTTTCAGTGCCATTTGTGAAGAGCTAGGCGGCATTTTTGCAATTTGTCTGATTCTGGTATGCATGAGCTTTTTCCTGACTATTGTGGAGATCGCCCTGCAGATCAAGAACCCGTTTTATAAACTGATTGCCATTGGTCTTGGCACAGAATACGCATTTCAGGTGTTTTTAACCATCGGCGGAGCGACGAAGTTCATTCCTCTTACCGGTGTCACCCTTCCTCTTGTAAGCTATGGAGGAAGTTCCATTATGTGTATGATTCTGATGATTGCCATTATTCAGGGCCTGTATATTTATAGAGAGGACGAGGACGAAGAAATTGAGAGACATCGACGAGAAGCGGCGAGAAGAGCGAGACAGAGAGCTGCTGAGGCAGCGGCAGAAAGAGATTACTAAGAAGCGCAAGGCAAGAAATAAGGAATACACTTTTGTCTCTGTGTTTTTCGGGATCATTTTTATCAGTCTCATTGGATATCTGATTTATTTTGATGGTATAAAAAGTGACGACTTTATTAACAGTCCCTATAATACCAGACAGGATTCTTTTTCTGACAGAGTAGTGCGAGGGAAGATCCTGTCTTCCGATGGACAGGTGCTGGCCCAGACTGTGGTGGACACAGAGGGAACGGAGACACGAAATTATCCTTATTCCAATATGTTTTCCCATGTTGTGGGATATGATTCCAATGGAAAAAGCGGGCTGGAGTCAGAGGCAAACTTCACCCTGCTGACCTCCCATTCCTTTTTTCTGACGCAGATGAAGAATCAGTTCATGGGTGAGAAAAATACCGGAGACACCGTGATCTCCACCCTGAATGCCAGACTTCAGACGGTGGCATACAATGCCTTGGGAGATAGAAGAGGAGCAGTGGTGGTGATCGAGCCATCTACAGGTAAGCGCCTGGTAGAGGTGAGCAAACCGGATTTTGACCCCAATACCATTGAGCAGAACTGGCAGAGTCTTGTAAATGATGAGAATGACAGCAGCCTTTTGAACAGAGCAACCAATGGAGCTTACCCTCCCGGCTCTACCTTCAAGGTAGTAACGGCACTGGATTATTTCCGGAAAAAAGGAACCTTTGAAGGTTATGCTTACCAGTGCGAAGGAAGCATTACGCTGGAGGACCACACCATCCACTGTTATCACAATGCTGTTCATGGACTGGAAGATTTCTACTCTGCATTTGCAAATTCCTGTAACTGTGCCTTTGCAAATATTGGAGTAGACCTTGGGGGATCGTCTCTTCGTGAGACAGCAGAGAATCTTCTGTTTAATAAAAACTTACCACTTGCTTCCTACAGAACCAGCAGCTTTTCCCTTGATAAAAGTTCTGTGACACCTTTGATCATGCAGACCGCCATCGGCCAGGGCAATACTCTGGTATCCCCTATGCATATGGCTCTCATCACCTGTGCCATTGCAAACGACGGAGTTCTTATGAAGCCTTATCTGGTGGATGAAGTGGTGAATGATGCGGGAGATTCTGTGAAAAAGACAGAACCGGCAGTTTATAAGAGACTGATGAGCTCCAATGAGGCAAATCTTCTTGGAAAGCTTATGAAACAGGTAGTAGATTCCGGCACAGCCTCTTCTCTCTCCGGAAGAAGCTATACAGTAGCCGGCAAGACCGGTTCCGCAGAGTTTGATGAGGAAGGCCACAGCCATTCCTGGTTTATCGGATACTCTAATGTAGATGCCCCGGATCTGGTAGTTGCAGTGATCGTGGAGAACGGCGGTTCCGGAAGTGAGGCAGCAGTTCCCATTGCCGGACAGATTTTTGATGCATATTATTCCAATTAAGTGATTCCCTGTTGCCAGTTTTCAGAAAAAGAGGTATACTATACACAGTTTTGAAAACACACGCATTACAGGAGGATTGCAGCATGATAGAAGCAACGAGCTGTGGCGGTGTGGTAATTCATCGAGGTAAGATTCTTGCACTGTATAAGTCTTACAAAAACCGTTACGAAGGCTGGGTACTACCGAAAGGGACTGTAGAGCCTGGAGAGACTCATGAGCAGACCGCATTGCGGGAGGTGAAGGAGGAATCTGACGTAAGGGCTTCCATCGTAAAATATATTGGCAAGAGCCAGTATAATTTTACTGTTCCGGAAGACATGGTCAATAAAGAGGTACATTGGTATCTTATGACGGCAGATAATTATCATAGCAAGCCTCAAAGAGAGGAATTTTTCGTGGATTCCGGTTATTACAAGTTTCACGAAATCTACCATTTGCTTCGCTTTGCAAACGAGAAGCAGATTGTTGAAAAAGCATACCAGGAATATCTGGAACTGCGAAGTGCCGGATTGTGGGACAGGCAGCAGAAGTATTTCTGATTCATGCGAAGGAAAGAAGGGCTGCGTAGGATACGCAGCCTTTTGCGTACCAAGATTTTCAAAGAGGTTTAAATTTCTTAAGAACGGGTATGATATAGAGAAAAGAGGTGTTGTGTGCAGGATGCTGAAGTGGCGAGAAGATTATTATGTAGGGGATGGCATTAAGAATGCCGTTCGGGCGAGAGAGCGCATTGATGCCGGACGGGTGGCCTTCGGGGTTTATCTTGTGACATTGTCGGAGAATCCGGGAAACCTTCTGGAAATTGTGCCGGCGTATATGCTGGTGCAGAAGAGCTATTATGCAAGATGTCCGGAGATTATCGGCATGGCCAAGGGAAAAGACGAGGCAATCGATCTGGCTGTAGATATTGTGAAGAATATTTATGGAGAGACAGGAGCCTTTCAGGTTAAAGAATATTTTAAAAACAGGTGAAGAGTATGTTACATATTCTGTGGATCCTCCTAAAATTTATATTGATCATTCTTGGAATCCTGCTGGGACTTGTCCTTTTGGCAGTGCTGCTGGTGCTGTTCTGTCCGGTTCGCTACCGTGCCCATGGGGAAAAGAATGGAAGCGGATTGAAGGCGCTGCAGGGAGAGGCTCACGTAAGCTGGCTGTTCCGTGCTCTGGGTGTTCATGTCTCCTGGAAAGACGGGGAGAAGAGGTTTGTGTTCACCATATTTGGAATATCCTTGGACAAGCTTCGCAGTTTTTTGAAAAAATCCGGCAGCCGCAAGAAAAAAACGGCCAAAGGGAAAAATAAAAAAAGACCAGTGAAGAAAAAGGAACAGGAAAAGAAGTCATCAGGGAAGACCGCCAGGAAAGAAAGCCTTCCCAAAGAGGAGTCAGATGTTCCCAAGAAGGCAATGCCGGAGAAAATCTCCCTGACAGAAGAGATTTCCATGCCAGAAGAAGCCTTAGAAGAAAAGCCGGTCCCAAAAGCAGTCACTTTGGAGAAAGCTTTTGAACCTGAAGCTAAGGATTCTCTTTTTTCTAAAGAAAAGGAATCATCGGAAGCTTTTACAGAGCCCCCGGAGCTGGAGGAAAAAGAAGAAAATCCTTCCCACGGAAAAGAATTTTGGCTCAGGATTACGGGTATCCTAAGCAGGATCATCCATTTTCCCAAGGTACTGTGGCAGAAAATTACTTCTATTATAAAGGGGATTAAAGAAAAGCTGAAGAAGATCCGCCAGACAATAAAAAGCATATCCGGAAAAATTGGATGGTGGCGGTCTTTTCTTGGAGATGAGAGGACAAAAGCGGCCCTTTCCCTTGTGTGGAAGGATGCAAAAGGACTGGTACATCATGCATTGCCCACCAGAGTCTGGGGCGAAGTGGTATTTGGATGCGAGGACCCGGCAATTACCGGAACTGTCCTGGCTGCTCTTGGAATGACCATTCCCTTCCATAAAAATAGAGTAAAAGTAACTCCTCTCTTTGAAGAGGAAAATCAGCTGACAGGAAAGGTATCTCTAAAAGGTCGTATCTATGGCATTGTGCTGGTGAAGGCTGTTTTGGAGATTTATCTCAACAAAAATATTAAATATGCGATCCGTCAATGGAAGCATAAGGAGGAATGATTATGGAAAACGAAAACAACTTTAAAGAAACAGTAAGCTCTCTTTTCAAAGGAATGGACAGCTTTGTATCTGCGAAAACAGTTGTAGGAGATGCAATCCATGTGGGAGATACCATTATTCTTCCATTGGTAGATGTATCCTTTGGCGTTGGAGCAGGTGCATTTGCAGGAGATAAGAAAAATAACGGTGGCGGTGGTATGGCAGGCAAAATGACTCCATGCGCAGTTCTGGTAATCCAGAATGGAACCACCAAGCTTGTAAATGTAAAAAATCAGGACGGCCTGACAAAGGTTCTGGATATGGTTCCGGATTTTGTGAACCGCTTTGCACCATCCGGAAATGCAGAGACAGAGAGTGAAACAGAAGAATAAGAAGTGTTCAACCATTTTTTGTCTGCATAAGATATAATAAACCCAGGAAATGGACGATATAAATATGGGAAGGCTTCTTGGATTTATGCTGTTCTTTGTGGGTTTGGGAATGGTGATCGGGCTTTTGATAACAGGAACGACAGCAGTTCTGGTTGCGGCAGGCCTGTGCCTGATATGTGGATATCATCTTTTCTGTAAATGAAAGAGGGTATGAAAAGAGAAAAATTCTTTTCATACCCTTTTGTGTTGACAAAAAGTCACTCCTGATAATTTCTTCATAGTTTGGAAAAAAGAAAGCCCTCACATTTCTGTGAGGGCGGTGTTACTTAGGCTCTTTCAACATTTCCGGATCTTAAGCAGGAAGTACATACGTACATCTTCTTTGCTCCGCCCTCGGTCTTAACCTTAACGGACTTTACGTTTGATTTCCACATCTTATTGGATCTTCTATGGGAATGACTCACATTATTTCCGAAATGAGCACCTTTTTCACAAATTGCACATTTAGCCATGATAGCACCTCCTTGACGCTTTTTTTCAACAGTCTATATTCTAACAGAACAAAACAAATTTTGCAAGCAAAAAAAGGAAAATTGTGAAAATAATATTTCTTTTTCCTGCAAAACAGGTTATAATACAGTATACGCAGTTTGAAAATCAAAATAATGGAGGTAAACCATATGAAAGGACGTATAGATTCCGGCCTGGGCCAGATCATTATTGATACGGATGTTATTGCTACTTATGCAGGAAGTGTCGCTGTAGAGTGTTTTGGTATCATCGGTATGGCTGCTGTCAGCATGAAGGACGGCCTTGTGAAGCTGCTTCGCAGAGATTCTCTGAAGCATGGAATTAATGTAAAGATTACAGAAGATAATAAAATCCGCCTGGATTTCCACGTAATTGTGGCATATGGCGTAAACATCAGCACCATTGCAGATAATCTTGTAAATAATGTTAAGTATAAGGTCGAGGCTTTTACAGGAATGGAAATTGAGAAGATTAACATTTATGTAGAAGGTGTTCGTGCAATAGATTAGGATCAGAGGAGGAAACTTGTGGTGGATAGACAGACCATAGATGCCAAGATACTTTCCAGAATGTTTCTGGCAGGAGCCAAGAACCTGGAAGCGAAGAAAGAGTGGATCAACGAACTGAATGTATTTCCAGTTCCAGACGGAGATACCGGTACGAATATGACGATGACGATCATGTCAGCTGCATCTGAAGTGAGCAGCCTTACAGACCCGGATATGGAGACGCTTGCCAAAGCCATTTCATCCGGTTCCCTGCGTGGTGCCAGAGGAAATTCCGGTGTTATCCTTTCCCAGCTCCTTCGCGGCTTCACTAAGGGAACCAAGGGACACACGGAGATGGATGCCGTTGTGATCGCAGCAGCCATGGAGAAAGCAGTGGAGACTGCATATAAGGCAGTTATGAAGCCGAAAGAGGGAACCATTCTTACCGTAGCAAGAGAAGCTGCTGTAAAAGCATCCGAGATTGCAGAAGAGTCTGCCAATCTTGAACTGTTTTTCAGAGCTATTTTTGAACACGCTGAGAAAACACTTGCCCGCACTCCGGATATGCTTCCTGTATTAAAAGAAGCTGGAGTTGTAGATTCCGGTGGACAGGGACTTCTGGAAGTGTTCCGTGGAGCTTACGACGGCTACCTTGGAAAGGAAATCGATTATTCTGCATTTGCAAAAGCATCTTCCGGTCCGGCGGTTACTAAGATTTCTGCACAGGCTGAGGCTGACATCAAATTCGGATATTGTACAGAGTTTATCATTCTTCTGGACAAGCCTCTTCCGGATGAGGAGCTTCACAGCTTTAAGAAATTCCTCACATCCATTGGTGATTCCATTGTTCTGGTGGCTGATGATGAGATCGTGAAGGTACACGTTCACACCAACCATCCGGGCCAGGCATTTGAGAAAGCCCTTACCTACGGCGCTCTTTCCCGCATGAAGATTGATAATATGCGTGAGGAGCATCAGGAGAAGCTGATCAAGGATGCCGAGAAGCTTGCAAAAGAGCAGGAAGAAAAAGAGAAACAGGAAGAAGTAAAAGAGCGCAAGAAATACGGATTTATCAGTGTTTCTGTAGGCGAGGGCCTTTCCGCTCTGTTTAAGGAGCTGAATGTAGACCACATTATTGAGGGCGGACAGACCATGAATCCAAGTACAGAGGATATGTTGAACGCCATCGAAGAGGTAAATGCAGACACCATCTACATTTTCCCGAATAATAAGAACATTGTCCTTGCTGCAAATCAGGCAAGAGATCTCACTGAGGATAAAGAGATCGTGGTCGTTCCTACCAAGACGATTCCGCAGGGAATCACCGCCCTGATCAGCTTCCAGCCGGAGCTGTCAGGAGAAGAGAACTTAGAAGCCATGATGGAAGCTGTTTCTATGGTGAAAACAGGACAGGTTACTTACGCAGTACGTGACACCAGACTGGATGAGAAGGAAATCCACGAAGGCGATATTATGGGAATTGGCGATAAGGGCATTCTGGCTGTTGGTAAAGGCAGAGAGAAGGTTGCCAAAGAAATGGTTGCCGCTATGGTAGATGAGGATTCTGAGGTTATCAGTATTTACTATGGAGCAGAGACAGAGGAAGCAGACGCCGAGAAGCTTGCACAGGAGCTGGAAGAGCAGTATCCGGACTGTGAAGTGGAAGTGAACATGGGCGGTCAGCCAATCTACTATTATATTATTTCTGTGGAATAAGCCTGAAGAGATTTCAGGATGTGGGGCGGAATGAACTTCCGTCCCTTTTTTAGACGGCAGGTATGCTGCCGCCAGAATTATCCAGGAGGATGTGACAGTGACGAAATTACTTCGTGAACTAAAGGGAGTAGGGGAAAAAACAGAGAAACTGTTTCAAAAGATCGGGATTACCACAACGGATGATCTCCTTCATTATTATCCCAGAAATTATGACATCTATGAAGAGCCAGAAGAAATCAGTGCCTTAAAGGAAAATTCAGTTGCTGCCATTCGGGGAACCATTACAACAGGAGTCTATGTAAATAAAGTCCGGAATCTTCAGGTGATTTCCCTGACAGCAGCAGATGCCTCCGGAAAACTGCCGGTCGTCTGGTTCAATGCTCCTTATCTGAGAAGCACTCTGAAAAAGGGCTGCTGTTTCATTTTCAGGGGAAGAATAGCCAGGAAAAAGGGCAGGCTGGAAATGGAACATCCGGAGATCTTTACTCCTGCAGCCTATGGGGAAATCCTTCACAGTATGCAGCCCATATACGGGCTTACCGCCGGACTTTCCAACAAGATGATCGTAAAGCTTATGCACCAGCTTCTGGAAGAACAGGATTTGAAGGCGGAGTTTCTGCCAGATGACCTGAAAGAGTACTACCATCTTGCGGACGACAATTATGCGATCTCTGCTATTCATTTCCCTGCCAATATGCAGGAGCTTCTTGTGGCCAGGAAAAGACTGGTTTTCGATGAATTTCTGTTATTTATTCTTGCAGTACAGATACTAAAGGGAAAAACGGAGGAAGCGCCAAATGCGTTTCCAATGAAGCCGGTGTGGACCACGGAACAGGTGATAGAAGGGCTGCCCTACCAGCTTACTAAGGCACAGCTAAATGCATGGCATGAGGTGGAGCGGGATCTTTGCGGCCATACCCTGATGTCCAGGCTGGTTCAGGGAGATGTAGGAAGCGGAAAAACCATTCTCGCCTTTCTGGCAATGATCCTTACAGTGGAAAACGGGTATCAGACAGCGCTGATGGTGCCCACTGAGGTTCTGGCCAATCAGCATTTTGAGGCCTTTACCAAGCTGATGGAAGAGCAGGGACTTACCTCCTGTCATGCGGCCCTTCTTACAGGCTCCACAACTGCAAAGGAGAAACGGCGCATATACGAGGAAATTGCTGCAGGAAAGGCAAATGTGATCATAGGAACCCATGCCCTGATACAGGAGAAAGTTGTTTATGAAAATCTGGGACTTGTGATCACAGATGAACAGCACCGCTTCGGCGTGAAGCAAAGAGAGGCGCTGACCACAAGGGGAAATGCCCCTCATGTTCTCGTTATGAGTGCCACCCCTATTCCCAGGACTTTGGCGATTATCATATATGGAGATCTGGACATTTCCATTATTGACGAGCTTCCTGCTATGCGGCTTCCTATAAAAAACTGTGTGGTGGACACTTCCTACCGCCCGAAGGCTTATTCCTTCATCCTGCGCCAGGTGAGAGAAGGCAGGCAGGTGTACATCATCTGTCCTATGGTGGAGGAAAGCGAGGGTGCAGAAGGGGAAAACGTCACCGATTACACAGAACGCATCCGGGAAATATTTCCACCGGAGGTGACCATCGGGATGCTCCATGGGAAAATGAAGCCTAAGGAAAAGAACCAGATCATGGAGCGGTTTGCCAAAGGTGAGATCCAGATCCTGATTTCCACCACTGTCGTAGAAGTAGGCGTCAACGTTCCAAATGCAACCGTTATGATGGTAGAAAATGCAGAGCGTTTCGGACTGGCCCAGCTTCATCAGTTAAGAGGGCGGGTTGGCCGTGGGGAATACCAGTCCTATTGTATTTTTATGCAGGGAAATGAAGAAAAAGAAACAGCCAGGCGTCTGGAAATCCTGAGAAAGTCAAACGATGGCTTTTATATTGCGGGTGAGGATCTGAAGCTCCGTGGACCTGGAGATTTCTTTGGAATCCGTCAGAGTGGACAGCTGGAGTTCCGCATCGGAGATATTTATCAGGATGCAGAAGTGCTAAAGGCTGCCAGCGATGCCGCCGGGGAGATCCTGGCACTGGATAGGGAACTGGACCTTCCCCAGCATGAAATATTACGGGAAAGATTAAATGATTATATGAAATATGACCTTGAAAACCTTGGCTTATAAGGAAATAAAGGGAAATATACGACGAAAAAAACGCTGAAAACAGGATTTTATTTGGTAAAAACTATCCAAAAAAACAAAAAAACTCAGGATTTTCCAATCTGTACCAAGGGATTTGCAGCAATCTGGGGCAGCGGTTTGTGAAATTTTACCTATGAACCAAATAAAACTGCTTGTCAAGAGGGGAAAGGCCAAAACTTGCAAAAAAATAAAATTCGTAGTATGCTAACGAAGAAGCAAGATTGAAGAATATTTTCACCGTCAAGGAGGCTATTATAATGGCTACAAAGAGAACTACAAAAAAGGCAGAAACAATGGCAGCCAAGAATGCCGCTAAAGCTGTAAAAGCTGCTGCACCTGCAACTGAAGCAAAGGCAGAGCCATCTAAAACAGAGACAGCGAAAGCTGCTGTAGAGACTGTAAAGGCTGCTGCTGAGACAGTTAAGGAAACTGTAAAAGAAACCGCTAAGGCTGCTGCACCGAAGGCTGAGGCTAAGAAGCCGGCTGCCAGAAGAACAGCTGCAAAGAAAGCGGAAGCAACAGCAGAGGTTTATTTCCAGTACTTAGGAAAAGAATTCGCTTCCAAAGATCTGGTGTCTGATGTGAAAAAAGCTTGGATAGAGATGACCGGAAAGAAAGAAGAAGACATCCAGGATGTTAAAGTTTACGTGAAACCAGAAGAGAACAAGGCATACTATGTAGTAAACGGTGAAGCAGAGGGACATTACATCGAACTGTAATTCCTTCGTAAAAAGAGCTTTGGATATGCTGTCAGGCATTTCCAGGGCTCTTTTTTACTGGACAAACTACCATAAATACGATAGAATGTTCCATATCAATAAAATCAGAACAACCCCACTTTCCAGGGGTTGTTTTTCTGCCAGAGAACAGAGAGGAAGAACTATGTTTAACGAAATCGACTTTACAAAGATAGATACCAGCTGTACTCCGCCTGCAGATGAGACAGAGCGTCAGTACTATTATATGGCTAAGCTTTTCCAGATGGTACAGGAGAAAGAGAAGGAGATGGGAAGACCTGTGACCTATTGCCTTCAGACCTTTGGCTGTCAGATGAACGAGAAGCAGTCTGAGGTAGTTGCCGGAATTATGGACGAGATCGGGTTTAAGCGCCAGGAGACAGAAGAGGCAGACATTGTAATTTACAACACCTGTACCGTCCGTGAAAACGCCAATCTGAAGGTATACGGCCGCCTCGGAAAGCTCCACAGCCTGAAGAAATCCAACCCGGACATGAAGATTGCCCTGTTTGGCTGTATGATGCAGGAGAAGCAGGTAGTAGATAAGATCCAGAAGGATTATCCTTTCGTCAATCTGGTGTTTGGAACCCACAATATCTTCAAATTTGCAGAGCTTTTCTACGAGATGGAGAACAGGGACAGCCAGCTTATCGATATCTGGGACAGTACAGACAAGATCGTGGAGGAGCTTCCTACAGAGCGAAATTATTCATTTAAATCCGGTGTGAATATCATGTTCGGCTGCAACAATTTCTGCAGCTACTGTATCGTACCTTACGTAAGGGGCCGTGAGCGCAGCCGTGAGCCAGAGGCCATTGTAAAAGAGGTAGAGGCACTGGTTGCAGATGGCGTAACGGAGGTCATGCTCCTTGGACAGAACGTAAACTCCTACGGCAAGACGCTGAAGAATCCTGTAACCTTCGCTCAGCTTCTTGAGAAAGTAGAGGCGGTGGAAGGCTTGAAGAGGATCCGCTTTATGACCTCTCATCCAAAGGATCTTTCCGATGAACTCATCGAATATATGGGAAAAAGCAAAAAGGTATGTCACCATCTTCATCTTCCCATGCAGTCCGGAAGCAGCCGTATTCTTAAGGTAATGAACCGTCATTATGACAAGGAGAAATATTTAGGTCTGGTTGAGAAAATCCGTAAGGCAGTACCGGATATTTCCCTTACCACAGATATTATTGTAGGCTTCCCTGGGGAAACAGAGGAAGACTTCCGGGAGACATTGGACGTAGTGGAGAAATCCTGCTTTGACACTGCATTTACCTTTATTTATTCCAAGAGAACCGGCACTCCGGCTGCCAAGATGGAGGATCAGGTTCCTGAAGATGTGGTAAAGGACCGTTTTGACCGTTTGTTAAAGCTTGTCCAGGACAAGGGAAGAGAGGCTTCCTCCAGATTCCAGGGTGAGGTACAGGAGGTCCTGGTTGAGACAGAGAGTAAGGAAAAAGGAATTTTCACAGGAAGAACCCAGTATAACCTTCTTGTACATTTCCCTGGAACTCCAGATCTTCTTGGCAAGTATGTAAATGTGCGTCTGGACACTTGTAAGGGCTTCTACTATATGGGTACTCTGGAGCACGTTTAAAAAAGGCTTTTTGCAAAACAGCATAGGGCGTGCCCCAAAAATCATTCCTGCAAGGCGTCAAAAAAGAAAGCGCATTCCAAAGGTTGCATTTGCCTGGGAAATCCATTAAAATCAATAAGGCAAATAGAAAATATTTTATGCAGAGGTGGATCCGAAATGATTACTCAGGCCAACATCATACATTTTTATAATAAGTATAAAGAGAATCTGGATAAAGAGGAAAAGGTGCTGGAGGGACTTCTGCAGGCAGACGATCAGGAGGTCTGGATTGAAAATATGAAGAAGAAATCCGGGATCATGCGTCGTCTTTATATTGAAAATGAAGCACTTCTGAACCTGTACATCCGCCCGTTTCTTGACGGAGAAGTGAAGCTGGACGATACTCTTGCCGAGGAACTTCTTCATCAGATCCGTACGGCTGACAGGGAGAATTATGAAGATGAGCTTGCAATGAATGAAGTGACGGAAATGCTGGAGAAGTATTTTAAAAAACAGGGAATGCTTGACCAGTATATCTGGACCCTGAACCTTCTCGGAGGCTTTTATAACCGTGTTTCCAGTGTGGAAATAGGAAAAAAGGGGGCCGCATATTTTGACAGGATCCGTTCCCTTTCTTCCCATTATTTTGAAATAGAAGACTTTGAAGTGCGTAAAAGAATCATCTATTCTTTTTACAATTATCCCATTGTAACCCTGAATTTCAATATGGGAACACCAGAGGAAATTCTGGAAAGCCTTGACAGAGCACTGGCTTTTTATACAGATGAAAAGGTGCGGGCACTGGATGGAGAACAGTTTGATTTTGACGGACTGATCGAGGAATTGAATTATGATCTTCTTGGAAACTCCGTGATGAAGTTTGACAAGGAGCATAACAGCCCCGTTTTATTGGAAAGAGCGGAAAAAGTGCTGGGAGCCAGCTATCAGGAACATTTAAAAGAGAATCCCAATATTTATGAAATGCCAGATGAAATCTACTGTAATTATCTGAGGTGTCTTTTCCTTCAGGGGAAGATTTCCTGTACCAGGTTTATTGAGGATTACAGACGATATTGTGAGTACAGCATAGAGCATGACACACTGGACGAGGAGGGCGTTGAGTTTATAGACAGCAGGCTTTTCCAGGTGGTGGTGAATCATCTTACTAACATTATGGAAATGCTGGCCCTGTATGAAGAGGAATATCACGGTCCTTCGGATATCCAGGAATTTTGTGTGAATGAGTATGTGAAGGTTATCCGAAGCCTTCCAAGGACAGAATGCAATACCTTTGCCAATGATGTAATCCGCCGCTCACTGAGCTGTTTTCTGCAGTATTTTAGCAAGGATGAAGTGAATTCCATGCTTCTGATGAAGGTTATGGTGAGCAGAGATGAGATCACAGTGGTACACGCCGCCATGGTAGAACGGATTGCCAGACGTATTCTGAACAGTGTATTGAAAAGAAATCCACAGCTTCTCATCGGAACCTTAGGCTGCGAAACTGTGGTGGAGGTCCTGGAAAATCAGGAGAAGATCCTGGACTTTATTTCCCAGGCATCCCAGATCTTTGACATTGGAAAGCTGGAGCTGGCATCTGTAGTGAACAAACAGTCCAGGCAGCTTACGGCATGGGAGCTGGAGCAGCTGTATTGCCACCCTGCTTATGGAGCCAGATTCCTGGATGAAGTGCCTTGCCTGAATAAATACCGTGATTTGGTTCTTGGTCACCACAAATCCTGGGACGGGAAGATGGGCTACCCTGCAGATTTTGACAATACTGCGTCTAAGAACCGTTTTCTTATTGAAATCCTCCATGTCAGTGACTGTATTGATGCGGCCACAGATTTTGTGGGACGGAGCTATAAGAAGAGCAAAAAAATGGAGCAGGTGATGGAGGAGCTGATACAGGGAAAGGGCTCTATTTACAGCCCGGAGCTGGTTTCTCTTATGGAAGAGGACAAGGAGCTTTTGGAAGAGCTTGTGTATCTTACCGGAACTGGAAGGATCCGTACCTGCTATTCTATATATGGAAAAGTAGTGGAAGAGAAAGAAAGTGAGACAGCAAGGTCATTTCAGCAACTTGAGAATTGGGAAGAAACGGAGGAAATTCAGGATAAGAATGGAGACACGATTCTTGATTTCCTTCATAAGAGTGGCAGTGAGAACCGCCAGCTTCTTCATGCCCTTGCAAGAAATTCCCTGGTTATTTTGTATGTGGATATGATGTCCGGAGAGTACAAGGTTTCCTACAGAGGAAGCCAGTGGCTTATCAATGAGAAAATACCGGATGGACGGTATCAGGATCTTCTGAAAACCCATTTCGAGCCTAACTTTGCGCCAGAGGACTGGGAGAGGCTGAAGGTAAAGCTAAAACTGTCTGAGCTTTCCCACACTTTTCTGGAGCAGGATGGAAATTATGAATGCGAGGCCAGAATAAGGTCCGGCGAGGGCTATAGATGGGTGAGGCTTCAGTTTATCCTGCTGGACGAAACGAATGCCATCCCCAGGATGATGACGATGATCGCTACGGATATCCAGGAGAGCTATAGCCGCAATGAGCAGCTCATGAGCAGCCTGAAGGAAGCGTACAAGGCGGCAGAGGAAGCGAACAAGGCGAAGAGTCTTTTCCTTAGCAGTATGTCTCATGATATCCGTACTCCCATGAATGGAATCCTTGGCATGGTCCAAATTGCCAGGCATCATCTTGATGACAAGGAAAAAATCCTGGACTGCCTAAACAAGATTGAGGATTCTTCCAGACATCTTCTGGGACTGATCAATGAGGTTCTGGATATGTCCAAGATTGAAAGCGGGGGTGCCACTCTTCATGAGGAGCCTCTGTCTCTTATCAAGACCCTGGAAATCGTTGACGGAGTGTGCCGTCCTACTGCGATGGCGAAGAACCAGACCTTTGAACTGGATACCAGCGGTATTTACAGGGAGAACGTGGTGGTGGATCCTGTGAAGCTTCGCCAGGTGCTGATCAACCTGATTTCCAATGCTGTGAAATATACACCGGAAAATGGCTGTATTCAGATTAAAGTTACCGAGGAAAACAGCCCCATGGAGGGAAAAGCAGGCTATTCCTTTGTGGTGAAGGATAATGGGATCGGAATGTCTGAGGCCTTTTTGAAAAAGCTTTATGAGCCATTTACCAGGGAGGACAATTCCATGACAAATGCCACCCAGGGAACGGGGCTTGGCCTGTCCATTGCCAGAGCCATCATCGGTCAGATGGGTGGAAATATTGAAGTGGATAGCAAACAGGGGATTGGCACCATGTTTACCGTGCGTCTGGATCTGAAGCTGGTAAAGGAGGAGCTGCAGGCAGAAAAGGAGAATAGCCAGAGAAGCAGGACTGTGGATAAGGACTTCCTGAAGGGTCACAGGATCATGCTGGCAGAGGACAATGAGCTGAACCGTGAGATTGCTTACGAGCTTTTGTCAGAGACCGGACTGATCGTAGATACGGTAAAAAACGGACAGGAGGCACTGGATCTTCTGAAGAAGCAGCCAGAGTTTTTTTATGATCTGATTTTCATGGATATCCAGATGCCGGTTATGAACGGCTATGACGCAACCACCAGCATCCGTGCCGGAGAAAGTGATTACTGGCGAAATATCCCGGTCATTGCCATGACTGCCAATGTATTTCAGGAGGATGAAAGCCGTGCTACAGAGTGCGGCATGAGCGGTTACATTACCAAGCCCATTGATATGGACGTGATTTACACAGTACTTGAAAAATGGCTTCCGAAGTCTTATAATGGCTGATGCGGCGAAAGAATAAGACAAAAGATGGGGAGCGAGATCGTGAAAAAGAATAAATACGAAATTGATATGTGTAACGGCACCATAATGGATAAGCTGATTTCCTTTGCCCTTCCTTTAATGGTTTCCGGAATCCTGCAGCTGATGTTTAATGCTGTGGATATTATTGTTGTGGGACGGTTCAGCGGAAGCCAGGCGCTGGCAGCAGTTGGCTCCACCACAGCACTGATCAATGTTTTTACCAACCTGTTTATCGGAATTTCTCTTGGAGCCAATGTTCTGGCAGCCAGATTTTATGCGGCTGGAAAAAATAAGGAGATGTCCGAGACGGTACATACAGCCATTACCCTGGCACTGACAAGCGGTGTGATCATGGCAATCGTAGGGCTTTTATTTTCCAGATGGGGCCTGGAGCTTATGGGAACACCTTCTGATGTCATTGACCAGTCCAGTCTTTATATGCGGATCTATTTTCTGGGAATGCCCTTTTTTATGCTTTATAACTATGGCGCCGCTATCTTAAGGGCAGTAGGTGATACCAAAAGACCTCTGATATTCCTGATCATAGCGGGTGTGATCAATGCCATTTTGAATATGTTCCTGGTGATTGCCTTTCATCTGGGAGTTGCAGGCGTAGCCATTGCCACTGTGATTTCCCAGCTGGTTTCCTGCATCCTGGTCCTTAGATGCCTTTATAACACAGACAGCAGCTATCAGCTTCGGTTTTCCAGGTTATGCATAAAGAAGTTTTATCTGGTGCAGATCTTTCAGGTAGGAATCCCGGCTGGCGTGCAGAGTACGGTTATCAATTTTTCCAATGCCATGCTGCAGTCCTCTGTAAACTCTTTTGGTTCTACAGCGATGGCGGGCTATACGGCAGCCAACAATGTTCTGGGATTTCTCTATGCCGCTGTAAATGCCGTGACTCAGGCCTGCATGAGCTTTACCAGCCAGAACTACGGTGTTGGTAAATATAAGAGAATGGACAGAGTGCTTCTGGACTGTGGAATTTTGTCCTTTATCGTTGCTTTTTTCATGGGGAGTGGTGCCTATATTTTCGGAAACCAGATTCTGAAGATCTACACGGCAGATGCAGAGGTAATCCGATGTGGTGTAGAGATTCTTTCTATTACCACAGTGCCTTACTTCCTCTGTGGAATCATGGATCTGTTTCCCGGAGCTTTGCGTGGAATGGGGCATTCCGGAGTGCCGATGATCCTTTCCATTATCGGTACAGTAGGTACCAGAATTGTGTGGATCTTCTGGATATTCCCACAGCATAGATCTCTGTACACGCTGTTTATTTCCTATCCTGCCTCCTGGACCATTACCATTGTAATGCAGGTGCTCTGCTTTGTATTTGTACGAAGAAAAGTGCATGGGCAGCTGAAAAAAGCAGCATCTTAAAATCAATAAAATACACAGCAAAAAAATGGATTGAAAAAATTTATAAAACAGCCTGAAATAGTTTTGTATTTCAGGCTGTTTTTGTGGCAGAATACGTCTGAAAACATATTTTGGATAGAGAAATGGGAATTGACGGAATTTTCAAATACGATTATAATAACCACAAAATATTTTGGGAGAGTGGTAAGAAATGAAGGATATGAAGCGGCTGCTGAAATATGCGGGTCCGTATAAGCGGGACATGATTTTCGGAGCGGTTCTGGTGCTTCTGGAAACCTGTTTCGAGCTGTTTATTCCGGTTATGATCGCTGATCTTATTGATGTGGGCGTAGCCAGTCATGACCTGAACTATATTTATGGAAAAGGGCTCCAGATGGTTTTCTGTGCCCTTATGGCGCTGATCACAGGCCTTTTGTATGCACATTTTGCAGCGAAGGCGGCGTATGGATGGGGTGCTGAGATCCGAAAGGCAGAGTACGAAAGAGTGCAGCAGTACGCTTTTTCCAATCTGGATCATTTTCCTACCTCCTCTTTGATCACCAGGATGACAACGGATGTAACGGTGCTGCAGAATATGGTAAATGCAGGCTTTCGTCCTGTTACAAGAGGACCTTCCCTTTTGATTATGGGAATATTGTTATCATTTTGGATGAATCCGAAGCTTGCTGTTGTATTTCTTGTGTGTATTCCGGTGCTTGGCGGTGTGCTTTTCTGGATTGTGACCAAGGTGGCACCGATGTATACGAAGCTTCAGGAGATCATGGATCGGCTGAACCGTGTGGTTCAGGAGGGGCTTACGGCGATCCGTGCAGTGAAGGCTTTTGTCCGGGATGAGTATGAGGAAGAGAAATTTGCAGAGGTAAATTCAGACCTTACAGACTCCAGTGAAAAGACCTTTCACTATGCAGTGCTGAACCTGCCGGCTTTTCAGGCGGTGATGTACAGTGCCATTGTGCTGATCATGTGGTTTGGGGGAAATATGATCCTGAAATCACAGCTTGCAGTGGGTGACCTTACTGGATTTTTAAGCTATGTGATGCAGGTAATGAACGCTCTGATGATGATCGCCAATGTATTTTTGCTTCTCACCCGTTCTCTGGCAAGTGCTCACCGTATCGCACAGGTACTGGATGAGGAGGTGGTGCTCACTTCTCCGCAAAATGGGAGAAAGGAAGTGGCAGAGGGCAGTATTGATTTTGAGGGTGTGTCCTTTAAATATCACAAAAATGCCAGGGAATATGCTCTTTCCGATGTTACCCTGCACATTCCGGCAGGACAGACTGTGGGAATCCTGGGAGGTACCGGAGCGTCCAAAACCACTCTTGTTCAGTTGATTCCAAGGCTTTATGACGCTACGGCAGGGATAGTGAAGGTTGGAGGCTATGATGTAAGGGAATACGACCTTCATGCACTTCGGGATGCCGTGGGGATTATTTTGCAGAAGAATGTCCTGTTTTCCGGAACAGTCCGGGATAATCTGAAATGGGGAAATCCTTCTGCCACAGACGAAGAAATCCGGGAGGCCTGCAGGGCTGCCTGCGCAGATGAATTTCTGGACCGGATGCCGGATGGGCTGGATACCATGCTGGAACAGGGGGCAGGTAATCTTTCCGGCGGTCAGAAGCAGAGGCTTTGTATTGCAAGGGCGCTGATCGGCAGCTCTAAGCTTCTCATATTTGACGATTCCACCAGTGCGGTGGATACGGCTACAGAGAAGAAGATCCGGGAAGCCCTTGGCAGGCGAAAAGATGTGACGAAGATCATCATTGCCCAGAGAATCACTTCTGTGAGGAATACGGACCAGATTGTGATCATGGAGGATGGTAAGGTTCATTGTACCGGAACTCATGAGGAACTTCTGGAAAAGGATCCAATCTATCAGGAGATCTATGCTTCCCAGATGAATGAGGAGGTAAAGCAGGGAGATGGTTCATGCTTTGGGAACGCTGAGACGGAGGGGGAGAATGGTTCTCCTCATGCCAGCGGGGAGACAGAGCAGAAAGCCACTGGAAAGGAGGAGAGATAGATGGCAGCCAGAACATTTAGCGGCAAGAAGCCAAAAGACATGAAAAAGACCGTTCGTTTCTTTCTTTCCTATATGGGACAGCATAAGCGTATGCTGTTTGTGGTTGCAGTGCTGGTATCCTTAAGTGCATTGTGCAACCTTCTGGGAACTTATATGATACGTCCGGTGGTAAACCATCTGGCAGACAAAAATGTGTCCTCCCTTCTGAAGGGGGTGTTGAGTGCGGCCTGTATTTTTGCCATAGGTGCGTTCTCTGCCTGGGGGTATTCCCAGACGATGGTAAAGGCATCTCAGCGGATCTTATTTGACATTCGCCGTGACCTTTTTTCCCATATCCAGACCCTTCCCCTGAAATTTTTTGATACAAGGGGACATGGAGATATCATGAGCCTTTTTACCAATGATATTGACACCATTTCTGATGCACTTAACAACAGCTTTGCCATGGTGATCCAGAGCTTTATCCAGATGGTAGGGACTCTGACGATTTTGTATATTTTGAACTGGCGGCTGTCGCTGATCGTGACGGTGTGCTATGGGATCATGCTTTGGTATATCCGGTTCAGCGGGGGCAAAAGCAAGGGCTATTATGCCAGTCAGCAGGCCAGCCTTGGAGCACTGGACAGCTTTATTGAGGAGATGATCAGCGGTCAGAAGGTGGTAAAGGTATTTAACCATGAAGAGGCCAGCTTTCAGGAGTTTTGTGAGAAAAACGAGGCTCTTCGCAGGGCTGGAACAGGTGCCCAGGGTTATGCGGCGACCATGGTTCCGGTGGTGGTAAGCATTTCCTATATTAACTGTGCCATTGTGGCTGTCCTTGGAGGACTTCTGGCCCTTCAGGGGAAAACGGACCTTGGAAGCCTTGCCAGTTATCTGGTGTTTGTAAGACAGGCGGCCCTTCCTATTAATCAGTTTACCCAGCAGAGTAATTTTCTGCTGGCAGCTCTTGCAGGTGCAGAGCGAGTGTTTCAGGTGATGCAGCTTTCTCCGGAAACAGATGAGGGGAAGGTAAGGCTTGTGCATATAAAAGAGGAAAAGGGTCAGCTTGTGGCCTGTCAGGAAAAGACGGGAAAGTGGGCCTGGGAAAAGCCTTCCGGGGAACTGGTCCCTTTGAGGGGAGATGTGCGGTTCGACCATGTGGATTTTGGATATGAGCCGGAACGAATGATTCTGAAGGACATTAGTCTGTATGCAAAGCCTGGACAGAAGATTGCTTTCGTAGGCTCTACCGGAGCAGGCAAAACTACGATTACCAACCTGATCAACCGTTTTTATGATGTGCAGGGCGGTGCAGTTGTCTACGATGGGATTGATGTGCGTGAAATCAGTAAATTGTCTCTGCGTCATTCTCTTGGAATTGTGCTTCAGGATACCCATCTGTTCACAGGTACCGTGGCGGATAATATCCGTTTTGGAAAGCTGGATGCCACCCAGGAGGAGATTGAGCGGGCGGCGAAGATCGCAAATGCGGATTCCTTTATCCGCAGGCTTCCTCAGGGCTATGACACCCTGGTTACTTCTGACGGTGCCCATCTATCTCAGGGGCAGAGACAGCTTCTTGCTATTGCCAGGGCTGCTGTGGCAGATCCGCCTGTGCTGATCCTGGATGAGGCTACCTCTTCTGTAGATACTCGTACAGAGACATTGATCGAGAAGGGGATGGACCAGCTGATGGAGGGCAGAACAGTGTTCGTGATTGCCCACCGTTTGAGTACAGTGCGTAATTCCAATGCGATCATGGTACTGGAGCAGGGAAAAATCGTGGAGCGGGGAGACCATGAGGAACTGCTGGAACAGAAAGGGAAATATTATCAGCTGTATCATGGGATGTTTGAGCTGAGTTAGAGTATGTTTGAAAAGGCATTTTTCAAACATACTTTAGAGCGTGCCCCCAAAATCATTCCTGCAATCTGCACGCCCCATTTTGCGGGACTTTTGTCCCGAATTCAGTTGCCGTATAGAGCGTCTGTATTGTGTAAAGTGCAGGCGCTTTTTGTATGGGAAAATTTCCATTACATAGGTACGGTGAAATTATGATATATTGGGCAAAAGGACAAGAGCGTGTCCCCACAAACTGTGACGCACATCTTGCAGAAAGCCTTTGGGGGCACGCTCTAGAAAGGGGAAATCTATGAAACGAAAACTATTTGCAGGAATGATGATTTTTCTTACAGCTGTGGTGCCGGTGGCAGGAAGTATCAATGTGGGAGCTGCTGACAGGCCGGTGGCTGTTGGAGGACTGGTCGGAGAAGAGACAGAGGAATCCGCAAAGAAAGAAGCACCAGATGGAGAAGCTGAGGCAGATAGCGATGGTGTAGATGACAGTGCCGCAGCCTCAGAAGCAGACGGGCAGGATGCGGCAGTTTCGGTAGACAAAGAGAAAAATCTTCTTAATTCTGCGAAGGTGACAGACAAAATCGCTGAGGAGAAAGAGAATGAGAACGTGATGTTTAGTCCTACCAGCCTGAATTTTGCTCTTGGAATGTTGGCACAGGGTGCAAAGGGAGAGACAGCAGAGGCACTGAAGAATTACCTTGGAACAGATGATTTTGCCGGATATGCCAGGGATTATCTGGAGAAAATAAAGGACTATAATATAGAAGAGGATGAAGATTCCCTGTATCATTCCAAGCTTAAGATTGCAGATGCGATTTGGGCCGATCATACATTGCCCTTGAATGAGAATTTTCAGGAAAAGGTAAGGGATGGCTTTGATTCTGAGGTAAATAATCTGGATTTTTCAAATCCGGAGGAAGCCTGCAAGATCATCAATGAGTGGTGTGATAGAAACACAGAAGGTCTGATTCCTGAAATTATCACTCCAGACAGCATTAATGAAGATACAGGGCTGTGTCTTACCAATTCTCTGTATTTTGAATCTGCCTGGAGCATGGAGCCCTGGGAGCTAGCAACAGAGGAAGAGGAATTTGGCGATAATGGGGAGAAGACCCTTTATATGGCTAGCTATGGAGACGGGTATTATGAGAATGAGAAAGCAACTGCATTTGGAAGAAGTTATGCAAATGGCCTTACTTTTGTGGGAATCCTTCCCAAGGAAGAGGGGGAGTTCCGCCTTGCGGACTTGGATATTTCCGGTCTTTTGAAGTCTTCACCGGAATATGATGAGGTTTACTGCAAAATGCCGAAACTGAACTTTGAAACGTCTGCTAAATTATCAGAAAGCCTTCCGTCACTTGGCCTTGAGAATCTCTTTTCCTCCGGTGCCGATTTTTCCGGCATTACAGATGCAGGCACAAAGGTAGGTTCTATTTTGCAGAAAACTAAGCTGGAGCTTGATGAAAACGGAACGAAGGCTGCAGCCATAACCGCAATTCAGGTAGAAACCTGTGCAGCTCCCGCCTCAGACCCCATTATCAAAGACGTAGACCTAACCCGACCCTTCGCCTTCCTGATTTATGACGGCCGAAACGAAGAGGTACTGTTTATGGGGAAAGTAGTGACAGTGGAGTAGTTTATAGTAATCTATGAATGTAAGAAGGGCCTATGAAAAAGTGGTTGCTTTTTCATAGGCCCTCCTTGAATCTTTCTTTATCCCCCCCCCCTTGTTAAAGAAAGATACAGTAAAAATGTCATCCGCTTTTATCGGAACCAGCCTGTCCGGTGTGGGATAAAATCCTCATGGGAGAGCTGGGACGGTAAAGTGGGAAATGGCGATTTAAGGTATATATCGATTAATGTGGACATTTTACGTAGGTAGTGGTGCTAATTAAATCTTCGAGTACAATATGATTACATTTCATACAAATTTTTCCTGTATATGTACGTACCATACAACCACCATTATCTTGTGGAGTATGTCTTTCAACGTAACCGGTTTTAAAATTATGAATACAAATTATTGCCCGTGTTCCAATTACGTTTTCATCTATAGGAATACGTGTCCCATCTTCATATTTAAAATATGTATCAGAATCAGAAAAAAGTGATTTTGGATGATCTACTGTAAAATTAAGAGATTCACTGCTAACAATTTTGGAATTTTTACTTTCTGTCGTCTGCATCGGCGCATATGCCAATACCGTCGAGCTGCTCAGTAATACAGATGCCAGAATCGCTGCGGTAACGCCCAGTTTAGAAGTCTTTCTATTTCGTTTCATAATATGTTCCACTCTCCTTTTGATTGATTTTTGATCTCCCATCAAATTGTTACGCCAGACTACAGGAATCTGCCTGGTCTTTGCGGAGTACATTACCAGAGCAATGGCATAGGCCTTGCATTCTTCTTTGGAGCAGCCATCTGTGGCCGCTTCATCTGCAACATATTCGGAAAATCTTGTGTAAAGCAGAAGAGTAAGGATTGCTAACGGATTAAAGAAATGCAGGCATATTGTCAGTAAGCACAGCAGCTTTACCATAGAGTCACGTCTTTGCAGGTGTGAGCACTCATGCTTTAACAAAAGCTTTGTTAATTCTTTCTGTTTGGACTGCTCCGGGAATAGAATAAAAGGTTTTACAAATCCTATCGTATAAGGCGAATCCAATTCTGTGGAAGTTCTGTATTCCACCTTGCCAATTCCCTCAATGAGGCAGCTCTCACATTTGGAATTCCTCTTCAGACTTCTGGTAAGCTGCTGATATTTGATAACCTCATAAATGGTGAAACCAATTAACAGGAAAAGCCAGCATAAGATCAACAGCAATAGCCAGTCCTTCACCCAAAGGGAAATTCCGTGATAAGAAATTGCTTCCTTGTTATCGAAATTTACAAAATAGGAGATGTGACGGAGAGAATGAATATCCTCCAACATATCCTGAGGCAGCAGATACTTAACTAGCTGAAAAGGTATCAGATAACCTGCCAGACTTAGCAATACCAGTTTCCGGCCGAGCCGGTATGAAAATTTTTTCCGTTTTATTATCCATATCAGGATGCAGAGAATCAAAGGCACTGTCCCTGATATGGACATGCAGATTAGTAGCATACAAGTCCCTCACTTAAAGTTTATCAATGAAATCGAGAAGCTCCTTCTGCTCTTTTGCAGAAAGCTTACTGCTTTTTGCAAAGGCACAGAACAGGTAAGCAAGTGAGTCTTTGAACTCCCTGGATTTGCTTCCGTTGGAATCCCTGTAGCTGGAATTACGGTGCTCCAAAATCTTCTCCTGGAAATCACGGATCAGCTGATCTCTTAGCTCAAGCTTATGGCGAAGATGTAAATTATGTGCAAAGAAACCAAATGCGGTCAGTGGCATACCAAAGGAAAAGATGATGGCTCGCACCAGATAAAAGGTTGCAGATGGCTGGTCAAGGTCAGGAATTCCCGAAACCATGCAGATCAGCAGCGAGCAGCCGGTAAATGCAACAAAAAAGATACCGAACAGCACTAAAAATATTTTCTTCATTAAAGACCTCCTCATAACTACGTAGAAACGGGATTCATGAAATATTTATTTCCTGCTCCCTTTACTATATATACGAGATCAAGCAGGCAAAATAACATGGATTTTGAAATTTTTTGAAATATTTCCCGAAAAAAGGGAAAACTGTGATATACTTTTTTACAGAAGCCAGAGTATGCTTGGAAAATGCTTTTTGCAGGAATGATTTTTCAAACAGGCTCTACGGCAGCCGAATGGCTCTGACAAAAACAGAAGGAGAGAAATGTATGCCTAAATTTCTGATCATAGACGGCTCCTCCATGCTGTCTACATCTTATTATGGAAACCTTCCCAAGTCCATTCTCTTTGCAAAGACAGAGGAAGAAAAAGAAAGACACTATCCGGAGCTTTTACACACCTCCGACGGAAAATATACAAATGCCATGTTCACCATGCTGCGCACTCTTCTTGCAGTATATAAAAAGGTAAAGCCAGAATACGTTGCTTTCACCTTTGATATGACAAGAAATACCTTCCGCCGTACCCAGCTTGGCGCAGATTTCTATAAGGCAAACCGAAAGGAAACAGCTGTGCCCCTGAAAGAGCAGTTCGTCCAGATGGAAGAGTTTTTGAAGGAAATCGGCTGCCCGGTATTTATGAGCGAAGAGTATGAGGCAGACGATTACGCCGCCTCCCTGGTAGAGAAATTCCAGGGACCGGATCTGGAGACATACGTGCTTACCAAGGATCACGATTATTTTCAGCTTGTCAGTGATTACACCCGTATGTGGAGAGTGGTGACAAAAGATAAACTGGAGACACTGAAGGACACTTACGGCCTGTTCGGAAAGGACACCTATAATGCCCTTCCTCCTAATGTGTTTGAATATACTCCTGAGATCGTATATTCCGAGGAGGGAGTCTATCCAGAGGAGATTCCGGTACTTCTGGCCATTACAGGGGACCCTGGAGACGGAATTCCTGGCTGTAAGGGAGTCTCTTCAGCTGCCGCCCCTCTGGTAGAGCATTACCGGATTCTGGATGGCATTTACGAGGCTATCGAGTCCTGTGAAGGTGCTGCCAAAAAAGAAAAGGAGCTAAGTACCTTCTGGAAGGAAAACCTGGGAATTTCCAGAAGCCCGCTCAAGGCACTGAAAACAAACAAAGAAATGGTATATTTAAGCCAGCAGCTGGCCACCATGAAAAGAGACATTAATATAGAAGAAACTCTGGAAGATATGAAGCTTGCCATCCGGAAAGAAGAGCTTATCAGGCTTCTGAAGCGCTATGAGATGAACAGCATTCTCACAGAAGTTGAGAAGCTGATGGAAGAGAAATAGGAATATTTGCATAAAAATACCACAGTTGAAAAGAGGATTGAGAATTGCAATCTGTTTTCTAACTGTGGTATTTATTTTCTGAACGGATCTGTTTTTTTACAATCCAATCTTTACCAGTTTGCCATTTTTCAGGTGGAGGATTCTCTGATTCCTGCTTCCACGAAACTGAAGGGAGATATCTTTTTGCTCCTGAATGAATTCCCCATCCACAAGAACATCGATACAGGAAAGCATCCGGTCTGTAAATGGCGTGTATACCTTTCCCCCGAGAACCATATCCTGGTCAAAGAGATAACCACTGTAGCACCATACAGACTTCTGTGGATAGACGGCTCTGATCACTTCCAGAAGCTGGGCGAGAGTAGGTTGATTCTCCGGCTCGAAAGGCTCGCCGCCAAGAAGAGAAAACCCTTCAATGTAAGAAGGCTCTAAGAGCTTTAAAATCTTATCCTGCGTTTCCCTGGTAAAAGGCTCCCCATAATCAAAATCCCAGGTAGGAGCATTGAAACAGCCCTTGCAGTGGTGGCGGCAGCCGGAAACAAACAGGCTGACCCGTACCCCTGTACCATTGGCAATGTCATAGGACTTAATCGTTCCGTAATTCATAGGATTACCTTTCCGGCTTACAGATGTAAGACTCTGTCCTTAATTTCTTGTGTACGTCCCTGATTCCAGAACTGAGTGCCGATATAACCGCAGGTTCTTCTGGCAACACTCATTTTGTCCTGATTACGGTTTCCACAGTTTGGGCATTCCCAGATCAGCTTGCCGTTCTCATCCTCTTTAATCTGAATCTCACCGTCATATCCGCAGATATCACAGTAGTCACTCTTGGTGTTCAGCTCTGCGTACATAATATTGTCATAGATGAACTTCATAACAGAGAGAACTGCCGGAATGTTCTGCTTCATATTCGGAACTTCCACGTAGCTGATCGCACCTCCCGGAGAAAGCTTCTGGAATTCAGACTCAAATTTCAGCTTGGAGAATGCATCAATTTCCTCGGTTACATGGACATGATAGCTGTTTGTAATATAGTTTTTATCGGTAACACCAGGGATAATGCCGAAACGCTTCTGGAGGCATTTGGCAAATTTGTAGGTGGTAGACTCCATTGGAGTACCATATACGGAATAGCTGATGTTCTCAGCTGCCTTCCACTGGGCACATTTGTCATTGAGACGCTGCATCACCTTCAGTGCAAATGGACGGGCCTCAGGATCCGTGTGTGGTTTGCCCAGCATTCTCATGCACATTTCATGGATCCCTGCATATCCGAGGGAAATCGTGGAATAGCCGTCATACAGAAGCTTGTCGATGGTTTCACCCTTTTTCAGACGGGCAAGTGCACCGTACTGCCAGAGGATAGGAGCAACGTCGGAAACAGTGCCAAGGAGACGTTCATGTCTGCAGCGCAGTGCTCTGTGGCAAAGCTCCAGACGATCCTCCAGGATCTCCCAGAATTTATCCATATCCCCTTCTGAGGAGCAGGCAACATCTACAAGGTTAATGGTAACAACTCCCTGGTTGAAACGGCCGTAGAACTTGTAAGAGCCATCTGGATTCTTCTGTTTCTCCTCAACGGTGAGGAAGGAGCGGCATCCCATACAGGTGTAAACGTTCCCGCCCTTTAACTGGCGCATGATCTTGGCTGAGATATAATCAGGAACCATACGCTTGGCAGTACATTTGGCAGCAAGCTCGGTAAGGTACCAGTATTTGGAATCCTCATGGATATTATCCTCATCCAGTACGTAGATCAGCTTCGGGAAAGCAGGCGTGATCCATGCACCACGCTCATTCTTAACACCCTGCATACGCTGCTTCATCACTTCCTCAATGATCAGCGCCAGGTCATCACGGGTACGTCCCTCCGGAACCTCATCCAGATACATGAAGATCGTAACAAAAGGTGCCTGACCATTACAGGTCATAAGAGTGATCAGCTGATACTGGATAGTCTGGATACCGCTCTGGATCTCATCCTTCAGTCTGCGCTCAGATACCTTCTGGATGATCTCCTCATCAAGAGGTTCGCCGCATTCCTTGCGTTCCTCAACGACCTTATTGCGGATCTTCTGACGGCTGATGTCAACAAAAGGTGCAAGGTGGGCAAGAGAGAAGGACTGGCCGCCGTACTGGTTACTTGCAACCTGCGCAACGATCTGTGTGGTAACATTGCAGGCAGTGAAAAAGCTGTGGGGCTTTTCAATCAGGGTCTGGCTGATAACAGTACCGTTCTGAAGCATATCCTGAAGATTGATCAGATCACAGTTATGCTCACGCTGTGCGTAATAATCAGAATCATGGAAATGGATGATTCCCTCATCATGTGCACGGACGATCTCCTCCGGAAGAAGAACACGCATGGTCAGATCCTTGCTGACTTCTCCGGCCATATAATCTCTCTGGGTGGAGTTGATCGTGGGGTTCTTGTTGGAATTTTCCTGCTTGGCGTTCTCATTGATCTGGTCCAGAAGAGAGAGGATGTTGTCATCTGTGGTATTAGACTTGCGTGTAAGCTCTCTCTTGTAACGGTAGCGCACATACTTCTGAGCAACCTCATATCCACGCATTTCCATAATCCCGGTCTCTACCATATCCTGGATATCTTCTACATTTACTGCGTGGGAGGATTCCAGAGCACGATTGGCGATCGTATCCGCAAGGGCAGTGATCTGATACTGGCTGAGCTGGTGAAGCTTGGGAACCTCCTCATTTGCTTTCTGAACGGCATTGATAATCTTTGCTTTATCAAAGATAACTTCCACGCCATTTCGCTTGATGACGTTTGCATTGACTTCTGTGCTCATATTTGTAAATCCCTCCATATATTGTGTCTGAATTAAAAAAATAAACTAAATGTTGTGCACCATCAATATTACAGTATTCCACAGAAAAGTCAAGGGGGAAAAATGACAATTCCAAAAAACTGTGAAAAGTGCTGAATTTGAAAAAATTTCTTTTTCAGTGCATAAGGAAAGGGCTGCCCTGGGCAACCCTTTGCGTCCATATCTTTTTCTATTATACAGAGAAAAAAATTAAAATCAACCCTTGACACCGCCAGAAGTTAATCCGCCAACCAGATTTTTTTCGATGCCTACAAAAAGAATGACAACAGGTACGATGGCATATAAAGATGCGGCAAACAGATACTGCCACTCGATCATGTTGTAACCATTGAAAATATTGATTCCAACTGTCAGAGGCTTAAAGGTATCTGTAGAAATCAGTGTAAGTGCAACCGTATATTCGTTCCATGCGTTGATAAAAACGAAAATAAGGGCTGTTACGATTCCAGGTGCAGCTACAGGCAGAAGAATCTTTAAAAGGGCGTGCACACGGTTACAGCCGTCAATAGTAGCAGCCTGCTCCATTTCCGGGGATATGCTAAGGAACGTACCACGAAGGAGCCAGATGGCAAATGCCTGGTTAAAGGCTGCGTTAATAAAGATCAGCCCCAGAATACTGTTGGTAAGGTGAAGGGCCATCATAACCTTGTAAATACCGATGAGAAGCACAACGGGTGCAAACATCTGGGATACAATGACGAATCCCAGAAAAGCAGTCTGGCCTTTAAATTTCATTCTGGACAGGGCATAGGCAGCCGGAATTCCGCAGAGCATGGCAAGGAGAGTAGAGCCTCCTGCGATTACGATAGAGTTTACCATGTAATTGCTCATAGGAGCCAGCTTCCACACATCTGTAAGGTTGGACCAGATAGCCTTGACCGGGAAAATGGTTCCGTTCATGGAGAAAATCTCCGCACGGCTTTTTAAGGCAGTACAGATGGTTACGAAATAAGGGTACAGGGTGATCAGACAGATTGCAATGATGACCAGGTAAAGAAGTATCCGCAAAACAGTGTTTTTGGTTGATTTTTTGGATGAAGCAGCTGTATTTGCCATATTATTCGTCTCCTTTCTTTAACACGGAAACCATATACAGGCTGGCACACAGAAGCAGGATCAAAAAGCCGATAACGGATACTGCGGCTGCACTTCCCTGCTTGCCATTATAGAAGGCCAGCTTGTACAGATAAGTGACCAGGGTGTCGGTGCGGTTGGCAGGGTCGCCCTTGGTAATGGTCCATATGATCGGAAAAGAGTTGAATACATAGATGATGTTCAGGATCGTGCTGATAGTCAGGTTTGGACGGACCAGCGGGATGGTGATCCGGAACATTTTCTGCCAGTAGCTGGCACCGTCTACTGCAGCAGCCTCGTAATAGCTGGCATCAATACTCTGTAAACCGGATAATACGGTAAAGGTTACAAAGGGAATGGTAACAAAAATACCACAGGCAATTTCCCATGCAAAGTAAGCTCCTGCAGTGGGAGTCCAGTTGACAGCATGGTCAATGATGCCAAGTTTCATCAACAGCGTATTTAAGGTGCCGTAATCGGTATCAATGATGAATTTCCAGATACTTGCCTGGACGATCAAAGTGGTAGCCCATGGGAAAACGACTACTGCACGGGCAATTTTACGGCCTTTAAATTCGTTGTTGAGAAGGATCGCAAGGATAAAGCCAAGAAGTGTGGAAATACCTACAACGGCAACGGTCCATACGATGGTATTCTTGAGAACCATAAGAAAGACAGGACTGTTTATAACTTTACGGAAATTGTCAAGTCCTGCAAAGCCCTTGATCAGACCAGCCTTGCTGACTTCGCTTAAGGACATACGGAATACAAAGATAATGGGAACCAAAATGAAGATTGCCATCAGAAGAACGCTGGGCAAAATCCAGATATAGGGCTCCACTTTTCGGAATTTTTTCTTCACAGGGGATACCTCTCTTTTTGTAAGAATAGCGTTATCGGTTGCTTCGCAAAAAAAGCGGAACTTTCTTGTGACAGGCACAAGAAGTATCGGTTGCTTCTTTGCGAAGCAACCTTAAAAATGGACCGGACCTAAAAGTCCGGCCCATTATCATCCTCGTAATGGGAATGCGCTGCAAGTAGGATCAGCCAGCGATTTCAGCCTGGAGATCATCCAGCAGTGTCTGAACGTCTTCGCCCAGAAGTGCACTCTGCTCAACATTGATAACGCCCTGTTTTACATCTGCCCATTCAGCCTTTGCTGTTGGATAGAATTTACAGCTGCCTACGATATCGATCCAGCTTGCCATTGTCTCATCAGCTGCTGCAAGAGCCTCGCCGCCGGTCTTAGTTGCCGGAAGGAATCCCTCCATGTCTACCCACTCTGTATAGCGTGCATCGTCATAGAAATAATCAAAGAATGTTGTGATGGCAGCTTTCTCTTCATCAGAGTAGTCGTTGTCGAAGCACATGAAACGGTCCATAACGCCTGCAGATACAGATGTGCCGGTGTTGGATGGGATAGAAGCTACACCGTAGTTTACTTCATTTCCGCCTGTTGCAATGTAGGTTGGTAAGCTGTTCGGAGCAATAAGCATAGCCACTTTGCCGGCACCGAACATATCCTGCAGGTCGTAACGGGTATCATTAGCAGGATCTGTATTTGTATAACCGGAGTTCACAAGATCGATTGCGAACTGGATTGCTTCAACGTTCTCAGCACTGTTCAGAGTCCAGTTGCCATCTTCGTCAACGAATCCGCCGCCATTGTTCCATGTGTAGTAAGCAAAGGCTGCCTGACCTTCGTCAGTTGTCATATCAATGCCCCATGGATAGATGCTGTCATCATAGGATTTGATTGCTTCGCAGGCTGCTTTTAACTCATCCCATGTGGTAGGAACTTCTGTAACACCTGCTGCGTCAAGGATGTCCTTGTTGTAATACATAGCACGAGCGGAAGCAAGATCCGGGATTGCCCATACGGTTCCATCTACTTCAGACTGTGCAAGAAAAGCCTCATACATCTTATTGTAAGTTTCCTCAGATACTACGTCCTGAATCGGAAGAAGAAGATCATCTGCCTGATAATCTGCGAATACATCAATGTTCAGGACATCCGGAGCTTCACCGTTGGCAATACGGGTATTTACAACTGTGTAAATATCATTCCAGGAAACAACTTCTACATTCAGATTGATTCCAGGGTTTGCTTCATTAAATTCTGTTACAAAGTTTGCCCACCAGTCAGCGGTCTGCTGTCCGTACTGAGCAGCGATCACATCAATGCTGACTGCTTCTTCAGCAGATGCTGTCACAGGGGTCATGGAGAGCATCATGGATAAAGCCACACCTGTTGTTAAAACTCGTTTCATTTTCATAAATATACCTCCCATAGATACGATTTTGTGCAACTTATCAAGGACATTTCCGAAATAAATTGCAACCTATGTGAATATCATACAATAAAGCAAAGAAAAAATCAACCAAAAATATGATAAATTGAAAAATATTTTCAAAAATAGTATGGATACCTATTCAACATAGTATTTGACATTGCCTGAGCAGATATTATACAATGAATCCGGAGGCAAAAGAATCCGGAGACAGGCAGAAATCTTATGCGTCGGATGTTTTGCAGTGTAAAAATATGTATGAAAAGCAGGAGAGAGAAATGGAAGAGCTGTATGCGGCAATTGAGAAAAAAATTAAGGAATCCGGGTATCCGAGGACTATTTCCGGGGCTGATGTGTATGATGACATCTGCGACCAGATCGAAGGAAAGGAAAACGGAAGCTATATTCTGTTGTCGAAATTTGAGGATGATGTGATCTTTGAATATCATATCACAGTGATGGACGATGACTTTAACCTGGGAGTTCTTACCATGAGAACTCCTGAGGGTGTTTTTGAAACAGACTTTGATAAATAACGGAAGGTGAGTAAGATGAAAGTACTGGAAATTAAAAAAGAAATTCACGGTTTATCAGAAGAAATGCTGACAAATCTGGGAAGATTGGTTGCCATTGACTCCCAGCTTGGTACCCCGGAGGAGGGAAAGCCATTTGGAGCAGGTCCTGCAAGGGCTTTGGAAGAAGGGCTTAAGATTGCCAGCGAGCTTGGATTTAAGGTAGTGAACCTGGACAATTACTGCGGATATGCAGAAATGGGAGAAGGCGAGGAAATCGTAGGAATTGCCGGCCATCTGGATATTGTTCCGGTTGGAGGAGACTGGACCTATGACCCGTTTACTCTTACACGGGATGGAGATTATGTATATGGCAGGGGAACCACAGATGACAAGGGCCCTGTCCTGGAAGCTCTTTATGCCATGAAGCTTCTCCGTGATTCCGGAGTGAAGCTGAATAAACGAGTTCGTCTCATTATGGGATGCAATGAGGAAACAGGCTCCAAATGTATGGAACATTACAATCAGGTGGAAGAAGAGCTGTCCTGCGGTTTTACCCCGGATGCCAATTTCCCATGTATTTATGGAGAAAAGGGACATATGGCCATGACCGCCTATTCCAAGAACACCCGCATTTTTTCCATGAACGGCGGATTTGTTTCCAATGCTGTGTGTGACACCTGTACAACTGTGATTCCGGCAGAACATGGCCTTGGAAAGAAGCTGGAGGCTGTTCTTTCCGAAAGTAAGCTTCAGGAATACAAAGTAACAGAGGATAACGGACTGCTTACCATCTATGCAAAGGGAGTTCCGGCACATGCCAGTATGCCTGCTCTTGGTGTGAATGCAGCGGCAGTCACCTGCGAATGCCTGGAAAAAGCAGGATTTGAAGATGATTTTGTGAGATTTTACAATACTCATATTGGAAGCGGCTGTGATGGCTCCGGAGTGGGACTGAAATTTGAGGATGCTTATGGAGATCTTACCTTCTGTAATGGAATTGTGAAGACTGAGGATGGAGTGATTTCCTGTACGATTGATATTCGTGTTCCGGTAACCTTAAAAGAGGAGCAGATCCGCAAGATGTGTGAAGACAGACTGGAAGATGAAAACGGTCGTATTGAAATTGAACATATTGGAGAGCCACTGTTCTTCCCAAGGGAGTCTCCTCTTGTAAACGCTTTGTATAAGGCTTACACAGATGTAACAGGAGATACGGAAAACGAACCTATGGTAATTGGCGGCGGAACCTATGCCAAATCCCTGAAAAATATTATCGCATTTGGACCGGAGAAGCTGGGAATCGACTACCGCATCCATGGAGCAGACGAGTATATCCTTGTATCTGGCATGGAGGAAGCAGTTCTTATTTATATGGAAGCAATCAAAAATCTTCTGGAGATATAAAGAGTACAGGCCCTGTTCTTTTTTTTCAGAAGATTATAGATATCCATGGCTATCATCTGGAAATCAAAAGCCTCCGGCAGGGGGACTGCCAGTTTGGTTTGGTGGCAGAAGGTAATTCCTTATGCTGTCATGCGGAGCATGATCTTCGCAGTAAAGATTCCGTTTTCATAGGCGAAACTGGTGGCTCCTCCGTTTTTCTCTGCAATATGCCGCACAGATTGTAGTCCGACTCCGTTTCCCTTGCGCTTGGAGGACTGAAAAATTTCATTCTTCCTCTGGATTTCTCCATGAAAGGTATTTTCCACCTGGATCAGAAGAAGGTGAGGATAAGGAAGATAGATTTCCACATTGATTTTCCGCTTAAGAGGTTCTGTTTTTAAGCTTGCCTCAATGGCATTTTCCAGAAGATTGGAAAGAACGAGGCACATATCCACCTCGTCTAATGGAATTTGTGCAGGAATGTCCATTTTTGCATGAAAAGGAATATTTTCCCGTTTAGCCAGGGACAAGTAATAGCCCATTACGCTGTCTGCTGCCTGATTTTCACAAAAATGCAGATCAGAGTCTGGAACCTTACTGGTGGCAAGAGAAAGATATTCCTTTATTTTCTCAAGATCTCCGTTTTGTGCCAGGATAGAAAGCTGGAGAAAGTGATGACGGATGTCATGGCGGGCCTGTCTGGCTTCTTCAATGGCAGTACACAGGCTTTCATATCTTGCCTGCTGAAGGGAAAGAAGGTGATTCTCCTGCTGTAGCCTTGCGTTTTTGTTCAGGTTGCTGGCCATCAGCAGAAACATGGCATAAAAAAGAACCAGGATTACAAGAAGAACCAGACTGATCACAACGTATACCTGGAGAACCCGGCCTGTGTATAAGGTGTTCTGGTATTTGGGAATCATAAACAGGTTCAGTCCAATAAAGATAAGGGGCAGGATCCAGAAAACATACCAGGTCTGGGCAAAGTTTTTATCTTCGATCATAGTCCGGACAGAGTGAGAGGCGGGGTACCAGGCGACCAGGGCAATAGCCAGGCAGATAAGATTGTACAGAATTCCCGGACCAGTGTGGAACCACGGCTCATTTTGGCTAAGTTCAAGGTCGGCCGTCACGATAGCATTGATGGCTCTGGAAAAGCTGTTCACACAGGCAAACACCGCATAAATAGCCAGAGAAATACTACCGGATTTCCAGATGGAAATCTGAAGGGTCTTATGGTAAATGGCCATGAGGAACGGCAGAGTGAGTAAGAGAACCGGTATGGTGGAAATCTTTAAAAAGAAGCACAAAGTCCCTTCCAGAAAACAGATTCCAAGGAGCAAAGGAATCAGCCAGCAGATCAGTTTCCTGGGGGCTTGTTTCAGATAGGTCCTTACCGGAAGATAAGCAAGGAGCATTCCCGGAAGGATGACAGTAAGTTCAAGAACAGGTTGAATAAGAGTACTCATGGTTAATGTCCTTTCTGAAAAAGAAAATCCATAAAGGTCTGTCTGGCATTTTTGATCAGCTTACGGCTGACAGGAATGGTATTTCCGTCGTCCAGAACAAATACAGTTCCTTCAAAATCCACAGTGTGTTCCAGGTTTATTACAATTCCTCTGTTACATAAATAAAAACGGGGATCCATTTTCAGGGAGGCAGTGAATTCCTGAAAAGACTGTCTTGTGATCAGCTCTTTTTTCTCTGTGGTATAAATATGGATCATGTGGGAAAAATGCTCCGCATAGATAATGTTCCGAAATGGTACTTGTACATTGCTTCCGCTTATTTTCACATCTATGTATTTTCCGGAATCCGGAATGCGCACAAGAATCTCTTCTATAAGATCAGAAATATCCGTTTCCTGATAAGGCTTCACCAGGTAATGCATGGCACGGACCTTAAACCCATCCAGGGCGTGGTCAGTAGAAGTGGTGGTAAAAACCAGCAGGCATTCGGAATCTGTCTTACGCAGCTCCTTTGCCGTTTCAATTCCATTTGCACCCTCCATATAAATATCCAGGAAAGAAACGGTAAAAGGACGTTCCTTTGCAGCTGCCAAAAAGTCTTCTCCATTTGCAAATTCAGATAAGTCCGGACGGATGTTCCGGCTGACAAGCTGATGCTCGATTCGTGTGCGAAGCAGCGCACGTTCTTCTGGAATATCATCAACAATCGCAATTCTCATACTGTTATTCACTCCTCATTTTTGCTGCATGGGGCGCACATCCTGCAGAAATTCTTTCTGTATGCGCCCTGGCATTTAGAAAGGCAAAAGGATTTTGCCTTTCTCTTTTTCTGCAACTAGTATATCACAAATATTCCGTGCAAACTATGACCACTCATCACAATTCGTGCTATTTTTCCCCCTTTCGTGCCAGACCCATTGAAATTAATTTCCATTTTCATATAATGAGGACAACAAACGTAAGAAAGCGAAAAGGAGGGGGCCCGTGTATTGTATTGCTGTGTTGACCAAAGAAGAGCAAGAGGGACAGATTTATCGGAAGTATATATTAGATTACTGTACAGAAAAGGGAATTTTTCCGTTGGTTGAGCTTTATCAAAGCCAGGAAAAATTTTTTGAGCAGACCAGGAATACAGTACCGGATCTTGTGTTTCTTACATTACCTGGAGTAGCAGGGTTGAATGTGGCAGAGCATCTTCGCTCCCTGTATTCTGGCTGCGGGATCATATGGTGCAGTGATCTTGATTTTTCCCTTCATGCTTTCAGGCTGCGTATAGAATATTTTTTTATGGAACCTGCAGATGCACCAAAGATTTGGGAGGGGCTTTCTGCATGGTTTGAGAACAAAATAAAAAATAAAACAGATTTCAGGAGGAAATGAGAATGAAAAAAAAGACCTTGATTTTTGCTGCGCTTGCGATGGTATTTGCCACAGCTCCGGACTGCACAGTAAGGCTTCATGCGGAAACTATGCAGGCAGAAGAACAGACAGAAGAAGCCTCCGTGCTGCCGATTAAGGCTCTTACTCCGAAGGTAGTGGACGAAAATCCTTATATGGCAAAAGGGGATTCCAATATTCACCATGATTGCTATAACACAGATTCAACAGACGAAGTACTGCCTGTTGACATTTATTCCGAGATAAATGTCTCCTACGAAAAAGTAAATGCAAATGCATCCCCGGCAATCTTTTTTGATTCTTACGGACACGCAGTGGTTCCCTTCCTTGGAGGACTTGCCATTCGGGACATCAATGGAGAGGAAACGCAGACTCTTGGATATTTCTCCCCGAAACAGCATGATGATGGCGGCTATGTGATACAGAGCTCCTACTCCTTTGTAGATGAGAGCAACCGCCTGGTGTGTCCGACCAGCCACAACCATGTATTTATGTTAAAGGCAACAGATGAAGAGGGAAATGTACTTCCCGAATTTGAGAAGGTTCTGGATATTGATGTAAAAGCTGCTGCAGAGGAGGCTCTTGGAAAAACACTGGATCAGAATCTGTTGTCTGTGGTTTTTGACTATGAGGGAAATCTCTGGTTTGCCACCGGAGGATTTCGCATTTATCCGGACAGAGGGCAGCAGGGAGCAATCGGATATATTTCCAGAAGTGTCATTGACTCCATCTTAAATGGGGAAGAAGTCAATTTGGCGGATGGCGTATTTGTGTATGAACTGACACCAGGAGAAGGGGCTGAAAATGGAATTGCAGCTTCCAAAGATGGTGCTGTGATCCTGACGAACCAGAACTGCTATTTATTCCAGGCAGAAGGTGGAGTGAAAAAAGTATGGGAAACACCTTATGAGAGCGTAGGTGCAAAGGAAAGCCAGGAAGGAGATGCTATTACTGGCGGTGGTCTGGCCTGGGGAGGCGGATGCTCTCCGTCACTGACTCCGGATCTTGTGATGTTTACAGATAACCAGAATCCTGTAAATTTAATTGCTCTGGATATGAAAACAGGAGAAAAGGTTGCTGCTATGCCTGTTATTGATGAACTTCCGGAGGAAACTCAGGTATCTGTTGAAAATTCGGCAATCGTATATGACGATGGAGAGGGAACGGTAAGCACCGTTGTATGCAACTGGTTTGGTGCAGGAAGTGCCAACCTGGGCAAAGAAGACAGCGACTCTTCAATCCAGAGCTATGCCAATATCTATGATGAGAATTGGCTGAGACAGGGAAATAAGATGATCATGCCAGGAGTAGAGCGCGTGGACACTGTGAAAACAGAGGATGGCTATGAAATGAAGAGTATCTGGTGCAGAAGTGATCTCTCTGATACTTCCATGATGAAGCTTTCCACAGCAACCGGATATGTTTACGGATATGTGCAGAATCTTGAGACTGGTATGTGGCAGTACATCATGCTGGACTTTGAGACAGGAGAGACTGCCTTTGCAATGGACGTTGCCAATAAGCCTGGATATAATAATATGGCCATTGGAATGTATGCAGGAAACAGCGGAAATGCACTGTATTGCCCTACTGGCTATCTGGAACTTTTGAGACTGCAGGACAGATTCGTTTATCTGCCGGAAATGCCTTACCGAAAAGTAGATCTGGATCAGGCAAACAGAAATGTCCTTAGCCAGGAGGCTTTTGAAGCAGCTGGCGCTACAGGCAGCGTGATGGGCTGGTTAAATACGGTAACCGTAGAGAATGTACATCCGAATACCACCCTCGCCCTGCGTATGAAAGGACTTTCCGGTACTGCAGAGGAGCTGAAGCTCTATGGATATGGAATGGATGGAACCTTACAGGAGGTTCCGGCAGAGCTGTGGCATATTCAGACGGAAGACGGAGAAACACCGGATATATTATCTGAAGATGTTCTGTATGAAGTTCACGTTACTGTAGAGGACGGAGGGGTATTTGACCTTAGTGATACGGAAAAAGAAATAAAAGCCTCCGTAATTCTTGGAAAATAAGAAAAAAGACTGTTTAAGATACGATTACAGGAAAAAGGCTTACAACTAATGGCGGCATGACGGAATGTTGTAGAAAGAAGAATGTCGGAAAGCTGTATGAGGAAAAACCTTACGCATGGTTTGATGAGGGAAAGAGGGCAAAAGCCCTCTGACCTACTCTACATTTTTTCTGTGGGGATTGTTCCGGTTATGCATCCGCCTTTTGCAGCACACAGGCGCAGAAGCCCGGTGCAGGCTGATAGCAGTAAATCGTCAGATACTTGCCGATCTCCGGGCTGTAATCGTGGAGGATGCATTATGCAGAGTACGTATCGGCTAGCAGGCCACGCCATCAAAATCGAGTCACTCTATTCACAGGTACATACGCTGTGTGCAGCCTACCGGGTAGAAGATGATGCCGAATACTGTATCACTACCGCACCCGCCGACATTGCATACGAGCGGAAACGATCTGTGCGGGCAGACGAGCTGGAAGGTGTGGCGGTGCGGGAGTATGCAAACCCATATTTGGAAACGCTGGCGGTCTACCGTAAACTGGCGCAGCTTCTGGTGCAGGACGATATCCTGCTGATGCACGGTGCCGTGGTGGCGGTGGATGGACAGGCGTATTTGTTCACAGCGAAAAGCGGCACCGGCAAAACCACCCACACCCGGCTGTGGATGCAGCAGTTTGGCGACCGGGCCGTGATGGTCAACGGGGACAAGCCCCTGCTCCATGTCACAAATACGGGCGTGACTGTTTACGGCACGCCGTGGGACGGTAAGGAGCACCTGAGTACCAACATGGCCTGCCCGCTGCGAGCAGTGTGCATCCTGACCCGGAGCGAAACCAACCACATCGAGCGCATCTCAAAAAAGGAAGCACTGCCCATGCTTTGCCAGCAGGTCTACCGTCCGGCAGACCCGGCGGCGCTGGCAAAAATGCTGCCGCTGGTGGACCGGCTGGGCAGCAGCGTGCCGCTGTACAAGCTGGAATGTAATATGGAACCGGAAGCCGCACTTGTGGCCTACCACGGGATGAATCAATAGGAGGAGCACTGCAATGAAAACTATTTTGCCGTCATCTGGCAATACAATCAAGATCCTTGGTAAGCCGAAGCTGGCAGAGCACGGTCTGCGCTGGATGACATACGTTGTTGCCCATCCGGTCGAGGGCGGAGTGCTGGTGTTCCATACCCTTACACGGGCGCTGCTTCTGCTCACACCGGAGGAATATACCGCACCGGACGCAGTGACTGAACTGCGCAACAGCTGGTTTCGTGTACCGCAGGAGATGGATGACCAGAAATATGCCGATCAGGTGCGTTTTGTCCGCCGCACGATGCAGAAGGAACCGGAGCATATAACCACTTATACCATCTTTACCACTACGGACTGCAACGCCCGTTGCTTTTACTGCTATGAGATGGGGCGTTCCCGTATTCCCATGAGCGACGAAACCGCCCATAAGGCGGCAGCCTACATTGCAGCGCATTGCGGCGGTGAAAAGGTTCACCTGCACTGGTTTGGCGGTGAGCCGCTTTTTAATAAGCAGGTCATTGACATCATCTGTACCGACCTTACGGAAAAAGGCATCGCATATGAATCTATGATGATCTCCAACGGGTACCTGTTTGACAAAGATACCGTAGAACGAGCGGTTTCCCATTGGAAGTTGAAGAGTGTGCAGATCACGCTGGACGGCACGGAAGAGATTTATAACCGCAGCAAGGCATTTATTTATAAGGATGGTAAGAGCCCCTATCAGGTGGTACTGGCAAATATCCAGCGTTTGCTGGATGCAGGGGTTGCGGTTCTTATCCGGCTGAACATGGACGAACATAACGCCGATAATCTGATGGAACTGGCGGATGAACTGCACGAACGGTTTGGTGAAAACAAAAAGCTGACTGTTTACAGTCATGTGTTATACGAGTTTCTGGGTTGCAAAGAGAGCATTCCAGCGGACAGCCGAAATGAGATATATCAGAAACAACAGACGTTGTATCATAAGCTGGTGCCCCTTGGATATGTAAAGAAATTGGGTTTACGAAAAGACCTTCCGCTCCGGCGTTGTATTGCAGACCATGGTGGTGCACTTACCATCTTGCCAAACGGCGAATTGGGCTTGTGTGAGCAATATAGCGAGAACAACTTTATCGGGCATATAGACAGCGAAAAGTTGGACGAAACCGTGCGGCAAAGCTTCCGGGAATCGTGGCCTGCTTTGGATGCGTGCAGGAAATGTTTTTTCTATCCGGAATGCATCCGGTTGAAAAAATGTATTGAGCAGCAAAAGTGCTACGAGCAAATGCAGATTAAGGTTCGGGAAGATACATTATCCGCTATGCGCAACACTTACGAGGCATGGCTGAAAAAAGAGCAGATCAGTGAGGAAGAACCTCACTCGGACTGCTGACCCTTTGCGTGACGCGGCGCAACAGCCGTTTCACATAGATATTTTCTGCGAAAGGAGATGTGTAAACATGGAAAAGTACGAAAAGGCTCAGATGGAAGTCATTGAGTTTGAAGCCGAGGATGTTATCACGACATCTAGCATCAAAATCTGCACCAGTACAGACTATGATACTATTACCCCAGATCCAAGCGATAAATGTATTTGGGGCGACTGATGACACGTCAAAAAGAAGGTAGCCCGCATCGGCGTCCTGCCTTCTCTTGAAAAAACACCGTTCTAAGAAAGGACGATTTGAAATATGAAATTGAAAGATACTTTTGTTACACAGGAAATGGATGGCGAGCAGGTGATGGTAGAAGCCGGCGGCGGCTTTGCCGGCATGGTGCGCAGCAATCAAACGGCGGCATTTATCATTGACCAGCTCAAGACGGAGACCACAAAAGAGGCCATTCTGGATGCCATGGAGAAAAAATACGATGCATCCCGTGCCGTGATGGCAGAGGATGTGGACATGGTGTTGGCCAACCTGAAAAAAATCGGTGCACTGGATGCGTAAATCAACTTTTGAGGAGGAGATCGCCAACAATGGTTTTCTGCTTTACCGCAATGTAGGTGACAGTATGCTGCCGCTGATCCGGCAGGGCAGAGACCTGCTGCTCATCACCCGTAAACCGGAAGGACGGCTGAACAAATACGATGTGCCGCTCTACCGTCGGGACAGCGGACAATATGTGCTCCACCGTATTTTGAAAGTGCGTGAAGATGATTATGTCATCTGCGGAGACAACCGCTGGCAGAGGGAGACCGGCATTACCGACCGGCATATCATCGGTGTGCTGACGGCAGTGATCCGGGATGGACAGAAGCTCCCGGTCACGGATAAGCGTTACCGGCTGTATGTGCATCTGTGGTGCGACCTGTTCTATCTACGAGCAGCGGTACTGTGGTACCGTGACCTGCCAGGAAGAATAAAAAGGAAGCTGTGCCAATGAAACAAAAAAATACCTTACAATGGATCAGCATCGCAGCGGGAAAAGCCAGGCTTCTGGTAGGCGTTCTGGTCGCAGTGCAGGCGGTGCTGAGTGTTTCCAGTATCGCTTTTGCTTTTATTTTGCGGCGCATTATCAATATGGCCGTGCAGGGAGCGTCCACCGGGTTCAGGTCGGCGTTTGTGCTGCTGGCAGGCGTGATCGCAGCGCAGATCGTGCTGGGTGCTTTGAGTCGTTTTCTGAGCGAGTACACCACGACCACGGTAGAAAACCGCTTTAAGCAGCGGCTTTTTGCGGCACTGCTCACCGGGAATTATGCGTCGGTCACGGCAGTGCATTCCGGCGAATGGATGAACCGCCTGACCTCGGATACCACCGTGGTGGCGGGAGGCGTGACCCAGATCGTGCCCGGGCTGATCGGAATGCTGGTGCGCTTGCTGGGCGCAGTCGCCGCTATTTTGTGGCTCGAACCACGCTTTTTGTACATTTTGCTCCCTGGCGGCGCAGCCATGATGCTGCTGACCTATGCGTTCCGCAAGATATTGAAACGACTGCACAAGAAGATCCAAGAAACAGACGGCGCACTCCGGGTGTTTTTGCAGGAGCGGCTGGAAAGCCTTGTCATCGTCCGCACCTTTGCCAAGGAAGAACAGATGGCGCAGCAGGCAGACGACCTGATGGACGCCCACAAAGCCGCCCGGATGAAGCGCAGCAATTTTTCCAACCTGTGCAACATCGGCTTTGCCGGTGCCATGGACGGGGCGTATCTGCTGGGTATCGGGTTCTGCGGCTACGGCATCCTGACCGGTACCATGAGCTACGGCAACCTGATGGCCATTATGCAGCTGGTGGGGCAGGTGCAAAGCCCGTTTGCCAACCTGACCGGCTATCTTCCTCGGTATTATTCCATGCTGGCCAGCGCCGAGCGTCTGATGGAAGCAGAAGCCTTTGCGCCAGCCAGCACCGAAGCGGTACCGGAAGCACAGGTTCTGCAGTTTTACCAGACCGAATTGCAGGCGCTCCAGCTGGAACACGCCTGCTTTACCTATCAGCCCCCGGTGCAGACCGAGGGCGAACCGCCTGCCATGCCGGTGGTTTTGCGGGATGTCAGCCTGACCATCCGCAAGAGCGAGTATGTAGTGTTTACCGGGCCATCCGGCTGCGGCAAAAGCACCATCCTCAAACTGCTCATGTGCCTGTATCCGCTGGATTCCGGCGAGCGGTTCCTTTCCACGAAAAGCGGGAACCAACCGCTGACCTCAGCATGGAAAAGTCTGTTTGCCTATGTTCCGCAGGGCAATCAGCTTTTGTCCGGCTCCATCCGCAGCATCCTTGCCTTTGGGGACGAAGCCCGGGCGCAGGACGAAACCGCACTCTGGCAGGCCCTTGAAATTGCCTGTGCAGACGATTTTGTACACAGGCTGGAAAACGGACTGGATACCGTGCTGGGTGAGCACGGTGCAGGTCTGTCCGAAGGGCAGATGCAGCGCATCGCCATTGCCCGGGCGGTGTATTCCAATCATCCCATTTTGCTGTTGGACGAGGCAACCAGCGCATTGGACGAAGCAACAGCCCTTCGGCTGCTGAATAATTTGCGAAAGATGACGGACAAAACGGTGATTCTGGTCACGCACCGGATGAATCAGGCAGATTTCTTTGATAAGGAGCTGGCCTTTTCAAAAGATGGTATTTGTGTGAGGGAAAGGAAAACGTGTAAATGAAAAGAAAAACATTATCAATCGTAGTCTTTTTTCTTGCTGTCGTGCTGTTCGGACTGCTCTTTGTAAATCACCGTCAGGAACAGCGGCAGACAGCGCATATGCAGCAGCTTCAAAAGGAAGCAATGCCATATGAGCAAGAGATCAACGATATCCGTTCGGAGCTTGCACAAAAGCAACGTGCCATCAACACGAAAGAAGAGGCTTCCGGCATCCTCTTTGGTTTTGTTCCTGCATCGGCGGACGATTTTACCGAGATCGATAAACTGGCTGCAGAACATTCCATCACCCCGGTGATCCTTCTGGACTGTTCGCAGGAAAAAGAACAGCTGACCCGGATCCTGAAAAAAGCCGCTGCAAAAGACTATGAAGTCGTATTGGCAGGTATGCATTTTAATGAATCCATTTTGCAGACGGCGGACGAGATGAAAGACCTGTTGGTACAGATGGACGACACCAAAAGTCCTGCGTTCCTGCTTCGGAACAATGTGAACACAGAAAAGAACCGGAATCTTCTGAATGAACATGGCTATACAGAATTGATCCTGTATGATGATTCCCTGCAGGCTGGTATGCAGAAAAATGGGAAACCATATATTTGCTACGGCTTTTTCAAGCAGCCCGTCTACTACTCAGACTATATTTCTCAAATTGTTACAGCACATACCATGATGCTTGCGTCGTTTGATTTTTCAACGATTCAAAGCGGAACGCTCCGAATTTCAGATGTTGAAAGATTTATGACGCTGACAGACAACCAGAAAGCGGCCAATGAGCTGCGTTATGTTGACCTGAACAGTGCTTTTCAGGCAGTGATCGACCAGAATGTCACCCAGCAGGAGCAGCAGGAAGCCTATGAAAAATATGAAGCGGAGCAGGAAAAACTCATTCAGGAACTCGAAGAAAAAATCAGTGTGATCTACGGTCGTTGGGATGAGTATTGAAGGAGCATGATATGGAAAAGACTTCGGAACTTTTGATTTATCTTATGGCCTGTTCACTGCAAGGCACAAAGCCGGAAGGAGCACTGCTTGCAAATGCAGACTTGGAGGCACTGCTTCGGTTGGTGAAAGCGCATTCCGTCTCTGCAATGGTGTGCATGGCGCTGGAACAGACGGATGCCTTCCAGCACGCCGCTGAAACCATCCGGCTGAAATGGCTGGACGCCAAAAACAAGGCTGTCCGCAAAAATATGCTGCTGGATGCCGAGCGGCACCGGCTGGAAAAAGAATTTGCAGAGCACGGAATCTGGTATCTGCCGCTGAAAGGCAGCATCCTGAAAGACTGGTATCCTAAATTCGGAATGCGGGAGATGGCAGATAATGATATCCTGTTTGATGCTTCCAAACGGCAAGAAGTAAAAGCAATTTTTCAGGGCCGGGGATACACGGTAAAAGGATATAACAAGAGCAACCACGATGAGTATGAAAAACTACCAATCTATAATTTTGAGATGCATGTTGCGCTGTTTCACGAAGACTACTCAACCCTTCAAAAGAAGTATGAGAATGTCGTAGACAGGCTGGTGCAGGACGAGAAGATACCTTTCCGGTATCACTTCACCCCAGAGGATTTTTATGTGTTTGTTGTGGCACATGCCTACAAACATTACGGTCATGGAGGAACCGGCATTCGGACTCTGGCAGATTTTTATGTTATGAATCGGAAACTGGGGAAGACTTTAGACTGGGAGTATGCAGAGTCTGAGCTGAAAGGACTGGGCATCCTTGATTATGAAAGGGACAGTCGTAAGTTATCACAGAAGCTGTTTGGAGATACCAAAACCGTGTTGCGGTCCGATTTGACTGAGGAGGAGAACCAGATGCTTGCCTATTATCTGGGAGCGACGACCTACGGGAACCTCTTCAACCAGACACTTCATAGGATGCAGGAATTTCAGCCGGATGGGGAACCGCTCACTACGAAAACCAAGGGTAAATATCTCATATCCCGTATGTTTCCAAATATGGAGTGGTGCAAGTGTTATGCTCCTGTGGTATATAAGCTTCCGGTTCTGCTGCCGTTTTTCTGGGTCTGGCGTCTGATATACAAGGGCATTACGAAACGAAAGAAGGTCACACAGGAGATAAAAGCGATCAAAGCAGGGAAATAAAACGGAAAACATCATATGTGACTGTTCTGTGAAAATAGTCTGTTATAATACTGTAAAAAGTTGACGGAAAAACAGGATATACCACAGACCAAAAGGCCTATGCTATAATTAAAATACTTTGAGGTTAAAGGCTCAATTTTGGCAGATTTCTGCTGGGCACATATAGGGAAGGATAAGTGAAATAATTTCTTCCGCAGGAAACCGATGAACGAAAGAAGCTTGGCTTTCCGATTCCAATCCGTGTATGGCTGCGGCAGGATGACTGGTATCAGAGGGGAATGGGGTTATTTACTTCAAAAGAGGCAGAAGAGTTTTTCCATACGGAGAAATTGCTCCAGCTCCTGAAGGACCATAAAGCTAAAAAGGCAGACAACAGCCGTAAAATCTGAACAGTCCTGGCATTCCTTATCTGGTATAACAGATTCTTTAATGATTTTTTACCTGATAAGGGGTGCAAATCCAAACACTCTCCAGGAGATGAATATCATGAAGAATAGTGAGAACCGAAAACTTCTGTTATGGAAAATATTTGTTTCAACTTTATATTTAAGTGCCTTTACCTTTGGTGGTGGCTATGTGATCGTCACCCTTATGAAAAAGAAGTTTGTAGATGAATATCACTGGATAGAAGAGAATGAAATGCTGGATCTGGTAGCGATTGCACAATCCTCTCCCGGGGCAATTGCGGTAAATGGAGCCATTGTAGTTGGATATAAGCTGGCTGGAGCTTTGGGTGCTGTTATTTCTATTCTTGGCACCATCATTCCGCCATTTGCAATCATTTCCATTATTTCTGTGGGATACAATGCGTTTCGTGACAACTATATCATCAGTCAATTATTGGAAGGAATGCAGGCGGGAGTTGGCGCCGTGATCGCATCCGTGACCTTTGAAATGGGCAGACAGGTTGAAAAAGAAAAAGATACGGCATCTGTTTTGATTATGACAGGGGCATTTTTGGCATCCTGCATTTTAAAAATCAATGTGGTTTACATTGTGATTACGTGCGGAATATTGGGCGTGATCCGTACATTTCTTGCGAAGAGGAGGGAATGCAGATGATCTACCTGCAGCTATTTATTAGCTTTTTACAGGTTGGAATGTTTAGTTTTGGCGGTGGCTACGCTGCAATGCCGCTGATACAGGGACAGGTAGTGACTTTGCACCAATGGCTTAGTATGGAAGAATTTACGGATCTCATTACAATTTCCCAGATGACACCCGGTCCGATTGCCGTAAATTCAGCTACATTTGTTGGAATAAAAATTGCAGGGATTCCAGGGGCAATAGTGGCAACACTTGGATGCATTTTACCCTCATGCATGATTGTTACCCTGCTTGCAAAGCTGTATTTGAAATACAGAAACATGGCTCTTCTTCAGGGTGTTTTAGGTTCTCTTCGCCCGGCAGTTGTGGCAATGATTGCTTCCGCAGGAATTTCCATTCTGATTAATACCTTCTGGGGAAGCACAGCCACAATATCGTTTCAGGGAACAAAATGGAGTCTTGTAGTAATTTTTGGAATCTGTTTGCTTTTATTGCAGAAAATGAAATGGAATCCGATTGGGGTAATGGTTCTGGCAGGTGTTATGAAGCTGGCGGTATCATTTGCCGGATTTTAAGTCATTTTATGGAAGGTACAGCTTTCCAAATGGTTTCTCAGCAAATTTAATTCTCAGAAAATTTATCACTATAATGTATGTGCATAGCCTTCCAGTCCATAAACAATACATAAAACACTCGTCCGTATTGCTGGCTTTCTACGATTCTTCCGTGATCAAGTACAGAAAGATATGTTCCGTCAGCTTTTCGTAAATGAAAGTGAATATAGTCATTTTCATTGCCTCCATCAATCTGTTCCCAAATACTGGATTCTATCTGTTGCTGCTCATCCCTCCGAATCAGGTTGCGGAAGCTTTTTTTCGCACATCTAAAAAGCTCATCCATATCCTTGTATCCGGTCATATGAAGAAATTCGTGATTTGCGTAAAAAAGTTCATCATCTTCTTTGTCGGCTTTGTATATAATAAATGCACCTGGAAGATGTTCTGAAATGTCCCTAAGTGCAAATCCCAGCTGTTTGCGGACACCTAACTGAAGACCTTCTCTGTAGGGCATACATCCATTTTTTCCGTGAAGCTTTATTTCATAAAGAGCTGCATCTGCACAGCGCATGAGCTGAGAACGGTTAGATGCAAATGTTGGATATTCCGCATAACCAAGAGAAATATAAAACGGATACTCTGTACCTCTACATGAAAATGTCTTTGGAAGCCTGGTGAATTGCCTTAGCAGTTCTTCCGCCTCTTCATAGGTGTAATCTGGCAGAAGGATACAGAATTCATCACCACCATTTCTTCCCAATAATGTATCTGGTGAAAAAAAAGCTTTCATACTGTCTGCCAGATTCTTTAAAGCTCTATCTCCGTAAACATGTCCGTAGATATCATTGATAAACTTAAAGTCATCAATATCAAGGAGGGCCGCTACAAAATGTCCCTGAGGATTTTTTGCAATGATTTTTTCCGCCTCTTCATCAAATCCATAACGGTTGTAAATATTTGTCAGAGAATCTGTGTGTGCCAGTATTTGAAATCTGTTTTTATTTTCTTTTGACACTAACCATACACGGGTAAGACCTGACAAAAGCAGGCAGTTAGCAATAAAAAATCCGCTGACTATCGCCAGAAGTGTATTGTTTCCCCATCCGCTTTTGGGTGTTACTTCAAATTTCCAGTTTTCTTCCCCTATTGTAAATTCATAAGAAACCGGATGAGTTAGTTGGTCATCTGACTGATAAACAACATTATAAGTGTCACTCCAGGGAGCGTCTGTTTTTGAAATTCTGTATTTATATCCGAAATTTGAAAGCGCACAGATGGAGTCTGAAAAAATATCAGGAACACGCAGGATAACAATGGTAAATCCCCAGAAATATT
>ERZ1035006.159-NODE-159-length-55517-cov-4.725668_pt1 | contig 55517 bp, 36 predicted proteins | sample MGYA00520694_ERZ1035006 | MGnify/ENA primary metagenome ERZ1035006 (study PRJEB33766, sample SAMN09781746) | gut metagenome | biome: gut microbiome | host: Homo sapiens | place: Madagascar | study: EMG produced TPA metagenomics assembly of the PRJNA485056 data set...
CGACGCATGCAACTCTTCCATGGTGTTGAAGTTGTCGAATTCGCTCAAGTCGTCGAACTCCACCCACTGAGCATGCATGGACTCGAGCCAACCGCGAACACGATGCTCACCTTTGGCTAAAAACGTTTCGATGTCTTTTTCCGTTTCTTTTCGAATCATCATAAAGACAGGTTGCTTATAACCCTGACTGACGGCTGCGGCACATTTCAGACTCGGGGCATCAACAAAGGCTTGATACAGCTTTCGCACGTAGTCCTTGCCCACATAAGGACTGTCGCAAGGCGCCGTGACAAAAAACTCGGCCTGTGTCGCCGACATCGCAGACAGGATTCCTACCAAGGGGCCGGGATAACCTTCCAACTTATCGGTCACAACGTCAAAACCCAACGTACGATAATTTTCCAAACTGCGATTGGCGCTCACCACGATTTTGTCGACCTGAGGTTCGATCGCATCAATCACCGTTTCAACCAATGTTTTATCTTTAAAGGCAACAAGACCTTTGTCCACGCCCCCCATTCGCGTCGCGGCGCCGCCCGCCAAAATCACCGCACAGATCTGCGGTTTTTCTTCCGTTAAGCCTTTTTGTGTTTGCATCGTTTGAGTCCTAAGCCTTTTTATCCATGTGGCAAAGTCGGTTTTGCCGTATTATGCCCCTATTGTTTTTTCTTCACCGTCTTTTCATTTCATTATGTCGAACGCAGCACAAACCCTGACCGTTGATCAGGCACGAGAATACATCATCGAAAACCTGCCGCGCATGCCTGCCGGCCAATACGTGCTTTTGCATGAAGCATTAAACCGCGTCTGCGCAAAAAAAGTCGTCAGCACCTATCAAATTCCCGCCTATGACAACTCTGCCATGGACGGCTACGCCTTCAAGTATGCAGACGCCAAAGCGTTGGGCGACGACACCGTCACGTTGCCCGTCATCGGCGTGAGCCTTGCCGGGCAACCCTACCACGTCAAAAAGACCGACCCTGTCGGCGCTGTGCGTGTGACGACCGGCGGCTTTGTACCGCCCGAGTACGACACGGTCATTCCCTACGAAAAGACGCAGTTTACCGACACGTCGGTCACGTTTGATCCGGCTGACATCAAAAAAGGCGCCAACATTCGCAAGGCGGGCGAAGAAATCAACAAAGGCGACGAAATCCTCAGCGTCGGCACGCGACTCAATCCGAGTCACATCGCCCTTCTGGCTTCGGTGGGCGTGGATCGCGTCATGGTGTATGACCGCTTGAAAGTGACGTTGATTGCTACCGGCGACGAACTCTCCGAACCCGGTCACCCCTTGTCCAAGTGCGGCGTTTTCAATTCCGGCGCGCACGGCCTCATTGCGCTTTTAACCGGACTCGGTTGCGACGTTCAATATGAAGGTATCGTCAAAGACGATCCCAACATGGTGGCTTTGAAGCTGCGCCAAGCCAAAGAAAACGGCAACATCATTCTCATTACCGGGGGCGCGGCCGACAGTAGCGCCGACTACGCGCACCAACAACTTGCGCTTTTGGGCGAAATCGCACCTTGGACGATTAACATGCGCCCGGGGCGCCCCATGCGTTTTGCCAAACTCGGCTCCAAGCCGGTGTTTTTGTTACCCGGCAACCCCGTGGCCAGCTTTGTCACCTTCCTCGAGTTTGCCGCCGGTGCCATCCGCTACATGCAGGGACAAACCACCGACCTGTGGCCTCGGACGCAACGCGCCGTGGCCGGAGTCGACATCAAAAAGAAAAAAGGGCGTGCCGAATTCATGCGCGGCAAACTCACCGGCTACTATCAGGCCGCGCCTGTGGTCGAACCCTTGGGCAATCAAAGCTCGGCATCGTTTACGTCGATGTCTCAAGCCGAAGTCATTATTTGTCTTGATGCCGAAGACGACCTCATTCACAAGGGCGATCGCGTCAAAATTCAGATGTTAAGCGCCGTTTACTGATCAAGCCTTTGACTTGGTTTTATGAAAAAAACGCACCGCTCGAAACCGAGTCGGTGCGTTTTGTTTTGGTGTCTGACTCACGCAAACTCAATGCTCGGACTTGCCGACCTCGCCCGTTTGAACTTCGGACGGGATTTTGTCCCAAGAAGGCGTTTGATGCCTGCGCTTGGCATCAAACCTCAAACCGCGGCGCGGCCCGCGGCGCACACGAACCTGGGGTTCCGGCAAAGGCTCGAACGTGACGCTGTCGAGCTCTTCGGGCAACGGTTCTTCGCCTGCTTGCTGCATGGCAAAGAGATCGCGCGGATCGATTTCGGCCTCGCGAATGATGTTGCCTTCCAAATCGACGATGCCTCGATACCCCACGGCACGAACGACCATGCCTTTATAGGTGCCGTAGACGCGATCTTCGTGTTGGTGTCCGTGAAAAAGCCAACGCACACCCAAGTTTTTTGCCAAACGATCGATGGTGTCAAACCCTTTTTTATGACACCCCGCGGCTTCATGCGTCACCAGTACGTCAGCATGCTGCTTGGAGAGCCCCTCGTAAACGCTCGGAAAAATCGACGAGCGATGGCGACGCGGCAAGCCTCCTCGCCACAAATTGGCTTTGGGGCTGCGACGCACAAAGCTCGAAGCCGAGCGATAGTTGGGCTCTTCGTCAGGCATCCAAATTTGACCTCTGAATACCCCGCCGAGTCCGGCAATACGAATGCCGGCAACACTGCCGACTTTGCCGTGAAGGTTGTGACCGGCCAAAGGCCCATGCCAAAGCCGATCGTAAAACTCCTCGGTATCGGTATCGTGATTGCCTGGAATCCACCAAACTTCGGTCAATTCCATAGCACGCTTGAGCAACACGCTGATATCGTCGTGCGGTTGCAAGTCTCCCAGCAACACGATCGCATCGGGTCGATATTCCTCGACCGTGCGATTGATGTATTCAAATTCGCCATGCGGATCGCCGCAGAAAAACACTTTGGGCAGCGGACGGTTAATCTTCTTCGGTATGCGATTACTGAAGTAGCGACGACGGCGATTTTTACGGGAAACGCTCGATGATCCGTTCGAACTCATTGTGCGCCGTTGACGTCGTACTTTGCGAGCGCCGCTGCCAGCTCTTGTCGTACGTAGTCTTTAAGCGTTTCAGGCATCACGACCTTGGCGTGGCTGCCTAAACCGATCACGCGCGTAGCGAGTTCCGGTTCCTTGGCAAAAGGCACTTCAAGCGTCATGGATCCGTTGTCATGGAAAGTCGTCTTTTGATCCTCATGCCAAACTTCGTTACGAACGTAAGGCGTCATCACTTCGTCGACTTCGATCACGGCCGTCTGACGTTCTTCCTGCTTACCGGAGAAAATGCCGTAGGTGCGATCAAACTGCTCTTCGATATCGCGCATGGCCACGACCTTGCAACGCTTGGTCAGGATTTCGGCAGCACGAATGTTTTCGATTGAGAAAGTTTTCAGAGAGTCCGTCGTATGGCACCATGCTTCAACATACCAACGGTGGCGATAGTTAACCATACGCAAAGGACTGATTTCGCGATCGCTTTCGGTACCGCGCGTACGCGTAAAGTAAGTCATGCGCAAGCGACGACGCAAGCTCAAAGCCTGGCCGACGGCATGAAAATACGGCAATTCGGGTGCTTTGAATTGCGGGTTGATCACCTTGACACGACGCAACAATTCCTTGACTTCAATCTTTTCGGCCATCACCAAAGAGAGCAAACGCGCTTTGATGGGACGCATTTCGCCGGCCAACAAACTGCCCGGTTGTGCTTCGAGCTTGTCAAACATCTGATAGACCGTTAACAAAACCGTCATTTCGTCAGGTGTATACCAAGCCGCCGGCAGTTCAGGTCTGAATTTGGCGATCTTTTTGCTCGTGGCCTTGGTTTCGTGCGAATAGTAGTAGCCGTTTTGTGCGCGCGTGTAAACGATCGGCGCACCGAGCTGATCGCGCAAATAGCGCAAATCTCGTTTTAGGGTCGGTGCGGAGCATTGAACTTCCTTCAGAAGGCGATCAAAATTGACCAAACCTTCTTTCTGAAGCAGTTCGTCAATCAATGCCAGTCGCATCGAAAAAGACAAATTGGATTTCATAATAGAAAAATTCCCAAAAATTCAAGTTGTAAGCATTATATTGCAAACTACCTAATTCCCCACAGGTGTCGGGGAAAGTTGGGAAATGTTTCGATTGTTGATCTCAAAAAAACGCCAGAGGCCGATTCTATTCAATCGTCGTCGGGACGTCTGTATGCCATATCGAAGGCAATCCGTCTTTTAACGTGTGTCAGTTGTCGTCGCGCAAAACGTCGACACCGTCCGGAATTTTGAAGGCAAAGGTCTCGGACGAAAAAGATGCTTGCGTTTTCACATCGGTGAGCTTTAATTCCGTCGTCTGCCCGAAATGATCTTCCAAACGCATGGCGGCAATGGTGCCCAAGCTATCAAAGCCGATATGAATGCGACTGTAGGTCAAGTCTTCTTCTTTCGGAACGGCCAGAACCCAATGAAGCCCTTGATCGTCCTTTTCGTTTTCCAAGTTGAAAAACGCTTCGATATTACCCTTTCCGAACAGCACCGCCGCAGGCGTGGTCGAGACGGTTGTACTCAATTTTTTCACCGTAACCTGATTGAGATCGGGATCCCAAATCCAAAGACTCGATCCGTCGGAAACAATGCTTTGCGGATAGGGCTTGACGATGCGCCAAACGAACTTCCCCGGGCGCTCGAACATAAAAACGCCGTTAGCCGTTGCCTCGACGGGCTTACCCTCTTTGTCCAGAATGCGTTGCGTAAACTTGCCTTCGGCCGCCTGCGTTTGACTTGTAAACGCCTTTAGGAATTCAATGGCGTTTGCCGTCTGCGCCGCCCAAACGCTTGTCAAAGACAAAAGACCTGCGGCCGCTACAGCCGCGCTCATCAATACACGTCGCTTCACAGTGCGCCTCCGTCGCGTTTGACTAAAATTTCGCGTTTACCTGCCGGATTGGGTTTGCTGACAATGCCTGCGGCTTCCATGCTTTCCAACAAATTGGCGGCTCGGTTGTAGCCGATATTGAGTCGGCGTTGTACGTAACTTGTCGAAGCACGGTTTTGTTCCAAGACAATGGCCACGGCCTGATCGTAGAGCTGATCGCTTTCGCCGCCGCGACGCCCCCCGAACAAGTCGCCCGTCTCTCCCGTTGCCATTTCGGGTTCGGTGACGGCGTCGATATATTCGGGTTTACCGAGCTCTTTGAGTTTTTCCACCACGCGCAATACTTCGTCTTCTTCAACCATACAGCCTTGGATACGCTGAGAGGACTGGCCCGGGCGCTTAAAGAGCATGTCGCCGCGACCGAGCAATTCCTGTGCGCCGTTTTCATCCAAAACAACGCCGCTGTCGAATCGGCTGCCGACTTGAAAGCAAATGCGAGCAACAATGTTGGCCTTAATCAGAGGCGTAACGATATCTACGCTCGGGCGTTGCGTTGCCAAAACCAAGTGAATGCCTGCAGCACGCGCCTTTTGCGCCAAACGCATGATTTGGGCTTCGACCTGCTTGCGATTGACGAGCATCAGGTCGGCCAATTCGTCGATAAAGCACACGATGTAGGCAAAGGGCTTTAACGGCGTATGGGGTTGCGGATTTTCGGGCGTCACATCAAAGGGATCCATGATCGGATTACCCGAAGCAATTGCGGCATTGACCTTGTCGTTGTAGCTTTCGAAACTTCTCACCCCGATTTTGCTCATCAACGCATAGCGATGATCCATTTCCTGCACAAGCCAATTCAAAGCTTGGCTGGCTTTGTTCATGTCGGTCACAACCGGACAGAGTAAGTGGGGAATATCTTCGTAAAGCGAAAATTCCACGGTCTTGGGATCAATCAGAACCAAACGCAGATGATCGGGATCGCTCTTATAGATCAACGACAGAATCATCGTGTTGATGCAAACCGACTTACCCGAACCGGTAGTGCCGCCCACAAGCAAGTGCGGCAACTTAGCCAAGTCAATCACAACGGGTCTGCCCGCAATGTCTTTGCCCAAGGCCAGAGACAAGGCAGATTTGGCGCTTTCGAATTCGGGACTGCCGATAATTTCGCTCAAATACACGGCCATGCGCTGCGCCATGCCGTTGGGAATTTCCAAACCCATATAAGGCTTGCCCGGAATCACGGGAACAACACGAACGGAAGGAACGGAAAGCGCGCGCGTCAAGTCCTTTCGAATGTCTTCGACTTGACTGCCCTTGACGCCCGGAGCCAATTCCAACCAGTACTGCGTGATGACGGGACCGGCCTGTGCACCCACGACGCGAGCGTCGATTCGATAACTCTTTAATTTCGTTTCGATCATGCGGCTCGTGGCTTCCACGGCCTCTTCGGTAATGCCCTGGCGTTCTGCCGGCGGCACTTCCAACAAATCCAAATCCGGAGAAATGCGACCGTCGGCGGCACCTTTCGAAGAACTCTTGGGTTTGGCGGCCGGTTTTGCCCCCTTTGCGGGATTTTCGGCAACAGGAGTCGACATCTTGGGCGTTTTCACAATTCTGGGTTTGGCGCGCTCGGACTGGACGGCTGGTTCAATAGCCAAAGGCTTTTTCTCGGAAACTTCAGCTTCTACCGATTCGGCCTTGGGCTTGCGCTTAAACTTCATGCTTGCCAAAGTCTTGGCGATCAACTCGAGCAAAGCACCGATTCTTTCGGCCAGATCAAACCAAGAAAAGGCAAAGACGTAGCTCATGCCCACCAGCACTAAGATAAACAATACGAAAGTCGAACCCCAGATGCCGCCGTAGGGCGTGACTTGTTGCGCGACAAACTGACCTAAAAGACCGCCCGCTCCCAGAGGCAAATTCTCGGAAAGATAGCCGAACTGCAAGCATTCGAGACCGACGGAAGCCGCCAGTAAAACGGCCAAACCGAAAAGCATCGCCACCGGTCGAACCTGATAGGTCATGCCGTTGGTTTTGGCCCAGATGACGCGCACAAGTTGCACGCCCAAACAAAAGAGCGCACCCACGATCCACCAGGCGCTGCGACCGAAAAGCCAGTAGAGGCAATCGGCAGTCCACGCCCCCAAAATGCCGCAAATGTTTTGCGCGCTTTGCGTACCTGTCGAAGAAAAGCCGGGGTCGCTCGGCGTATACGACAAAAGCGTTGCGGCCAAAAGCGTTCCCAACACCAAAGCAAAGAGCCAGCCCATACTCGTCAAAATATGACGAACGCCGCCCGAAAATTTTGCCCATGCGGCGGCGCGCGCTTGTCTTCTGGCCAAACGCGCCTGTTCCTGCTCTTGGCGTTCCTGAGCTTCTTTGTGTTCGCGCCACTCGGTGGCGATTGCGGGTTTTTTGTTCTTTCTCATAGCAGATGGATTATATGTGCGCGTGCCGTTTGCCACATACTCAGGAAACAATTAGCGAAAACTTCGTTGCATTTCTTTGCTCTTTGCCTTAACGTAAAGAGCAATCATTTTTGTACGACAAACGCGAATGCTAAAGCATTTGTGCATTTGCCCCACATTTTTTGGAGAAAATTATGGATGAAAATGCCGTTGTGATCGTTACCGACGCCAACTATGATGAAGTTGTGGCTGCCGCCGACAAGCCGATTCTGCTTGCCATCGGTGCACAGTGGTGCGTGGATTGCCGTCGCATCGAACCGTTTTTCATGGAATTTGCCAAGCGCTACAGCGACAAGGTGCAGTTTGCCCGTTGCGACTTTGACAACAACCCAGGAATCAAGGAAAAGTTTGACGTTCGTCACATTCCGACGATTGTTTTGATCAAGGACGGTGCAGTGGTCGAAACCTTGGTCGAGCCCAAGAGCGTTGCTCCTTTTAAGGAAATGGTCGAAAAATACACGGCCTAATCCGCCTCGCCCAACCCCTCGGCGAATCTGCCAAAAACTTGCAATTTCATGGGGGCTTGGGCAAAATACGCCTCCTCGGAAGCGTGAGTTTTTTCGCTTTTGAGGACAATTCGGGGGTGTAGCTCAGCTGGGAGAGCGCTGCGTTCGCAATGCAGAGGTCAGGGGTTCGATCCCCCTCATCTCCACCAAATTCAAATCCGAGACGGTTTCGACTGTCTCGGATTTTCTTTTATGTCTTGATTTTATTGAATTTGTGTCATAGACGCTCCGTTCGCATCCGAGGAAAGCCAAATTCTTATGGTATAGCAGATGGTATAGTGATTTCAGACCGTGAATCGAACTCAAAAAAAACCTCCGACAGCGGGGACACTTGCCGGAGGTCGAAAAAGACTTTGGAAAACTGCAGGTTTTAGTAGAGGAAGTAAGTCGCAATGAGCATGACTATTGCTGCCGGAGCCGTGCGCTTGGTCACTTCCAGAGGATTGACGCCGTTGGCAAAACCGGTGGAAAGAATCAGGCCGCCGGCCAAAGGCGAAAGCTGTCGCCCCAAAGCTGCAGACAAAACAGCCATCATGCCCAAGCCCGGAACAGTCAAGCCGAATTCGGCTGCGTGCGGCGTTACGGCTTCGTTGAAGGCAAAAGCGGCTGCGTCACCCGAACCGGTAATGGCACCGAGTAAGAACGGACCGATCAGAGCGCCGAATCGGGCAATTTCGTTGGCCTGCGTCAAATAGCCGACAAAGAGATCTACAACACCGCAAGCACGCAAACCGGCTGCAAAAACGCCCGCGGCAATGATAATGCCGAGAATGTTGCCGTAACCTTTGCCCATCCCGTTAAAGAAAGTCTTCGAAGCACTCTGCGGGTCGGTACGCGTCACCGCCAAAGCCACAATGGCACCGATCACCATAGCCTGAGCCACACCCATCTTCAACCCCGGAACACACGTGTTGCCCAAAACCAAAAGCACAACAGGCAACAGCGGCACGACTGCATAAATCGGATTGACACGTTCAAGTTGAGGTGCCGCCTCGTTTCCGCTCTCCAAGCTCTGATCAACCCCCTTTTGATAATCGCCGAAAACAACGGCAGTGATCGTCACCGAAACAATAGAAATCAGAGAAAGAATCAGAATCGGCACGATCGACAACTCAATAAAAGGCATCACTTCCATACCGGCCATTTTGGCCAAAAAGACATTGTGCGAAACGCCCGGATTGTAATAAGCCGGAATCAGCGAAGCCCAGACGGCCGCACAAGCTGTTGCCGGTTTGAAACCGGCCTTCAAAAGAATCGGAATCACCGTAGGGCCGACTGCCGCAACGAGTCCGGCTCCCGAAGGAACGGCAACGGCGACAATGCCGCAAATCACCATGCATGCCGGCAAAACCGCAACACCCAACTTTTTAAGCGGGCGCGTGAGCATCGTCACCAAATGCACGTCACACTTGGTTGCCGAAATAACAGCGGCAAAACCGAGCGCTGAACAGATCGCCATGATGAGCGAACTTTGCGTCATCGATTTTGCAAACTGATTCAGTGCCGCCATCGGTTGCAGCGACAAGCAACACATCAACAGACCGGCAGCAATGAGCACGAGTCGGGTTTCGTAGCGTTTGATAAGCGCCGCAATTGCCCCGACCGTGATAATCAAGGCGCCGAAAATCATCCAATTCATCTTCTTTCTCCTTGTGTATGACTTTTTTATTTATTGTTCGAGGGCAACGGGAATGCTTTGCCAATTTTTGCGATCGAGTCGAACGATACCGCCCTTGACGACAATCGGTTCAAGCCCCAAACTGCGCACGGCGTTTTCACCGGCTTCGGTGCAAATGATTCGTCCTTTTTGACCGACACAACGCCCCTGATAAACGATGGGGTTACCTGCCACAAAACTAAAGACCGTCTTTTGTTTGATCGGGTCATAGACCGTGATATCGGCGTCGGCTCCGACACTTAAATGCCCTTTTTGAGACAAACCGAGCATGCGAGCCGGCAATAAAGACGTTTTTGCGGCATAGTCAAGTTGAGAAAGCGCCGAAGCACGAACATAACTCAACCCCGTTTCGACGATAACGTTGCGAGGAATGGCGCCGCCGTCGGTACCGATTCCGTCAACAAGGAATGTCCCGTCCTTGCGACGCGCCGTTGCGAAAAATGCGCTTGAAATGAAAGGATTGACACCGTCAAAAGACCCGTAACACATCCCCTTGACGCTCTCGTGATAGGCAATGGCAACGTCACCCGTCGCCAATCCCAAAATATCGTCTTGCGGCAAGATGACCGAAAGCACGCCCGCACGGATTGCGTCATACATGCCGTTACGATCCGGCGAAAAACCGCGACGCTTCAGGTTTGATGTGACGATGTGAGAAACGGGGTTGCCTTCTTCGTCAATTTGCATCGGACAGCCGTTGCGGGCAGACAAATAACTTTCGGTCACAAATTCGGGATGCACTTCCAAGACTTGAGCGGCTTCAAGACACTCTTGAATCGGATGCTTGACGGCGCCGCGACAGTAGGCATTGAGATGCGGCAGATGCAAAGGGTAACCGTGACACAGTTCGGCCGTCTCGAGCAAGCCTTCAAGGTCCGAGCCTTTTTGAGTCGTACCGCAGTGCCAAGCCATGTAGACATCGGCCTTTGCCGACTCTTCGACCATACGGGCGCTGGCTTGCGGAGTCAGAGGATAATGTCCGCCCAAGAGTTTGACACCCAAAGCACCGGCCTCAAGCGTGCGTTGGATAAAGTTTCGGATTTCGGCTCCGTCGGGATTGTTTCCCGAAACGTTTTTGCCGGGCAAAATCGCATCCAAAACGGCGATATTCAAACCGCTGCCGCCGTGAGCGGTATCGGTCAAAATACCTTCGAGCGGGCCGCACATATCAATGCAAGTCGTGACACCGGCTAACGCCACCATGCGATGGGCACGTGGTTCGCCACCCAAATGCAAATGGGTATCGATGATACCCGGTTGAAGAACCAGACCGTCGAGTTCGATGACCTTTCGGGCTTGCGCCGTATCGATTTGACGAGAAACCAGTGCAATTTTTCCATCGCAAATGCCGACATCAGCTTTTTCGCACGTGCCCGACAACGGGTCGACTACCTGCGCCCCCGTCAGTGCAAGATCGAATTTCATTTGAAGGAAACTCCTTGTGAATCAATGGGGTTTTGTTACCGTCAATTCTCAAGGAGTTTGCTTTTCGTTTGAATATCAAATTTGAATGTTTGTCAATCGCAACCGATTGTTTTAGGCGTCAATCGGTATAGAACTCGGGAAAGCGCACGCGCAAATCCGAGAGCGTTGCCGAAAGTCTTTCATGCAGCCAATGCGCAAAAATTTTGACGCGCTTTCTTCGATAGCTTTGCTCCGAAACCAGCACACACGTTTGTAGCGCCGGCCGCTGCCAGCCCGGCCAACAAACCATCAACTGCTTCTTTTCAATCTGATCGGCACAGTGCAGCAAAGAGACGTCGGGACAAATCCCGGCACCGAGCAACAAAGCACTCTGTGCATTCATGAGATTGCTGAAATGCACCGTCTGTTTCCAGTGAATCAGTCTGGTTTCACTGCCTCGACTCAAAATAGAAGCCGAGTCGCGCGAAGGAGCTTTTAAGAGCAATCCTGTGTGAAAACGACTTTCTTCCGGTCGCGTTGGACAACCGAAACGACTGACATAGTAAGGTGAGGCGCACGAAATAAAAGGCATTGTGCCGCACTCAAGTCGGATCACGTTTTCCGGCATACGATCCGTGACGTAACTGACAATGACGTCATTGGACGGTCCGTTATCAATTGTGAATGTCGTCGGGTTTAAAAGTTCGCGCAAGCTCAAGTCGATTTCGGGATACTTTTCCTGAAACTCCACCAAAGCTTTGGTCATGAAAAAGTAATTGGTCGCCGCAAAAGCCGCAACTCTCACTTTGCCGGCAAGGCTGTCGGCATCCCCCAGCAATTCGTCATGCATTTCATGATGCAAAGCCATCAAACGGGCGGCATACCCGTAGGCTTTGTCTCCAAACTCCGTCAGTACGGGCGGACGAGAACCGTGAACGAAAAGTTCGCTTCCGACGGCCGCCTCGAGCGCCCTGATCGTTCGAGTAACGTTACTGCCTTCCATATTGAGGCGCTCGGCTGCTGCCTTGACGCCGCCGGCTTCGACCACGGTACAAAAGATTCGCCAAGTTTCCAAACTGTCGAAACGATTCATGTTTCTCTCCCGAATCAACGTCCTCACAAAGCGCAAAACTTCGGACAAAACACGTCCCCCGACGAGTCGAACACCTCGCGGGAGACTGTCTTTTCCGAAGACCGACTTCGAGCCGACAAAGCAACGCCGCATCGGCTCATATACGGAGCTTTCGATTAGAAAAAGTGTAACAGACCCAAAATGGTTTCATAGCCCTTCTGATCGGCATGATGATCCTGTTTTTGAGCCGCATAACCGGTGTACAGATAGGCATACGTACGCTTGGTAAAGCGATGCTGATAACCTGCGCCCAAATGCCAGCGCGTCACATCGTCGGAGGCTTGCGAATCGACATCGTTGGCATCAAAGTAGCCGGCGGCAAATTTCAATTCGCCCGACGTCACCGGAACCGAGGCTCCGAGCGTGACGCCGAAACCGTCAAAGCCTTGAGCCGCTGTGCCGCTTGCTTTGGTAATCTCGCCAAGCGTCGGCAAATCCGAATCTTGGAAGTATGATGCAACCCCGTAAAGCTTCACGGAAGTCAGGTCGTAGGTTCCGGCAACGGTCACTGCCAAAGGATTGTCCTTAGTATGCTTGTTGACCGTTTTGGTTTTATCGCCGGTCAGCAAAGTTGAGTCGACGATCATGGCCAAGTTAACCGGACCGTTGATATAGCGGGCACCGAGTGCAACATAACGGTTGTCGCTGTTTTCATTGGTACCTTCGTCCGTGTTGGCCAAACTGTACTGTAATGCGACCTGAAGGCCGGCAAAGTTCGGGGTCGTATACACAACGGAGTTATTGGCTTTCAAACAGCCGTTGCCGGCCGTTTTGCCCGAGCCGACAATATAAGAACCCGCAACCGTCGCAAAGGGACTGTAAGCGGCAAACCAACCGACGCTACTGACGGCGCCGCGCATGTAGCCGAGTCGACCGAGTTGTAACTTACCCCACGATGCATGTTCCAAATACACGGAAGATTCGCGTTCCCAAAAAGTCGATGAGCGCAAAGCCCCGGTGTCGCTCATAAACTGGTTTTCCAAAATGAAACCGGCTTTGAGTCCGTTGCCGAGATCCTCTTCGCCCTTTAAGCCGACGCGAGATCCGGTCGACAGTCCCGAGCCCATTGAAAACGAGTGTTCGCTGCCGTTTCCGAGATCTTGTCCGAGGTAACTGAAACCCGTATCGATTCGCCCGTAGACGCTCACTTGCCCGGCCGTAGCCGACAACGACACCAATGCGCCCAACGCAACGCCGGCAGCAACATTCTTGAGGGTATGCATCACTTTCTCCTTTGCTTGTTTTTTGTTTTCGTTTGCCGTAAACCGTTTCGGCTTCGGGCTTGTTGACATGCTAGGCACTCGACAAACAACAAAGAAGACGCAGATTGATAATCAAAAAATCAGAGTTGATAGCCAAAGAAAACTTGTCGGAGCTCGAAATTAATTTTTTTGTGCTCCAAAAACCGACGGCCCCAAGACAAATTTGCCTTGAGGCCGTTTCATCAAGCGTTTCGACAAGCAACGCTTACTTCAGGACAGAGAGCGCATAGTCGACGTAAAGCTCGCAGGAAATCAGCAAACCTTCTTCGTCTACATCAAAGTTTCCGTTGTGGTGCGGTGCACCCGAACCGGGCTTGACGCTTTGCGTGCCCACATGTACATAGGTGCCCTTGACATGCGACAGATAGTCGGCGAAGTCTTCCGCCCCCAAAGACTTGGGGTGATTGGTGATGACGTTTTCCTTGCCGATGACTTTTTCGGCCACAGCTTGAATTTCGGCCGTGGCCTCTTCGTCGTTAATCAACGGATCGGAATAGCTTCTGAATTCCACCGTGGCGGTAGCCCCGTACATGCGTGCGGTTTGCTCGGCAATATCGATCACCCGTTGATTGGTAAAGGCGCGAATTTCCGGCGTAAAGGTGCGCGTCGTACCTTCCAAGACGGCGTCTTCGGCGACAATATTGTATTGGGTGCCCGCCCAGGACTTGCCCACACCCACCACAACGGTTTCCAAAGGATTGGTGCTGCGCGCCACAATGCTCTGAAGGCTCACGACGATTTGACTCGAAATATAGAGCGCATCAATCCCGTTATGGGGTTTGCTGACATGCGCGCCCTTACCCTTGATCGTGATGCGGAAAAAATCGCAGCTTGCGCTGATGGGACCGGGCGTTGCAGAGATTTTGCCCACAGGCAAATAGCTTGCCACGTGCGCGCCGTAGATACGATCCACGCCTTCAAGACACCCTGCTTTGACAAACAATCGTGCACCCTGACCGATTTCTTCGGCTTGCTGGAAAAAGAGTCGGATTTCGCCCGCAAACTCGTTTTCTTTGGCTTTGAGAACGCGCGTGGCGCCAAGAAGCGTCGCGGTATGCGCATCATGCCCGCAGGCGTGGCACACCCCGTCGTTTTTGGAAGCGTATTCGCAGGTCTTTAAATCCTGCATACCGAGGGCATCCATATCGGCGCGCAGTGCCACGACTTTCGCGGGACCGTTGGCGGGCGCCTCGCCGTAGATGTGCGCGCACACGCCCGTTTCGCCTACGCGCTCGTGAGGGATGCCCAAAGCATCGAGCTCGGCTTCGACATATTTGCAGGTTTCGAATTCCTTGAGGCTGATTTCCGGATGCGCATGCAACCAGCGGCGCTTCTCGGTGATGTAGTCCTTCTGTTGAAGAACTTCGGCAGAGATATTCATTTCGTCTTCCTTGTGCGGCTAAGGGGCAATCTTGCAACCCGCCCCTTTGCCGGAGTGTTTAGTACTTGTAGTTTTCGGAACCGGCCCAGGCAGGGGTGTAAGCGCCCTTATACTGTTCGATCAAAGTCTTGGCGGTTTCCTGAGTGTGATAAGCGTCCACAATCTTCTTGTAGACGGGATTGTCCTTGTCGGCCGTACGCGCCACGATGACGTTCACCAACTGTGCGACGTTGGGGTTGGTCTTGGGATCGATGTTTTCGGAGAAAATCGAATCCTTGATGGGATCAAGCCCTGCCGTAAAGGCATTGCCGCCGTTGATCAATGCGCCGGAAATATCGGGCAGGATGTTGTACAAAACACCCGACTCGGCTTCGCGAATCTGAATCTTGACTTTGTATTCGGTGATGTCGGCCTTGGTGGGCACAAAGCCCTTGGCCGGATCGCAAACGATGAGGCCGGCTGCTTCCAAAAGCTTCAAGGCGCGCCCACCGTTCGTCAAATCGCTCGGAATGCCGAAGATGTCGCCGTCCTTGACGTCTTTAATGGAATTGAGCTTTTTCTTGTTGTTGAAAATGCGCAAAGGCGTAATGAGCGTGTCGCCGATCGACTCGATTTTGTAGCCGTTGCGCGCAATGTCATTGGCTAAATATGCCTTATGCTGGAAGGCGTTGAGATCGATTTCCTTATCGTTTAACGCACGATTGGGCGTGGCGTAGTCGGAAAACTTCACGAGCTTAACTTGAATCTTGTCCTTGGCCAAGAGCTTGTTGACGGTATCCCACTGCGCGTTGTAGTCGCCTACGACGCCCACTTTAACAACGGTCGTACCGTCGGATTCGGCCTTTTTATCTTCACCGCACCCGGTCAAGCCCACGGCCAAAACACCGGCGGCAACGATAGCGGTCGTGACTTTTGCGAAAGTTTTGTTAATGGCGTTCATTTTTAAATTTCCTTATAAAAAAATCGTTTCAGGTTAGTGCGTGGTCTTACGCACGATGAGGTTTCCGAAAAATTGAAAGACGCTGATGATGAGCAAAATGATGATGACGGTGAGCCAAATCATGTCGCGATAGCCCATCTGGTAGCCGTAGCGGATGGCAAAGTCCCCGAGGCCGCCCGCGCCGATCGCGCCCGCAATGGCGGTAATACCCACCAAGCTCACAAAGGTGATCATGGTCACGCGCGTGATGCCGGGAATGCTTTCGCGCAAATACACGCTAAAAATGATTTCCGTGGGAGAAAAGCCCATGGATTGGCTGGCTTCGATGAGGCCGTGATCGATGTCGGATAAAACAGACTCGATTTGGCGGGCAAAGAAGGGGACGGTCCCCACCACCAAAGCCACAAAGGAGCCCGTCACGCCCGACCCCGTTCCTACCAGAAAGCGGCTCACCGGAATTAAGAGCACGATCAAAATGATGAAGGGAATCGAGCGAATCAAGTCGATGCTGCGATCCAAAACCGTAAAAAGAACTCGGTTGGCGAGAATTCCGCCCGGGCGGCTCACAACCAACAAAACGCCCACGGCCACGCCCAAAACCCAGGCAATGGTGCCGGCCACCGCCAACATCGTGAAAGTTTGTCCGATGCACTCCAACAATTCGCCGCTTAAGCGATTCAAGTTCGGAAGCAATGCGTTGATCCATTCCATTTAGAGTACCTCCACAGTCACGCCGTTTTGTTCGACAAAGGCCAAAGCCCGATCCAACGTTTCGGGATTGTCACCCGAGAGCACGATGCCGAGCTTGCCCACGGCCACGCCGCGAATAAAGTCGATGTTGCCGAAAATGATGTTGGCTTTCACTTTAAATTGTTCGTAAAGCGCCACGACCAGCGGTTCGCCTGCAGCGTTGCCCGTGTAGGTCAAAAGCACGACGCGATCGTTTTCGGTCAAGTGCTTCGTGACTTCGCCCGTAGCCACCAATTCCAAGAATTTATTGACGTTGTTGGCCGTATTGATGAAGTTTTTGGTCAAATCGGCCTGAGGGTGACTGAAGATTTCGGTGATCGATCCCGTTTCGATCACCTTGCCCTTTTGCATGACAGCCACGCGATCGCAGATTTCTTTGATGACGTTCATCTGGTGCGTAATGACCACCACGGTCAAATGGAGCTTTTCGTTAATATCGCGCAAAAGCTTCAAAATCGAGTGCGTCGTTTGCGGATCCAAGGCGCTGGTAGCTTCGTCGCACAAAAGCACTTTAGGGTCGTTGGCCAAAGCGCGTGCAATGGCCACTCGCTGCTTTTGACCGCCCGAGAGCTGGGCGGGATAAGCGTCTTTTTTGTCGGCCAAACCGACAAGGTTAAGAAGCTCGGTGATTTTGTCTTGTTTTTGCGCCTTGTTGAGTTCGCTGTGGCGCAGCGCCAGTGCAATGTTTTCAGCGACCGTACGGCTCGGCATGAGATTAAAGTGCTGAAAGATCATGCCGATGCGGCTGCGCACGCGACGCAGGGCCTTGTCGTCCAAGGTCGTCAATTCCGTGCCGTCGACCGTTACTTGACCTTCGGTGGGGCGCTCGAGCAAGTTGATGCAGCGCACCAAGGTCGATTTGCCGGCCCCCGAAAAGCCGATGATGCCGAAGATTTCGCCCTGCGCAATGGAAAGCGAAACGTCGTCGACGGCCGTGACGGTACCTGCGTCCGTGGTAAATACTTTTTTGATGTTTTTGAGTTCGATCATGATGCTCTCTTGATCTCTTCGATCGAGCTCCGGCAGGAACTTTCTCGAAGCTTTGCACATCGTTTGCAACAGATACATTGCGGTTTGGGAGATGTGCTTTGTGTTTTTTATGAGTGGGAAAAACTTAGAGACTCGGGCGCGGCAAACGCAAAGGGGCGTTACCGGCCGAAATGGGATTCGGTCAGGGTCACATTCGGTCGCAGAAGGTCTCTACGACGACGTTGGGCAAAAAGCTCAAACGAGTGATCGACATGAATGAAAATCCGTTGAAATAAAACAGTTCGGGTAGTTTCGCCGATTTTGCTTTCTCTGTCAATGAGACAAATTGCCTATAAGCGACAAACTTGAGGTATTACCGCACGAAAAAGTTGCGTACAGTCCCGGCTTGAAATCGTCCATAATTACCCGTTGTCGGTCTTTTTCGGAGCATGGGTGATGGATCGTTTGCACGCGATGAAAATCTTCGTACAAGTTGTTGAAAGCGGCTCGTTTTCTGCGGCTGCCGGCGTCTTGGACATGTCCACGCAAAATGTCGCCAAAACCGTCGCCACGTTGGAAAAAGAAATTCATACGCGACGCTGCAACGCACCACCCACGCGCAATCGTTGACCGAAGCGGGCAAGCTCTTTTTCGAGCGCGCCAAGCAAATCTGTCGCGACGTCGACGATACCGACTCGTTGCTCTCCAATTTTCATGACACGCCCAAGGGCAAACTCAAAATTCATGCTGGCAACACTTTCGGCATCTATGCCTTATCTCCCAAACTGCCTGCGTGGCTTAAAGCCAATCCGGAAGTGAGTCTTGACATCACGGTCACCAATCGCAAAATCGATTTGATTAAGGAAGGGTTCGATGCCTCGATTACGGACGAACCTTTGGCCGACAGCACGTTTATCTCGCGAAAAATCTGCGACTTTTCGATCACGATGGCGGCCAGCCCCGAATACATTGCCGCCCACGGCAATCCCGGGAGCGTCGCAGAACTTCAAAACCACACGATCATTCGCAGACCGGATCAGGTCGAGTGGAACTTTTTGGATTGCAACGGCAACTTACTCGTACACAGACCTCAAAGTCGGTATCTGGTGAGCAACTGTCAAATTGCCTGCGAAATGGCGCTTAACGGCCTCGGGATCACCAAGCAGCCCTACTACCGACTGCGTCCGTTTTTGGATAGCGGGCAATTGATTTCCGTGCTCACCGACTTCACGATCCCGACCAAAAGTCTAAGCATCGTCTATCCGGCACGAAAACTCATGACGCTGAAACTCAAGCGCTTCATTGACTTTGTGTTCGAGAACTTTGCCGACGGAAAATTGGAGGCAAAATAGTGCGCTTCGAGAGACAACAGATTGTCTCAGCCTTTGTCCTCAAACTCTTTTTTGCCCTTTGAATTCGGGCGTTTCACAAAATTCTCTATTTTGGTATCAACGGCGAGTTGAAACCGAAACGCCTGTTCGTTCATTCCCTCTTCGAACCTCATTGTTTAGATTTTCTCCCATCTTCGACAGACAACTGTCGAGACCTTTCAGGAGAAAACAATGAATAAACTCGCCACGCTTTGTTTGGCTGTGTCGGCAACGCTTTTGGCTGCCGGCGTGCAAGCACAAACAATGACAATCAAACCGCCGCACAACACTTTTGCTTGCAACGTCTGCCACGTCAACGGCATCACGCAAGCTCCCGCCAAAGAAACCTGTTTGTCTTGCCACGGCCCCTTCGAAGCCTTGGCCAAGCAAACCGAAAAACTCAATCCTGCATTCAATCCTCACAACTCGCACCGCGGTCAGGAAGATTGCACGAACTGCCACGGCGTACATCGTGCAAGCACCATGATTTGCAACGATTGCCACGGGTTTAAGGGTGCCGGCACCCAAATGAAATAACGCTTTGCAGGAGAACCGATCATGAAAACAATGTCTCGTCGTCAATTTTTAACCACCGCAACAGCCGGTTCCGTCGTTGCCGTTGCAGGTTCGGCCAATGCCGCCGCTTGCCAAAGCGATCTGCCGCAAAAATGGGATGTGGAAGTCGATGTGGCCGTTTTGGGCTGCGGTGCAGCCGGTTTGATGGCTGCCATCCAAGCCAAAGACGGCGGCGCGAGTGTCGCTATTTTTGATAAGGGTTTGAGCCCCTACCATACGTCCACGCGCTTAAACGGCGGCTGCTTTGCCGCGTGCGGCTCTCGCATGCAAAAGGAAAACGGGGTCAAAGATACGCCGGAAGCTTTCGCGCAGAACATTTCGGATTACGGCGACGGCATGACCTTGATGGAGCCGACGTTGACGTACGCCAAAAATTCGGGCGCCGCCTTTGACTGGTTGCAAGATGCGGGGCTGGCTCCCGGCTTTTGGCAACCCTATAACGGCCACGTGAACCCTCGCACCGTTCGCCAAAACACCTATAACGGCAAGGACTATATCGACGTTTTGACCAAGGGTTTGGAAAAGCGCGGCATGAAAATCGTGCACAACCACGCCTTGATTCGCTTCTTTTTCGATACCAAGACCAACACCTGTTTGGGATTCGAATGCGGCAACTCTGAAAAGACCTTGAAGGTTCGTGCAAAAAAGGGCGTTGTGATGGCTACCGGCGGCATTACGGGTTCTGCCAAAGAAGTCGCCAAATGGTCGCCCGTGCTGTCCAACGCCGTGACGATCGGTTGCGGTTCGAACACGGGCGAAGCACTTCGTATTGCCGTACGCGACTTGGGAGCGCCCTTGACCCACATGCAGTACTTTGCCGAGTATCCGTATGCTCGCGCCATTGCTCCGGGACGCGGCCCGCAGATTCGCTACCAGTACTTCGTGGAAAACGGCGGTATGCTGCTCTCGCAAACCGGCAAGCGCTTTGTGAACGAAGATTTGGCGCCGACGCAAATCTCGCCTTTTATGAAGCGAAATCCCGGCAAATGCATGTACCTTTTGATTACGCGTGACATTCTTGAGCGCACCACCAAGAAGTATCCGTTCGGCGCTCTCTTTTCGAGCCCGCAGTGGGATCAGGCTAAATTTGAAGAAGAACTTAAGCGCGGTCGCGTGGCCGTCGAAGGTGCGACCATTGCCGAAGCGGCCAAGAAAGCCGGCATCGATGCGGCAGCTGCCGAAAAGCAAGTTGCAGAGTGGAATGCCATGGTTGACGCCAAAAAGGATACCGAGTTCGGTCGCAAAAACTTTAGTGAAAAGTTGGGCAAGGGGCCGTACCTCATCGCCAAGGTCGACTTGTGGGTGTGCCTCTCAATGGGCGGCGTCAAGGTCAACAAGTCCTTCCAAGTTTTGGGCTATGACGATCAACCGATCAAGGGCATTTACGCAGCCGGCGAAACCGTGGGCGGTATTCACGGCGTCAATTATCTCGGGGGCGATGCTTGCGGCTTTGCGCATACCTCGGGTTATGTGGTCGGGCGCGTGTTAACGGGGCAAAGCGTTTCGCTCTAAAAGTCAAACACTATTTCTCCTCTCTTTTTAGCCTCAAGAGCTTTTTGACCCTTGAGGCTTCTTTTTGTCGAACGAATACAAATGGGAACCGGCCGTTTTAAGACTTGAAGAAAAAGTCCTTGTATTCGTACAAAGCGGGCGTGCCGCCCGTGTGCAAAAAGACGACGTCGCTGCCCTCGGGGAAGACGCCCTTTCTAACCTGATCGATAAGTCCTGCTGCCGCTTTGCCGCTATAAACAGGATCGAGCAAAATCGACTCCGTTTGCGCAAAAAGAAACACGGCTTCTTTCATGGCGTCGTTTACCAATGCGTAGCCCGGTGCGAAATAGCCGTCGAGATTTTTCACGGCACCAACGCCGGGATCAGGCAACCTCAAAAGCTCTGCCGTTTTAGACACCAATGCCGCCACCTTGGGAACTTGTCCCTCGTTGGTGCGACTTACGTTCACACCCCAAACTTCGATGGGGTTGGCAAGCATCGAAAAGCCCAGAATGAGACCGGCTTGCGTACCGGCACTCCCACTTGGCGTAAAGACAGCTTTGGGACGAATACCCAGAGCATACGATTGGTTAAAGATTTCCAAAGCGCAACCGACATAGCCCACGGATCCCAAGGCGTTGGAGCCGCCTTCAACAATGAGGTACGGTTTGCGCCCGGCCGCTTGAAGAGCGTCGCCCGCTTCCTGTAGCGCTTCGTGAATAGGTTGATCGGGCTTGGCCAACGTCACTCCGTCGACGCCCAGAATCTTGTAGAGAAGGTTGTTGCCGCTTGCACAAGCGTCATAGTGACCGCCTTCGGGCGCTTCGAGTACCAAGTGCGCATCCAAGCCTTCCTTTTTGGCCCAAGACAGTGTGAGCCGGGCGTGATTGGATTGAATGGAACCGCAGGTCACCAACGTATCGGCACCTTTGGCTAAGGCATCTGCCACCAAAAAGTCGAGCTTGCGGGTTTTGTTGCCGCCGGCAGCACCCGGCAACTCGTCGTCGTGCTTGACCCAGATTCGGACTTTGCCGCCCAAGGCTTGCGTCAATCTCGGCAAAAATTCCAAGCGTGTCTGCGTTTTCACATAGCCGCGGCGCGGCAAATCGAGTAATGACATTGTTGTTATCCTCCCAAATTTTTTACGTCTACGAATTCGTTGCACTACCACAAGCACTTTGAAGCCCTGCGCTCGTTCGTGTCGAGCTAAGCAAGAATTGCTTCAGGGCTCTTTTGAGGCAAAACAAATTGTAGTTCCGAATGCCGAAGTCGGACTTGGGACACATTCCCGCATTTCGATAAGTTCGGCAAAAAATTTGCGCGGTAAGATCAGGCAAAAATTCGGTTGGAATCGGGCGTAAATATTTGCGCTCGGTTTCCTAAACTACGAACAACCAAATCTCGCTTTTGGAGAACTCACATGAGAACGCTCGCCACGCTTTGTGCAACCGCCGCATTGGCCGTGACCTTGACCGGCACGGCTCAAGCCGAACTGACGCAAAAAGAACAAAGCATCATCCCCATTGCCGCCTTGACCGCGCAAGGCAACGAACCGGCACTGCGCCGCATGCTCAATCAGGGTTTGGACAACGGCTTGACCGTCAACGAAATCAAGGCCGTGTTGGAGCAGATGTATGCCTATACGGGTTTCCCGAGAAGCTTGACGGCTTTGAACGTTTTCGTGAAAGTTTTGGAAGATCGTAAGGCCGAAGGCAAAAAGACGGTTGTCGGCAAAGAACCGAGTCCGTTACCCAAGGGGAAAACAATTCGCGAACTTGGCACCGCCACGCAAACCGAATTGGTGGGGCGCCCCGTGACCGGCGCCGTCTATGAATTTTCTCCCAACATCGACACCTACTTGAAAGAACACTTGTTCGGCGACATCTTTGCCAACGATGTTTTGAATTATCGTCAAAGAGAGTTGGCCACCGTGGCAGCATTGGCTGCCCTGCCGGCACCGGCACAGTTGCGCTCTCATTTGAACGTCTGCCTCAACGTCGGACTGACACCTGAAGAACTCCAAGAGTTTGTCGACGTCATGAAGTTTAAGGTGGCGGACAAGTCGCACACCTTGGCAAGAAATACCGTGAAAGCCGTCTTGGAAGCACGCCAACAAAAGAAGTAATCGCGCACTTTCATTTCGCTTTTGAAATCCATATTTTGTTTTCAAAGGAACCTCCACAATGCAAACACGCAAACTTGGCGCTCGCGGCCCCGTAGTGTCTCAAATCGGTTTGGGATGCATGGGCTTGAGTTACGGCTACGGTCCGGCATCGACTGAAAAAGACGGTCTGGACTTGATTCACTTGGCCTACGACATGGGCGTCACCTTTTTCGATACGGCCGAGTGCTATGGTCCGCACACCAACGAAGAGCTCGTTGGCAAAGCTTTGGCCGATCGCCGAGACAAGGTCGTTGTTGCCACCAAGTGCGGCATCATTGTGGAAAACGGCAAGCAAAATCTCGATGCACGTCCCGAGACGATTCGAGCTTCTTTGGAAGGATCGTTAAAGCGTCTGAAGACCGATCATATCGACCTTTATTACTTGCATCGCGTCGATCCCAATACGCCCGTGGAAGTCGTTGCCGAAACGATGAAAGAGTTGATTGCCGAGGGCAAGATTCTTTCTTGGGGCTTGTCCGAAGCAGGCCCCAAGACCATTGCCAAGGCGCATGCCGTGTGTCCAGTAGCTGCCATGCAAAGCGAATACTCGATGATGTGGCGTCAGCCCGAAACCAATATCTTCCCCATCATGCAGGAGTACGGCATCGGCTTTGTGCCGTTTAGCCCCTTGGGCAAAGGCTTTTTGACGGGTAAGATTTCGGCCGATACCAACTTCGGAACGGGCGACTTCAGAACGCAGGTGCCGCGCTTTGAACGTGACAATATCCTTGCCAACATGAAACTTGTGAACTTTGTGACTGAACTCGCTGCGGCAAAGAATGCCACGCCCGCGCAGATTGCTTTGGCTTGGGTGCTTGCGCAAAAGGATTGGATCGTGCCGATTCCGGGAACACGCAAACCGGAACGACTCAAAGAAAACTTGGGTGCTGTGAACGTTTCCTTTACCGAGGACGAATTGGCAGAACTCAATCGTCATTTGGACGCCATTCCGATTTCGGGGGATCGCTATAAAGGTGACAATGCCAAGCGCATTGCAGACTAAAGACGTTTGAAAGCCTCATGTCGAGATCGCCGGCAACTCTTACGAGTGTCGGCGATATTTTTTTCAAAACGATAAAATCGAAACTGCCGCAACGGCAAAAGTATCCGTGCGGCAGTTTGAGTTGACTTTAAGGTGCGCTCAGGTTAGAAGGCGTATCTGAAGCCCAAGTTCACGCGCCAGGGTTCCGACAAGTCGGCAGAACTTGTGCGTTCAAAATCGGCATAGATTTGGCTGTTGGCATTGATGTTATAGCTGCCGCCGATGCCGAATTCAAACCACGTATCGCCCAAGTCTTCCGTAAAGTTCCCTTCGCCGCGCGTATAAGTTACCTCACCTTGGAATTCGCGCAAGACGGAAGCTCTCAAGTAAAGCGTGCCCTTCTTTTGCGGACACACGATACCTGCACGCACGCCGGCGCGGCCGATCAAGGAGTCGACCGAGTCTATTCGCGAGTGCGTCAAAAGGCCGTTGTTGTTGGTGTTAAACGACACTCCTTCCACATAGCCGTAGTTCAATTCCAACTGCGGTTCGATGAAGCCGTAAGACATCACCGGGAAGCGATGACCGATTTCGGCAGAAAGCGAATAGGTGGTGGCGTCGTACGAACCGTCGGTGCCCGTGACGCTTGCGTCGCTATCGATGCGGCCGATCTTTGCCACAACGTCGACAAAGGAGCCGGTTTCGCCCAACCATGAGGCGTAGCCAGCCAATGTGTAGACGTCGCTATCGCCGCTGCCGCCGTCAAACGAGAGGTCGTTTCGGGTGTAAGAAAGCGCTGCACCCAAATGGATGTTGGCCAACGACTCGATCTTGGTGTCGGCACCGAACTGCAAGGATTGAAAGTCGTTGTCGACCGACTTATATTCGTGCTTGCCGGCATTGACACGTGCCCAGACGCCCGTGTTGCCTTCGATGTCACGAAGCTCTCCGAGGCGTTTATTCATGTCGTTCATGGCGTTGCGCCAGACCATGAGGCTTTGGACGGCGGTTTGAACGAATTCTTGGGTCTTGGGGTCGAGAATGGGATCGCTGTCCACAATCTCTTGTTTATCGTTTAAAATGACCTTCATGCCATTGTTGGATTCGCCGGGATCAAGCGTAAATGCCGATACTCCGGCGCCGGCGTATTGACGCAAACGCTCAACAGCCTCATTGGAAGATCGGAACCCGTTGTTGAAATTGGCACTGCCTTCAAGACTAAAGTCGGTAGCGATATTTACAATCGTCTCTTGCGTGGATTCGGCGCCATCGGTTTTGGCAACCTCGACCAACATCCCTTTGATGACTTCCCCTTCAAATTTGACATCGGCGCTGTCAAAAATCACTTTGGCTTCAGCCACTTTATTGCCGGCAATGAAGTCTTCCTTCTTTTCATCAAGTCCCTCAACCGCAACCGTGAAAAGCGCGCCGCCGGCATAGATGTCGCCTTTGACTTCTGCATTGCCACCCAAGACAATCGTTGCGCTTCCGATTTCCGTTGTACCGGGTGCATAGGCGTTCGAAGAACCTTGCAGAGCTACGGATGCGCCGCCGGCGTAAACATTGCCGGTCACAGTGCCACCGGTAATATTCACCGTAGCAGATTTGACCGTGGCAATACCGCCCTCGCCACAACTATTGCTAGTGTCTCGCTCAGAAGCAGAGCTCACACCTCCGGCATAAATAGCTCCATCAACCAGACCGCCACTGACATTGATCTTAATCTCTCCAGACTCGACCTTGCTGTATCGATGATTTGTTGTGTCGCTGCCACCATATGCTGCCACCCCTCCCCCAACGATAGCTCCATCAAAAGCCGCGTTAGTAATGTGAAGTCCTGCTTTTTCATCTGTCTGATAAAGCTTATTAACAGTAGCGTCTCCAGAGACATTAATCTCCGTATTGGCAACCGTTGATGTTGCATTACGACTGACGGTTGAATTATTCTGGTTTTGGGCCACTTCAGCCCAACCGCCGCCGACTATGCCTCCGATACTTCCTCCGTTGACATCGATTTTAGTATCACCCGATATTGCATACAGCTCAAGGTGAGAGGTATTTTCAGTGATGCGAGCTTTACCGCCCCCGATAACTGCTTCGGTTACTTTTCCTCCATCAATGACAACCCACGTGTTTCCAGTTTCTGCAGTGGCGACATAATTGGCCTCAAGTGCAACATCTGGAGGATTATTCGTGGGATACCCCATTACGGAGCCACCACCGAGAATCAGTCCATGGATTTCGCCACTATTGAATTTGATATGCGTATCACCGGTTTTCGCGAGCAAGCCGTCACTGGAGCTGGACGGATGCTTCGTATTATGATACGCATATCCACCACCAAAGATATCCTCTTGTGTTACCACTTTACCATCACCGGCATCAATCTCGAGATAAGTATTTCCCGTAATTGAAACTGCAGATGCACCCTCGGCTCGGCCACCGGCAAAAATATCATCAAATTGCTTTTCACCAGTCATATTGGAAATTTTGATGGTGACAGATTTGACCTCCTGCTTAACTCCAACTCCGTTAGTAACTTGCTCCGCGTACAAACCTCCGAAAAGCTTATCTTTATCGGCGTTAGTATCTGAAATAGTGACGTTAACTACACCGTCTATGGCTTGTTCTCCAAGATATTGAGCTGCAACGGCAGACTGTTGAGCAATACCCACACTGCTCAATGCAAGTACGACAGCTGTGGAAATCAATTTGTACTTTTTATTCATAACATCACCTGATCAAAAATAAAATACCATCTCTTTCTCGAGATTACTTTTTTTACAGATCACTCTCACTCCAATTCTTGAGAAATAACGGTTGAGGTTCAAACCGGAATCAGATTAGTCACAGCGATTTCATCTTGTCAAGCACCCCCTGAACGACGAGTTCAAACTGACAAAAAGTTCCGCACTTACAACAGTGCAATGAGGATCGTTGAAAATGAATAGTTCCCTCCCTCCTCTTTGCATCACCTTATCTATCTGCGACCAATAGCTCCAATCTCTCCGGCAACGCCCCTTCTCGCTTCACCGCCTTCTCCACCGACTCCTTCAACACCTTTTCAGCCGCAAAGATATCCAGCGTCCCATAACGCTCAATGGCGCCGTTTTGCCCTCTCTTATCCTTCACACGCGTCACGGCCGTATAGAGCAACTCACGTGTTGCAAGACCGGAATCCGCATCGGTCGGCATCACCACAGCAACTCGCTCATATTCCGAGCCCTGCGACTGATGAATCGTGATCGCAAAGGCAAGTTGATATTCCGGCAAAAGCCCAAGCTTGATCTCGCGCCCCACGCCGTCTTCGCCGGGGAAATAAACGTCGTCGGCCGTGCCGGCAATGCCCGGCACCACAACGCCCACATCGCCGTTATGAACGCCCAAAAGGTCGTCGTTTTTGCGAACGATGATTTGTCGCCACGTTTGCCCCTCGAACCCGATTTCGGAAAGCTTAGTGTCAACATAGGCGTTCACGGCATTTACGCTCATGTCGCCGTTTCTCTGCGCACACAAAACACCGTAGCGCTGCATCAGGTCGGACACCTTCTTTGCCACAATCCTCCGCTCATCCGCACTTTCAAATTCGCTCTTGACGCCTTTGAGCAAAGCTTTGATTTCTGCAATTTCCGCATCAAGCCACGTACGCAAGTTTTTGCTCAACCCCTGCTTCATATAGGCTTGAGAGCGATGCCAAACGATCATATTGTCATCAACGACATCGGTCTTTTCACCGGCACCTCCAAGCTGCGCCATCACCGCTTTGACGTCTCCTCGATTGATAGCGTCGCTCAATAGCCCCACGGCTTTGTCCGAAGCAAAGCGGTGTGAGAATTTGAGATGCGAAATATTTTTCGCAAGCACTCCGGTTGTATCCGACAAATCGGCAAAGACGGCCCCCGGCCCCACGGCCGCCAACTGAAAGCGGTCGCCGAGCAAAATCACCTTGGTGCGATTTTCATCCACCGCATCAAATAGACGAACGGCCAGTCCGATTTCAATCATAGAGGACTCATCCAACACCAGCACGTCGCAATCCAAAGGTGCTGTTGCCGACGGGCGGTTGCCATCAGGCATGGGAGTTAACAACAAGCGATGAATCGTTTGCGCTTTAAGTTCCGAAAGTTTGGCTTTCATCGCCTCGTTTTCAAGCTTTTGGGCTTGCGCAACCACGGCTTGCTGCATGCGCCCGGCGGCTTTCCCCGTGGGAGCGGCCAACGTGATGCGAAGATCCTTCTCGGGCTCTTTTTCCATCAATGCCTTGAGAATCTTCATCACAGCCGTGGTCTTGCCGGTGCCCGGGCCCCCGCTTACCACCGTCAAACGATTGGCAAGCGCCACTTGCACGGCACGATCGTTTTCCTGCTTGGGATCGGCAACAGCCGGCACTTCTGTGGAACTCTCGATCAAACACGCAATCTTTTGGGCCAGATGCAGTTCGTCATAGAAGTTACGCTCGTCATACAGACGCAGGGCTTCCCCGAAGTCGGCAATGAGGGGGCTCACCGGTGTCTTTTCCGGTAATGCACTCTTGGCAATCAGATCTTTGGCAAGCAAGTTTTCGAGCACTTCGCCCAAAGTTCTCGTCTCGCCAAAAAGGTCAGAAGTCTTCTCAAAACGCTCGTCAATGACGCAAACGCTGCCTGCAGTTGCAGCGTCGTCCAATGCGGCAAATACGCTCGCCAGAAGTGCCTGATCGTCGTCAGTCACGGTCTTGCCGCTTCTTTTGAGTGCGGAAACCAAAAGTCGGGCTTGGGCAACGGCCGACCTCACCGCCTTTTGCTCTTCAAGGGTCAAGACCTTTGCCTGAGGTTGGTTTTGTGTCATTTAGTTTCCCTCCAAGAGCTTGTCCAATGCGTCGACCGCTTCTCGCGGACAGTCGATAAAGATGCCGTTGCGTTTTCCGTTTTCGTCCAGTGTCTGACCGGCATCTACCCCTCTCAAGAACACATACATGGCCCCTGCAATGTGATCCCACACTTCTTCTTTGGGAACACCCGCGACCGAGATCAAATGACGCTTTAACGCCAAGAGATAGATCACGTACTGTAATCGATAATGCTTGCGATCGATTTCTTTTGTCATCTCTTCTTGGCTGTAGCTTTGCGCTGTTCCGTCACCGATAAAGTTGCTCTTCCAGTCCACGACCCAAAATTTGCCTTGTGCAAACATCACCATGTCGATGGCACCGGTCAAGTAGCCTGTCAAACGCGTCACGGCGTCGCCTTCCAACTCCAAACCGACGTTTTTCAATGTCTCCAGCAACACGGGGGTCGTGAGACGACGGTTTTTCACCGACAACAGGAAAGGCATTTCGTTGATTCGATTTTCACTTGCCAAAGCATTGAATTGAAATACCGAGAAGTCGTCAGTTGCCGGCAAAACGTCGCTGTTAACGACACTATCGAGCATGTTGGCGACAAGTTGCCCCACGGCAACGAATTCTTCCTCAGTCTTTCCTTGCATAAACAACGCGCGCTTCAGGCGCCGGTCAATACCGTTGACGACATCGTCGATTTCTTCTTCACTTTTGGCATTAAAGCGCGCTTCAAAGAGCTTGTGGAGCCAATCGCCCACGTCGGCCCCTCTAAAGAAACGCAGTACGTCGTTGCCGCTTCCTGTTTCTGCAGTCTCCTGCACAACGGGTGCAAAGAGAAGATCGCCCTCGGCATCTTCGTCGGTTTCGATCACGCGCTCTTGGCCTTCATAGTCGACGATGCCGTGAGCACCCGACCCCAAGCCTTTGGCAATAGACGTAAAGCTTGAGCGCGCCCAATCGGGATAAAGACTGCCGGCAGGCAAAGCCTTTAACTCCGTTGCTCCGACATTTTTAATCTCCGTGGTGCCGGTGTCGACATCGCCCGTGACTTCCACCCAAGCTTCTTTGCGCTTGAAGTCGTCGGAAAGCACAAGTCCCTCGCCGAAATCGTCAGGATTGACGGTATCGGTCCAGTCTCGAGAGCAAACCTCTTTTTGAATTTCATCCAATCGTGTTTTGATCAAGGGAACAATGTCTTTGCCGGCTTGCTCAAATTTCCGAACAGCCATCATGCCCTGCACATAGCCGTTGGTGAGATTGGTCTTGGCACTGGTGTCGGCATGCGTTAAAGACACGACCAAGCGAGAAGAAGCGCGCGTCATGGCAACGTAGGCCAAGCGCACCCGCTCTTCGGTATCGCGATTTTTTGTCGGCTCGTGATCCGAAACATTTTGAGCCGTCGAAAAAATGAGCGCCTTTTTTAAGATTTTGCCGTTTTCTTCCACATCTTCTTGGAAAAAGACCGACTTGTCTTTGCTGTTTGCCGTCATATCGCTTGCCCACGGAATATAGACAAGGGGATACTCCAGACCTTTACTCGAATGCACGGTTTCGATTTTGACGACGTTGTCGTCAATGACGGAGCGCAGTTTGCGGTCTTCGTCGCCTCCCGAACCCGCAGCAATCTGACTTTCAAACCAACGTAGAACGGCGCCTAAGGTTTTAAGTCTTGCAAACTGCGCCTGTAAGAGTTCGATAATATGCGCATAGTTTTCAAGAATTGCAAAACCTTGATTGACCGACAACAGACGTTCGGCCGTTTGCACCGTGTCTTGCAGAAAATTGAGTGCTGCTGAAGGCCCTGCCAAGGCAAAACGCTTGCCGCACTCAACGAGCAACTGACGATCGGCCACACCTTGGGTATCTGCCATATCGCGAATTTCGCGCATGGTTCGCCCCCACAGGCGCGTTGCGCGTGCTGTATTGAGAAGCTTGCGATTTAAGGGATCGTCCATTGCCGACAAAATCGCCGCAATTTCCAATGCTTCGGAGGTTTGAAAAACGTCACCGGCACCGGAGACCGCAGCACGAATGCCGCGCTTGGCAAGCGCATCGATAATGATGTCGGCGTTGGTGCGCTTTCTCACCAAAAGGGCAATGTCGCCGGCTCTCAGGAGTCGGTACTTTCTGCGTACGCCGTCGACGACCGTATCACGCTTGATGTAAACGTTGCCGTCGGCCAAAAGGTTGGCAATATCTTGCGCCAGACGATCGGCTTGCAGCTGTCTTGCGCCGTCGGCATCGAGCTTGTCGCCGCCCGGATGCAACCAAAAGCTCACGGTCGGAATCGGGTAGAGAACGTTGCCGATTTTGCGCACCAAGGGAGCCGCGGAACTGCCATAATCGGCAGGACTAAAGCTCAGCTCGTCGTTTAAAAAGTGCGAAGCCGAGCTGCCCGAGAAAACCGCATTGATCGTTGCGACCAAAGCCGGCGTAGAGCGAAAGTTCTTTTTCAACTCCAACACGCTTTCGGGATCGGCATCCAACAGTTCTTGACGCGCTTTCAAGTAGGTGGAAAGTTCCGCCATACGAAAACCGTAAATAGCCTGTTTGGGATCGCCCACGAAAAACACGGACTTGGGCCCCTCTTGCCGGTTTTCAGGTAAAAAGAGCGTCTTGAAGATCCCGTACTGAATGCTGTCGGTGTCTTGGAATTCATCAATTAAAACAGCATCAAACCGGTGACGGATTTTTTCCACCAAATCGGGCTTGGTCATCACCAGGCGATACATCTGCACCAAGAGTGAAGAGAAACTCATCACGCCCGCTTCTTTTTCCAAAGCTTCCAAACGTTTGGGCGCGAGTTCGACAAAGCGCTTTAAAACTTCAAGTTGCTCGCGCGTCAACACCGGTTTTTTATCGTCAGGCTTTTTGTCAGGCTCTTGCAACGCGTCCTCAGGGTTATCCAAAGCCACGAGTTCCGGCAACTCTTTTGTATCGATCGTATCGCCTGCTTCGGACAACTTGGAGAGAATCGTCGGAAAACAATCCCAATTCAAAACGACTTGCGCGTCTTCAGGAGACAATTTTGCGGTTTCGGTGCGCAAAAACTCGTCGATCACGACTTCGGAAAGCCCGGTGTCGGCGCTCACCGTCACGTCGTAAGCACCTGCTCGCGTGAAATTAAATTCCGTGAGCATCTTTTGGCAGAAGCTGTGAATGGTCTGAACCGATGCGTCGTCAAAAGCTTCCAATGCGCGATTGATCAAATCAAGCGCATCGCGCCCGTCTTTGGTCCACATCTCGACCATAGCGGCTTCGGTTTTGTCTTTGAGCACCTCGCCGTTGGTGAGCGCTTTGGACATGCGCTGCAAGACTTTACGCACGCGCTCTTTGATTTCTGCAGTTGCAGCCTTCGTGAAGGTCACAATCAGGATGCGATCGACTTCGACCTTGGCTTCCACAATAAAGCGCAAGACCAAGTGTTCCAACGAATAGGTTTTTCCGGTGCCCGCGCTGGCTTCAATCAAGTAACGACCGAAGATATTCGAAGTGCATAAATTAAATTCTTTCGGTTGCATTACTTCTTCTCCCAGAGTTTGGCCGCATCGATAAAAGCTTGGGCAATCGTCGTATGGGGCACGGGCTTGGCGGACTTACCTCTGCCCGTGGTTTTGACTTCCGGAACCAATTCGATAATCTCGGTGCCCAGCAAATTTTTTTCCTCTTCAGCGAGCTTTTTCACAAAAACGCCTCTCAAAGCTTCCAATGCGTTTTGTAGATTTTGGGTTTCGTTGCACAACTTTCCACGAGAATCGTCCCCCGTCCAAATCGCCTTAAACTTCAAACTGTCATCGCTCCAAAACACGGGAGTGCCCATCACCATCGGTCCTTTGGCAAAGCGATTGACGATTGCCATCAATAAAGACATCGCCTTTTGCGCAAAGCCCGGAAGAGATTCGTTATCCAAATGCCAGTGCTCGAACGTTGCCGGCGTTTCCTTGAGATTGACGAAATACATGTCGTGGATGCCGTGCACGGCCGACTGCGCCAGGAATTGAATCAGGGCGCGTTTGATATCGCGACCGCTCTTGCCGATGAATAGAGAAATCCGCGTTTCGCTCGGTCCAAAGCAGTAAACGTCAATCACCGGCAATGCCGCTTTCTCAAATGCCGGATCGGCAATTTCTTTACCCGCAAGGAAGAACTTGCTTTGCAACTGATAAACGCCGGTCGCAGCTTCGGCCAAACGCTTTTTCAGTTCATGCGCGGCATTTAACTTTTGGACGAGTTCGCTGACAGCCACTTCTCTAGTCACTTTGACACCCATTCCCGGATCGAAACCATAGGTGTGAAGAATGTCTTGAGCGCTCACCCCTTGCTCCAACCTCTTTAAGATGTCGCCCTGCGCAATGGAACGCGCCAAAGCATCGTCCAATGGCGAAACCAAGGGAACTTCGGCCTCTTCGTCCTTTTCCAAAATATTGACGCCCAAAGCACGCGATGCCCAATCGTCGGGATCGATCACGGCTCGGGTAATCTCTCGCAAAGGAATCGAACGACCGGCACCGGACTCATCCTGAGCAGGCACAATTTCGGCATTCAAAAATTGTTTTTCATCATCTAAAAAGTTCACCTGCCGTGCTTTAAGCAAAGCACCCAAGCGTATCTGATTTCTGCTTTGTACGGACTTGCTTGCAGACGTGAAGTTTTCTTCGGCAAAGACGGACGCCGGCAGCTTCACCGTCAGGTCTTTTTCAACCACGGATTCATCCCCAAATCCCTGTGTCAACAAGGCTTTGACGTCTTGCACCACCACGGAGGGGCTGGCTTCGACCGAACCGGTTCCCGCCGTATAGGAAATCAAGAAGTTTTGACGACAACTTAACATCAAGTCCAAAAACACGTTGCGATTGTTGCGGCGAGAGTCTCTGTCGCCCTTGCGGCGGGCGTTCACTTTTTGACCGTCTTCCAACGTGACTTCTGCCGTCATCAAATCGAATTCTTCGCTGCGCACCACCCCCGGGAACGTCGGCCCGTCGTTTAACCCGACAACGGCAATGGCCTTAAAAGGCAACCAACGGAAATCTTCCATTCCTGCAAAAGTGATGCGCCCGCTGGCACGCGCCATCGTCTTATCGGTTTGCAACGTTGCCGAAATCGCGCCCCAGAAAGCTTCAAAGGGAATTTCAGCCTCGACCAACACGTCGTGCACGGCCTCTTGCACACGCTCGGCCGTAGCCGTAAAACTTGCCACATCGGGCTGGCCCACGGTCTGAGGGAAGACATCGGCAATAAGCTTTTGCGTCCAAGCGAGCCACTGACTTGCAGATTGCTTTCTCGGCACTCTCGAAAGATCGGTTAAGCCTGCTGAAACGGAGCAGACGAAGTCAAAGAGATCTTTATATTTATCGACCGTATCAAAGCCCCCTGCTTCGTTGCCGTAAGCGGGCAACGTCTCTGCAAAGACTTCCTTGCGATCGCTTCGCATGCGCGCACCCAGGTTCAGGCGCTCCAGGGCACGCTCGAGCGTTCCGTCAAAGTCCCCGCCCTCGTCTTGGGCTGACATATTGTCCACACATGCTTGGGCATGTTCGGCGTCTAATCCCCAACGGTAACCGCCAGAGACCAACCATGTACGAAGCACTCCTGTCAGCGTTTCGTCACAGCCCCAACTTCTAAAGAGAATCGGGTATTCAAGAAGCGCTTCAAAGTCTTTCCTGGTTGCCTTGGAAAAGACAAAGCGACCGGCCGCTAAAATCGCCTGCGCGGTGCTGTTGACCGCAATTTGCGATTGCCCTGCAATGTGATAGGCCATCTTGTTTTCTGCCGGTCGATTCATCAACACGGAAGAAATGACGGGCGCCATCGCATCGATATCGGGTGTCACGACCAAGACGTCTTCGGCCCCAAACTTTTCGCCGTTTTCTTCAGCCTTTTGACGCAAGCCGTCGACCCAATCCAAAACCGCTTCGATTTCGCGGGCTGCATTGGGGGCTTTGACAATCAGGAAAGAATCGTCGTCAGGCGCCACTTCGGAAGGCAAATTGGATGCGCTATCTGTGAGAATTGCTTCTTGCACCTGCTGCAGCACGGTCGTACATTCGGGGTGATGCACAAAAGCGGTTGTTTGCTCTTGGCAGGCAACGTCTGAAACACGCAATGTTTCCAAAGCCGACAAATCGAGTTCGGGCGTCACGTCCCACTTTCTGCCGTGCACGGTCTCATCCGTGCGCTCTGCCGCATCGTCTTCGATCAACGAGGGATCGGTTTCGGGGTCACCTGCAAACGTCCAAATACGCTCGATCAGAGCACGCTGGCTTGCCGCGTTTTTGCGCAAGTAGTCCAGAGCATCTGAGTTCTCCGACATCTTCCAGTCGTCAAAGACGCTTCTGGGCAACGTTTCAAACCAATACGCTTCGCTCGGATTGATGAGATAAATGAAAATATCGCGCGACTTGGCTAGTGCTTGCAAGAAAGGCAAAGACAAGGGCGGGAGCGCTGCCGGCAAAAAGATATGCACGGGACTTTTATCCACTTCGACAGACTCGTCCAACAATTCTTTCCAACGCTTGGGCACTTGAAACAGGGGATAGGTCGAACTCCAACTGAGTTTGTTTTCACCCCATTGGCGCTTGGCGATTTCTTCAAAAAGCGCCTTTTGCCAAGGATAGTCCAAATGTGCTTCCAACGCCTTTTTCTCGCGCAACAGACGCGGCGTGGGCTTGTCACTCGTTTTGTAGCCGATATTCATCCAATCCAAGACCCAGTCAAGTCGATAGCTCACGTAGGTCACAAACAAGTGCGTGATGCGACGTGCCAGAGTTGTCACTGCCGAGGGCGGTTGGTTCTTCAGATAACTTGCCAATCTTTGGCATTGCGGCTCTCTTAAAAAGTCCGCATCCGTCAAAAGACTCCAGATAATCCATTCCAGTTCTTCTGCCGTATTGCCTCGGCCCATGAGTCTGGGGCCCGAAGACTCGCCGAACCAATGCGAAAAGCTCACGAGGTTTAAGTTGGAGGCAATGCCGATTTCGTCGGCAAATATTCTTGCGATGTCATCCTTAACCGCTTCGCTCGGAATCACGATCGTGTCCGAAGTAAAGACGCTCGATTGCCCCATTTTGAGAGCTGTTTTTCTGTCGGCGGTCACATAGCCCAAAAGGATGCGGCGCAAGAGTTCGTATGAGTTGGAATAAATCGTCTGGATCACGGCTTTAAGTCCCAAAATTCGTCGGTGGAAAAAGCGGCTTATGCATACTTTTTTCGTTGAGCCATGAGCATACAACAAAACCAAAAATGACTCATTGATTTTTCTTGAATTGCTCCGGAATGTGTCGCATCACAAAACAACATCGACAGACAAAACAAAAAGGAGGCATCGCTCGGACACCTCCTCTTGAAAAAGCAATTCAACTTCTCGGCACCTATCGGCGCCGAGAAGCGTTGTTGCCAATCGTGTTTTAGAACACGTATTTCACGCTGACCTGACCGTAAACTTCGCGGTAGTCGTCGGAACCCGCGGCCATACCCAGACCAAAGCCCAAGGCCATGGCGTCTTTTTGAGCTTCGAAGCCCAAACGTGCGCGACCGACGTTTTCAGACCAGACATCCAAGTCGGTACCCATACGAGCCTGACCGACAAGCATGTCGGCTTCGACATTGGTGTCGCCGAACATGTGGACATAGCCCACGTCAAAGACGGACTTCACGACCCAACCGTTGTCGAAAGACTTCGTGCCGGAGACAGCCACGCCGATCGGCATATTGACCAGATTCTGATCCGTGTCTTCGACCTTAAAGCCCTTCTTGGTGGTGTAACCGTCCGTGCTCACGCGCAGGTAGTTGACGCCCACATAGGGAACAAACGAAAGTTCGTCCGAGAACTTCACATTCATTTCGCCGCGAGCGCCCACCGTCCAAACGTCGGCATCGACATCAACACTGTCACCCGAACCATGAACGATGTCGTTAGACGTCGTCATCCAGCCCGCTTGACCCACGATATTGAAGTCGCCGATACGACGTGCGGCATAAGCTTGCAGACCGTAGTAATCCACATCGTTTTTCACGCCGCCGTTATCACCATGGCCCTTGACTTCGCCCGTGCCGACGTTAGCCAATGCACCGATCGTCCAATCGCCCTGGGTATATTCGCCACCGAAGGCCAAGCCACCCAATTGCGTCTTGGTTTCGAGCATATTGCGAGAGCCGCCCATTTGAACCTGGGTACCTGTAACTTCGGCAAAGCCCATAACGCCGTCGTTAAACGTGTTGGTCAACGATGCACGCTTGGCCACCTGATCCAAACCGATCATTGCGCCTTCGATACCGGCCGTTTGCACGCCGCCCGCGGCAGCAAGGTTAAAGGCGGCGTTCAGCTGTGCATGACGATGGTCGCCGTTGCGCAGGCTCTTGTTTTGGCCGTCAAGATAATCCTTGATGAGCTCGGAGGCATCATCAGTCTGCTTTTCGATCTGATCCAATGCAGCGGTGTCAAAGCCGTCCAAACCGAGCGAGGCGAGCATGATGCCGCTGTCGTTCTTTTCAAAGATAACCTTGTTCGTTGCAGATGAATCGAACACTGCAACATAACGAATGTTGTCTAGCGTTGCGGCATCCAAGTCATCCAACGTCAAACCGTTAAACGTCACGGATGCATCGTCAGTAGCCACATTGGTGAAGTAAAGTTTGCTGACATCAAACCCATTAATCGTTGCACCAGCACCGTTCACCACCGTTTTTGCACCTGCATCGGCCGCCACTAAAGCGTTGGAACCCAACACCAAAGAACCGGATGCCCCTTCCTCTGCCGTACCGATCGTGGCATTCACCCCGTTCAAGTTGACAGCGCCGGACAAGTACATCGCAGGAGCTCCGGCGGCGTTGTCAAACGCCTCCTGCGCCGTGGCACTGCCCACAGCTAAAACGCCGCCTGTGACGTTAAAGGTCACGTTGTTGATGCCTTCCTTAATTGCAACGGCACCGGAAAGCAAATCAATCGTAGAGGCTTGTGTTGCAGTGATGCTTTCAACATCGTACAAACCGGACCACTCGGTCTTCTTCTTGTCACCGAAAGCGAAGTTGAAGTTCTTAACAGCTTGTGCCGTGACCTTGTTAAAAGCCTTTACGGTTTTACTATCAAGATCGAAAGCGTCTCCAACCAAAGTGAGAGCGGCATTTTCAACACCGTTGGCGTCAATATTTTTGCCTTCCAACTTTGCGGATTGATATAACGTAACAGATGCGTTTTCGACAATCGACTCTGCCGTTTTCGTATTTGCATTCGAACTTGTGATGACGCGACCGCCGGCATAAATATCGCCATGGACAGTGCCGCCGGCAATCACAATATCGACGGTCTCGACCGCTGCCTTGGCATAGTTGTAGGTAGCTGCATTTTTGTATTTCCCTTGCAACGCCAAACCGCCGCCATAAATGTCACCATAAATGACAGCATCATCGGCAACAAGAATCTCCACATTGCCGACAGTGGACAAACCGCCCTCGGTTGCAATACCGCCGCCGTAAATGTTGCCTAGGTTGTTTTCGAGACCGACAAACGTCTTACCGCCAATAGCAATGGAAACATTGTCAACATGCGCACCGCCGGTGACTTCTTCGTCATCACGATTGCCTGCCGCAATACCGCCGCCCACAATCGCAGTCCTTCCCTGAATCATGGCGTAAGTCATGGAATCGAGATAGTCACGCGCACTGGGCTTGTCCCCATTCGGAAGTGCCGTATTTTGTCCGAAGAAAGAATCAAATGCCAAGCGGCCGATGTTGCCGGAAGTTGCGGTAATGTTGACGTTTTGGACCGTCGAACTTGCCGTTTTGCTGTCAACCGGCTGATTTTGAGCGTTTACCGGATTCGTATCGTCAATCGCGTAACCCCCGCCGACAATGCCGTCAACAGAACCGCCGATCACATTGATATTGACCGTACCGACCGTAGAAACAGCACCGAGGCCGTAGTTCATTTCTTCCTTACCGACAGCTAAGGCTATACCGCCCCCCATCACGCCGATCGTTTCGCCACCTGCGAAATTCATCGTCACGGTGCCGACATCGGATTGTGCCAATGTAGCGGAGAGCTGTTCGCCGTTAGCGTTGCTTGCGTTACCGGAAGCCGCAGCAACACCGCCACCGATCACGCCGACGTTATAGCCGCTCAAAACCTCGATTCCGACATTTTCGACCATGACGGTTGCCGACGGAGCGCTCTGGGCATAAATCGTCTGACCGTTCACATTTTCAGAACCCTGTTCACGCGACCAGGATGCAGCCAAACCGCCGCCGATGATGCCGACGTTGACACCTGGCGTTCCGTTCAAGGCATTAATCAAATCTTGAGCTTCCTTTTCTGCATTTCCGAGAGCGCTAGTATCACCTTTAAGCAATCCTGACAAACTTTTCAGTCCTGCTCGAACTGCCTTGAAATAAGCACCCTTTTCGTCATTATTCTTAAACGCAGAACCAGCACCTTCTTCACCAACAACAATCGTCACATTATTTGCCGTTGCACTCGCTTTCGAAGCAACAGTATCGCGTTCCCACTGATAGGCACCGGCCAAGCCACCGCCGATGATCAATGCAGAGGATGCTCCCTTACCCAACTTGATTTCAATGTCTTGGGAAATGGCCGTTGCAATGCCGCCCGTACCCTTTGCGCTTTCAGTAAGCGAAATCATCGTTTTGAGCTGATCAGGCAGTAAGCCACTAATCTCTTTGTCAAGATCTCCGCCAAAAGCAATACCGCCGCCCACAGCACCGAGCAGCACACCGTCTTGCACATCAACGGTTGTTTTACCGCCGACGGTCGTGCTTGCCTCGCCACCCAAAATACCGACAGCCAAGCCTCCGCCGACAGCGCCGACCGTAATACCTTCAAACCCTTCACCCTTGGTTTGCGTATTGATCGTTAAAGTCGTCGAACCCGTGACGGTCGAGGTAGCCTTACCACCAAGAGCTACCGCGGAACCGCCGGCAAACGTTCCCAAAGAAGTCGTCGTACCACCGAGATTCACTTCAGAGTTACCGTCCAAGGTCACATTCGTTTCGGAAGCTTTGAGAGTAATCTCCTGGTTTTCACTCATCTTGAGGGTTGCAACGGAACCCACGTTGATTGCAGAGCTTGCCCCGACCATCAAAAGCGAATTGCCGCTGACAGTATCTATTTTGGAATTGCCCGTTCGCGTCAAAGACAAAACTCCGGAGGCTTGAGCTTCGGCACCCAACTGCAAATTCACAACTCGGTCACCGACCACTGTAGCAACGACGAACGGATTGGTAGTATTGCTCCCCAAGACAACAGAGGTATTGCCACTCAAATCACCTGTAACACTGCCAAATTGCTGTGCAAGTTTGCCAAACGTAGGCGACTGACCCAACTGCCCTAACAGCGTATCCGTTGCCGAATCCGTCAGATTGGATCCTCCGGCTGCCCCTACCAAAGTAACGGTTCCGTTGGGAGTTCCCAAGGCGTTTCGAATTGCGGTCCAGTCTTTGCTCAATAGCGCTTTCAAGAAATTACGTGCGTCGCCTTGCGTCTGAATATTGAGTCCATTACCATGGGCGGAAATGAACTTCGTCGTGCCTTGTTCCTGAACATAATCCTTGTTGACAGTAATCTGTTCGGCGCCGGCAGTACTCATACTCAAAGCCAGAGCACCGGTCACAGCTGCACCGACCAACGTCTTTGCACTCTTGTCTGGCTTGCCGCGCGTTGCACAAGCTTCGGACGAAACGACATAACTACGACGAACGTCGTTCCACAAAACCTTAAAGGCCTTATTCATTAAAAACTCCTTCGAATTCCGTAGGATATGAAATACAAGAATTTGAGGAATCTACACTCGCCCCCCCCCCGGCGCCTTGATTTTTATCAATATTTATTGGCTTTCACGTTCTTCCTACATTTTCTCGTCCACAAACTTATACGCTCAAGAATCGCTGTGCCTTCGCTACGCACAACAAACCCTGTTTTTGCCTCATTGGCTGAGCACGGATGACCTACTTTGGTCGTATAAGGCAAGAATTTGGAAGTAATTGCAAGGTTCGTGCAACATTGTCGGGGTATCATACGAAAACCAAAATCGTCACACTCTATTGACACCCCCTTTTCGGATACCTTGCCATGCTGATCAATCGCCTCCGCCGCTCTCTCTTAACTTTGGGCGCCCTCGCAACTTTTGCTGTTGCAACACCTTCGTGGGCGGCTGAGTCGTTCACCCCCTTTGAAGTCAAGGACTTGGCTGGTCGCACTGTCAAGGTGGAAAAAGCGCCGCAACGCTTTGTGGTTGCCAACTACATCGCCAACTTCCTGATGGTGGGCGGCGCCAAGAGTTTGGATAGCGTCGTTGCCATGACCCAAGATGGTTGGATTGAAACGCGCCGCGGCGAATACGAAGTCTTGACGCAAGCTTTCCCCAAGATCAAAGAGATTCCGAGCATCGGGGGCTACCACGACAACATTCTCAATTCCGAAAAAATCTTGGCTCTGCGTCCCGACGTGGTTTTGATCAACACCAGCCAATACGCCGACAACAGCCAGCGCGTGGAAATCTTTGAAAAGGCCGGCATTCGCGTTGTGGTGCTCGATTACCACGCCATGAAACAGGCCAACCACATTCAAAGCACACAGATTTTGGGCAAACTCTTGGGTCGCGAATTGGTGGCAAAAGCTCAGAGCGACCGCTATGCCGAAGTGATCAATACGATCGACTCGCGCATTGCGCTGTTGCCCGACTCAGCCAAGCACAAGCGCGTGTATATCGAAGCCGGCACCAAGGGTGTGGGCGAATACGGCAACTCTTATAACGGTTCGGTTCTGTGGGGTGCGATTGTCAAAAATCTTCAAGGCGCCAACATCGCCGAAAACATGAAGCAGCCCTATTCGCCTTTGGATCGCGAATTCGTGCTAGCGCAAAATCCGCAAGTCATCGTGATGGCCGGCAGCATTTGGCACAACGCCAATGAAAGCGATCAGATGCGCATGGGTTTGACTGTGGACGAAGCCACGGCTCAAGCGCGTTTGGCAGGTTTTGCCAAACGTCCCCTGTGGGAAAAGCTTTCTGCCGTGCAAACGGGGGATGTCTATGCAGTCGACCACGGTAGTCTTCGTTGCATGATGGATTACACGTTTTCGATGTTCTTAGCCAAGGTTCTGTACCCGGAAACCTTTGCAGACTTCAATCCCAAGGTCGAGTTGGAGATGTTCTATAAGACCTACTTGCCCGAAGTCGATGCTCGCGGAACGTTCTTTATCCAACTCAATCAGTAATCGTTTACTTCCTGAGAAGAGTCTGCGATGTCTTGCCACCACAACTACGTGCACCAAGTTTTAAAGCGCTGCGGGGTTCTTGCAGGGCTTGCTGCGGTCATGCTCGTATTCGTGATTCTGGACTTGGCAAGCGGCGGCTCCTCGATGCCGTTGACTAACGTCGTGGCCGCACTCTTTGCGGGTCCCGCGGGAACAACGATCGACGCCACCATCATTTGGTCGATTCGCCTGCCCATGACCCTGACTGCGCTTTTTGTCGGGACGGCTTTGGCGGTGGCCGGGCTTGAAATTCAAAACATCACCGGCAACGCTTTGGCAAGCCCCTCTACTTTGGGCATCAGTTCTGCCGCAAGTTTCGGTGCGGCAGGCGCTATCACGTTGGGCTTGACCGTTTTCGGTCAACTTTGGATCGGTACGGCCATCAGCGCCTTCGTTTTTGCCCTGGCCGTTTCTTTGGCGATTTACGCCTTGGGCAAAGTGCAAGGCATGAGTCCGACCACCTTGATTTTGTCGGGCATCGTCATGAACTTCTTTTTCATGGCACTGCAGCAATTTCTGCAATATCGCTCAAGCCCGGAAGTGGCGCAGTTGATTGCCGGCTGGACCTTCGGCAATCTGGAGCGCAGCTCCTGGACAAGTGCTGCAGCAGCCGGCACCGTGACCTTGATCGGTTGCGCCTATCTCTTGACCCGTTCTTGGGCTTTGACAGCTTTGACCTTGGGGGAAGAGCGCGCTCGCAGTTTGGGTGTAGCCGTCTCGCGCATTCGCGTGGAAGTCTTTTTCTTAAGTTCCCTGATGATTGCCGCGGCAGTGGGCTTTATCGGTACAGTAAGCTTTGTGGGCTTGGTGGCGCCGCACTGCGCACGCCTTTTGATCGGCGAAGATCAACGCTTTTTGTTGCCTGCCACGCTTTTAACCGGCGGCGTTTTGATGTTGGCCAGCAGCTTTGCGGCCAAATTGCTGTCTTCGGGCTCGATGTTGCCCGTCGGGATCATCACTTCTTTGGTCGGTGTTCCCTTCCTCTTGATTCTTTTATTACGCAGTCGCGGGAGTTTGCAATGACGCGCTTGATGCTGGAAAACTTGGGCGTAACCTTCGGCGAACATCGCGTCTTGCGCGACATCACGTGCGAGCTTGCCGGCGGCGAAATGGTGAGCGTCATCGGGCAAAACGGCGGCGGGAAAACGACGTTACTCAAAGCCGTCGCAGGCTTGTTGCCGCACACGGGCAAGGTCACTGCCGATTTGGAAGCAAACGAAATCTTTCACAAGTCGATTGCTTACGTTCCTCAACTGACGCAAGTCACCAGCCGCCTTACCGTCTTTGAAATGGTCTTGTTGGGGTTGGTCAACGACCTCTCCTGGCGCGTTTCTAAGGAAACTTTCGATCGCGTGGACGAGACGCTGCATCAATTGAACATCAATCGCTTGGCAGATACTCCTGTGAATCGCCTCTCGGGCGGGCAAAAGCAACTTGTGTTTATGGCGCAAGCCTTCGTGAGTCGACCCAAGATTTTGCTTTTGGACGAACCGACGTCCGCTCTGGATTTGCGCCACCAACTCGTGGTGATGAATGCCGCACGCGACTACACCGATCAGACAGGGGCGGTGACGATTGTGGTGGTGCACGACCTTTTGACCGCCGCGCGCTTTAGCGACAAGTTGCTGCTTTTGGGCAACGGGCAAATTCGTACGTTCGACACTCCTGAAAACGTGCTTAAACCCGAGACGCTTTCCGACGTTTACAAGGTAAGCGTCAGTGTGGAAAAAACTGATCCGGGATTTTTGAACGTCATTCCCTTGGAAGCACTGTAGGCTCTCTCGTTTCAAACAAAACTCTCGAACAAAACAGCCGTTCGAGAGTTTTTCGGTTTCGGGAGCCGATTTTTTTGACGTCTCGGCTCCGAAAGCAATGTCGACGCTTAGCGCTTCACGCCCGTCGTATCGCCCACGGGTTTGGCCGTGCGCGGTGCTTCAATCAAGAGATTGGGCTTGGTGATCTTCGGGTCGGACAACGGCGCAATATGACCGCGCTGAGCGTGCTTTTTGCTCAACTCGACAATATCGCCGAATTCGATCGCGCGTTGCGGACAAGAGTCCACACAAGCCGGATTCAACCCCTTTTCCAAGCGGTCGGAACAAGCATCGCACTTGGTCATCTTGCGCGTACCGGCATTTAACTGCGGTGCATCGTACGGACAAGCCGTTGCGCACATGCCGCAGCCGATGCACTTCTTGGGGTCGATCAAAACCAAACCGTCGGAAGCGCGCTTAAAGTGTGCCTTGGTCGGGCACACCTTCACGCAGGCCGGATCGGCGCAGTGATTGCAGCTCACGGAAACATAGTAGGCAAACGTATCCGTGTGCCATGCGCCGGTGCGGCGATCCTGGCGCCAGCTGCCGCCTTCGTATGCCAAAACATGGCGGAAATTGCGTCCCACTTCCAGATTGTTTTTGTCCTTGCAAGCCACTTCGCAGGTCTTGCAACCGGTACAACGAGAGACGTCAACGAAAAAACCCAATTGCTTAGTCATGATGGTAGCCTCCCGTTAAATTTTCTTCACTTCGACAAAGTTGGTGTGCTGAGGATTGGCCTTGGCCAACGGACTCTTCTTCAACGATGTCAACGTATTGATGGAAGGACCTTTATCCGTACCGTTTTTGTCCGGCGTAAACCACCCGCCCTGCGGGAAGGCCACCACACCGGGGAAGATACGCGGCGTCACATGAACCTTGATCTGAACACGACCGCGGTCATTAAAGACTTCGACCGCATCACCCGTTTGCAAATTGCGCGATTGGGCGTCGACCGGATTGATCATCAGTTCGTCGGGGTGCAATTCTCGAAGCCACGCCACGTTGTGGTAGGTCGAGTGCGTACGCCCGTGACCGTGATAGCCGTAACACTGCAACGGATACTTCTTTTGCAACGGATCGCCCGGCATTTCCCAAGTCGAAACGAATTTGGGCAATGCGGAGATGACGTCGCCCTTGGGCAGAATCCATTCCTTGGCCAACTTGGCGAGGCGTTCGGAATAAATTTCGATCTTGCCCGAAGGCGTTTTAAGAGGATTTTTGGCCGGATCGTCTCTAAAGCCCTTGAGAACAACGGTCTTGCCCTTGCCCAGCCCCGGCACTTTCACGATACCCTGCTTCCAGAAGGTATCGAAGTCGGGCATGACGTCCGGATGCTTCTTTTGCGTTTGTTCGTAGCACCAACGCACCCACTGCTCCTGCGTGCGGCCTTCGGTGTATTTGTCTTCGATGCCGAAGCGCTTGGCCAATTGAGAACAAATCCAATAGCCGCTTCTTTGATCCCACTGAGGTTCAACGCACTTTTGCAACGCCACCATGAAGTTGCTCGTGCCCGTAGCATAGCCGTCGGCAGCGATATCGTTGAGTTCCTGCTGCATAACGTCGGGCAGAATGATATCGGCCCAACGCGCCGTCGCCGTCATCTGATTGTCGATCACAAGGATGAATTCGCACTTTTTCTCGTCGGCCAAAATCTTGGCCGTGCCGTTATGGTCGGAGTGCTGATTCATGTTGACGTTGGAGCACTGCGTCCACAGGAACTTGATGCCGACATCGAGCTTGTCTTTACCTCGAACGCCGTCGGCTATGGCCGTCATCTTTTCACCGTGATCGATGGCATCGGTCCACGTAAAGAACGAAATGGAAGTCTTCACGGGATTGGCACCGGCAGGCAAACCCACGTCGCCCAAACCGATATCGGCTTCGCGGCCGCCGTGGCTGGTACCGGGCAAGCCGATCTGGCCGGTCAAAATCGGCAACATGCAGATGGCGCGCACCGTTTCTTCACCGTTGGCCTGGCGCTGCGGACCATAGCCTTGCGCAAAGAACACGGGCTTGGTCGTAGCCATTTCACGTGCCAAACGTTCGATCGTTTCGGCAGGAATACCGGTGATGCGGGAAGCGTATTCCGGGGTCTTGGGCGTCTTGTCTTCGCCGTAGCCCAAAATATAGTTCTTGTAGTCACTGCGAGCAGGCGCGCCGGCAGGCAACGTCTTTTCGTCGTAGCCCACGCAGTATTTGTCCAAGAAAGCTTGATCGACCAAGTTTTCCTTGATCATGACGTAAGCCATACCTTCGACAAAAGCGGCGTCGGTACCCGGGCGAATCGGAACCCATTCGTCTTCCTTGCCCAAGCACGTATCGGTGTAAATCGGATCGATGATGATCATGCGAGGACGCTGTTTGCCGGAGCGAGCGCAATCGAGTTCCCAAGCCTGACCGCCGCCCGACTGACGCGTAACCATCGGGTTGTTGCCAAAACAAACATAAAGCTTGGAGTTGCCGACTTCGGTCATCTGCGAGCCGCCGGCACCGATGCCGTAGGTATAGGGCATGGCGCCGTTAATCTGAGCGGACGAATAAGTGCCGTATTGGTTCAAGAAGCCGCCGAGCATGTTTAAGAGACGTTCAGCTGTTCTGCGGGTGGAAACCAGCTGATAGGAGCCCGAACCGTACTGCAGATAAACGGCTTCATTACCGTATTTTTCAATCGTATTCTTGAGATTCTTGGCAACGATGTCCAAAGCCTCATCCCAACTGATGCGTTCAAACTTGTTTTCGCCGCGCTTGCCCACGCGCTTTAACGGATACTTCAGTCGTTCTGCAGAATAGAGTCTCTGGCGCATCGAGCGGCCTCTCAAACAAGCGCGCACGTGCGGCACGGCCAAAGGCATCTCCTTGGAATCCTTACCCGTGTTTTCGGGTTCGATACGGATGACTTGTCCGTTTTTGACAATGGCTTTCAAAGGACAGCGGCTACCGCAGTTGACCGTACACGAAGTCCAACGGACTTGTTCGATATCTTCAAGGGCGGCTGCTACGGCGCTACAAAGCGGCGTTAAACCGAAACCGGACACGGTGCACCCGGCTGCGACACTCTGCAAAAAACTCCGGCGGGAAAATTCCGGGCAAAGAGAGTCTGTCATATCTTCTCCTGAATCGTGAATCATCTGGAAACCTGTCGTTTCCAAACCGTTTTTTGTTGCTCTTTTAGGCTGAGGCTATTGGGGTATACCTCAACCTCGAAAGTATTAGTCCCAAGGAGCTATTTGTCAAGAGAATAGCATCACGAATGTGTGATTTTGTGCAAAATTCCATGTCGCTTCGGTAACGACTTTTGCTTGATTCGGAATGTTTTTTTAATGAAAAAAGCGACCGATTTTTGCTTTCGGTCGCCTTTGTTTGATTTCAAGATATTGGAATCAAGACTTACTTAACGTCCACCAATTCCACATCGAAAATCAACGTTGCATACGGCGGAATCACGCCGGGGTAGCCCTGCTCGCCGTAGGCCAAGTTGTAGGGGATCGTGAGCTTGCGCTTGCCGCCCACCTTCAAGCCCTGCAGACCCATTTCCCAGCCCTGAATGACCATGCCGGCACCCAAGGGGAATTCGATCGGCTCACCGCGTTCCAAGCTCGAATCAAAGACCGTACCGTCTTCGAGTTTGCCTGTATAGTGCACGCTCACGGTCTTACCGTTGACGGCTTCGGCACCGGTGCCGATTTCGACTTCGTCGATTCTGAGTTCGCCGGGCTTGGGCAACTCTTGCACATCCAACAATTCCACTTCAAATTCGAGCGTGGCGTTGGGCGGAATGACGTTGCCGGCGCCGTGTGCGCCGTAACCCATTTCGGGCGGAATCACGAGCTTGCGTTTTCCCCCGACCTTCATGCCGGCAAAACCCTTGTCCCAGCCCTGAATCACGCGACCGGCACCCAAGACGAAGTCAAAAGGCTGACCGCGCGGAATGCTCGAATCGAAAACCGTACCGTCGGTCAACTTGCCCGTGTAGTGCACGACAACGCGGCAGCCTTCGGTGGCCTCCTTGCCTTCGCCGACCACGAGATCCTGAATCTGAAGTTCGCTCATTATTTATCCTTTTTAGCGTTCCAAACAAAGCAAAACGACCACGTCAACAGCGATCGTCATGCTTTAAAAAATTGCATAACGGTCGTATGTTGCACGGTTTGACGTCAAAGCGCAAATTCAAGGTGTTTCAAATCGTGCGTGAACGACTCGCCACAAAGCCCGCCAAGCCCCATAGCACCACCACAAATGCGACCATTGTCATGGATGGCAACCACGTCATGTCGCAGGCTTCCAAAATGATGCCGAAAGCCAACGGCCCCAATCCGGCCAAGATATATCCGACCCCCTGAGAAAGCGCCGAGAGTTTGAGCATTTGTCGCGTATCAGCCGACTTTTCGGCCATCAGCAAAAACGCAACCGAAAGCATGCTGCCTTGACTGGCGCCGGCTGCGATGCACGAAGGAATCAACCACACGGGATCGATCAGCCATCCGGCAATACCCAAGAGATAAGCCGCACACAAAATAGCTTCGGCAATGAATTCGTTTCCCACGCGTTGCATAAACCAAGGCGTTAGAACGGAAGCCGGAAGGCCGCTCACCAAATACACGAAAAGCCAAAAGCCGGCAGCGTGGTGCGCCACCCCCGAAGTCGTCGTCAAGTACGTCGGAAGCCAAGCGGCAACGGTGTAGATCAAAAGCGACTGCAAGCCCATCACAAAGACAACGGCAACAGCCGTCGGGCTTTTCATTAACGACCAAAAGCCCGCTTGATTGCTTTGGTTTTTGGTTTCGCGAGGGGAATCGTTACGAGCAGCGGTCAACCACAAAAGAAGGGCTAATACGGTAAGCACCGCCCAAAGCGCCATCGTGCCCGCCACACCGCCTGCAAACTCAAAAGCAGGCACTGCGGTCAAGCCGCCGATCGCGCCCGAAAGCCCGATGACACCCGTATAAATTCCCATCACCAGAGGTGTTTTCTCTGCAAACCATGCTTTGCAAATCACGGGAACGATGACGTTAAGTAGCGCAATACCGGCACCGACAGCAACCGTACTTGCCAAGAGCGCATACCAGTCGTTAAGAACGCGCCCGGCGGCACCGGCCAACAAAACGATCAACGCATATGTGACGGCAGACTTTAACCCCGTGCGCTCGGCCAAGCCGATGGCGAAAAAGGAAAAGATGCCAAAGGAAGCAATCGGGACAGCCGTCAGAAATCCGTACTGCGAATACGTGATCTCAAAAGTCTTGACGATCTCTTCGGCAACAGGTCCCACGCAAGTCACGGGGCCGCGCATCACCATCGCCGTCATCAAAACGGCAAGAAGAGCTGTCCAAAATGTTTTTTGCACGTTTGCTTCCCGAAGAGTCGATTCGAAATCCTTGTCATTATAGGTGTTGCAACGCCCTCGACCGAATGCCTCCGCTGGCAAACCGGACGAAAACCGGATCGATTTTTCTGACAATCTAATTATCAGATTATTAGATTAGCTCCAAAAAACTATCAGAAAAAATATTAGATTCGTCAACTAAAGGAGACAATGTTCGGTGCAAAAACAGTTTTCGACATCACTCTTTTGTACTTTTTGCGCAAAACCCAACCGCCTAGGATAATTTGCGTATTGACACTTTTTCGCGACGCGCGCACAATGTACACACCGTCGGACGAACGGTTTGTCCGACAAAGATTTTTAAAGGTTCACTGAAATGACACACTCTGTGATGACGATTGCTCAGCAGTCCTGGCGCTGGCACCTCCGATAAGGCGGGTGTCTTTTGTCGCACATCACAATTCAGTGAACCGAACAAGTAAACCCGCAGACAAACACCTGTCGGCGGGTTTCTTTTATCCCAGCTTACCGCCGGTAGGTGAATAGAAAAAGAAGCGGGTTAAACCGAAAAATTTTTAAACATTCACCATCAGGACCAACATCATGACACCGGCACTCGAACAACTCTACGCCCATCAAGACCTCACCGGACTTCAGGCCGAAGAACTCTTTACCGAAATCTTTAACGGCCAGACCGATCCCGCCGTCTTTGCTTCTTTGCTCACGGCTCTCAAAATGAAGGGCGAAGCCCCGCAGGAAATCGCCGGCGCTGCCAAAGCCATGGTTCGCGCAGCCGTCAAGTTCCCGCGCCCCGAAGGTATCGAAGTGGGCGAAATCGTGGGCACGGGCGGCGACGGCATGAAGTCGATCAATGTTTCGACCATGTCGGCGCTGGCTGCCGCCGCTAACGGACTTAAGATCGTCAAGCACGGCAATCGTTCGATTTCTTCTCAGACGGGTGCTTCCGACCTTTTGAGCGCCCTGGGTATCAACATCACGCCCACACCCGAAGAATCCGCCAAGCTCTTGGCCGAAACCGGTTTTGCTTTCTGCTTTGCGCCTCTTTATCACCCGGCCATGCGCAACGTCATGCCGGTTCGCAAAGCCTTGGGCACGCGCACGATCTTTAACATCTTGGGGCCGGTCACCAACCCTGCTCGTCCCGACTATGCCGTGATCGGCGTTTATGCGCCCAAGCTCGTGGTGCCGATTGCCCGCACATTGCGCGAACTCGGCATGAAGCGCGCTTTTGTGGCACACGGCTGCGGCTTTGACGAAGTCTCCGTTCAGGGTGTCACCGACTACGCACAGTTAAACGACGACGGCACGATCACCACGGGACAATTCCATCCGTCGGACTTCGGCATTACGACCCAGTACGCAATTGAAGATTTCCGCGGGGGCGAACCCGAAGAAAACGCCCGCTTGGCTTTGGATATTTTGTCGGGGCGCGGCAAGCCCGCTCACACCGACATGGTCTGCGCCAACTTGGCACTTTTGCTCGTTGCCGGCCGCAAGGCCGCCTCCATTGAAGAAGGCATGAAGTTGGCACGCGAAACCCTTGCCGAAGGCAAGGCATTGAAAGTCATCGAAGCGCACCGCGCCTTTGCCCAAGCCAAGCAAGCGGCCGATAACCAGACCTGTGCCAAAGCCTCCTAAGAACAAAACAAAGTACACGAAACACAAAAAGGAAAATCAAAATGTTGTTAAATCCCTTCTTCGGTCGATTCGGCGGTCAATATGTTCCGGAAGTTCTGATTCCTGCCCTTGATCAATTGGAAGCCGCTTTTGTAGAAGCCCGCAACGACCCGGCCTTTATCGCCGAACTCAAGGATTTGTTAACGACTTACGCAGGTCGCCCTACGCCCTTGACGCTTTGCCGCAACCTCACCAAGGGCACCAAGACCAAGATTTACTTAAAGCGCGAAGACTTGATGCACGGTGGCGCACATAAAACCAATCAGGTATTGGGTCAAGCCCTTTTGGCCAAGCGCATGGGCAAAACGCGCATCATCGCCGAAACGGGCGCCGGTCAGCACGGTGTGGCAACCGCGCTTGTCTGTGCTCTTTTGGGCTTTAAGTGCCGCATCTACATGGGCGCCAAAGACTGCGAACGTCAAAAGCCCAATGTGTTTCGTATGGAATTGATGGGTGCCGAAGTCGTGCCCATTCACGACGGCGCCTGCACCTTGAAAGAGGCTTGCAATGCCGCTTTGAAAGACTGGGCAGGCAGCTTTGCCGACACCCACTACATGTTGGGCACGGCCGCTGGTCCCCACCCCTTCCCCACGATCGTGAAGGAATTCCAGAAGATCATCGGTGAAGAAGCCAAGGTTCAATTTAAGGATGCCGAAAACGGACGACTGCCCGATGCTGTGATTGCTGCCGTGGGCGGCGGCTCGAACGCCATTGGGCTCTTTACCGACTTCATTCCCGAAACGGCCGTAAAACTCATCGGTGTGGAACCCGGCGGCAAAGGCTTGGATACCGAACACCACGGCGCCACGATTTGCAAGGGCACCGAAGGCATTTTCTTCGGCGCACGCTCTTTAAATATGCAAACGCCCGAAGGCCAGATCAACGAATCCTATTCGATTTCGGCCGGTCTCGACTTCCCGAGCGTGGGTCCCGAGCACTGCTACTTAAAGGACATCGGCCGCGCCGAGTATGTGAGCGCCACCGACAAGGAAGCCTTGGAAGCCTTTATGCTTTTGAGCCTTCACGAAGGGATCATTCCGGCGCTTGAAAGCTCGCACGCTTTGGCACACGCTTTAAAACTCATGCGTCAGAACCCGGAAAAAGAACAGACCTTCATCGTCAATCTTTCGGGCCGCGGCGACAAGGACATCTTCCAAGTGGCCGATCGTCTGGAAGCCGACGGCGTCATGGTCGACAACCGCATCATTGCCGGCAAGGTCGACGAAGTCTACGGTCCCAAGTACTGAGAAACGCGCAAACCGAATCACAAAAAATTTACGAGTAAAAAAATGTCCAATACCAATCACCGTTTTGCCGATCTTTTCGAGTCCTTGAAAACCAAAAACGAAGGTGCGTTCGTGCCCTTTGTCAACGTGTGCGACCCGACTCCCGAAATTTCTCTGGCGATTTTGGAAAGCCTGATCGAGGCCGGAGCCGACGCACTCGAACTTGGCATTCCGTTTTCCGACCCCTGCGCCGACGGCCCCGTCATTGCCGCAAGCGCCCATCGTGCCCTGTGTAACGGCGCGTCCCCCGCCAAGTGCTTGGATGTGATCAAGCAGTTTCGCGCCAAGCACCCGACCGTGCCCGTGAGCATCATGCTTTACATCAACTTGGTGTTTGCACCCACGCCCGACAAGTTCTTCCAAGCTTGTGCCGAATCGGGCGTTGACGCAGTCCTCATTCCGGATTTGCCGGTCAGTATGCGCGAAATGGACAAGACCTTTGATGAGGCCGCCGCTAAACACGGCGTCGAATTGATTGCCATCGTGCCGCCTGCGACCGAAGACGATCAGTTGGTGCGCATCGCCAAATATGCCAAGGGCTACACTTATCTGTTGTCTCGCCCGGGCATCACGGGTGCCGACAAAGAAGCCGGCATGCCTTTGACGCAATCTGTTGAAAAGCTTGAAGCCAACGGCGCGGCTCCCGGCATTTTGGGCTTTGGCGTGAGCAAGCCCGAACATGTGCGCCATGCCATGGAGCACGGTGCCGCAGGCGTTGTGGTGGGCTCTGCCATCGTGCGCATCATCAACGAACATATTGACGACACGGCGACGATGCTCTCCGAAATCAAGAAGTATGTTTCCGAAATGAAGGCTGCTTGCAAGCGTTAATCGCCGCATCGTTTCAAATCGAAAGCGCGTCGGGTATTGACTGCCGACGCGCTTTTTTCGTTTTGACCGCGGCTTAGACAACAGTCGAGATTTCTTCAAATGTTCGCGCTCAGGCAATGCGTCGATTTCGCAAACCATGTCTCCCGACAGTTGACAGTGGCAGACCTCCTCGATAGTTCAGCAAGCACCTTGCCCCATATGGCTGTAAAACGCTGCGTTGAGCCGTGATGTAATGGTGCGGCAAGCAATGCGGCCGTCAAGTTCGACGAAATTAAAAACAAAAAAATTCTCCGTCTCGGTTTTCGCAAGTATCCTTGCTTAAAAACTCCGACGGAGAACGGGTGGAAAAAGGTTTTAAGTTCGGTTAGGCAATCGCCTTCTTGTTCTTGATCGTCATCGACTGCCACACCCACAGCAGCACGAAGATGGCCAAGCCCACGGCGTAACCGCACCAGCGCATGTCATAGGGCAGGAAGTAGCCGGTCAGAATATGCGGGAAAAGCATAATGACGGTACAGGCCAAAAGAAGCAGACGTTCCACAACGCCGATTTTCTCAACGAGCCACCCCTGAATGGCCGAAGTAAAGGCCACCATACCGACACTGGTCATCGCAAAGATAAAGAACCCTTCCCAGATGCTGTGGATACCGATCAAAAGAAGATCACTGTTAAAGAGGAACGCCACGGGCAAAATCGCCGTACGAATATCGTAGATAAAGCCCTGGATACCCACGCGAATCGGATCGGCCTTGGCAATGGCGGCACCCGCGTAAGCCGCCAAACCCACCGGCGGCGTATCGTCGGCCAAAATACCGAAGTACAGACAGAACAAGTGAGCGGCAATCAAGGGGATGACGATTTCCTGACCGTGCACAACCATGCCGGAAGCCAATTCCACCAACACGGGCGCCGTCAGGGAGGCCATGATGATGTAGTTGGCCGTGGTCGGCAAACCCATACCCAAAAGCAAACTTGCCACTGCCGTAATGAGGATCAAGAGGAAGAAGTTGCCCATGGAGAGCACTTCCACAAAGCTCGTAATCTGCTGACCGAGACCCAAGGACACGCAGCCGACGATGATACCGGCAGAAGCCGTTGCCAGTGCCACGCCTGCCATGTTGTTGGCGCCGGCAGCCATAGACTGAAGCGTCGTCTTAATCCCGTGGATAAAGGCAGGCATCAAGGGTTCCTTGTGCACGCGTGCAATCATCACGGGCTGCAAAATCATGATCGCAGCCAAAACGAGAATGGCGCGGAATACCGAAAGCTCGGCCGAGTGCTGCAATGCCACCAATTCGTAGATGAGCATGGCTAACGGCAACAGGAAGTGCAAGCCGTTGCGCAATTCGCGCCAGAAGCTCGGCAATTCGCTCTTGGGCAAGCCCTTCAAGCCCAGCTTGCAGGCTTCCAAGTGCGTGATCCACAACAGAGCGATATAAGAGGCAAATGCCGGAATGGCGGCAGCCTTTGCGACTTCGATGTAGGGAACGTTTACATACTCGGCAATAATAAAGGCTGCGGCACCCATCACCGGCGGCGTGATCTGGCCGTTCACGGAAGAGGCCACTTCAATGGCGGCAGCTTTCGTTGCCGGGTAACCCAAGCGCTTCATCAAAGGAATGGTAAAGGTGCCCGTGGTCACGACGTTGGCAATGGAAGAACCCGAAACGGTGCCCGACAATGCCGAACTTACGACGGCAGCCTTGGCTGCGCCGCCTCGATACTGACCCAAACCGGAAATGGCCAAGCGCGTAAAGAATGCCCCGCCCCCTGCTCGATCGAGCATCGTGCCGAACAACACAAAGAGGAACACGACGGTGGCAGACACATGCAACGGCACGCCGTAAATACCCTGCGTGTCCATCGTGATCTGAGAGATAAAGCGCGTTAAGGTTGCGCCCTTAAAGGCGATGAAGTCGGGCAGGTACGGACCCAAGAACACATACGCCATAAAAAAGCAGCAGATGATGGGCAGAGCCGGCCCCAACACGCGGCGCGTGCCTTCGAGCATCAACACGATCAAAACGACGCCGAAGATCAGATCTCGCCCGATGGGTTGACCCGGGCGCTCGGAAATGCCCGCGTAGTCGAAAAAGATATAAAGGGCGGCAATCATGGCGATGATGGCCAAAGCCCAGTCGGTCCAATTCACGCGCTTCATGGCAAGCAAAATACGCAAGTCCCAACGCGTTTCTTTAATGGCCGGAATATTCAAATAAATCAGAGCCAAAGCAAAGGCCAAGTGAAAGGCCTTCACGAACAAAGAGTCGAGCAAGAGCCAGCTTGCGGTCGACATCTGAAACAGTGCCCAGCAAAGCGCCACCACAAAGGTGATCTTTTCGGTAATACCGGTCTTGTCGCCCTTGACACCGTGTTCGCCCTCAATGACTTCCTGACGATATTCGCCGACGATATCGTCCGAAGCACTGCGGTTGACGGCGGTGGCATCGGCCACCCCTTTGGCTTTGCCCGATAGCATCGTATCGGGCAAGACAATCTTTTCGTTATTGTCTGTCATTGTTATTCCACCCTGGTACTGTTG
>ERZ1035006.161-NODE-161-length-55267-cov-5.327972_pt1 | contig 55267 bp, 49 predicted proteins | sample MGYA00520694_ERZ1035006 | MGnify/ENA primary metagenome ERZ1035006 (study PRJEB33766, sample SAMN09781746) | gut metagenome | biome: gut microbiome | host: Homo sapiens | place: Madagascar | study: EMG produced TPA metagenomics assembly of the PRJNA485056 data set...
GGGAAAGCCTGCACCGTGTCAGCAAACCCCGCGCTTTCAAGCGCGGGTTGTTTAGCATCGCAGACTCCGTACTCAGAAAATTCCCGCAAGCAGATTATTGCGCAGCACCACGTAAAGCGCCGTTCCGGCGAAGATACTCACAAGCGAACTTCTGAAAAACCACTGCACAAGAACCGTGAGAAGCACACTCACGGTTTCCTGCCACGGCAGCCCCGTGTGTCCCGCGGCAAAGCCGGCACCGGAACTTAAAACCAAAAGCACCATGACGGCCAGCGGCAGGAAACTGCCGACATCTCTTACCCAGGCCTGGTTTTTAAGCCAGCGGCTTGCGACGAAGGGAAGCGCTCTTTCGGCAAAAGTCACGGCGCCCATCGCGAGAAACACCGTGATGACGTAAAGCGTATCGTTCATTGTGCGCCTCCCGCGGCATCACCTCTCACACAGGCGTCTTTGCGGCGCTTGACGGCCCAGACAAAGCCCGCTGCCACGCAAAAGGCCATGGAAACGGCAAGCGCATAGTCAGGCCAGAGCCAGCGCGCCAAAGCAAAGGAAACGAGCGCCGCCACAAGGGGCCAGGCCGAAACGCGCGCCCGCCACTGCTCGGCAGCAAGCATTGCAAAAAGCGCGGTGAGCACGAAGTCAATGCCGACGAGGTCAGTCTGGGCCTGAGCGCCGATTGCGGCACCGATCACAGTGCCCAAAAGCCACCACATATGGTTTAAAAACGCGAGCCACACCACCCGAGCCGCATGCGTACCTTCCGGCAGAATCGTCAAAAGCGAAAAGGTTTCGTCCGTGAGAGCAAAAACGATGTACCAGCGCTTCCAGCCGTGCTGCGGGATTTTCGTGAGAAGCGAAATCCCGTAAAAGACGTGCCGCAGGTTGATGACGAGTGTCGCAAGGGCAATCGCCGCCACGGGCATTGAGGCCACAAGCATCGGAATCATCATGTACTGCGAGGCACCGCCGTAAACGATGAGGCTTGCCAAGGCCGCCATCTCCCAGCTGCCGCCCGCCTGCACAAAAAGAAAACCGAAAACGATCCCCAGGGGCACGTACCCCATAAAAACGGGGATGGAATCCTTAAAGGCAGCGGCAAATGCGCTGCCTTCTCTCACTTCCGGCATGACGTGCTCAGTCCTCAAACGTTGCCTTGGTGTCGGCAGCCACCCAGTGGCCGGACTTGCCGCCCGCCTTTTCTTCGAGGTGAATGCCGCCGATTTCCATGAAGCGGTCCACGGCTTTCAACATATCGTAGACCGTGAGAAGTCCCACTTCCACCGCCGTGAGCGCCTCCATCTCAACGCCCGTCTGCCCCTTGGTTTCGCAGACGGCGGTGCAGACGACTTCACTTGTTTCGGGGCAAAGCTCAAAGTCAACCGTGACGTGCGTAAGCGCAATCGGATGGCACAAGGGGATGAGTTCAGAGGTCTTTTTACTTGCCATGATCGCGGCAATCCGCGCCACGCCGATCACGTCACCTTTTTTTGCAGTACCGGAAGCAACGAGCGCAAAGGTCTCGGGCTTCATGCGGATTTTTCCCACGGCGCGCGCAAGGCGCTTTGTTTCGGCCTTTGCACCCACATCCACCATATGCGCGTTGCCCGCGGCATCAAAATGCGTCAGTTCTGCCATTTCTGTAACCACACGAAAAGAGTTCGTACAAATTTGTTGCCTGCCTGAAAAGGGCCTGCATCGGGCCGCTATGATAGCGGGAACACTGTCAGCGGACTTTATGGAAAGGCCCGTCTTCTGCAGTATTACCAACTCATACCGGCCGCATTGTGAAAACCGCTTTTTTCAAACACTCCGTCATCGCCGCTGTCTGCGCCTCTTTGGCGCTCACGCCCGCGGCAGGCGCCTTTGCCGCCGGGCAGCCTCTACCCGACTTAAACCTCCCGAGCCTCGGCACGGTGGCAGGGGCCGATCTGTCGCTTGCGGACGAACGGGCCCTGGGTGAAACCCTCATGCGCCAGGTGCGCGCCGACAAAACGTATCTTCCCGACGAAGAAATTGCGGACTACTTAAACCGCCTCGGCTGGCGGCTTGTTGCGGCCGGCCGCTCGCAACCCTTCAGTTTCGTCTTTTTCCCGCTGCGTGACGCAAGCCTCAACGCCTTTGCCATGCCCGGGGGCTTTGTTGCGGTGCACACGGGGCTCATCGTCGCCGCCAAAAACGAGAGTGAACTCGCGGGCGTCATCGGGCACGAAGTCGGGCACGTCACGCAGCGCCACATTGCCCGCATGATTGCGGGCGGAAAAGACTCGCTTGCGATTACCCTCGGTTCAATTCTTCTCGCGCTTTTGGCCGCCAAGGCGGGCGGCTCCTCCGGGGGTGACGCCGCCATGGCGATTGCCCTCGGAACACAAGGGGCTCTGATTCAGAATCAGCTTAAATTTTCCCGGGACGCCGAACGCGAAGCCGACCGAATCGGCTTTCAGACGCTCGTCAACGCCGGATTTGACCCCCACGGCATGGAAAACTTCTTTGCCCGGCTGCAAAAAAGCAACCGCTACTACGAAAACGACGCCACGGCCTTTTTGTCCACCCATCCGCTTACCAATGAACGCTTAAGCGACATGGAAAACCGCACCAAGGGAATCAAGCGTGCGGTTTACCCGAGCAGTCTTGACTTTTACCTCATTCAGGCGCGCTGCCGCGTGCTGCAGGAAACAGGCTACGACGGGTGGCTCAAGGTAAGCCGCTACTTCCGGGACGCCCTGGCAAAGGCTAAGGGGAAGGAACTCGCAGCGGCGCACTACGGGTTGAGTATCGCCCTTTCGCGCATGAATAAGAAAGCCGAGGCCCTCTCGGAAGCCCGGCTTGCCGCGCAAAGTGTGAGGGACGACAGCATTATTCTTGACAAAAACCTTGCCGAGATGAGCTATGCGCTTGCAAAAACCGCATCCGAAAAAGATGCCGCCTTAAAGCTCTCCCGAAAGACCTACGAGCGCTATCCGGACTCAGCGATGGCCGCGCAAAGTTATGCCGAACTTCTCTGGCAGGCCGGCAAAAACACGGAAGTGCTGAAGTTTCTCCGAAACCAGACGGCACTTTCGCACGAAGACCCGGATTACTTTGCGATGCTTGCCAGAAGCTATGAGGCCACAGGGCAGCGCTCTCTTGCGTTTGCCGCCACCGGGGACATGTACGCCCTCATGGGTAACGCCCGCGCCGCGGTCTATCAGTTTGACAAGGCGCAGCAGGCCAACGACGGCGACTTCTACACGATGAGCGAAATCGACGCGAAATTACGTGAGCAGCGCCGTATTGTGCTCGATGAAGAAAAAGACCGGCAGAAGTAAGCCGTGCGCCTTATTTTGCGTGCAAAAAAGCCCACGAACGGATGATTTCACGCGCCCTGAAATATGCGAAAATGCCCTTGATTGTCACCCGACGGAGTTTTGCGACTCCGAGCGGGCGTTGCGGCGTGCTTGAACAAGCAGGATCCCGCGCCCGCCTTCGGGCTTTACTCAATTCGATCAGAAAGGCCTTTTCAGGCCTACCGTTACCATGGCAATTGAAGATTATCTGACCATTGCACCGCACACCGACGATGTGATTGAAACCGATGCCGTTATTGTGGGCGCCGGTCCCGTCGGGCTTTTCCAGGTCTTTGAGCTGGGACTTCTTGAAATCAAGGCCCACGTTGTCGACTCGCTGAAAAATGTCGGCGGCCAGTGCATGGAGCTCTACCCCACCAAGCCCATTTACGACATCCCCGCGGTGCCGGTGTATTCCTCGTACGAACTCACCGAAAACCTCTTAAAGCAGATTCACCCCTTCGGCGCTCAGTTTCACCTCGGCGAAGAAGTGACGGTCGTTAAAAAACGCGAAGACGGGCGTTTTGACGTTGAAACCGACAAGGGGACACGGTTCCTCTGCAAGGTCGTCATTATCGCCGCGGGCGTGGGTTCCTTCCAGGCCCGGCCCTTGCGCGTTCCCGGCATTGAAAAGTTTGAAGGCACGCAGCTTCACTACCGTGTGCGCGACCCCGAACTCTTTAAGGGCAAAAATATCGTGATCTGCGGCGGGGGCGACTCTGCCCTTGACTGGACCCTCAACCTCGTGGGCAAGGCCGAGAGCGTCGTTCTCATTCACCGCCGCGACGGGTTCCGCGCGCAGACTGCGTCCGTTGCCAAGATGAAGGAACTCTGCGAAAACTGGGAAATGCAGTTTGAAGTGGGCCAGGTCACCGGTTTTGAAGAAAAAGACGGCCGCATGACTGAAATCCGCGTCACCGGCGCCGACGGCGTCACGCGCCGCATGCCGCTTGACCACCTCCTGGTCTTTTTCGGTCTTCAGCCCAAGATCGGCCCGATTGCCGACTGGGGACTTCAGCTTGAGCGCAAGCAGATCGTCGTTGACACCGAGAAGTTTGAAAGCTCAATTCCGGGCATTTTCGCCGTGGGTGACATCAACACCTATCCCGGCAAGAAAAAGCTCATTCTTTCGGGCTTTCATGAGTGTGCTTTGGCCGCCTTCGGCGCCTCGCACTACGTCTTCCCGGAAAAGAAGGTTTTCCTGCAGTACACGACCACAAGCCCGAAACTGCATAAGGTGCTGGGCGTTGAAACGCCGGATCTCGATGATTAATCCGGGACTCTGACACCGGCATCATCCGACGGACGCGAAACAGCCCATTTGTGTTGTTTCGCGTCTTTTTGGGTTTTGGCCACTGGAATTTTCCTCTATGCCTCACTTTTCACGCGCCGCCGTTTTCTCCAAGCCCGCAGGGCCCATGAGGCCCTATATTGAAGCGTTGATCAAGCTCATTTTGAAATCGGGCCTGGAGCCGCTTCTGGATAAGCAGACGGGGTCGTACTTTGCTGAGGGCGAGGCGCCCTGGCCGGTACTCTCTGACGAGGAGCTCGCCTCACGCGCTGACGTTGCCGTGGTTTTGGGCGGCGACGGCACGATGTTAAGCGCGGCACGGCGCCTCTGGCCCCACGACATTCCCATCATCGGGATTAATGCCGGGCGCCTCGGCTTTATCACGGACATTGTGCTTGAGGACATGCCCCGGATTCTTCCGATGATGCTCGCAGGCCACTGTCAGACCGACCGGCGGCACCTTCTTTTCGGACGCATTTTCCGTGGCGGCGAAGAAATCTTTTCAAGCGTTGCCGTCAACGACATCGGCATCAGCCACGGCCGAGCCCTCGGCATGGTCGAATACACGGTTTACGTTGACGGCCAGCAGATGGCCGTGCAGCGCGCCGACGGCGTTTTGGTGAGTTCTTCCACGGGCAGCACCGCCTACGCGATGGCCGCGGGCGGCCCCATCATGCACCCGCATGTGCTTTCCATGCTTCTCGTGCCGATTGCCCCGCATACGCTTTCCAACCGCCCCGTGGTGCTTTCCTCCACCTCCGTCGTGGATATCGAAATCAACGAAACCCGCAGTGCGGTCGCCAGTTTCGATGCCCAGGTGCTCTTTGACGTCGCCGTGGGCGACATCGTGCGCGTGTCGGTGTCTCCGAACACCTTTACGATGCTGCATCCCATCGGCTACAACCACTTTGACCTTCTGCGCCGCAAACTCAAATGGAACTACCTGCCGCAGGCGGAAAAACCGATTCACGTGAAGGAAATCACCGGCCGGGAGCCTGACGCCGAGAACGATGACACTCCCAAAGCCGATCCGTTTCTGCCGTAACGCCGCCCGACGAGACACACACCATGCTCACACTCCTGTCACTGAAAGACTTTGTGATCGTCCGCACGCTCACGATTGAAGCCAAGGCGGGACTTACCTGCCTGACCGGTGAAACGGGCGCGGGCAAATCGATTCTCATTGATGCCCTGGAACTCGTTCTCGGGGCGCGAAGCGACACGGGCGTGATCCGTGAAGGAGCCGAGCGCACGGAGGTGACCGCGGAATTCAGCGCAACGCCCCGAGCCTCTGCCTGGCTTGAAGCCGCGGAACTCACAAGTGAAGACGGCGTACTGCTTCTGCGCCGCACGGTGGACGTCAAGGGCCGCTCGCGCTGCTGGATCAACGGCACGCCGGTCACTGTGGCGCAGATGAAGGAACTGGGCGAGCGGCTCGTGGACATTCACGGGCAGCACGCACACCAGTCGCTGTTAAAGCCCTCGCATCAGCTGCAGCTCGTGGACGGCTTTTCCAACGTCAAACCGCAGCTTCTGGCCGTCAAGGCCGCGTGGGACGCCTGGCAGAAGACGGCGCTCCTACTCAAACAAGCCACCGAAGACCGCGAGCGGCTGCAGGCCGAAAGCGAAAAACTGTCCTGGATGAATGAGATCCTTGCGGAACTCAATCCCCGGGAAGGCGAGTGGGATAAGGTAAGCGACGAACACTCGATGCTCTCCAACGCCGCCGACATTCTCACCAATGTCCGGGGAGCGCTTGAAAACCTCACGGACGGCTCGGACAGCGCCTCCGACCTTCTGACACGCGCCCACAATGAGCTTGTGAGTGCTTCAAAGTACGATGAAACCTATGCTGAATATGCCGAAAGCATTCAGCAGGCCTGCACCATCATTGATGACTGCTCGCGCGATATCGGCCGGCATCTGGATCACTGTGACTTAGACGAAGGCCGCTTTGAAGAAGTGGACGAACGGCTTAACGCCTACTGGCGGATCTCCCGAAAATTTCACCGGGCACCCGACGAACTCTTTACGCTCTGGGAAGAAACCAAAAAAAGGCTCTCGGAAATCGAAGAAAGCGCGGACCTGGACGGCCTGCGGCTTAAGGAAGCCGCCGACAAAAAGGTATTTCTCGCCAAGGCCGCGGAATTGACGGCTCTGAGAAAAGCCGGCGCCGCCAAACTTTCCAAGGCGGTCACCGCGGAAATGCAGACGCTTTCGATGGCGGGCGGCCGGCTTGAGGTCGCGCTGCCTGCGTGCGAACCCTGGGCCGGGGGCGTTGAGCGCTGTGAGTTTTTGGTAAGCGGCCACGCGGGCGCCACACCCCGCGCGCTCACCAAGGTCGCTTCGGGTGGCGAACTTGCCCGCATCTCGCTTGCGATTGCCGTCATTACCGCACAGATTACGCCCGTGCCGACCCTGATTTTTGACGAAGTCGACAGCGGTATCGGCGGGGCCGTTGCCGAAGTGGTGGGACGCCTTTTAAGACGCCTCGGAACCTCAAGGCAGGTGCTCTGCGTCACGCATCTGCCGCAGGTCGCTGCCTGCGGCAACAATCAGTGGAAGGTGATGAAGAAAACCGAGCACGGGGAGACCGTCTCGCACCTTACCGACCTCACGCCCGCAGAGCGCGTCGACGAGATCGCCCGTATGGCAGGCGGCACCGTCATCACCGAGGCCACCCGCAGTGCCGCAGCAGAAATGCTTGCGGCGGCTGAAAAGTAAGCTCTTTTCTATCCGACAAACTTCCGATTTTTGAAAATTTGTCGGATACAACCGACAAAAAGCGCTTTTCGAAAAGTTTGTCGGTTTTTAACCATACACCGCCCGCAACTGACTGCCAGAGTCCTGGGAATCTAAAAGAGTTTTTTCCCGTCCGTTTTCTGCGAAAAAAAGCGGACCGCAAGGCCCGCCTTTTTCTTAACCGACAGAAACGCTTAGTCGTTTACGACCTTCACGCCCGGCATGATGCGGCTCGTGTCGCGGGCCGCCAGCGCCACATAGGCAGCGGCCTTGAGCGCAATCTCGCGGTAAATTTCCGCGGTCTTACTGTCGGGCTTGGCGACCACCGTGGGCATACCGCGGTCAGCGTCCTCTCGGATATCGGCTTCAAGCGGCAGCTGCCCTAAAACCGGCACGTTGTACTGCTTACTCATGCGTTCGGCGCCGCCCTTACCGAAGATGTGTTCCATATGGCCGCATTCCGGGCAGACGTAAAGCGCCATGTTTTCAACAATCCCCAACACCGGGACGTTGACCTTCTCAAACATGCGCAGGCCCTTTTTGGCGTCAAGAAGCGCAATGTCCTGAGGCGTCGTAACGACGACGGCACCGGTCACAGGAACCGACTGGGAGAGCGTCAGCTGAATGTCACCGGTTCCCGGGGGCATGTCAATCACAAGGTAATCGAGGTCATGCCAGGCCGTCTGGTTCAAAAGCTGCGTGAGCGCCTGGGCAACCAAGGGGCCGCGCCAGATCATGGGTTCGCCCGGATCGATCATGAAGCCCACGGAATTGATTTCAATCCCGTAACTCACAATGGGTTCCATATTGACGCCGTCAAGGCTTTCAGGTTGCCCGCTTGCGGCAAGCATCGTGGGCTGGGAGGGCCCGTAAATGTCGGCGTCCAGCATGCCAACCTTAGCGCCTTCGGCTTTAAGCGCAAGGGCGAGGTTTGCGGCAACCGTGGACTTACCCACACCGCCCTTGCCGGAACTCACGGCAATGATGTTTTTGACGTTGGCGAGCGTCTTTAACGTGCGCTGCACGCGGTGCGCGATGATGTTGCCGGTCACCGTGACGCGGATTTTGTCTTCGGCAACGCCTGCGGCGGCCAAATTGTCCTTCACGAGCTTTTCAATCTTGGCGGCCGTTGACTTCACGGGGTAGCCCGGATTGACGGTCACACAGAGAAGGCCGTCTTTTTCTTCCACAGCCTTTACGGCCTTAAGTTCAGAAAAGGGCCGGCCGCACACGGGGTCGGCGACCGCCTCAAGAATCTTACGGAGTTCGTCGGGATGCATACCAAAAACCAGATCAGAAGAAACCGCGCCGCAAGGCACGACTTCAGAGAAAACAATAGGAGCAGACGCTACGGCGCCTGCGGCATTAAAATGCATAGTTTAACGGCTTACGCCTGCCCCCGCTTATACAGCGGCGGGCTACCAGCCGTACTTTCGTCTCATTAGCTTAAGTGATCATGACTGACAAGAAACGCCATCTTTTTGTGACGACCGCTCTGCCCTACGCAAACGGCCCCTTCCACATCGGCCACATCATGGAGTACATCCAGGCCGACATCTGGGTGCGTCATGAGCGAATGTGCGGCAATACGGTGCACTTTGTGGGGGCGGACGACGCCCACGGCGCTCCGATCATGATCGCCGCGCAGAAAAAAGGCGTGACGCCGCAGCAGTTCGTTGCGGAAATTGCCGCGGGCCGCAAAGAGTACCTCGACAACTTCTTCATTAAGTTTGATCACTGGCACTGCACCGACAGCCCCGAAAACACGGAATTAAGCCAGGACATCTACCGCAGACTCAAGGCCGCCGGCCTTATCTACACCAAGGACATCGAACAGTTCTACGACACCGAAAAAGAGATGTTCCTCGCCGACCGCTACATCAAGGGCACGTGTCCGAAGTGCGGCGCCAAGGACCAGTACGGTGACAGCTGCGAAGTCTGCGGATCGGTTTATTCGCCCACGGACCTTGTGGATCCGAAAAGTGCGCTTTCCGGCACCACCCCTGTGATCAAGTCCTCCACGCACTACTTCTTTAAGCTCTCCGACCCCCGTGCCGTTGAATTCCTGCGCGAGTGGACAACCGGCAACGGCGCTGACGGCAAGCCCCGTGTGCAGGCTGAGGTTCTTGCCAAGGACGAAGAGTGGCTCGGTACCGAATCAGGGCTTGCCGACTGGGATATTTCCCGCGACGCGCCTTACTTCGGCATTGAAATTCCGGACGCTCCGGGCAAGTACTTCTACGTCTGGCTTGACGCTCCGGTGGGGTATCTTGCAAGCTTTAAGGCCTACTGCAAGAAAGCCGGCCTTGACTTCACGCAGGAACTTGAGAACCCTGCGACCGAACAGATTCACTTCATCGGCAAGGACATCATTTACTTTCACACGCTCTTTTGGCCGGCGATGCTGCACTTTGCCGGCAAACCCTACCGTGTGCCGGACCACATCAACGTGCACGGCTTTGTGACCGTGGATGGCCGCAAGATGAGTAAGTCCCGCGGTACGGGGATCAGCCCCCTTGAATACATTCGTCTCGGCATGAACGCCGAGTGGCTGCGCTACTACCTCGCCGCCAAACTCACAAGCCGCGTCGAAGACGTTGACTTTACGAAGGCTGACTTTGCAACGCGCGTTAATTCCGAGCTGATCGGCAAGTACGTCAATATCGCAAGCCGCGCCGCTGGCTTTATCTTCTCGCGCTTTGAAGGCAAAGTCTCCGACGCCGCGATGGCAGACGACTTGCTTGTCAAAATCCGCGCCGCCGCCCCTGAAATCCTCGAAGACTTTGAAAACCGCGAATACGCCGCTGCGGTGCGCCGCGTGATGGAACTTGCCGACCGCGTCAACGAATTTGTGGACAGCGAAAAGCCCTGGGAACAGGCCAAGGATCCCGCCCAAGCCCCGGCCCTGCAGCGCACCGCCTCCATTGCCCTGGAAGCCTTCCGGCTGCTCACGCTCTACCTCAAGCCCATTCTTCCCGCGACCGCTGAGCGCGTGGAGAAGTTCCTTAACTGCGGGGAACTCACCTGGGCCTCAGTCGATACGCCGCTCACATCCGCGCATCCCATCTCGAAGTTTGAGCACCTCATGGGCCGCGTTGACATGAAAAAGCACCTCGATGCCCTCGTTCCGGGGGAAGCCAAAGTTGAAGAAAAGGCCGAAGCCGTGCTCCCGGGCGGTGAAGCCATTGCCGCTACCTGCTCGATTGATGACTTTGTGAAGACCGATCTGCGTGTTGCCAAGGTTGTCGAATGCACAACGGTTGAAGGCAGCGACAAGCTTTTGTGTCTGAAACTTGACGTGGGCGAAGGACGTCTGCGCCAGGTCTTTTCCGGCATTAAGGCCTTTTATAAGCCCGAAGACCTCGTGGGTAAGCTTGTTGTGATGATTGCCAACCTCGCACCCCGCAAGATGCGTTTCGGCGTGAGCGAAGGCATGGTGCTTGCAGCAAGCGACGCTTCTGACAAAAAGAGCGGCGTCTACCTCATTGAGCCCTTCCCCGGCGCCAAGCCCGGTATGCGGCTCCATTAGACACAGATCCGTTAAGGACTTAAGCCCGAAGGTTTCAAAAAGCCTTCGGGCTTTTTTGCGGGCACTAAAAAACCGGACGTCCCACAAAGAGAGCGTCCGGCTTTTTGATGCCGGGCCCGTGAAGGCCCGGTTATGTCTTTTGCGTTTAGACCATCAGGATGGCGCACGCGAGCACTGCAATCGTGCAGGGGATCGCCGTACGTTTGATGACATCAACGGGGCTTACCATGGCGATACCGGAAACCAGAATCGTCACACCGGCAAGCGGAGACATCGTGCGGCCGAGAGCACCGGTCAGGAACGCCAGGGCGCCCAGACCGTGAATGCTCATACCGAATTCAGGCGCATGCGGCGTCACGGCTTCGTTAAAGGCAAGCGTTGCAGCGTCGCCGGAACCGGTGAGAACGCCCATGATCCACGGACCGAGAGCGCCGCCCCAGCGGGCGAATTCGTTGGAATGCTTCAGAGCGTCAACGCACACGTCGATAAGACCGGAAGCTCGCAGACCGGCGGCAAACACGCCTGCCGCGATGATGATGCCCATCACGTCGGCGTAGCCCTTACCCATACCGTTGAAGAATTCCTTGGAGAACTGCTGCGGATTGGTCAGGGAAACCACAAGCGCGGCGATCGCGCCGATCAACATAGCCTGTGCCACACCCATCTTGATGGCGGGAACCCACATGTTGCCGACAACGAGGATCGTGATCGGAACAAGCATGACGAGAGCCTTGAGGGGGTTCGGTTTGAAGTCGCCCTTCTGAAGTTTGGATTCGTCAACCTGAGCGTTGGTGTCGCCCTTGTTGTCACGCAGCACGAGGCAGACAATCAGGACACCCACGGTGACGATCACACCGCACATCAGAGAATAGTAGGAATGGAAACCGATGAAGTCCATCACGTCCATGTTGGCCATCTTCGCCACGTACGGGTTGTGCGACGTACCGGGCGAGAGGTAGGAGCCGATGGTACCAGCCAAAACAGCGGCAGCGGCGGCAGCCGGTTTAATGCCGGCGCGCAGCATCACGGGGATGAGCGTGGAACCGACGGCAGCGGCGCAGCCTGCGGCCGAGGGAATGGCAATGTTCACGAAGAACGTGATCACGGTGCAAACCGGAATCAGGAAGATACCGAGGCCGCGCACGGGGGCGGCGAGGTAATGCACGAGCGAGCGGTCGCACTGAGCGTAACTGGCGGTAAACGCAAAGCCCATCGAGCCGCAGATTGCCATCACGAGGGAATTATTCGTCATGGACTTTGCGAACTGATTCAGACCCATCATCGGGTCAAGGCTGATCACGCACAGAAACAGGCCGGCGGCAATCAGCGTAAGTCGCGTTTCAAAGCGCTTAATGAGCGCCCAAACCGTCACCAGAATGACTGCTATGGCAATCCAAGCGGTTAAGGTCATAGTTCCTCCGATAGTGTTTTCATTTTTTGCGTCAGAAACAAGCGAGGGAAACACCTGTTTCTGCCGGCCGAAAATCGTACGGAAGCTTATCCACGCGGGTCCCGGCCTGTTGTTTACCCTAAGTCGACACAGAAAATGTCGGGATAAGACCTAAGGTAAACATCCAACGCGAACCATTCTACACGGATTGAAACTTTTTATTACAGAGCCGATCCGAAAAAGAAAAACCCGTGTTGCTTTCTTGCGCCGACGCAGGAAAACCGCACGGGTTTGCACTGGGCCGGGACAAAACCCGCCCGAAAAAGGCTCTTTAGGCCGAGAAAGACGAGCCGCAGGAGCAGGTCGTCACGGCATTGGGATTGCGGATCACAAACTGAGAACCTTCAAGGTCGTCCTTGTAGTCGATTTCAGCGCCCACGAGGTACTGGAAAGACAGGGAATCAACGAGGAACGTCACACCGTCACGCACGATCTCGGTGTCGTCTTCACCGGGCTTTTCCTCAAACTGAAAACCGTACTGAAAGCCCTGGCAGCCGCCGCCCTGCACAAAGACGCGCAGCATCATGCCGGCGTTGCCGTCTTCAGCGAGGAGTTCCTTTACCTTGGCGACGCAGGCGTCGGTGAACTTGATGGGATCAGGCGCCGCTTCGGGGGCTGCGGGGGCCGTCTGCGCCTGGGTCTGGGTTGCGTTTTCAGACATAGTGTTTTGTCTCCACGGAGCCCGCGGACTTCAATGCCGGCGGGCCGAAAAATTTCAGGTGCGCAGATTATAAAGAGCCATAACCCTCATTTCCTTCGGGTTATTCCGCCTTAACGGGCCGTCATAATGTCAGAAGGCTTCATGCCGCGGGGCACGAGCACCCAGGCATGCGCCCGGCTCTTTTGCCGCCCGGCCTGAGCGCCCGCAATATCCCCGAAGCCCCAGAAGTAGTCAAAGCGGATCACGCCGCGGATCGCGCCCCCGGTGTCCTGCGCAATCACGGGGCGCGCAAAAGCCATCGCGGGATTGTCCTGCGTCACTTCCGTCACAAAGGGCACCCCCAGCTTCCAGTAGCGGCGGTCCACCGCCACAGATGCCCCGGGCGTGAGCGGCACGGCCTGAGCCCCCAGGGGGCCGTCCGCCTCGCCCATGCCCACACGTTCCTCAAAAAACACAAAGTTCGGATTGGTGTTTAAGAGTTCGCGCATGCGCTTTGGGTTTTCCCGCACCCAGCGGCGGATGCGCTGCATGCTCATCTCGTCGCGGGTGAGCCCTGCGTTTTCGATAAGCCACCCTCCGATTGCGCGGTAAGGATGCCCGTTTTGATCGGCGTAGCCCACACGCATCCAGGTGCCGTCATCCAGAAGCACACGGCCTGACCCCTGAATCTGCAGAAAAAACGCATCCACCGGATCGTCCACCCAGCAAAGCACCGGGGCCTTCACGTCCTTTTTGGCAGTGATTTCTCTTCGCGTGTCGTAGGGTACAAGGCGGTTACCGACCACCTTCCCTTTAAGCCGCAGGCCCTTTAACTGCGGGTGCAGTGATGTGAGATCCACGGTGATGAGATCTTCGGGTACCCCGTAGAGCGGATAGCGGTAGGGGCCGTGCGCCCGGCGGCTGCCCCGGAGCATCGGTTCGTAGTAGCCGGTCATAAGGCCCGTGTCCGTGGGCGAAGCCGCCTTTTCGCGGGAAATCACCTCATAGGCCTCAAAATAGGTACTGAAAAAGCTCTCGGCCGTTTCGTCCGTTGCAAACTGTGCGTTTGCGCACGCTTTCGTCCAAAGACTCTCCTGCCCCATCACCGTGCAGGAGGCGCGGAAGGCCGTGAGCGCATTGGTCCAGTCCGCAGGCCGCACCGCAGGAAGCGCATTAAAGTCCGCCGGCACAAAGTACGCGGCTGCCGTTGTCACGACGTTTTCAGGCAACGCATTGCCGTCGGGCCCTAGAGGCCCCTTGGGCGCCGTGGAACACCCGGCAATGAAAAGCGCGGCGCACGCTGCGGCCGCAAAACCGATACGCTGTAGAAGAGCCTGCATAAACCTATTCTTCCAAAAACCGTTCCTGTACGTCACTTAAAAAACGCCGTCCGAGCTCGGTCGCAGCAATCCGGCCGATATCGTCCGTGAGAACCTTTTCCTTTCGAAGGGCCGTAAGCGTCGCAGCAATGTCCGTCAAAGGCCGCCCCGTTGTCTGCGTCCACCGCTGCGCGGGGACGCCGTCGGTGAGCCTGAGCGCATTTAACATAAATTCGAAAGGCAGGTCTTCTCGTGCCACCGTACGGCGCTCTTTTTCGGACCTCCCCTCAAGGACGCTTTGAATGTACAAAAGGGGATTACTTTCTCTGACGGTGCGGATCACTGCGCCCTCCCGCGTCACTTTGCCGTGTGCGCCCGCGCCTATGCCGAGATAGTCCCCGAACGTCCAGTACGTGAGATTGTGCCGGCATCGGCGCCCTGGTCTGGCGTACCCCGAAATCTCATAGTGCGAAAAGCCGGCGCCCGTGAGCGTCTCGTGCACGAGCTGCCCCATATCGGCGGCACGGTCTCCGTCGGGCAGCTCCGCGGGAGGTCTCTTTCCGAAAGCGGTTCCCTCTTCGATCGTGAGTTCGTAAAAACTCAGGTGCGTGGTGTTTTGCGAGAGCGCTGTCTCAAGATCCGCCTTGAGTTCATCGACGGTCTGCCCAGGCAGGGCAAACATCACGTCAAGATTGATGTTTTCCACCACATCGCGCGCCGCTTTGACGGCGTGAAGAGCCTCTGCCCCCGTGTGAATCCGCCCGAGCTTTGCAAGATACGTGTCGTTAAAGCTCTGAATACCGATGGAGAAGCGGTTCACGCCCGCCTTGGCGTAGGCCTCAAAGCGCGCGGCTTCCACCGTACCGGGATTGGCTTCAAGCGTCACTTCCGCATCTGGCAGGAGCGTGACGCGGTTTCTGATTCCATCCATGAGAAGCGTAAAGCCCGCGGCCGACATCAGGCTTGGCGTGCCGCCCCCGAAAAAAACGGTGGCTACGGGCCGGCCGGCAAGGTCTTTTACCGCATGCGTGAGGTCCTTTAAAAGCGCATCAATGTACGCCCCTTCGGGGATCTTCCCCGCACAGGTAAAAGAATTAAAGTCACAGTACGGGCATTTGCGCACGCACCAGGGCCAGTGCACGTAAAGTGCCGCAGGCTCCTTTTCAACACCCGCGGCTACCATCCCCACCTGTCCGACAATTCTTCAAGCATGAGCCGCATGGCGCGCCCGCGGTGGCTTACGTCGTTTTTCTCCTCGGCCGTAAGTTCCGCAGCCGTGCGCCCGAAGTCAGGAAGGTAAAAATACGGGTCGTAGCCGAAGCCCCCGGTGCCTTTCGGCGTATCAATAATTTCCCCGTCCCAGCGTGCGTCAACGATCACCGGTTCCGGGTCATCCGCGTTTTTAACCGCCACAAGCACGCAGGTGTAGTGCGCGCGGCGGTCGGTCTTTCCTGCCAGCGCGGCAACAAGCTTACGGTTGTTGGCGGTGTCGTCCGCAGCATCCCCGGCATAACGGGCACTGTGTACGCCCGGCGCACCGTTAAGTGCCTCCGCGGTGATGCCGGAATCGTCCGCCATGGCCGGAAGCCCCGTCTGGCGCGCCGCATTGCGGGCCTTGGCAAGCGCATTTTCCACAAACGTATTAAAGGGCTCTTCGGCTGCCTTGACGCCAAGCTCGGCCTGAGAGAGCACCTTAATGCTTCTGTGACCGAAAAGGGCGTTAAATTCACGCAGTTTTCCTTTGTTGCCGGACGCAAGTACAAGTTCATTCATCGCTGCTGCTCCTTACGCTTTGGCAAGCGCCTCAGTCTGTTTGGCCATAATCTCGCGGCAGCCTTTTTCCGCGAGGTCCAAAAGACTATTCAATTCCGTGCGGGTAAAGGGCATGCCTTCAGCCGTGCCCTGGATTTCCACGAATCCGCCTCCTGAGGTCATGATCACATTCATGTCGGTGCCGCTGGTGCTGTCTTCAACATAGTCAAAGTCAAGCACAGGCACGCCGTTACTGATTCCGACACTGACCGCCGCAACCTGCTCGCGGATGGGATTTTCCTTGATAAGGCCCGCCTTCAGCATTCCGTTAACGGCATCAGCCAACGCCACGTAGGCGCCTGAAATCGAGGCGCAGCGCGTGCCGCCGTCGGCCTGAATCACGTCGCAGTCCACGGTGACCGTGAAGTCGCCCAACTTTTTACGGTCAACGATGCCTCTGAGGCTGCGGCCGATTAAGCGCTGAATCTCCATCGTACGGCCGCTTTGCTTACCCTTGGCAGCCTCGCGGTCCGTACGGGTGGCGGTCGATCGCGGCAGAAGCGAATATTCCGCCGTCACCCAGCCTTCGCCGCTGTCCTTCATAAAGCGCGGCACGCCCGGCGTTACCGTGGCGTTACAAAGCACTTTGGTGCGGCCTACACTCACCAGCACACTCCCCTCGGCGTAACAGGTGTAATGACGTTCAAAGGAAAGCGGGCGCATTTCATCGGCGCGCCGACCGTCATGACGAGACGACATTGATTTCTCCGGTTGGAAGTGCCGCTCATGCTAACACGCCCGCAAAACGATGCCTTCACCCGTGCCGCCGGCCTTACAATTCGCGGCAATTTCCAATACTTTTCCGAAAGGACAACCATGCCCGGCATTCGTTCCATGACCGGTTACGCCATCGCGCAGGGACCCTGCGCGCTCGGACACGTAACCGTTGAACTCAGAAGCGTTAATTCCCGCTTTCTCGATCTGCAGGTGCGCTTTCCCGATGAACTGCGCCCGGCGGAACAGGCCGTAAGAACACTTGTAACGCAGTCTGTCGCCCGCGGCAAGTTTGAGGTACGCGCAAACCTCACCGCAGAACTCACCGAAAACGGCAGTTCTGTGTCGGCTGAGGCCCTGACTCTCATTAAAAAGCTGCAGCAGTCGGTTGTTGAGGTTCTGCCTGAAGCGCGCCCCATGTCAGTGGCGGAAATCCTTGCCTACCCCGGCGTGGTGAAAACCGAAGCCGTTGATAACGAGGCGTTAAGTAAAGCCGTTGCGGGGCTTGTGGCCGAGGCGCTGAAATCCTTCAGTGCAACCTGCGAGCGCGAAGGCACGGCCCTGTCCGTGGTCCTCACGGGCTACTGCGACAAGATTGATGCAATCGCCGAGGGCGTGCGCGTCAAAATGCCTGAGATTGTCGCGGCTCTGAAAACGAAGCTCACCGAGCGCCTCGAGGAAGCCCTTGCCGGGCCCGTAGCCGCCAAGTCTGCGCTTACCCGCGAAGAAGCCGGTGAGCGTATCCGCCAGGAAGTGACGCTTTACGCGCTTAAAGTCGACGTGGACGAAGAAATCAACCGGTTAAAGACCCATACCGCCGAAGTGCGCCGGGTCCTTCAGGCGGGGGGCGCCGTCGGAAAACGCCTGGATTTTCTGATGCAGGAAATGAACCGCGAAGCCAATACCCTGGGCTCAAAGGCCGCCGCGATTGAAATGACCGACGCCAGCGTCAACCTCAAGCTTTTGATTGAACAGATGCGCGAGCAGATTCAGAATCTGCAGTAACTCGGCCAAAGGCCCGGCCGGCGCGAGCACTTACCCCTTGATGCGGAACTGCTCGAGAAACGCTGCCCGGGCTTTTTCATGCTCTTTGATTTTGGCATCGATATGCGCCTGCAGGTCGGCTGCCGCCTTTTCATCGGCCTCTTTGCGCTTTTGCCGTTCAATGACGAGCTTGTCTTCCCAGAAGTCAAGCGTCATCCAGTAAAAGTTAAGCGCGGTGCGCGCCACCATCAGGAAGGTCTTTTCATCAGTCACGAAAGGAAACCGTCTTGCCAGGCGGATCGTACCGAACTGCCCGATCATCACCATGGCGCGGACAATGGCCTCCCAGTCACTCTGCTTATGGGGATCGAGCCTCAAGGCCTCACAAGCCTTTTCAAAATTCTCAACGTCCTTTAGACCCCGGGCAATATAGTCAGCACAGTACTTACAGGCCATTTCCTTCTCCTTGCGGCGTGGTACGGCCCATGGGTGCCGTGAGTTCAAAGGCAGGGCGCACGGTTTCCAGAAGGTGACTCTTCGCCTCGGTAAGTGCCCCCGTGACATAAATGGGTGCAAAGGGCGCAGCCTGCGTGATGCGCACCAGACCTTCTTTCGCAAGTTCCAGAAGCGCGAGGTAATTGACGATGGCCACATCCATCCCCGCACCTTCTTCAAAGAGCTCATGAAATTCCATGAAGGCGTGCGCGGCTAGTTTTTTGAGAATGGCGCTCATGAACTCCCGCACCGAAAGTTCCTGCCGCTGCACGGTGTGGCTTACCTTAAGTTTGGCCCGCGCCAGAACCCCGGCCCAGGCTGCGGCAAGATCGTCGGGCGAAACCTGCGGCAGGAGCTGAAACTGCTCCTGCTCGATTTTCACAAAAGCCCGCAGAAAGTCGCGACCGCACCGCGGCATTGCCTCCAGGTCCTGCGCCGCAAGTTTCATCTTTTCGTATTCGATGATCCGCCGGGCAAGCTCGGCCTGCGGGTCCTCCACCTCTTCGCCCGTGTCAATGCGCGTCACAGGCAGCAGCAGCTGGCTTTTGATGTGCATGAGGTTGGCGGCCATCACGAGGTAGTCGGCGGCCAGTTCCAGGTTACTCTTGCGGATGAGTTCAACGTAGGCCATGTACTGCTCGGTCAAAAGCGCCATGGGAATGTCCATCACGTCAAACTTCTGCTTGCGGATCAAGTAAAGCAGGAGGTCAAGCGGCCCTTCAAAGCTTTCCAAAAACACTTCGAGCGCGTCGGGCGGGATGTAAAGCCCCTCGGGCACGGAAAAAAGCGGCTCACCGTACAGACGCGCCAACGCCCCGTCCATCCCTTCGCCGGGCGTGCGGAACATCTGATCAATTGTGTCGGGCGCGAGTGTTTTCACGGTTGAGAAACGATTTTTTGAGAAAGTCGCGTGAAGCACTCGGGATTTTAGCGGCAGGCAATCCCGCTGTCCTTCCCTTAACCACGAGCGGACGCAGACCGATCCCTACAATGCAGGAAACATCACAACACCGTTCTTTATGGCCAAGAATGGCTGTCGAACGCGGCAAGTTTTTCCTCGCACGCCCGCAGTGCTTCGGAAAGTCTCTGCTGATTTCCATCTGATTACCGCATCATTTGGTCCTTTAGGCTTTACCTGCGGAAGAGAACCGGCCGATCTCACGTTTTTCGATCAGTTCAAATGCTGGCTGTCCTCGCGTGACGGCCGACGGGTATGCCGGAATCGACTGTCCCAACCGGGAAAGAGCAGCAGCAATGGCCTGGCTTTGCGCCTCTGAAACTGCCGCAAAAGAAACACACCCGGACGGCGGGTGCCGTACGGCAGGCAGTTGACTGAGGCACAACAACTCCCGCAAAAGAAAAACGGCAGAGCCGCCGTCCTTTTGCAAGGGGCGTACTCTGCCGCTTTCCGTCTCTGCGCCCGCAGGCGCAAGGACGGTCCGGTTTTTATTCAAACACGAACTTCGGATCCGTGGGCTGCCACATGGCTTCGCGCACAGCCTTATCAAGGTCAGCAGGACGCTCAACCTGGGCAAGACCGTTCTTGAAGCAGTAGTCAGCCACCGCCACGGCAATATGTGCCGAGAGCTCACGCACCTGCGAGAGCGGCGGATAGAGGCTGCCGTTGGCGAGATCGCTTTCGCTCACGAGGTTTGCAAGGGTCTTTGCGGCCGTGAGGAAGATCTGGTTCGGAATGGTCTTTGCGCGCACAAAGATGCAGCCGAAGCCGATGCCCGGGAACACGTAGCTGTTGTTGCCCTGACGCGGCACGAAGGTCTTGTTGCCGACGGCAACCGGCGCAAAGGGCGAGCCGCAGGCAAAGAGGCACTTGCCCTCAGACCACGTGTAGGCCTGCTTGGCGGTACATTCGGCCTTGGAGGTGGGGTTGGAAAGCGCAAAGATCATGGGCCGAGCGTTCACTTCACACATCGCCTTCACAACGTCTTCGGTGAAGGCGCCGCCCTGGGCGCTCACGCCGATGATGCAGGTGGGCTTAAGCTGGCGGATAGCCTGGGCAAAGTCCGTCGTGTTTTCGTAGGCCTGAGCAAACGGCACCTTGTTCGGGGCAAGCTTGTCGCCGCGCGTGCTGGAAACAAGGCCCTTGGAATCAAAGAGCGCAATACGCTTTAATGCCTCATTGCGGTCAATGCCGTCTTCGGCCATGGCGTCGGCGATCAGATGCGCGATACCGGTGGCGGCAGCGCCAGCGCCGAGGAAGAGAATGCGCTGATCGGAAAGCTTCTGCTTTAAGGCACGAACGGCGGTGTAAAGACCGGTCACCACAACGGCGGCCGTACCCTGAATATCGTCGTTAAAGCACGTCACGCGGTCGCGCCAGGCATCAAGCAGCGCAAAGGCGTTGGTGTTCTGGAAGTCTTCAAACTGAATCAGCACGTTGGGCCAGCGTTCGCGCACGGCGGTGATGAATTCCTCAACGAGCGCCATGTATTCGGGACCGGTAACACGGTGCTGACGCAGCCCCATGTAAAGCGGATCCTTCAAAAACTCTTCGTTGTTGGTGCCGACGTCGAGGGTCACCGGAAGCGCACGCTGCGGATTGACGCCCGCGCAGGCCGTGTAAAGGGCGAGCTTACCGACGGGGATCCCCATGCCGTTCACACCGAGGTCTCCCAAGCCTAGAATACGCTGGCCGTCGGTCACGACGATGATGTCAACATCATGGTTGGGGACGTTGGCGACGAGTTCGCGCACGCGGCCGCGGTCTTCGCTTGAAATGTAGAGGCCGCGGGCATAACGGAAGATGTGGCTGAACTTCTGGCACGCTTCACCGACCGTGGGGGTGTAAATGAGAGGCATGTACTCTTCAACGTTTTCCATCACAAGCTGGAAGTACAGGGCTTCGTCGCTTGCGTGCACGCTCTCAAGCGTGAGGTACTTGTTGATGGGCGCAGCTTCGCTGTCGATCACTTCCTTTAAGCGGCTCACCTGATCGGCAAAGGTTGAAACGCGCGGAGGCAGAAGGCCTCTGAGTCCCAGACGGTCACGTTCTTCTTCGGTAAACACCGAACCGCGGTTAAGCCACGGGTTGCGCAAAACGGCAACACCGCGGGGCTGATTTCCCTGATTTGTCGTCATAAAAAGTTCTTTTCAAACAGTGGGGAGTATCCGAGGTCTGAGCCCGCGCCCACTCCCTGCGGACATGGGGCTCAGCAAAGGTGATTCTATCGCCCGGAGCTTGCTGTACTCTGAGCGATAACTGCGGGCTAACCCGTCCTATAGCACTTCTAATTTCATTTCCGCCCGGATCTGGGCTTTGCGGTGAGCGCCTTTAAGCGTTCACCGGCAAGCTTTGCCGCTTCCGTATCCGGATAGTCCTTCTGCACGCCCTTGAGCGTTTCGGTGGCTTCCTTTTTCTTGCCGAGGTTCACAAGTGCCGCGGCAAGCGAGAGTTTCGCCTCAGGAATGCGCGCGTCCTGCGGGAAAGCGGCGATCAGGCGCTTCTGTACTTCAACGGCATCCGTAAACTGTCCCTGAGCAAACATGGCATTACCGAGCCAGTAAAGGGCGGCGGGCATGTAACCGGTCTTGGGGTAGTCGTCAATGAGGCCTTCAAGAATCTTATGACTCTGCGCGTAGGAGCCGTCGGAAAAAAGCTGCAGCGCCAGGTCATAACGGCGGCGCTCTTCCGGGGTTACCGTGATACTTTTGCCGTCGACGCTTTCCAGCTGCGACTCAAAGGCGGCGGTGCGCTTATCGAGGTTGCCGAAAAGGTCCCTCACGGACTTTTGCTGCTGCGCGAGGTCATTGGTGAGCTTTTCAACGCGCCCGGTGAGTTCCGCATTCTGGCTTCTGAGCATCTCAATCTCACGCACGAGCTGCATCTGGGCGTTTTGCATGGTCTGCGCCTTTTCCCGCAGCTCCAGAATCGCCTTACGGGCTTCATCGTCGCCAAAAAGAGCAAATGACGGGGTTGAGAGACCGGCCAAAACCGCGCCCAGGAAAGCGGCGGTGAGAAATTTCTGCTTTATCTGCATGACAAATGTCCGGTTAACGGTAGATCACGTCGGCGCGGCGGTTCTTGGCCCACGCTTCTTCGTTTTCACCGAGATCCACGGGCTTTTCGCGGCCGAAACTCACGGCTTCAATCCGCGAAGACGGAACGCCCAGAAGCTGCAGGCGCTGTTTGACCGCCTCACTGCGCTTCTGGCCCAACGCGAGGTTGTACTCGCGGCTGCCGCGGCTGTCGGTGTTGCCCTCAATCGTGACGTTCTGGCTCGGGTTGGCGATAAGACTCCGGGCATTGCGTTCAATCACGGGGAGGTACTTGTCTTCGACGCTGTAGCTGTCAAAGGCAAAGTAAACGGAGTGCTCGGATGTGGCACGGGTGCTTTCGGCATCGGCTGCATTGGCCTTGGCGTTGGCTTCGGCCTGAGTCGTGCCTTCCTTCAGAGACTCGTCGAGCTCAACGGTGGAGCAGCCGGTGAGCAGTAAAAGCGCGGCAGCCGCTGCGGCTGAAATTGTCTTAGCGATACGATTCACGATAATGCGTCCTTTTGCGGTTGGTTTGATGCGGGCTAAGCCGCCTGCTCAATTTTCTGATTTTACAAAATTCTTATTAATCAACGATCAGAGGTCCCCAGGTGGGCTCACGGATGTCGCCCGCGGGGCCCGTAAGCCACGCGTGCACGGCGCCGTCGGTGCTCACCGTTGCCAAAACGCCGCGTTTGGCGCGCTCCGTGGCGTAAACGATCATCTGACCGTTGGGCGAAAAACACGGGCTTTCATCGGCTGCGTTATTAGTGAGGATCATTTCCTGGCCGCTTGCCAGATCCATGGCGGTCACGCGGAACCGGCCCGCCACACGGGTGACGTAAGTAAGCACCGTCCCGTCGGGATTTAAGGCGGGGCTTACCGCGTAATCGGCACCGAACGTGACCCGCTCAGCCGGCGTGCCGCCCTCCAAGGCCTGGCGGTAGATCTGCGCCGAGCCACCGCGGTCACTCGTAAAGTAAATGTACTTGCCGTCCGGAGAAAACACCGGTTCCGTGTCAATCGCGTAGGAGTGCGAGAAACGGCTCACGCCGGTGCCGTCGGTGTTGATCATGAAAATCTGCGTAAAGCCGTCGCGCGAAAGCGCAAGCGCCACCTTCTTGCCGTCGGGGCTGAAGGCCGGGGCCGAATTGTTGCCCCGGAAGTTCGCAAGCACCCTTCTGCGGCCGGTGGCAACCGTATGGATGTAGACAACGGGCTTTTGCGCTTCAAAGGAGACGTACGCGAGCTGCTTGCCGTCAGGGCTCCACGCCGGAGAAATGATGGGCTCGCGGCTTTTCAGCGCCGGCAGGGCGTTAGCGCCGTCGCTGTCGGCGACAATGAGTTCAAAACTCTTTTTACTGTACTCAGCCACGTACGCCAGGCGCGAGGCAAAAAGGGCCCCGAGCCCTGTGAGCTTTGTGTAGATCCGGTCGGCAATGCGGTGCGCGGTCATTCTGAGCTGCCGGTTGTCGGTAATCCACTGCCCGCGGTCGACTTCGGCGTTTTGCACCGTGTCAAAAAGCCGGTAACGGATGTCCCAGGTGCCGTCAGCAAGGCGGATGATGCTGCCCGTGGCGAGCATGGCGGCTTCCTTACCCCGCCAGAACTCCAGGTTCGGGCGCACGCTTTCTTCAAGCGTGGCTTCTGCTTCACCCACAATAATTCGGAAGGCGCCCGTGCGGCTTAAGTCAGCCGCCACCACGCGCATCGGATCGATTCCGGTTTCCGCCGCCCCGTTCATGGGGGCATAAGCCAGAGGAATCTGATTGGCGCCGACGCCCGTGATTTCAATGCGCAGCTGGGCGTTTACCGCGGCAGCGGGCCCTAAAAGTGCGGCCGATGCGGCTGCCGAAAGAAGACTGCGGCGCTCCAAGCGAAAAGTCATATCCGTCCTTTTTTGCAACAAAAACGAATCCGTTCTTACGTTTGTGTGCCGAAGCCCGCCAAAAAAGGCGCGCTCCGGCACAAGGTTGCCTGCGTAACGGGCTTATCAGTGACGGAAGTGACGTTCACCGGTAAAGACCATCACGATGCCGCGCTCATCGGCGGCGGCAATGACTTCGTCGTCACGGATCGAGCCGCCCGGCTGGATCACGCAGGTTGCGCCCTGATCAACGATCACATCGAGTCCGTCGCGGAACGGGAAGAAGGCGTCGCTCGCGGCGGCGCTCCCCGCCAGAGAAAGGCCGGACTCCTGCGCCTTAATGGCCGCAATGCGTGCGGAGTCCACGCGGCTCATCTGCCCCGCGCCCACACCGAGCGTCATGCCGTTATGCGCATAAACAATGGTGTTGGACTTCACAAAGCGCGCGATATTCCAGGCAAACATCATGTCGGCGATCTGCGCGGAGGTGGGCTGCTTCTTTGTCACAACCTTGAGGTCAGACTCGCTGCAGAGCTGATTGTCCGGGGTCTGCACCAAGAGGCCCCCGCCCACACGCTTAAATTCGTAGTCGTTGTGCGCCGTCCCCGGGGCGACCGTGAGAAGCCGGAGGTTCTTTTTCACGGCAAAGGTGTCGCGGGCTTCAACGGTAAAGCTCGGGGCAATCACGACTTCGGCAAACTGCTTTACGACTTCTGAGGCCGTGGCGCCGTCCACTTCACGGTTAAAGGCGATGATGCCGCCGAACGCACTCTTGGGGTCGGTCTTAAAGGCCTTGAGATAGGCTTCATGAGCATCCACGCCGATCGCGGCGCCGCAGGGGTTGGCGTGCTTGATGATCACGCACGCGGGCGTCGTGAAGCTTCGCACCGCTTCCCAGGCCGCATCGCTGTCGGCGATGTTGTTGTAGGAGAGTTCCTTGCCCTGGAGCTGGCTGTAACCGGCCAAAAGCCCCGGAGCAATGAAATATTCGCGGTAAAACGCCGCCATCTGATGCGGATTTTCGCCGTAGCGCATATCCTGCACCTTCACCCACTGACGCGTGAAGACGTCCGGGAACTGCTTCGTCTTTTCGCGCTTTTCATCGAGGCTTGTGAGGTAGTTGGTGATTGCGGCATCGTACCGGGCGGTATGGGCAAAGACTTTCTTCGCAAGCGCCAGACGCATGTCGGCGTCGACCTCACCCTTCGTTTTAATGGCGTTTAAAACCTTGTCGTAATCCGTGGGATCAACGATCACGGTGACGGATTCGTGGTTCTTGGCGGCAGCGCGGATCATCGTGGGGCCACCGATATCGATGTTTTCAACAGCAAGCTCAAACGTGCAGTCCGGACGCGCAATCGTCTGCTCAAAGGGATAGAGGTTCACGCAGACGATGTCAATCGTACCGATGTTGTGGTCTGCGAGAGCCTTCATGTGCTCGGGCACGCAGCGGCGTGCAAGAATCCCGGCGTGAATGTGCGGATCAAGCGTCTTCACGCGCCCGTCAAGCATCTCGGGAAACCCCGTGTAGTCGGCAACCTCACGGCAGGGGATGCCTTCTTTCTGCAAAAGCTTTGCGGTTCCGCCCGTGGAGAGAATCGAATACCCGAGCTCAACGAGCCCGCGGGCAAAGTCGGCGACACCGGCCTTATCCGAAACACTGATCAGTGCCTGTTTGGTCATGGTTTCATTTCCTTATAAAAAGCGTCAAATGACAAAAAACTAAAATGAAGAATCTTTTAAAAATCCGTGGAAAACCAGTTTTTTATGCAGCGTATTGCGGTTGATGCCGAGTAAAACCGCGGCTTTTTTCTGGTTTCCCTCACACTTATCCATTGCCCACTTCAAAAGCGGCCTCTCCGCAGCCGTCACAATCATTTCGTGCAGCGGCAGCCCCTTGTTGCCTTCCAAATCCCGAACGTAGGCTTCCACGCGCGCCACCACCATGCGGGCAAATTCCTCGGCGAGTTCCCGGGAATTAAGCCGCGCACGCAGCTGCGCAAGGCGCCGGGCTTCCGCCTCTTCTGCCGTCAGCCCCGTATTGTCGTTGATTTTTTCGTTTGTCAGGCTCTGCATATCGAAAAATTTGTTTCAAACCAATTTTTAACGGCGCGCGTCAGTTCCGCGGCATCATCGATTCTTACAAAGGCACGGGCGGCCTCAGCTCCACCCGCCAGCCGCTTTAAGTACTGCGGGATGTGCTTGCGGAAGCTCCTTAAAACAAAAAGGGCGTTGTCTGCTGCTCCCGCCGTGTGAAGCGCAAGGTGCTGCAAAAGGACGTCCTCCACAGCCTTTGCATCGGGCTCGCCGGGGTCGGAACCGCCCGCAAGAAGCGCTTTCGTGCGGGCAAAAATCCAGGGGTTACCCAAGGCCGCCCGACCGATCATGACACCTGCAACAGGCAGGGTTTTGAGTAAATGAAGGACTTTTTGCGGTGTGTCGGCGTCGCCGTTGACGATCACGGGAATACGCACGCTTTGGGCAACACGCCGCACGGTCTCATATTCGGCCTTGCCGGTGAAGCGCTGCGCGCGGGTTCTGCCGTGCACGGTGAGCATCCGGGCGCCTTCTGCCTCAAAGGCCGCAGCCAGCTCCACAGCGTTTTTGTGCGCCTCGTCCCAGCCGGTGCGCATTTTGACGGTCACGGGAATGTCAACTGCCTGCACCACCGCGCGGACAATGGCGGTTGCTGTTTCCGGATACTGCATAAGGGCCGATCCGCAGGCCTTACCGCAGACCATGCGCGCGGGACACCCGAAATTGATGTCAACGGCTTTCGCGCCCGCCGCTTCGGCGTACTGCGCGGCGTCAGCCATTTCTGAGGGATCAGCCCCGAGAATCTGAATGACGGGAAAGGGATCGTCGGGATCAACCCGCCAGCGCCCGGCGCTTTTGCGGGTGTCTCTGAGCCGCTCTTCACTGGCGACCATTTCCCCCACCGTAAGCCCCGCGCCCATCTCCCGGCAGATACGGCGAAACGCCGCATCGGTGACACCCGCCATCGGAGCGAGAACCACCGGAACATCAGCAACAAAAGTACCGATCTGCATGGGAAAACGAAAACCGTCAGCGTCTGTCAGAGAAGATTGTTCATTGTAAAGGATAGTGCTTAGCCGTGCCTAAAAATCAGGCACGAAATTTCGGGCGGGCACATGTTAAGAAAGCGCTTTTGTCACAACGGCTGCCGTCGTACGCAAAACGCCCGCCTTGCTGAGTGCCGTGTAAGCCGCCGCAAGGCTCCCGTTTGTGTCAATCGCGCGCGAAGCGTCTTCAATAAGCGCCGTCTTAAAGCCTGCCGCAGCCGCGTCAAGCGCCGTCCACGTGACACAGAAGTCGGTGGCAAGCCCGCAGACAAAAACGTCGGTCACGCAGCGCTCCCGTAAGTAGCCCGCAAGGCCAGTAACGGTTTTACGGTCGGCAGCCAAAAACCCTGAATAGCTGTCGCAGTCTTTTTCGCGGCCCTTGCGGATCACGGCGTCCGCAAGGGCCGTCTTAAGCCCCGCGGCAAAGGCGGCACCTTCGCTTCCCGCCACACAATGCTGCGGCCACAGTACCTGCGTGCCGTAAGGCATTTCAATTGTTTCAAAGGGGGCTTTTCCAGGGTGCTCAGAAGCAAAACTCGCGTGATCTGCCGGATGCCAGTCGGCAGTTAAAACCACAGTGTCAAAAAGGGGCATCAGGGCGTTTACGGGTGCCACAACCGCGTCGCCCTCTGCAACCGCCAAGGCTCCGCCCGGCAGAAAGTCGTTCTGAATATCGACCACAATGAGTGCGTTTGCCATTCTTTCCACCTTTTGTTCAGCTGTCTCAGAGATCAAACCCTGCTTCGGCGCATTCCCGGATGAGTTTTTCGGCAATCTGCGCCGCAGGCAGCGCCCGCGCTTCACACGCGCCCTGTCCGCAGGCAAATTCCATCAGATCATCCCGATTCTCCCGCCGTGCCGCAACTTCCACGGGCCGCATGACAGAGAGCTGCGCGGGATAAGCCGCACGGTCAGCCCGGGCCTCCTCGGCCGCTTCGATAAGGCCGTTTGCGATCACACGGGTCAGTCTCCCCGACGCAACGCGCGTGAGCCTCGTTGTGCTGTCGGAAGCAAACTGAAGCGCCCGCTTGTGTGCGGGATGTGCGCCGCTTTCGGGAGCCGCAAGAAACACCGTGCCCGCCTGCACGGCCCCGGCCCCGAGCATGAGCGCCGCCGCAGCCTGCCGGCCCGTCATGATGCCGCCGGAAGCCGCAACGGGAACATTACTCACGCGTGCCGCCGGGCCGATGAGGCTCATGAGCCCCACCTGCGCTTCGGTGTCGGCCACTTCAAAATTGAGCCTTGGGCCGCCCGCTTCAATGCCCTGCACCACGATGCAGTGAGCCTGAGCCGAGCGCATCACCTTCACTTCCCTTAAGGTTGTCGCGGCCGCAATCATGCGAATGCCGGCAGCGGTGAGCTTTTCCGCATAGACCTCGCGTAAGCCCCCGAAGGTAACCGACACCGCAGGAACCTTCAGTGCAATCAAAACGTCAAGCTGCTTTTCAAAGTCAGGAAGCGAAAACCGAACCCCTGCGCAGCCGAGATCAGCTTTTAAAGCCTCAAGCGCTTCTTCGGTTTCCGCCGCTCCTTTTTCGTCAAACGCGCCGCGCGCGGGCGAGCGGACGTTGACGGCAAAGGGCCGGTCCGTAAGGCCCCGCACTTCTTTAACGGCCGCCGCCGTTTCCTCAGGCGTCATAAAGTCAGCCGCCAGGATCCCGAGCCCCCCGGCGTTACTCACCGCCGCCGCGAGCGCTGGCCCGGCAATATCAGCCATCGGCGCATTCATCAGGGCGTGCGCCACCCCGAAGGTTTCACGAAACTGTGCCGTCTCAGGCGTCAAAAACAATGTCATTCGTCAAAAAGATGAAAAGGAGTTGTGCGGTTTTCTTCACAAAGCGCTTCGTACTGCGCGGCCGACCCGATATTGCCCCAGAATCCGTCCCAAACTTCGGCGCGCACGCGCGCCTTCTGCCAGATCCAGGGGAAAAGTTTGGCGGCAACGGGTCTGACGTTAACGAAAATTTTGGGCGACACCACCATGATGCAGCCGTAGGTATGAGGCCCCGCGCCCGGACGCACCGTGCCGTCAGCGGCGACCGTCATGTCGCCCCTGACATGAAACCCGGGATTCGGAACCGCCACCATAAAGGCGTCGTAGTCGCCCGCCTCAATCTCAGCGGCTTTTGCATTGAGCCTTTCCATCGGGTAGTCGTGCACGACGTCACCCGCGACCGCGACAAAAGGCGTCACGCCGTCGGTTAACAGGGGAAGCGCTTTGGCAATCCCCCCGCGGGTTTCAAGCGCATCCGTTTCCTTATCGCCCTCGCGGCTGATTTTCATCGTGATGCCGCGCGCGGCATACGCTTCGGGCATCGGCTCAAAGGCGTCGGAAAGGTATGCGGTATTCACGACGAGATCGGTGATGCCCGCCTTTTTCAGCCCCGAAATCTGCCAGTCCCAGAGCCGGTACTTTCCGACGGGCAACAAGGGCTTCGGTACCCAGTCGGTATGCGGCCTTAAGCGGCTGCCGCGTCCCGCGGCAAAAATCAGTGCCCGCATCTCAGTATGTGTACCCCTGAATGAGTTTTTCTTCTTCAAAGCAGTCCAAGAGCCAGTTAAGGGGCTTTAATTCATCGTAGCGGTTCGCGGTCTGCCGCACATAGCGCACAAACCGCGGCGTATCGGCGATGTACTTTTCCCGTCCGTCCCGGTACTTGGTGCGCGCGAAAATCCCGAGAACCTTTAAGTGACGCTGAATCCCGGCCCACTCCACGTCGCGCCAGAAGCTGCCGAAATCCTTCGGAACAGGGATTCCTGCCTTACGGGCCTTTTCCCAGTAGCGGATCGTGATATCGAGCACAAACTCTTCGTCCCAGCTTACAAAGGCGTCACGCATCAGACTTGCGATGTCGTAACTTACGTGCCCGTAAAGCGCATCCTGAAAGTCAAGTACGCCGGGAAGCGGGTCACTTACCATGAGGTTGCGCGGCATGAAGTCGCGGTGCACGAAGACGCGGGCTTCCGCAAGGTTGTTGGCAATGATTTTGTCAAAAACCGCCTCAATCACCGCCGTCTGCTTTTCGCTCATCGTGAACTTGCGGTGTTTGGCAACGTACCACTCGTTAAAGAGATGGATTTCGCGGGAAAGAACGGCCTTATCGTATTCCGGTAGCACACCCGGGCGGCTTGCCGCCTGCCACTTCACCAGAGCGTCGGTTGCGGCATCAAAAAGCGCCGGCGCGTTTTTCTCATCAAGCACATTTAAAAACGTCTCGCGCCCGAGGTCATTCATGAGAATAAAGCCCTGCGCTTCATCCGTTTCAAAGAGCTGCGGGACGTTGAGGCCCGCGGCCTGCATCAGGCCGTCAATCCGGACAAAGGGGGCAATGGGTTCTTTATCGGGCGGCGCGTCCATCACAATGAACGTTTTGCCGTCTTTGCCGCTCACTCGGAAGTAGCGCCTGAAACTCGCGTCAACGCTTGCCGGGGCAATCGATTCCGTATCAATGCCGTAGGCCGCATCAAGGCCCCTGAGCCACTTAACCGCGCACGCCAGACGCGCATCACCCTTTGCCGTATCGCTCATAAACCCAACTTTGTCAGATAGAAAGAAGACCGACCCCCCTATAATCACAGGATCGGTTTTGGAATCCAACACTATAAAGCCTCATGCCCCGGAATACTTCGCATCCGCGTCTTCTGACGCTTGCTGCCGCCGTTTCGTGCGCTCTTGCCGCGCCCGGCCTTTACGCACAGGACGTCTCCGGCGAGAAACTCGCGCTTGCGTCTGAAAGCCGTCTCAATGACGACGCCGCGCTTTTAGAAAAAGGCGCAAGCATTGTCTCGGCCGAAGTGATTGAAGGGTCGCCTCAGACCGAGCTCGTTTTGTCCGGCAACGCCGAGGTGCGCCACGCCGGCAGTGTCGTCAAAGCCGACCGCATCACCTACACGCAGGCTACCGGTGAAGTCGCGGCCGAAGGTAACGCGCTCGTTGCCCGCAAGGGTTCGAGCGTCAAAGCCCCGAAACTCACCTATCAGCTCGACAACGAAACCGGGGAAGCCCAAAACGCCGAGTACGAGTACGCCCCGAGGCGCTTAAGAGCCGAAGCCGGCTGCATCCGGCTTAAGACCGACGACATCACCGAACTCACGGACGTGCTTCTTACCACCTGTCCCAAGGGCGACAACAGCTGGTGGATCACGATGAACGAGGTGAGTCTGGATGAATATGCCCAGCAGGGTACCGGCACGGGCGCCGTGCTCCACCTGGGGGGCATTCCGGTTCTGGGCACCCCCTGGTTTTCCTTTCCCATGACGCAGGAGCGCAAAAGCGGACTTTTGACGCCCACGCTCGGCATGAGTTCCTCCCGCGGGCTTGACCTCTCACTGCCCTACTACTTTAATATCGCGCCCAATTATGACCTCACGCTCACGCCGCGGGTGATGAGTAAGCGCAGCGTGGGGCTGGGTTCTGAGGTGCGGTTTAAACAGCGCTTTGTCGAAGGAACCCTCGCGGGCGAATACATGCCGCAGGACCGTGAGCGCGATGAAAAGCGCTGGGGCATCACCGCCGACGTGCGCGGCTCCTGGCAGGGCTTTACCTACGGCGTGAACTACAACCGTGTGAGCGACAAGGACTATCCCGATGACTTCGCGGGCGGCATCCGCTCCGCAACCGAAGATCTTCTCGCGCAGGACTATTGGCTCACTTATTCGGGGAGCTGGTGGAACGCCGCACTCAGAGTCAATCAGCATCAGGCCCTTGAGATTCTCGCCTACGACCGCCCCTACGAGCGCGTCCCGCAGCTCACATGGAACGCCTACCTTTCTGACGCCGCCGGGTTTGAACTCACGACAACCCTTGACGCCACGCGTTTTAAGCATGTTCTGGGCAACCGCTGGTACAACAACAACGATGTGGAGCACTTCTCCGACGGCGACCGCCTTGTGGTAAGCCAGAAGATTGCCTATCCGCTGCAGGGAGCCGGCTGGTTCATTAAGCCGCAGGCCGAACTCATCGGCACCTGGTATTCGCTTGACACGCCCTACAGCCGCGAGTTCGGCGAAACCAGCATCTCGCGCACGGTTCCGGTGTTTTCGGTGGATTCGGGCCTTATTTTTGAAAAGAACATGTCGCTTTTCGGACGCGACACGGTGCAGACCCTGGAGCCCCGGCTCTTTTACGCCTACATTCCCGAGCGCGACCAAAGCGAGATTCCGCTTTTTGACACGGACGTGATTGACGCCGGCTTTGCCCAGCTTTTTAACGCCAACGAATATGCGGGCTGGGACCGTGTGGGCGAAACCAATCAGGTCTCCGCCGCCGTCACAACGCGCTTTATTGATTCGGAAACAGGTCTCGAGTGGTTTAAGGCGGGCCTCGGGCAGCGCTACTACTTTAACGATCAGCGCACCGCAATTGACGGCACGCGCATCCGGATGGACGACAGTAAGGGCGACCTTCTCGCAACCGTTGGAGCACGCCTTACGCGCAACATCAATGCAAGTGCCTACGCGCAGTACTCCTACGACAGAAGTAAGCTTGAACGCGCCAACGCGGGCGTGCGCTGGCAGCCCAAACCCATGTCGGTGATGGGGCTTTACTACCGCTACAACCGCGCAAGCTACAACGACCTTCTCGCAGGCCGCTACAACCGCATTCAGTACAACCATGACGGGTACGACGAGGACAAGTACATCCGCCAGGTCGATTTCTCGATGCAGTGGCCCTTATCGGAGCGCTGGTATATTCTCACGCGCCAGAACTACTCCTTTGATCACGGCAAGTTCATCGAAAGCCTTGTGGGCTTTGAACACCGCGCCGACTGCTGGACGGTGCGCGCGGTGGCACAGCGCTACACCTCGAGCAACGACTCCCGTGAAACGAATTTTTACTTACAGCTCGAACTGACTGGTTTAGGCTCCATCGGCAGCAGCCCGCTTGAAGCGCTCACGCGCGGCATCCGCGGCTACCAGACGCAGAGTCCTATTCCTTCAACCGTCGGAACCTATGACTATTACCAGTAAACTGATCCGTGCGGCCGTGGCCGCAGCCCTCACGGGCACCTTTGCCCTGCAGGCTCAGACCATTACCGAAACGACCGAACCTGTGACCGCAGGGGAAGTGACGATCGATCCGGACGCCAATTACCGGCCGCTTGACCGCATCGTTGCGGTGGTCAACAACGACGTCATCACCGAGTTTGAACTGCAAAACCGCGTGCGTCAGGTTGCCGTCAACCTGCGCCGCCAAAATATTGAGCTCCCGCCGATGCCGCAGCTCAGAGCGCAGGTTTTGGACCGCCTCATCACGGAAAAGGCCATGCAGCAGAGAGCGCGCGAAATCGGCGTGCGTGTGGACGAGCAGATGGTGACGGCTTCGATTGAACAGATCGCCCGCAACAACAAGCTCACCACGGACGAACTCAGAAGCCGCCTGCGCGAGGAAGGTGTGGCCTGGTCTGCTTTCCGCAGCCAGATCCGCGATGAAATCACGCAGCAGCGGCTGCGCGAGCGGGAAGTTGACTCCAAGATCAACATTCCGGAAAGCGAAGTGGACGCGTATCTCGCCGAACAGGCGGGCTTTACGGGCAGCGACACGATGGAATACCGCGTGGAGCATATCCTGCTGCCCCTGCCCGCCGACGGCATTGAAAGCGAGGAAGGGCGCAAAGTAAAGGCGCTTGCTGAAGACATCCTTGAGCGCGTGCAAAAGGGTGAGGACTTTGCAAAGCTTGCTGCCGCCTATTCCAAGGCGTCCGATGCGATGGAAGGCGGGGACCTCGGCTGGCGCGACTCCACCCGTCTGCCCTCCGTTTTCTGGCAGGCCATCAAAAATAATGTAAAAACCGGCTACAGCACACTGATTGAAGGCGACAGCTCCATTCACATCATCAAGCTTGCCGGCGAACGCGACGGCGTGAAGGCAAAACTGGCGGGTGCTCCGGTTGAGCAGACCCACGTGCGTCACATCCTGATGTTTGCTTCGGACCTGATGCCCGAAGCTCAGGTGGTGCGCCGCTTAAACGACATCAAGCAGCGCGTGCAAAAGGGTGAAGCTGACTTCGCCACCTTTGCCCGCTTAAATTCCGCGGATGCTTCCGCCACGCGCGGCGGGGACCTCGGGTGGCTCCTGCCCGGCGACACCGTCCCGGAATTTGAAGCGGCGATGAAAAACCTCAAGCCCGGTGAGATTTCCGATCCGGTTCGCTCGCCCTTCGGCTACCACCTCATCCAGGTGGTGGAACGCCGCACGCAGGTTGCTGACGCAACGCGCTCACGTCTGGCTGCCCGTCAGGCCCTGCGCGAAAAGAAACTCGCCGAAGCCGTTGCCACCTGGCAGCGCGAACTGCACGACAAGGCTTACGTCGACATCCGCCGCGACAACCTTTAAGCCGTAAGGAGGGCTGACCTATGGTTTCACCCGTTGCGGTTACCACCGGAGAGCCCGCCGGCATCGGGCCGGAAGTGTCGGTAAAGGCGGCTTTTGCCGCCGACTTTCCCGTCACCCTGATCGGCGACGAACGGTTTCTGAGGGAAACAGCCGAAAAAGCCGGCCTTCCCTCAGCATTTCCCGCCAACGTCCGTTTTCACAATATCCCGCTTGCCGCCCCCGTGGTCCCGGGCAGGCTTGATGTGCGCAATGCCCCCTACGTTGTGGAGACACTGAAATGCGCCTGCAACGGCGCGTTAGCGGGGACCTTCAGCGCGGTCACCACCGGCCCCGTGCAAAAAAGCATCATTTCCGATTCCGGTCTTGAATTTACCGGGCACACCGAGTTTTTTGCCAGCAGAAGCCGCGTCAAGCGCGTTGTGATGATGCTCACGTCAAGCGAAAAGGCGGACGCCCTGCGCGTAGCGCTTGCGACAACGCACCTGCCGCTCGCAAAAGTTCCTGCCGCCATCACCGGGGAACTTTTAGACGACGTGATCGGCATTCTCGTGCGCGACCTCAGAGAGCGCTTCGGGATTTCCGGCCCCAAAATTGCGGTGACGGGATTAAACCCCCACGCAGGCGAATCCGGGCACATGGGCCGCGAAGAGATTGACGTCATCTCCCCGGCCATCGGCCGCGCGCAGCAAAAAGGTTTTTCCGTCACCGGGCCCTGGCCCGCGGACACCATTTTCGTACGCGAGCACGAAAGGCACTACGACGCAATTCTCTGTATGTACCATGATCAGGGGCTGCCTGTACTGAAACGCGAAGGCTTCGGGCACGGCATTAACGTGACGCTGGGGCTGCCGTGGATCCGCACTTCGGTCGATCACGGAACGGCCCTTGATATCGCCGGGAAAAACATCGCCGACACCGGCAGCATGACCGCGGCCCTCGATTTGGCGCGTCAGATGGTGCGCCACGCCACAGGCGACTATTCGTTTTGATTTTTTAAAAGGTTACACGCCATGCAGATGCTGGAAGGACACCGCGCCCGCAAACGTTTCGGGCAGAATTTTCTGCACGACGAATACTGGATTTCAAGAATTGCGCGCGCTGTTGACGCGCAGCCCGGGGAATTCATCGTGGAAATCGGCCCGGGGCAGGCAGCGCTCACCCGTGAACTCGTGGGCGGCGCCGGACATGTGAACGCCGTGGAAATCGACCGCGACCTTGCTGCCTGGCTTAAAACCCAGTTTGCCGAAAGTGAACTCACGCTCATTGAGGCCGATGCGCTCACGCTTGACTGGACGGCCGTAGCCGGCGAAAAGCGCATGCGCGTTGTCGGAAACCTCCCCTACAACATCTCCTCGCCTCTGCTGTTTCACCTCATGAAGGCGGCTTCCTGCGTCATTGACCAGCATTTTATGCTGCAGCGCGAAGTGGTGGACCGCATGACGGCGGCTCCCGGCACCAAAACCTACGGCAGACTTTCGGTAATGCTGCAGTGGCGCTACAAGATGCATAAGCTCTTTGACGTGCCGCCCGGCGCCTTTACGCCCGCGCCCAAAGTCGTGAGTTCCGTCGTGCGCATGATTCCGCGAAGAGCCGAAGAAGTGCTCCCGGTGGACTTTGACATGCTCTCTTCGGTCGTTGCCAACGCCTTCGGACAGCGCCGAAAAACGCTCAGAAATGCGCTCTCAGTCCTTTTAACGGAGGAGGAAATCCGCGCGGCCGGCGTGGACCCCCAGGAGCGCGCCGAAAAGCTTCCGCTCATTCACTTTGTGAACCTTGCCAACAAGGCTTCTGAACTGAAGCGCAAACCCGTTATTCAGGGCGCTCAGGCCTCCGACGAATAACCCGACTTTTTCCTTCAAACCCCAAAAGGAGCGTGCCGTGAGTGACAGACAACTTCCCAAAATCGTGGTTCTTGCAACCGGAGGCACCATTGTGAGTTCCGGCGCCTCTGCCGTACAGGTAACGGGCTACAGTATCGACAAAGTCCGCGTGGACGATATCCTCGCAACGGTCCCGGCACTTTCCGATATTGCCCGGATTGAAGCCGAACAGATCAGCAACATCGATTCGGGTTCCATGACCTCCGCCGTCTGGCTCAAACTGGCTTCACGCATTGAGGCGCTCGCTTCTGACCCCGACGTTGCCGGCTTTGTCGTCACGCACGGCACGGACACGATGGAAGAAACGGCGTTTTTCCTGCATCTGACGCTTCATACCGCCAAGCCCGTGGTCTTTACGGGCGCCATGCGCCCGGCCACTGCGGTGAGTGCCGACGGCCCCTTTAATCTCTATAACGCCGTGCGCGCGGCCGCAGCCCCGGAAAGTGCCGGCAAAGGCGTTTTAATCGTCTTTAACGACCGCATCTACTCCGCGCGCTTTGCCGCCAAACGCCACCCCACCAATCCGGATGCCTTCGGCGGGGGCGACTTTGGGGCCCTGGGCCTTATTGCCGGAAGCCACGTGGAATATCTGCAGGCGCCCGTCAAAAAACATACCGTGCGAAGCGACTTTACGGTGCCTGCGGGACCGCTGCCGCGCGTGGATATCCTCACAAGCCACGCCGATGACGACGGTGTTTTAATCCGCGCCGCGGTCGAAGCCGGTGCCAAGGGCATTATTTACGCCGGCACCGGCAACGGCTCGGTGCATGAAGCCTCCGAACCCTGGCTTTTTGATGCCGCGGAAAAAGGGGTTCTCATTGTGCGGGCAAGCCGCACCGGCGACGGCATGACCACCGAAGGCCTTGCCAAGTGGCAGAAGGCCGGATTTATTCCAGCGGGAACGCTCTCAGCCCAAAAGGCGCGCATTCTGCTGCAGCTCATTCTCCTTGAGAGCCGCGACGCCAAAGTTGCGGCGGAGCTTTTCAGTGAGTACTGAGCGAAAAACCGCACAAAAAAGCCGGGCGCAAACCCGGCTCTGCAGCTTGCAGGCGGCCATTGCGGCCGCCTTTTGCTTTAAAGCGTATCAGGCCAAACTTCTTTGGCGATTTCCACCACCAGGCGGACCTTGGCCCACTGGGCTTCCTCGGTGAGGATGTTGCCTTCTTCCGTGGAAGAAAAGCCGCACTGGGGCGACAACGCCAGCTGATTTAAGGGCACGTACTTCGTGGCTTCCTTAATGCGGGCCTTCACGGCTTCCTTATCCTCAAGCACCGGGAACTTCGAGGTGATAAGCCCCAGAACCACCGTCTGGTCCTTGATGAAGCGCAGCGGCTCAAAGCTCCCCGCGCGGTCCGTGTCGTATTCAAGGAAAAAGCCGTCCACACGGCAGTGCAAGAAGAGAATGTCGGCCACCGGTTCGTAGCCCCCGGAAGAGAACCAGGTCGAGCGGAAGTTGCCGCGGCAGATGTGCATCGTGACGGTGAGATCCGCGGGCTTTTTGTCGAGAATCTTATTGATGCAGGCCACGTACAGGCGCCCGATGCGATCCACGTCGATGCCGCGGTCGGCATAGACCTTACGCTTTTCAGCCGAGCAAAATTCCCCCCAGCTCGTGTCGTCAAACTGCAGATACCGGCAGCCGCGCTCGTAGAGAGCGAGCATCGCGTCGGTCCAGGCCTGCGCAATGTCGTCAAACAGGCGCTCTTCGTTGTCCCGGTAGATATCGATCGGCTGATAGTCGGTCGCACGCACGCAGCAGATCAGGTGCAGCATCGAAGGCGACGGGATCGTGTACTTCACGGGCGTTGTGCCGGCGATTTTCTTCAGGCGGTCAAAGGCATCGAGAAACGGATGATTTTCCGGAAAACCGATGCGGCCGTCAATCACCACGGTCTCAGCCTTCGGCTGCTTTCCTTCAAAATGCACAGACCAGGCTTCGGCCTTGATGTGCTTGATGCCGGACAAAGCCGCAATGAAGTCAAGGTGCCAGAAGGAGCGGCGGAACTCGCCGTCGGTGACGGCCACAAGACCGTTTTGCTTTTCTTTTCTCACAAGATCGGCGATTTCACGGTCTTCCACGGCCGTGAGTTCATCACGGGTGATGACGCCGGCCGCAAAATCAGCGCGGGCTCTTTTGACGGCGTTGGTTCGCAGGAAGCTGCCGACCACGTCGGCACGGTACGGAGGATTAATGCGGCTCATGTTACGGGTTCCCATTTTTGTGTGTATCGGGCGTCCGGCACGAAAAAGGCCGGACAAGATGGCTGAGATTGTGCCATCACGCCCGCAAAGCCGCATCGGTAATACTGCAAAGGCTTAACGGAAAACGCGGGCCGATCCCGAAGCGCTCAGAGCCGCTATACCCCAGACAAGGACCGCGGCAACAAGCGAAAGTGAGGCCGCAAAAAAGCCCGAATACGTGTAAAGAACACTGAAAATCCAGGGGCCGAGCCCGGCAGCGAGGTACCCCACCCCCTGAGACACCGCAGAAATCTGCGCCATCTGCACGGGGCCGTGGCTTTTCATCGCCATCACGATAAGCGCAAAGGTAAACATCCCGCCCTGGGGGATGCCGGCCAGAAAGCAGCCCGGCCACACCCACCAGCCTCCAGCCTGCCAGCAGGCGATCCCGGCCAAAAACATCACGGTCATTAAAACCGCCGTGCGTTTTAAAGCCCCGAGCCTGCGGATAATCGCATCAAGCCAGAGGCTCCCCGGAAGACTGCAGAACAAAAAGAAGGCGACCGCCAGTCCCGCCGCCGACGTCGTAAAACCGCGTTCGGTGAGCGCCGTCGGCAGCCACGCGCAGGTTGTGTAGACGGTAAGCGACTGCATGCCCATCGTGAGAATCACGGCCCAGGCGGCACCCGTTTTAATGAGCCTTACCATTCCGCCCTTGTCGGCAGCCGCGGCTTTCGCTGCGTCATCGGTCTTGACGCGCGGCCACAGGCAAAGCGCCGGAACAATGAACGCCAGCCACACAGCCATCACGGCAATGTGTGAATCCGCAAGGTGCGCCAGAGGGGCCGAGGTCCACGTGCCGATCGTGCCTGAAAGCCCCACCACAACGGTGTAAAGCCCCATCGCGCGCGCCGCCTTGTCCGGCGCCTGCGCCTTTAAAAGTACCGGCACAAGCACGTTTAAAAAGGCAATCCCGGCTCCCACAAACACAGTACCCGCAAATAAAAGCGCCATGCTTTCGGTTACGCGGCAAAGCGTGCCGAGAAGCAGCAGCCCCAATGCCGCCGCAATCGTCTTATGCATGCCGATGCGCTCAGAAAGCGTCACGGCGGGAAACGAAAAAAGGCCGAACGCGAGAACCGGCAGGGCGTTTAAGACACCGAAAGCCTGATAGGAAAGCCCGAAGTCCCGCAAAACAACGTCAGCCGCAGGCCCCACGGAGGTTACGGGCCCCCGCATTGCAAAGGCCATCAGAAAGAGCGTGCATAGAGCGAGCGCTGATGTTGTTGTGGAGCGGCGGGAGTCGGTCATAAAGGCTGGGCCAAAAGAGGGCGAAGGGAACTTACCGAAGCCGAATAACAAAAAAGCCCGCTTTTCAGCAGGCCTCATCAACGTCTCAAAAAGAGATCCGTGGTGGCTAGGGACGGAATCGAACCGCCGACACGCGGATTTTCAGTCCGCTGCTCTACCGACTGAGCTACCTAGCCGCCTCAGGAAGTTCGGAACTATACAGAGACTTAAACTGTTTTGCAAGTGCCGCAGAAAACATTTTTGCCTCCGCTCTCTTGAACAGGGTCCGAAAGCCTTCGGGATTCGGCTTTTGCGTATGGCATCCGAAAACTTAACATCCGCAGAGCATTTCTTAAGTTTTTCCAAATGTTTCCGCTCGTATAATCCCTGCTCCATGGAAAAAACGATAAAGTTTTGCCTGCCGGAACCCCAGCCGGCGGAGACAAAACACGGATGAACACTCATGCAGCTGCTTTGTCTTGGCCTGAATCACACCACAGCACCGCTTTCGGTGCGTGAACGCGTTGCGTTCGGCCCCGATGAAATCGGGCCCAGCCTTCATGCGCTGCGCGACAGGCTCGCCGGCAGCAGTGAGGGCGCTCTGTCCGAAGCGATGATTCTTTCGACCTGCAACCGCACCGAAATCTACTGCGCTGCAGAAGACGCAGAAAAGGCCGCTCAGTCGCTCACGCACTTTATTGCCGAAACCAAAGCGGTGTCGCTTGCGCAGCTTGAGCCGCACCTTTACCGCTACACGCAGTGCGATGCCGCCCGCCACATTTTCCGCGTGGTCTGCGGCATTGACTCCATGGTGCTCGGTGAAACCCAGATCGTGGGACAGTTTAAAAAGGCCGTTGCAGCCGCCCGGGAAAACAAAACCCTCGGGCTCATGCTCAATCACCTCTTTCAGGAAGCATTCACAACCGCCAAAAACGTCCGTTCGCACACCGCCATCGGCTCCAATTCGGTGAGCCTTGCCGCAGCGGCCGTCCGGCTTTCCATGCGCCTTTTCGGATCGCTTGAAAAGGAGCGCATCCTTTATGTGGGCGCAGGCGAAATGATTGAACTCTGCGCCGCTCACTTCGGCGCACAAAAGCCCGCCGCGATCACCGTTGCCAACCGCTCGATCGAGCGCGGCCAGGCGCTTGCCGCCCGCTATAACGGCACCGCCATGCGCCTGCAGGATCTGCCGGAGGTGATCGCCGACTACGACATCATTGTGTCGTGCACGGCCTCGGCGCTTCCCATCATCGGGCTCGGCATGATCGAGCGCGCCGTGAAAAAACGCAATCACCGTCCGATCTGCATCATTGATCTGGCGGTACCGCGCGACGTGGAACCCGAGGTCGCACGCCTTGACGACGTCTACGTCTACACGATGGACGAATTGGGCGCCGTGGTGCAGTCCGGCAAAGAAAGCCGTCAGGCCGCCGTTATTCAGGCCGAAAGCTACATCAATAAGGCCGTTGAAGAATTTAACCGGTGGCTTGCGATGCGCGCGGTGGTTCCTTCCATCAGCCGCATCCGTGAACGCGCGGACTTTATCCGCCGTCAGGAGCTTGACCGGGCGCTTAAGGAAATTGCGGCCGGCAAAGACACCGCGAAGGTTTTGGACGACCTTTCCCTCTCGCTCACTCATAAGCTCATACACGATCCGACGGTTCTGATCCGTAACGCCGAAGGGCTCACGGACGTTGAGCGTGAGCACATCACCAACATCGTCGGGCGCTTCTATCGGCCGCGCACGGTTTAGCCGCTGCCGCCTTTTGCCGATCAGCCCGCTTAAAATGCGGGCTGCACTTTTTTCCACCCTGATTTATCGGATTTTTGGCCATTATGAAAGACAGCATGCGCAGCAAGCTCGTCGGCCTGTGCCGGCGCCTTGAAGAAATTGACGCCATGTTGGCTGCGCCCGACGCCGCCGATGACATGAACCGCTTCCGTGCGCTCTCGCAGGAACGCGCCGAAATCGAACCGGTGACGGTCAAGATGCACGCCTATGAGCAGACCGAAGGCGACATTGAGGCGGCGCAGGAAATGGCAAACGAAGATCCGTCTTTTTCCGATGCCGCGCAGGAAGAAATCAAGGCCTGCAAGGCAAAACTCGAGGCCCTCGAAAAAGACCTCGAAGTGCTGCTCTTACCCAAGGACCCCAACGACAGCCGCAACATCTTTTTGGAAATCCGTGCGGGCACCGGTGGTGACGAATCCGCGCTTTTTGCCGGGGACCTTCTGCGCATGTACCTGCGCTACGCCGAACGTCAGGGCTGGCAGGTTGAGATTGTCAGTAAAAACGAAAGCGATTTGGGCGGCTACAAGGAAGTGATCTGCCGCGTGATCGGCGAAGGCGCCTATTCCCGCCTTAAGTTTGAGTCCGGCGGCCACCGCGTGCAGCGCGTGCCCGCCACCGAAGCCCAGGGCCGCATTCACACCTCGGCCTGCACGGTTGCGGTGCTCCCTGAGCTCGACGAAGTCCAGCAGGTGGAAATCAATCCCGCCGACCTTCGAATTGACGTCTACCGCGCCTCGGGCGCGGGCGGCCAGCACGTGCAGAAAACGGACTCGGCCGTGCGTATCACGCACCTTCCCACCGGCATGGTCGTGGAATGCCAGGACGAACGCAGCCAGCGCCAGAACAAAGACCGCGCCATGGCCGTGCTCGCGTCGCGCCTGTACGCCGCGGAAGTTGCCAAACAGCAGGCTGAGCAGGCCAGTACCCGCAAGAGTCTTGTGGGGTCCGGCGACCGCAGCGAACGCATCCGCACCTACAACTATCCCCAGGGGCGCGTGACCGACCACCGCATCAACCTCACGCTTTATAAGCTCGATGCGATCATGGACGGTGACCTTGAGGAAATCATTACGGCTTTGACCGCCGAACACCAGGCCGAGCAGCTTGCGCAGCTCGGTGAACACTAAATCCGCGGTTGACAGATGCCGGGCACGATTGACGCACTTTTAAGAGCCGCCGCCGGGAAAGTCTCCCGCTCTGAGGCACGGCTTTTATTGGCGCACGTCCTTCATAAGCCGGTGGAATACCTGATTGCGCACAATGCCGACACGGTCGAAGCGCAAGCCTGCGAACGTTACAGGGCTGCGCTTGACGACGCTGCGCGCGGCAAACCCATTCCCTACATTCTGGGCCGTCAGGCCTTCTGGGGACGCGACTTTACGGTAACACCCGCCGTACTGATTCCGAGGCCCGATACCGAGACGCTTGTGGAAACGGTTTTAAATGCCGCCCAAGGCCGGGCCAAAACCGTTTTGGAACTCGGCACCGGCAGCGGCTGCATTGCGGTGACGCTCGCACTGGAAAATCCCCTTTTAACCGTCACCGCAACGGACGTCAGTACCCAAGCCCTCACTGTGGCCCGCAGCAACGCCCAAAGGCTTGGCGCGCGTATTGCGTTTCGTGAAGGCTCCTGGTTTGACGCCGTGGCGCCTGAAGCCCGCTTTGACATCATCGCCTCAAATCCCCCGTACATTGCCGATGGCGACAGCCACCTGCCGGCCCTGTCTTTTGAGCCGACGGGCGCCTTAACCTCAGGCCCCGAGGGATTGGACGACATCCGCGTCATCGCGGATCAGGCACGCCGCCACCTCACCGACGGCGGTCTTTTAGCTTTTGAGCACGGGTTCGATCAGGGAAAAGCCGCACGAAAGCTCCTCGCTTCGCTCGGCTACACGGCTGTTGTTACCGTCAGGGATTTGGGCGGCAACGACCGTGTGACGAAAGGCCGCTTTTCCTGCTGATACCGCCTGCAACAAAGATGACGGCATTGTCATCACCGTCCCGCTACACTCTCCGGACAAAATGATTTCTTATTGGGAGAAAACCATGTCTTTATTGGATGTTGCACGCACCCGTTACACCACCAAGCACTACGACCCCGCAAAGCGCGTTTCTGACGCCGACTTTGCCGACCTGCTCGAAGTCCTGCGCCTTGCGCCCACGTCGGTAAACGCCCAAGCCACGCGCTACTTTGTCGCGGACAATGCCGCCGCCAAGGAAAAGATTCTGCCCGCGATTCTTGACTTCAACCGTCCGCGTGTCACCGAATCGAGCCACACGATCGTCTTTGCGGTAAAGGACCCCATCACCGATGCCGACTTTGAGGAAGTCCTTGCCAAGGAAGAAGCCGACGGGCGATTCCCGAACGCGGGGGCAAAGGCCGTTCAGGATCAGGGCCGCCGCTACTTTGCCGGGGTTTTTGCCAAGGCCCCGGGCGGCAGCTACGCCTGGACCGCGCGCCAGTCTTATATCGCGATGGGTTTTCTGCTTGCTGCGGCTGCTGAAAAAGGCATTGACTCCACGCCCATTGAGGGGCTCGATACTGCCAAGCTCGATGAAATTCTGGGTCTCAGGGAAAAAGGCATGCGCTCCGTTGCCGTTGTAACGCTCGGCTACCGCTCGCCCAACGACGGTAACGCCCAGCGTCCGAAGTCCCGTCTTGCGCTTGACCGCATCGTCACGCGCCTCTAACCTTGGTCTTTTGACCGTTTTGTGAGAGTTCCGCCATGCATATCCGTGACCTCGTCAGACAGTGCGACGCGCTTTTACACCCTGAAAATTACCATGACTACGCCCCCAACGGCCTGCAGGTCATGGGAAGTGAGGAAGTAACACGCGTTGTGACCGGGGTTACCGCCTGCCTGGAACTCATTGACCGGGCGGCAGAACTTAACGCTCAGGCTATCCTCGTGCACCACGGGTGGTTCTGGAAACGGGAAGATCCCCGCATAGTGGGCGTCAAAGGCGCCCGCGTGCGCCGCCTCATTGAAAGCGGCATCAATCTGGTTGCCTACCATCTGCCCCTGGACGATCAGCCCGATTTCGGCAACAACGCCTTAATCGGCAAAGCCCTCGGATTTGAATGCACGGGCTCCTTCGGGGAAGACAACCTCGGGCGGCTCGGCACCACCCCTGACATCACGGTTCCTGAACTTACCGTCAAAATCACGGCGGAACTTGCCCGCACGCCGCTTGTGGTGGGACCGCAGGATAAGACCATCCGGCGCGTTGCCTGGTGCACGGGGGCCGCACAGGACATGATTGAAGCGGCCGCTGACGCGGGCTGCGACTGCTTTATCTCAGGCGAAATCTCTGAGCGCACCACGCACATCGCACGGGAAGCAGGCATCACCTACTTTGCCTGCGGCCACCACGCCACCGAGCGCTTCGGCATCCGCGCCCTGGGTGAAATTTTGGCGCAGGAAAGCGGCCTTGACGTCAGGTTCATTGACGTTGAAAACCCCGTCTGACGGACTGATTTTCCCGTAAAATCATAAATTTAGCGCAAATTCTGAGCTGAATTTTTACAAATTCGGTAAAATTTAAAGTTCGCCGTATCTGTCGGGCGGCCCAATGCATGCCGGCCCGATAATCTTTGTCCGGTCAGTTTTCAACGATCCGAGGTATTTCACCGATGATGGTTCTTTTTTCCGGCTCGACCTGCCCCTTCTCTCACCGCTGCCGTTTCGTTCTCTATGAAAAGGGCTGCGACTTTGAAGTCCAGGATGTCGATCTCTACAACAAACCGCCCGAAATCGATGCGATGAATCCGTACGGTGAGGTGCCGATTCTCGTTGAAAGAGACCTGACGCTTTATCAGGCCAACATCATTAATGAATACATCGACGAACGCTTCCCGCATCCGCAGCTGATGCCCGCCGATCCGATCATGCGTGCCCGCGCCCGCCTTTTCATCTACACGTTTGAACGCGAGCTCTTCAGCTTCGTGCGAGTGCTCGAAAACCGCGATGAAACGGAAAAACGCAAGAGCATTGCCCGCAACCAGATCAAGGAGCAGCTCATTCAGCTCTCTCCGGTTCTCGCCAAGAACAAGTTCCTGATGGGCGACGACTTCACAATGCTTGATGTGACGCTTGCTCCGCTGCTGTGGCGCCTCGGCTACTACGGCATTGAAATGCCCAAGGCTGCGGCACCGCTTCTGAAATACGCCGAAAGCATTTTTGCCCGCCCGGCCTTCATCGATTCGATGACGCCGTCGGAAAAGGTGATGCGCCGTTAACCGGCTGCCCTCAGTGAGGAGATTGCACCGTGGACCTCAAAGATCTTTTGATCCGCCCGCTTCAGTACTCTGAATTTAAGAGCTATCTGATTCAGGCCCTGCTGCAGTGGTACGAAGACGAGGGTTACACCCCGTACATGCTCGTGCACGTCGACGACGATACGGTCTGCCCGAAGGAGTTCGTGAATTCCGACGGCGCCATCGTTTTCTGCGTCTCCTCCGAGGCCACCCACAATCTGAGAATTGACTGTGACGAGATGACCTTTCAGGCGCGCTTCGGCGAGTCGGTGCAGAACATCCGCATTCCGATAAACCGCATCGCAGCGGTCTATCCGAAAGAAAACACGGATCTCGTAAGTTACTTCCCGGTGGAAAGTCTCAAGGACTTTAAAGCCGGCAAGTTCCGCAAGGACGAAACCGACGACATTCCGACCTTTACCAAACTCTGAACTTTCGGTAGAATCGCCCGCTCCCGCCCTAATAGCTCAGTTGGTAGAGCAATCGCCTTGTAAGCGATAGGTCGTCTGTTCGAGTCAGACTTGGGGCACCACAAATTCCAAAAAGCACGTCCTCTGCGGCGTGCTTTTTTTGTTTTCCGGATCCAAAGCTATCGGATTCCGAGCTTCGGGTAAACACCGATTCTTCCCCGTTCTCTTTTTGACCTGTCTCCCATAACATTGACGGCATGACAGCCCTGCTTTGTGCGAGCGTAATTTTGGGAGCTCTTCCTTCGGCAAGAGAGAGCCCTACAGTGCAGGGCGAAAGCCCGCCTGTCCCGCCCCGCCTTGAGCGGGGCATCTTATTTTTGGTTCAGTCGTATGTCCCTTAAAACACTCTGCACCGCGGGCGCCCTGGCGCTCTCCGTGCTCATTTCGCCTCCTGCTTCCGCGCAGCGTATTGCCGATATGCCTCAAAATCCTCAGACTATTTCCGCTCAGACCGCCCGTCAGATGATGACCGAGGCCAAAGACTACGTAATCCTTGACGTGAGAACGCCCGAGGAATACGACCGCGGCCATATTCCGGGCGCCAAAAACCTTCCGCTTGACGCGATTGAAGCGGGCAAAATCCCGGCTGAATTTGCCGCTAAGGACAAGAAGTACTTCGTCTACTGTAGAAGCGGCGTCAGAAGCGCTAAAGCGGCCGACGCCCTTGCCTCCTACGGCTACAAGGACATCCTCGACTTCGGCGGCATCATTGACTGGCCGTACGAAGTCACACGGTAATCCTTACTCTCGGGAATACCTCTTAGGAGGCATTCCCGATCACTGATTTTCCGCCTTTTTAAGCCCTCCTACACCTTCCGCCACCACTTCAGGCGCCGGTTTTCCTGTCCCCGTTTGTAACATCCGAAACCTCTTTATTAAGGCTGGCTGACACAGTCAGAGCGCCCTGCCAAGCCTTCTCATAAGAAAAATTACGCACTTCTGCCTAAAACAGAAAGTTAACAATTCGACACAGATCAAATAATTCGGAAGTTTTACCTCTTTCGTGGCATAGATGGACGAAAATGCACACTGTCCTCACTACCTAGGGGAAAGGAAATAAAATGGAAATTGGCTTAGATTTCTGGCTACAACTGATTGTTCTGTTAGCCTGCTTGTTCTACGCAGCACCGAAGGGCGGTATGACGCTCGGCCTGATGGGCGGTATCGGTCTGGTGATCTTCATCTTCGGCTTCGGTCTGAAACCCGGTAAGCCCCCGGTCGACGTGATTCTCACGATTATGGCCGTGGTGTGCGCGAGCTCCTGCCTGCAGGCCGCGGGCGGTCTTGACTGTCTGCTGCAGATTGCAGAAAAAGCCCTGCGCCGTCATCCGCGCGCCGTGTGCTACCTCGCTCCGTACATCTGCTGGTTCCTGACCGTTCTTTGCGGTACGGGCCACGTCGTGTACACGATGCTCCCGATTATTTACGACGTTGCCATTAAGAACAACATTCGTCCGGAACGCCCGATGGCTGCTTCCACGATTGCTGCTCAGATGGGCGTGATCTGCTCGCCGGCCGCTGTGGCTGCCGTCTCGCTGATCGCTCTCCTCGACGGTCAGACCGTGGGCGGCCATCCCTTCGGCTTCGTGCAGCTCTTCTCCGTCGTGATTCCGTCGGCTATCGTCGGTCTTTTCCTCGTGGGTACGTTCTCGATGTTCCGCGGCAAGGATCTGGACAAGGATGAGAAGTTCCAGGCTCTGATTGCTGATCCGGAACAGAAGAAGTACGTTTACGGCGAAACCACCACTCTGATCGGTGTCAAGTTCACCGGCAAGCAGTGGGCGAGCCTCTGGATCTTCCTTGGCATCGTGGCAGTCGTGGCTATCCTCGGTTCTGTGCCTGAACTCCGTCCGATGGTCGGTAAGAAGCGCCTGTCGATGACGCTTGTCATTCAGATGATGATGCTTCTTGCCGGTATCCTCATGGTCATGTTCTGCAACGCCAAGAAGATCAGCAAGACCTCCGTCTTCAATGCCGGTATGGTCGCCATCGTCTCGGTTTACGGCGTGGCCTGGATGTCCGATACGATGTTCTCCAACCACCTGCCGCAGTTGAAGGCCGGTTTGACTGAATGGGTCCGTGCTTATCCGTGGGCTTACGGCGCTGTACTGCTGTTGGTCTCCAAGCTCGTGAACTCTCAGGCTGCCGCTATTGCTACGGTGACCCCGGTTGCCATCGCCATCGGCACGCCTCCGGGAATCATTGTGGCCATGGCTTCCGCCTGCTACGGCTACTACATTCTCCCGACGTATCCGTCTGACCTTGCCGCTCTGACGTTCGACCGCTCCGGTACGACCCACATCGGTAAGTTCGTGATCAACCACTCGTTCATCGCCCCGGGCCTGATCGGCGTTCTGTCCGCCACGGCTGTGGGCTATGTCCTGGGCATGATCTACGGCTACATCTAAGAGAAAACTATAAAAAAATAAGGTAGAGGACGCTACTTTCCGCGCCGGCCGGGCTCTTTAAAACAGACGCCCGGCCAGAAACAGGAAGAGGCGAAAAACGGAGCTTACGGGCTCCGTTTTTTGTTGTCTGACGAAAAAACAACAACCTCTCACAAAATTCGAAATTTTCCCGAAATATCAGCCAAAAAACTTTCACTATTCACACAGGTAACAACGCTATACGGTTATGATTGGCGAATGGACCCTATACTTATGGCTTACTAATGGCTTACTACTCCGGATTAGTCGTCACATGCGCCCCGGGCGCCATGGACGCCGTACTTGCCGCGCTCAAATCTTCAAAGACAGCGGAAGTACACCAGACCGACCCAGCCACCGGCCGCATCGTTGTTGTGATTGAAGACGACAGTGTGCACGGTGAAGCCGACAAATTTCAGCGTCTGCGCACCATGGAGGGTGTTGCGGACGTGAGTCTCATCGTGCACCGCAGCGATGAAGAGAGCGCCGAGGATGCGCTTCCCGTCTCCGCGGTCATCAAAGAACTCGATTAACGCAGGGGCCGTCTGCCCCAACATGCGGCCCTTATCCCATTTACCCCTCAGGAGAAGCTTATGCAGGAGAATACTCAGACTTTATCCCGCCGAGACCTTATGAAAGCGGGTGTTGCCGCCAGTGCCGCCGCCACCGTCGGTATTCCCATTACGCCGGTTGCCGCGCAGGCTGCGGCCGAGACCGATGCCGGCATCCGCTGGCAAAAGGGCGTCTGCCGCTTCTGCGGCACGGGCTGCGGCCTGCAGGTCGGTACCCTCAACGGCCGCGTCGTGGCCACCAAGGGTGACCCCGAAGCCCCTGTGAACCGCGGTCTTAACTGCATTAAGGGTTACTTCAACGCCAAGATTCTCTACGGCAAGGACCGCCTCACGCAGCCCCTGATGCGTAAGAAGAACGGCAAATTCGACAAGAACGGGCGCTTTGAGCCGGTGAGCTGGGAAGAGGCTCTCGACGAAATGGAGAAACAGCTGCGCCGCGCCTACCAGGCAAAGGGTCCGGAAGGCATCGCCATCGTCGGTTCCGGCCAGTACACGATTCCGGAATCGTACTGCGCCAGTAAACTCATGAAGGCCGGGTTCCGCTCCAACAACATTGACCCGAATGCGCGCCTCTGTATGGCTTCCGCCGTTGTGGGCTTTTATCAGACCTTCGGCGTTGACGAACCCAGCAACATCTACGCCGATATTGAAAAGTGCGACACGATGGTGCTCTGGGGCAACAACATGGCCGAAGCCCACCCCGTCCTCTGGAGCCGCGTCACGGACCGCAAGCTCACGCACAAGGACACCCGCATCATCAATCTGACGACGGCGTCGAACATGTCTTCGAACATGGCCGACACCGAAATCGTCTTTAAGCCTAACACCGATCTTGCGATTTTGAATTACGTTGCCCGCGAAATCGTGCGCCGCAAGGCCTATGACCAGGACTTCATCACGAAGCACTGCGTCTTTGCCACGGGTACCGTTGATATCGGCTACGGCATGCGCCCCACCTCGAAGTTTGCCTTTGAAGCCGAAAAAGACACGCAGGAAAAGCAGCTCAAGATTACGCTCACCCCGGAAGAAGCCGTCGGCCAGCGCCGCAAGGCCGGTCAGGTCGTTGAGCAGAAGCAGCCCGCGGGCGGCCACTGGCACATCTCCTTTGAAGAATATAAGCGCGGTCTTGAACCCTATACCTTGGACTTCGTCGCCAAACTCGCCAAGGGCGATCCCGACGAGTCGCTCGAATCCTTCAAGAAAAAGCTCGTGCATCTGGCCGACACCTTCTGCGACAAGAAGCGTGACATCCTCTCCTTCTGGTGCATGGGTGTGAACCAGCACGTGCGCGGTGTGTGGGTAAACGAACAGATCTACGCCCTGCATCTTCTCACCAACAAGCAGGCCCGCCCGGGTAACGGCGCATTTTCGCTCACCGGTCAGCCCTCTGCCTGCGGCTCGGCCCGTGAAGTGGGTGCGTTCTCGCACCGGCTCCCTGCCGATATGCTCGTCGGCAACAAAGCGCATGAAAAGAAGACCGAAGGTCTCTGGAATCTGCCCGCAGGAACCCTGAACCCGGTTTTGGGCAAACCCGTGATGGGCCTTCTGCGCGGTCTTGAAGACGGCTCGATCAACTTTATGTGGACGCAGGTCGTCAATATCTTCCAGTCCACGCCGAACTCGAACCACTGGCTCAAAGCCGCGCGCAAACCCGAAAACTTTGTGGTGGTCGCAGACGCCTATCCGACCCTCTCTGCCAAGGTCGCCGACCTGATTCTGCCGGTCGCGATGATCTTTGAAAAATGGGGCCTTTACGGCAACGCCGAACGCCGCACGCAGGGGTGGCATCAGATGGTGCTGCCGCCGGGTGAAGCCCGAAGCGACATCTGGATGATGATGGAGCTTGCCAAGCGCTTCAAAATCAGCGAATGCTGGAAGGAACAAAAGGCGGGCAAGAAGACGCTTCCGAACGTTCTCGAAGGCGCCAAGGCCATGGGGTACAGCCCGGACGCCACGCTCTACGACGTGCTGTACGCCGGCATGAAGACCGTGAAGAACTGTCCGTGGCCTGATCCGAAGTACCCGAATGAGAGAAACTGCACCGCCGAAGCCCTGGGCGTCACCTGGTTCCCGGAAAAAGCGCTTTTCGCCGAATACCGTCAGTTCACCCTGGGCGACGGCCATGACCTCGCGGACTTTGACACCTACATGGACCCGAAGGTGCGCGGTCTCACCTGGCCTGTTGTTAACGGCAAGGAAACCGCTTACCGCTTCAACGCCAAGTACGACCCGTTTGTGAAGACCGGCGACTTCGAGTTCTACGGCAAACTCATGAAGGCGATTCCGCAGGGTAACCTCGACGGCATCACCGATAAGACGCCGAAACCGCTGCCGGGCCGCGCCAAGATCTTCTTCCGTCCGTACGCGGCTCCGGTGGAAGTGCCCGATGCGAAGTACGACCTCAACCTCTGCACGGGCCGTATCCTTGAGCACTGGCACACGGGTTCGATGACGCGCCGCGTGCCGGAACTGCACCGCGCTGCGCCCTCAGCCGTTCTTTACATGAACCCCTCTGACGCTGCCGCCCGTAACTTAAAGCGCAACGACCTCGCGCAGATCACAAGCCGCCGCGGTTCGATTAAGGCGCTTGTGGAAACGCAGGGCCGCTGGAAGTGCCCGAAGGGAACGGTGTGGCTCGCGTTCTTCGATGAAGCCGTGCAGGTCAACAAGCTCTGCATCGACGCCACCGATCCGATCTCGGCCGAACCCGACTACAAGAAGGCCGCGGTTTACGTGACGCGCGCGTAAAGAGGAAAACGGGTGTTCGTGCGCATCCTGCGGACAGTGTCTGCGGGATGCGCCAAAGAAAGGGACTCGGGCGGAATACGACCCTCCCTTTCGCCTACGCCCCTAAGGTTCAGTAACGATGCTTAAAGTCACTCGACGCGAAGCGCTGGGAGTTACGCTTGAGGCCGCAGGTGTGGCGCTTGCGGCCGCTGCCGGCATGACCGCACTTGTGCGCCAGGCCCGCTCCGCGGCGTGGGCTCCGCCCCCGCCGGGAGCAACCGCGCACTTTACGGACTTGTGCGTCAAATGCGGGCTGTGCGTAAAGGCATGCCCCTTCGGGACGCTCAAACTCGCCGGTATCGGGGATCCTGCCCCGGCTGGAACCCCCTACTTTGTACCGCGCGACGTACCCTGCGAGATGTGCGAAGACATCCCCTGCGTGAGAGTGTGCCCGTCAGGGGCTCTTGACCGCCGGATGAAGGACATCAAAAAAGCGCAAATGGGCATTGCCGCGGTTGATCCCGTCTCGTGCCTGTCCTGGCAGGGCCTTCGCTGCGAAGTCTGCTGGCGCGTCTGCCCCGTGCGCGACAAGGCCTTGACGCTCGTGCCGCATCCGCGTCAGATCTCCAAGCACGCCGTTTTTGTGCCCACGATCGATCCGGATCACTGCACGGGCTGCGGCATGTGCACGAAGAGCTGCCCCACGGAAGTTTCTGCGATCAACATTCTTGAGCGTAAGAGCTTTTTGGGCCGCATCGGCGAACATTACCGCTTAAGCTGGAAAACCAACCAGCCGCATCACCCGCATATTCCGGCCAAAGACGCGACACCACAAACCGCGCCTGTCGCCCCTGCGGGTCTTGACTACCTCAACTCTGAGGAGGGCCTGTGATAACACAGAAAAAAGCCGTGCGTCACGCCGAGCCCCCGAAGTCGTTGTCGGGCTGGTTTGTGCGGTACCGCTTTGAGATTGCAAGGCGCATCGCGCAGCTTGCGGTTCTTGCGCTCTTTGCAGGAACGGCGCGTCTGGGGTGGACGCTTTTGGGACGCCCGATTCTCTCGGGTGACTTAAGCGCGAGTCTCGTTTTGGGGACCATTCCCCTCTCGGACCCCTTTGCGCTCATCCAAAAGCTTGCCGCAGGGCTTATGCCGGAAGTGACGCTCATCGTCGGTGCCCTTCTTGTTCTTGCGGGCTACATCCTTCTCGGAGGCCGCAGTTTCTGCGCCTGGGTCTGTCCCATGAACTCCGTGACGGATTTTGCCGACTGGGTGCGCGTTAAGCTCGGGATCAAAACCGACTGGGTGCGCTTAAGCAGCAAAACCCGCTATGCGGTGGCGCTGGGCGCGCTTATTGCGAGCGCCGTGACCGGGTCCGCTGCCTTTGAGTGGATAAGTCCTCAGGCCTGGCTCTGGCGCGAAGTCGTCTGGGGGTTCGGCCTCGGGGGCGCGAGTGCCGTTTTGGGTGTTTTCGCGCTGGACCTGCTGGTTGTCCGCCGCGGCTGGTGCGGACACCTCTGTCCTTTGGGAGCCTTCTGGTCGTGCGCCGGGAAGGTGGGCGTCATCAAACCCGTTTTCAACGATTCACTCTGCACCCGGTGCGGGGACTGCCTGAAAGTCTGCCCCGAACCCGGTGTCATCAACTTCAACCAAGCTGCCGGACGCGGCTTTATCACCGGAATGGAATGCACCAACTGCGGCCGCTGTGTCGCGGTATGTCCGGAAAAAGCCCTCACGTTCGGCGTGCGTCCGTTGGGCCGCAAAGTGATTGCGGTTCTCCCGGACACGGAAAACAATTCAACCAACAGGAGACAATGATGAAAGCACGTATTCTTACCCTTGCCGCGGCCGTGGCCGCCGTTGCTTTGATCGGTGCCTGCTCGAGCCCTCAGCCCGTCGACATCGACAGCATGAGCCTTGAGAAGACTTCGCCCTTTGCCACGCCCTCGCCCAAGCCCTTTACGATGAACGGGGGCCTCTATCGCGAAACGCAGTACGGGATGCCGGCAATGATTCCGCATGATGTGAAGAACTTCCGCATCACAAAGAACTCCAACCCCTGCATGATGTGCCACGCCGATACCGCGAAAATCGGCGCAAAGAAAGTAAAGGGTGAGCCCGTTGCAATGCCCGAAACCCACTGGACGACCGTGGACGGCAAGAAAGTGATGCATCCCTCGCGCTACGAGTGCCTGCTTTGCCACGCACCGCAGGCTGAGGTGGAACCCCTCGTCGGAACGCTGCATTAACTTTTTTAATCACTCTGACCGACAGCAGCGGCCCGGAGCCGGGGAGGATGGCCTTCTCTCCGGCCTTGGGCCGTTTTGCGTTTTTTTGCCTCCTTTCGGCCTCTATAATTTGAGGCTCAAATTTCTTTGAAAAATCAGGCACTCTGCACAATGCGTAATGTGGTTATCGGGATGAGCGGCGGCGTTGACAGCGCCGTGTCCGCCTACCTTCTGAAAAAAGCGGGCTACAACGTCACCGGGCTTTTCATGAAAAACTGGGAAGACGATGACGACAGCGAATACTGCTCAAGCCGCCAGGACTTTATCGATGCCGCAAGCGCTGCTGACGTGATCGGCATTGACCTCGAGGCGGTCAATTTCGCCAAGGAGTACAAGGAGCGCGTCTTTTCCGACTTTTTGCGGGAATATTCCGCGGGCCGCACCCCCAACCCCGATGTGCTCTGTAACGCCGAGATTAAATTCAAGGCGTTTTTGGACGAAGCCATGCGCATGGGGGCGGATCATATCGCGACCGGCCACTACGCTCAGGTGCGTGAAACGGAAAACGGCTTTGAACTACTGAGAGGCACCGATCCGGGTAAGGATCAGAGCTACTTTCTGCACCGGCTCAACCAGTCGCAGCTCTCCAAGGCCGTTTTCCCCGTGGGCGCCATGTACAAAAAAGACGTACGCCGCATTGCCCGCGAGATCGGGCTCCCGGTAGCAGCGAAAAAGGATTCCACCGGGATCTGCTTTATCGGCGAGCGCCCTTTCCGGGAATTTTTAAACCGCTACCTGCCGACCGAACCCGGCCCGATCAAGATGCCTGACGGACGCACCGTCGGCAGGCACATGGGCCTCGCTTTTTACA
>ERZ1035006.165-NODE-165-length-54405-cov-15.356559_pt1 | contig 54405 bp, 36 predicted proteins | sample MGYA00520694_ERZ1035006 | MGnify/ENA primary metagenome ERZ1035006 (study PRJEB33766, sample SAMN09781746) | gut metagenome | biome: gut microbiome | host: Homo sapiens | place: Madagascar | study: EMG produced TPA metagenomics assembly of the PRJNA485056 data...
AAATTAATACAATTGTTATTTTGTCCATTTCAATTACTTGCGTAAATTCAATGGACGCATCTTATATCCCCATAGCTAAAGCAAGGGGTTTTACGATGCATTGGATAAATTTTATTCTTCTTCCAGTCTCTGGATCATTTCATAGATTGCCTTTGCGGAATTGAAGTTTTCCGGTTCCATTTCTTCGGATGGAATCTCGATATCATACGCATCGGTGATCTCTGAGATGATCGTTACAACGTCCATGGAGTCGATCACTCCGTCATCTACGAGGTCTTCTCCGTTTTCCCAGTCAACTTTTGGCATTGCTTCTTTTAAGATGTCTAATAATTCGTTCATGGTTTTGTCTCCTTTGATTTTATACTGTTTTTTTTATACAGCAGTCCAGCTTTCTCTTTATTTTACACTGCTTTTTTCTCTCTGCATAGATCGTTATTTCTATGATCCTTGTTTCTGACATTTACTTCCCCTGAGTCTCTGCCTTTTCTTTCTCGGCTTCGATCAGTTTCTTTCTCTGAAGTTTTCCGTTATAGGTTCTCGGGATCTTGTCGATCTGCTCGATGAGTTTTGGCACTTTATATGCCTCCAGTTTGCCCTGCAGATACTCATAAATGCCCTGCTCATCAAATGCGGCACCGTTTTCCATCTCCACAAAGAGCTTTGGCTCTGCCCCAAGGAGCGGATGTGGCACCGGAATGCAGGCACAGTCGGCTATTCCTTCAAATCCCCCGGCGATCTCTTCAATCTCATCCGGAGCGACTTTGTTGCCGCCGGTTATGATGACATCATCTTTTCTGCCCAGCATATAGATCAGTCCGTCCTCGCCCACATAAGCAAGATCTTTGGTGCAGATATAGTCATCACGCATGATTTCCTGATTGAGCTGCGGTTCATGATAATAACCCTTCATATTCATGGTTCCGCGGCAGGCGAGAAAGCCCGGTGTCTCTTCGGTCGCATCGATTGCATTGCCCTGCTCATCAAAAAAGACAAATTCTGCATGGCAGGACGGTTTTCCGATGCAGTTTTTCTTATCCGGCATTGCATTGAAATCCAAGATACAGGAGCATCCTGACTCTGTTGTTCCGTAAAAATTATAGAGGCGTGTGTTCGGAAGAAGCTCTCGCAGATGCTTCTTGTCGTGGTTCGGGATCGGTGCGGAACCAAGCTGCACATAATCGAGCTGGTCTGCATATTCACCGAGTTTGTCTCCGCTTAACTTGAACAGTGCCGCCAGTGCTGCCGGTACAAGGTCTATCGCTGTCACATGATATTTTTCGATCGCTCCGAAAAATTTCTTTGTAAAGATCACGCCGTCGATGATCACCACGCTGCCGCCATTTAAAATATTGGAATAATAACGGCGAAGTCCGTGCGAATGGCTCAGGGGTACCGGGATCAGTTCGACACTGTCTTTTTTCATTTCGACGGAACCAATCACATTTTCAGAAACGGCGATCACACTCTCATAAGTAAGCTCAATGCCCTTGGATTTTCCGGTTGTTCCGGTTGTAAAGAGAACTTCTGCGGTTTCTTCAGGCTCAGGAAAGCGAAAACTGTCTCCATTTTCATCATCGCTTTCGGATATTCGCATTTCTGCGGCATCGTCCATTTTATACGATAATACATCTTTTATCGTTTCCCATTTGCAGGAAAACTCGCCCTGCTTCGCTGCCAGATATAATTTTGCCTCCACTGCCCCGATGATCTCTGCGATGCGGTCATCTGCCGCATTCTTCTCGATCGGCACAAAGACTGCTCCGACAAGCTGGATCGCCAGCTGACTGATCACCAGCTGGGCATTCTGTGAGTTTCGCACAACGACATGGTCTCCTCTTCGGATGCCAAGTTCTCTTAAATGCACGGCATAACCGTACACACATTTCCAGGCATCCAGATACGTCAGTTCCACTTTTCCATCTGCCAGAAACAGTTTGTCCGGCTGTACTTTTGCATATTCTGCCAGTGCTTCCACGATGGATCTTACCATATGCTCCCCTTCTTTCTTTTGATCTGATGTTTCTGTTTTCGCTTTAAACTTCATAAATCAATCTTTTCTTCGGCTGTACTACTGCTGCTCTGTCTGATCAGCCTTTGCTGCTTTGATTGCTTTTACTGCCTTTTTCAGTATCTTTTCGGCTGCCTTCTCATATTCTTTTTCTTCTTTTTCGGCCGCCTTATCCCAGCTTGCCGCCACCTCTTCGCTGTGGTCGGTCTTAATATCATAATGTTCCCTGATATAATTGCCCAGGTATGTGGTAAATTTCGCTGCACCGATCGCATTGGTATGCTTTGGATTGTAAAAATCCACGTTATATTCCAGCCCCATTTCTTCTGCATAGTAATTGCCGTCCAGGAACCGGAAGCCTGCTTCTTCCACAATGCGTTTGATATAATTGTCTTTCTGCTGTTCTTCCTCTGTCACCTGCCATGGTGTTGCCACAAAAAGTACCTGAAGATTTTCTTTTTTACATTTTTCTATAATTTCCCGCAGTTCTTTTTCGGATTTTTCTGTGATCGGTATCTCTCCGGTAATATCTTTCACATCCAGATAACTTAGGATCTTATGACGGCTGTTGACCGACCATCCTTTCAGCGGATGTTCTTTTGCATTAAACAGATATTCCCAGGATTCTTCTGTCAGATTTTCCCAGTTTCCATGGTACTTTATCAGGTCAAAGCAATAACTGAGCCGATCTTCAAATCCTTCGGTCAGTTCTGTGACCATCCTAAAACGGTTCCAGGAAACTTTCATATTATCTGCGATCTGGCGAAGACGATTTTCTTTGATCACTTCATTGTCTGTATCTGTAAAACGTCTGGTTTCTATAATATACAGCTGCGGTGACTGTGTTTTTTCCACTTCATCGATCAGTGACGGTATCACATAGACCGGCTGGGCTGCCGTGGCGATCCCGTATGATGTGATGCCCTGCTGTTTCCAGAGCAGCGGACTGTTCAGATAACGGTAAAGTGCACTGCTCCCAAAGCCTACCACATCCAGGCTGTCTCTGTCTTCTGCATAAAATCCAGCTACTCTCGCCCTGAAAAAATCTTTGTCCGTCGGACGCATCACATAAGTGGTCAGCGTCAGCAGAACTGCTGCGATTGCAAGAAATACAGCGGTTCCGAAAATGTATTTGATCTGCTTTTTTATCTTCATCTGCCACGCCTCCCCTTAAAACTTCTCATAGATAAATGCGGAAGGATCATACCCAGGGCCGTACATGCCAAAGATAACAACCGCAAGCAGAAGTGCATAGATCAGTACCCAGCGAAAGACCAGATTCTGTTTTTTCAGTGCTTCCAGGACATCCATCTTTTCCTGCAGGATACTGACGGTCAGAAGTACCAGCATTGCAACGATCACAACGGTCATATTCGCCTGGTTCAGTCCATAGTTATAAATTTTGCCGTTTGCCAGGCGGTACCATCCGATGCCTGTGCAGGCTCTCTTTAAGATGCCGATCGCACTTGCGAAATCATCTGCCCGGAAGAAAACTCGTCCGAGACAGCAAAGCAGGAAGGTCCTTCCCATCTGGAAAAGACGGAAACTGAAACATTCTGTTTTGATATGTAATTTCTGCACCAGTTTTTCGTTGTATGGTGTGAAGATCATGCTCAGCATGATCAGGATACCGTGAAACAGTCCCCAGGTCACATATTTCCAGTCCGGTCCGTGCCAGATTCCGGTCAGGAGCCAGACCGCCAGGATCGGAATCGCCGAGGAGACGATTCTTCCAAATTCATTGCCGAAACGTTTTCTCGCCTTTTTATTTAAATCCAGTGAAAATTTGGAGATTGAGATCGGATAGAATACATAGTCTTTAAACCAGTTTCCAAGCGTCACATGCCAGCGTCTCCAGAACTCCGGCATCGTCTTTGAAAAATACGGACGCAAAAAGTTCGGTGCCAGACGGATGCCAAACAGTCTTGCCGTTCCGGTCGCAATATCCATACATCCCGAGAAATCAGCGTAGATCTGAATAGAAAAAGCTGCCGTCGCCACAAAGAAAAAGAGCATACCGGTGTACTGCGTATAATTTCCATAGATCTGATCTACAAACGTACCGAGACGTTCTGCAAGGATCAGCTTCTTTGCAAATCCCCAGAGGATCAGAAGTGCTCCGTCCCTGAGGTTATCATACTCAAAACGATGCTCTTCGTACAGCTGTGTGCCAAGATCTGCATAACGCGGGATCGGTCCCTGAACGACACTTGGGAAGAAAGAAATATAAAGCAGATATTTCAGAAAATTCTTCTGTGCCTTTACTTTCCCCTTGTAAACATCGATCAGATAGGACAAAATCTGAAATGTGAAAAAGGAAATGCCAAGCGGCATGATCAGTTTAAACAGGTCATCTCCGTGTCCGATCCCGAAAAGATCGAGAATAGAATAACCGGTCTTCAGTAAGAAGTTCGTGTATTTGAACACGACCAGAATCCCGATATTGAGCACCAGCCCCCAGATCAGGATCCGTTTTCGCTGTTTTTTGTTGTTTGCCTTCATCCGCTTGATCTGTTTGCGGTCAAGGCCTTCTTCCTGTTTCTGTTTTTCGAGTTTTTCATGCAATTTCCCCATCTTGCATGCTACAACGTAAGATACTGCGGTTGCCAGAAGCAGCACCAGAAACTGGTCAAAGCCTGCTGCCAGATAGAAGATCACATTTGCGACAAGCAGCACATACATACGGTGCCGGGGTCTTATGATATAATAAATGCAGAATACTGCCACAAGAAAGAGCAGATATGTTGATGATGTGTACGACATGATTTTTCCCTTATTAACCTTCCTGATGCAGTGCTTTGTTAAACATATCCCACATCTGTCCATAGCCTTCCGATGCCGGTGTGACCGGTTTCGGAATCGTATTTGGCACATCCATCTTGATACCGCCCTGCTTTGCCATGACCAGGATCCTTGTTCCCAGGCAGACTGCCTCCTGGATATTGTGCGTGATAAAGATAACGGTTACTTTTTCTTTCTGGTGCAGCTTCATCAGCTCTTCCTGCAGATGATTTCGCGTCATGGCATCCAGACTGGCGAACGGCTCATCCATCAGAATGATCTGCGGCTTGAGTGCCAGTGCTTTGGCGATCGCCACTCTCTGTTTCATACCGCCGGAAAGCTGATGCGGATAGAGCGTTCTTGAAGAAAGCAAATCGACTTTCTCAAGTGCCGCATCGGAAATCTCCCGCAATTTTGTTTTATCTTTTAAACCCTGTATTTTCAGAGGGTACTGCACATTTTTTTCTACTGTTTTCCACGGAAGCAGCTGATTAAAGTCCTGAAAAACCATGATGCGGTCCGTCCCCGGCTCGCTTACCTCTTTTCCGTTTACTTTGACCGTTCCGTCAAAGGTTTCAAAACCGCCGATGCAGCGAAGAAACGTAGTCTTTCCACATCCGGACGGTCCCAGGATGCAGACAAATTCGCCCTCATTCATCGTAAAGTTTACGTTTTTGAGGACTTCATTTCCGTCCCCTTTTCCACCATTGTCATAGATTTTTGTCAGGTTCTGCACATCCAAAACGGGAGTTTTCCCCTTCTGCTCCTGTGTCATCTGCTCATCCCCCATTTCTTAAGTGTTATTTTTTCTATGGTGTGGAAAACTCCGTATTCTACTACAATTCCGATTACAATGATCACCAGAAGTGCCGCAAAAACACCGGCGATATCCACATTGGTACGCTTCATGAAAATAAACCATCCGATACCGGCTCCGGAACTGGTCGTTCCGAAGATCATCTCCGCACTGATCAGACCTCTCCACGCTCTCGCCCATCCGGTGCGGATACCGGAAAGAATATAGGAGAACGATGCCGGAATATAGATGCCGGTCACAAGTCCGAGTTTTCCAAGTCCCATATTTTCCCCGGATTCTATGTAGATCTGCGGCACCGCCCGAAATCCGTCCATAATGCTTCTGGACATTGGCCAGATGATCGAATGTACCACGATCAGGATAATCGTCCCTTCCCCGATCCCCATCCACAGGATTGCCAGCGGCAGCAGTGCCACACCAGGTATCAGGTCACACAGGGAAACGACCATATGGTAAATGGAATAAAACATCTTGCTGACGATGGACAGTCCGGAGAGGATAAATGCCAGCACGATTCCGATCAGCAGCCCTTTTGCGATCAGGCTTAAGGAATAAAGCGTCATCGCTCCCAGCCCGTCCCGCGAAAATCCTTTGATCAGCGACTGAAATATCTTTCCAAGTGACGGAAACATCAGTTCCGGAAAGGAACCCATCTGATAGACGACCTGCCATACCACCAGAACAGCAACAATAAAAACAATCTGATTTCTTAAATTTTTCATCGTTCTCATCCTTATTCTTTCTTTTCCGACAGATCTTATCTTGCCGACTCTGTTGTGATTGCTTCAAAGGATTCCGGTGCACTGTCCACGAAATCATTCTCCGCCATAAAGTTTGCCATATCCATGACGCCCGGAAGTTTCATATCATAGACACATCCCGGATCCTGTAACCATTCCTGCATCGTTTCTGCCGTGACATCCTCTTTCTTGCAGAGAATATTTGCTGCTTCTTCCTGGTTGTTGTTGATGTAATCCATCGCTTCCTGCGTTGCATCCACAACTGCCTGATAGATTTCTGGCTGATTTTCATACAGGTCATCGGATACCAGACCAACGATAAATGCATTGCCTTCCGGCCATACCGAATCCAGGCTTTCTGCCTCTTTGATGTTGTCCTGTTCTTTTGCCTTGAAAATATAAGGTGCGGTTGTGAGCTGGCAGGCTACACTTCCGGACATCAGGGCAGTCATGCCATCCGGATGGGACATGGTCACCAGATTGTTGTCCAGTGCATGGGCATCGCCAAGCTCCTGCTTTGCGAGCATTGCCAGCAGAATATGCTGAATACTTCCGACGTTTACAACGGAAATCTTTTTATCATCTGTGATATCTTTTAACGAATGGATCGTATCCTCGTTTGTCAGCAGCTCGTTTGGCTGTGCTGCGATCGTTCCGTACATTTTGTAAGGAATCCCTGCTGTGACGCCGGAAATAAACGGTGCAATTCCCATACATGCCACATCAATATCCCCGGATGCCATCCCTTCATTGATCGCCGATCCGGAATTTAAGCTGACCCACTCAACCTCGATATCTCCATCGTAGTTTTTCTCGATCAGTCCCTGTTCCTGCATGATGGTCAGCGGTGCATAAGCCAGTCCGTACTGATAAGCAATCTTTACTTTTGCTGTGTTCCCACTATCCTGCGTACTTTTCTGACTTTTTCCGCATCCGCTTACCCCCAAAACCATGGATGCCGCCAGAATCATTGCTGTTATTTTCCTCACCCTTTTTTTCATCGTTTTTTCCTTTCTTTTGGCCACCCGGTCTACTGCCTGGTGCATTTTTCATTTAAGCCACGGACATGGTAATATCATAAATTGCTCTATTCTTTCAACACATGATAATGTCCACGAATTGCTCCGTTATAAAATAACTCTCGCAATTCTTTCAACATTATTATAACATATCCGGGTCATTTTGCATCAGCTTATTCTATAATTGTGATATAATTATGACATTTTCATTACATACAGCACTGTTTTCGTCATTTTTTCATAAACTTCCTGGTCAGGAATCTGGACAAACCGGCATCGGAAGGCAAAAAAATCCCCCGGAAATTGCTCTCCGGAGGATTGTATGTTCTGCTTTATGCTCTGGCTGCCGCCTTTGCCTTCGCTTTCTCACCCAGGAAATCAATGGATGTCTTGCAGATTACCTTATCAAAGATAATGAACATCGCCGGCAGGATGAAGATTACGCATGCCATACTGATCAGGGCACCTCTTGATAACAGTGTACAGATTGCACCGATCATATCAACTTTGGAATACCATGCCACACCGAACGTTGCTGCGAAGAAACTGAAACCACTTGTCATGATAGACAGTGCACATGCTTTGTGTGCATTCATGACGGCTTCTTTCTTGCCAAATCCTTTTCTTCTTTCCTTCTGATAACGGCTCGTCATAAGGATCGCATAGTCTACGGTTGCACCAAGCTGAATGGTTCCGACTACGATACTTGCAACGAATGGAAGTTCGATTCCCTGGAAAAACGGGATTGCCATGTTGACGTTGATGGCAAATTCAATAACCGCAACCAGAATGATCGGAACGGAAATGGATTTGAATACCAGCATAATGATGATGAAGATGGCTGCTACGGAAGCAACGTTTACATTTACCAGGTCGATGTCCGTTACATCCTGCAGATCTTTCATCAGCGGAGCTTCACCGATCACCATACCGTTTGAATCGTATTTCTTTACAAGATCGTTGATCGCTGCGATCTGACTGTTGGATTCGTCTGTTGCGGAGCTGTACTTTGAGCAGACAAATACCAGTTCCTGTTCATCACTTTGCAGCATATCTTTGACATCTTTCGGGATCATGGAAGCCGGCACGTTTGCACCGAATACGCTGTTCAGTCCAAATGCCCATTTCACACCGTCCACCTTTTCGATGTCTTTCATCAGCGTAGTCTTGTTTGCATTGGAAATGTTTTTGTCCATCATGATGATGTGCATGGTGCTCATGTCGAAGGTATCTTCCAGTTTTTTGTTTGCCACATTTGAATCCAGTGTTGACGGAAGCGATTTATCAATATTGTAGTAAATCTTGGTGTGGTTGTTTCCGTATACTGCCGGAAGCAGTCCGATGCAGAAAACGGCCAGCCAGATTTTATAATGCCTGATGATAAAACCGGACAGTCTGTTCGTATTCTTGATCAGCGGTTTATGTTTTGTCTTTTCGATCAGCGGATCAAAGATCAGGATGATCGCCGGAAGCAGGGTTACACAGCAGATAACACCGATGATAACACCTTTTGCCATTACGATACCAAGGTTTTTACCAAGTGCGAATGTCATCAGACACAGGGCTGCGAAACCGGCTACCGTTGTGATGGAACTGGATACGATGGATTTGAAGGTATTGGATATTGCATGACCCATCGCTCTGTTCTTGTCGCCAGGGAATCGTTTTTTATTCTCCTCGAAACTGTCCAGCAGGAAGATCGAGTAATCCATCGTAACACCAAGCTGAAGGATCGCTACCAGTGCCTGTGTCAGATACGAAATCTCACCCAGGAAAATATTCGTTCCCATGTTATACAGGATCGAGATTCCGATACAGAGCAGGAACAGGATCGGCACCACAAAGGATGTTCCGGTAATCTCCAGCACGATGAAAGAAAACAGTGCTGCGATCGCCACGTAGATCGGCAGTTCCTGCAGACACAGATTCTTGATATCGGTTACGACACCGGACATACCGCTGATAAAGCACTGCTTATCTGCAATGGCACGCATGTTTGTGACAGCTTCCATCGCCTCGTCCGAAGATGTAGTGTTATCAAAAAGTACCAGCATCATTGTAGAATCGTCCGCAAAGAAGATATCCTTTAAATCTTTTGGCACCATGCTTGTCGGAACGCTGATATCAGCGATGTCATCATACCAGAGTACCTTTTTGACATGTTCGATCTCTTCGAACTTGTTTTTCAGTTTCTGCACATCTTTAAGCGGCATATCCTCGACGACGACCATTGAGAATGCACCTGTGCCGAATTCATCCACCATAACATCCTGACCTTTTACCGTTTCCAGAGATTCCGGAAGGTAACTTAAGATATCATAGTTGATTCTTGTTTTTATGGTTCCAATAACAGATGGAATGAGAAGCAAAATTCCGATCAGTACGATCAGGATACGGTGTTTTGCTATCCATTTTCCAGTCTTGACCATTGTTGTCATCTCCTATCTTTCCTTAATATTTATGATACCGGGGAGCAAAGATTTTATTCCCCTGACATCCCGTTTACGGATTCTGTGTCGGCTGATCATTCTGTGCATGGATTGCCTCCAGTGACATCAGCAGTGCATAATTTGATGCCTGCATCGCAAAGTCCAGAAAGTACTCTGCCAGCAGTATCTTATTCTCAGCTGAGAGTTCTTTTGTCGTTTCCTCCGTAAAACTAATCCCAAGCTGCTCCTGTGCGATCTGGATCACCTGGTCGACTTTGTCGTAAGCTTCTGCTATCCGTCCTACCAGTTTCGCCTTGCTGTACTTCATTTTATTGTGGAGCATTTCACGGTTTTCTCTGCATTCTCTGCGGAGTTCCTGGATATCTTTTTCTACCTGTTCCGGACAGTCCATCTCGCCCTGCTCAATGCGGCTGTGCATCTGTCCGATCGCCTTATCCAGCTCATATAGCTTTACAGAAAGTATATCATGTGTCATACGCACACCCCTTTCCTTTCTTTCTCACACCATTTTAGCAAAAATCTGCTTCGCTGATATAGACAAAATATCCGCAGTGTAAAAGAACTTTACACTGCGGATATTTTATAAATCGTTATTCTCATCTGAAACAAGGACTGCTTTGCCCATTAACAGAAGATAAATCTGATGTACTATATAACTGATGTTTTCGGTGTCCTGCTTCGTCCACTCGCGGAGCAGTCCCATAACCGCCTGACAGTGGTAATGCAGGATAAACTCCCGGTCTTTGTCTGAATAACCCTCGTACCAGTGCTGCATCTCCGTCACTTTCTCAAACAGATCATAAAAAACCTGCTCCAGCATACGTCCGATCTCGTCACCATAGTTGGACTGCATACCGCGGATCGCATAAGGCTGAAGCTGGATCGCAATTTCAAAGAAATGGCGAAGCCCCTTCTCAAGATCCTTCTTTGCAATGCACTCTTCCAGGACAATCTCCATCTCCTGGTACAGAACCCACTGGATCAGATCCGGAATATCCTCAAAATGATAGTAAAATGCCTGTCTTGTGATGTGACATTCCTCCACAATATCCTTTACCGTCAGTTTCTTTACTTTTTTCTCAAACAGAAGGTTGCTGGCAGCTTCTGCAATTGTTTTTTTCATATCAATAGCCATTTTACCTACTCCTATTTCACTCAAAAAACCGCTTTGTTGCTTATGCTACCGTACATTTTTTCTTCTGTCAAGTAAATTAATTCTAAACTGTTCCTGAGGCTAACGATGTGCAAATGAACGAATTCCGCGAAAGCACGCAAAAGTGCTTTCCCTGGAATTGTTCATTTTGCCCATCTGGTCCTCTCGGAACTCTTTCAGTTCAAAGAATAAAATGAAACTATTATAAACTGACAGAAACAAAAAGACAGAGGTACTGTGACACTTGCAAATTTCGTCACGATACATCCGCCTTTATATGTTTTATATTTATATTTCTGAAATAACCTTCTGCTTAAGCGACCCCTGGCCAGCCAGGAGCTTTTAGCAATGTGCAAAATGAACAATTCCAGGGAAGGCACTTTTACGTGCCCTTCGGGGAATTCGTTCATTTGCACATTCAGAAAATCTCCGCATCTTCCTAATAAAACTGATGTGCTCCGATCTTCACTCCGGTTCCGGATCCTGTATTAAAGTACAGTGCTCCTCCTACCGGATTCTCTCCGTTCAGTGCTGCCTGAGCTGCTTCTACGCAGTCACTCGGTACACCGCTTGCCAGTGCACTTGCCAGTGCTCCGCTGTACGCCGGTGTGAACTGTCCTGCCTGGTAAACAACCTCGGAAATGCTGTTCGGGAAGGAAGCACTTGCCACACGGTTGAGAACAACGGCACCGACTGCCACTTTACCTTCGCGGCTCTGGTTGCCTGCCTCGCAGTAGATGATCGCTGCCAGAAGGTTCAGATCACTGGAATCTGCTGTGGTAACAGTCTCTTCGCTTCCGGTTGACGCTGCAGAATCGTAAGTGTCGTCTGCGGTATCATAGGAAGCATCTGCTGTCGTATCTTCGCTGTAGCTGTTGTCGGTATAAGAACCGTCTGTGCCGTATGTACTGTCGGACTCATAAGTTTCACCGGCATAAGTACCGTCTGTATAAGAATCGTCTGTATAAGAATCGCCTGTATTATAAGCATCACCGGTATAAGTACTATCTGCATTGTAGCTGTTGTCTGCATAAATGCTGTCCGCAGAAGTATCATCATAAGCACCATCTGCACTGTAGCTGTTGTCGGTATAAGTATCATCTGTACTATAGCTGTCATCGCCATAGCTGCTGTCTGCATATGTATCCTCAGTATAGCTGTCATCGTTATAAGTGCTGTCTGTATCTGCCGTGCCATAGCCTGCTGCATTCCAGCCCCAGCCGTTCGGATCGTAATAGCCCTGTGCCACGCTGTCCGTTGTGTCTGTATTGGCATCTGCATCACTGACGTTGACATCCGCAGTTGAGATTGCAACGGCACGGTCTGTGATGATCGTCTCTTCGACATCCTCTGCCGGAACGTATGCAACCGTAACGTCATCCATCTGTACCTGATACCAGTCACCATCCTCGGAAATCAGGCTGTACTCGCTTCCGTTGTCTGCACTGTCCAGAATGTCTGCTGCTACATCCGGTGAAGAGAACAGGTTTACACCATCCCAGTTGACCTTGACGCCCTGTGTACCATAGACATTTGCCAGATATTCTGCATCTTCTCCGTATGCCAGATAATCATTCTTGATATATCCTTCCACGCCGTTTGAAATGATGTGTGACCATTTCTCGCCCTTTTCGATCAGGTCTGCAGATGCTCCCTTTGGAAGATAGCCGACGATCTCACTTTTGGTGGATGCATTTGCACGGATGTTGACCTGTGTATCTACATCTGCCACTGCACGATAAGACCACACGCTGTCTTCTATATTATTACTGTCTGTAGACGGTGCTGCAAAAACAACTGTGGAAGATAATACTGTAAATGCAAATACCGTCGCACTGCCGCAAAGTACCGTTTTCATTCTTGCTTTCATGTAAAAAAACCTCCTGAACTCCTATAACTTCACGCTTTTTTGGCATTTTTGTTATATTTGTTACAAATGTATTAATTTTTGTTACGTTTGCATCATATAACAGTTACAGTATTTTGTCAACCCTTTTTTATCTTCGTCAAGTGATGAGAAGCAAAGGATTGCACTCCCACTAAGATAGCCTCCGGCGGATTGCAGAGGCATTCTTGAATTTTAAAGTTTGAGGATATACCGCAAAAAAACATTGCTCTCATAAAGAAAGGTGAGAATCGGACTTTCTTTTATCATCGAAAGCAGCTGGCTTCCGATCTCTGTGTTGGAGCAGATCGCCACTACCAGAAAGAACAGCCAGACGATGCAGATCCCTTTTACAAATCCGAGTGCTCCTCCGCACATCCGGTTGACGCCACGCAGGATCGGCAGCCTTGTCATGATCCGCAGTGCCCGTGCAACGGCGTGCAGGGCGATACTTACCAGGTTAAAAGAAATAAAGTAGGTCAGCATATTCAGGATCATATCCGCCAGATAGGTGGAAATATATTCCGAAAAGGTCTGAACCGCCATATTTGCATACGTGTAACTGTTGTTATTATCAAGAAGCTGCGTCTGCAATTCTTTCGGGATCGGCAGTGATTTGATGATCTTGTTCTGATCTTTTCGCGGCACATCGCTCTGCTGTGCAAATTTCTGTGTTTCTTTATCCAATTTGTCCATGATCGCATCTTCCACCAGCGTCTCGCATTTGCTCTCCACAAATGAGTAGACGGGTGTCTGCGTTTTCAGAAAATCATTGACATAGGGTGTCGAATAATAGACCAGTACACCGGAAAACACGAAAAAAAGCAGAGAGGTCAGCGTCCTCGCAAAACCTCTCATATAGCCATTGATCGCAAATACCAGCAGTACCAGTAAGATAATGATCGTAAGTAAATTCATAATTTCCTTTCTGCTATCCAAGCCGGATCAGATCTGCACTGTCCTCGGTGATCACCATATATTTGCGGAATCCACGGATACTCAGCACATTCTGGATTGGCTTGCGGTATTTGCCCTGGAATGTTTTCTGACCGTTTAACTTATAAATGGCAAATTCTTTTTCATTGAACAGCACGATTTTGTCTTTCTGCAGGGTAATACTGTTGTACTGCAGATCAAAATATTTCTGCATGGTATTCTTACCGCCGGTATTGTAGACCTTCATCAGATATTTATGTCCAGAGTCGCCTCCGTCAAAGACAAAGCCGATGCGGTTGCCGTCATGGAAAGTACTGAGGATCTCCTGATCAAACTTCACCGTTTTCTTTTCTTTCGGAGACTGGCTGCCGGAAAATACCGTAAACCCGTCGGTGCGGACGGCAACTGCCGTGCTGTTGTCACAGAAAAAAATCTGCGGAGCCAGCACGTCGTCCACATTTAGCTCACCGACCTGATTGTTCAGCTCCATCTGACCTGCACTTCCGAAGTTATAAAACGCAATATGTGTACTGATCTTGTTTCCATTGACCCGCATATAGGACACTGCCATCTTGATCCCGTCCGGAGAAAGTGCCATATCCAGCGGATAACCAAAATCGTCGATCGTCGTGCGATTCTCGGCGATCAGTGTCCCGGATGCATCGTAAAAATTGACCCAGGTCACATCATCATCTGCCAGGATCACCGCCACAACACCCTGCGTTGCCACTCTTGCCTTCTGGATCGGCAGTTTTGTCTGGAACTGTCCTTTCAGTCCCTCTTCATCAAATACATAGACCTGCATCCCCTGCTGATCTGCGATCACAGCAGTCGTCCCGCAGACATCCACGAACGGTGCCTGCATACTGTAGGTCGTACTCCATTTTGTATTCGATCTGCTGTCCACACAGGCTACCCCGTCGGAGCTGTATTTCAGGAAATAATCTCCAAACTCCAGATACTGCGTACTGCTCACGTCATTTCTCTCAATGCGGTCTGAGGTAAGATAGGTGCTTCCGGTGTGGAAGAATAAAAATGTCCCAAGCCCGAACAGCAGGATAAACAGAAGTCCCATGGTGATCGCATTGCGGTTATGTACAAACTTCTGATGTTTTTTAATCTTATCCCACAGTTCTTCTTTTACCTGTGGATCTTCCGTCATCTCATATGTCTCGATGCGGATATCCGGATCGTTGAGCTCTTCGTCCAGATCCAAATCCAGATCATCCTCTTTTTTTCTGAATAATTCTTTTAATTTTATTTTCATCCTCATTTCGTCCTTACTGTGCCAATTCTGAAATTTTCCTGATGCTCTGCAAAAGTTCTTCTTAAGTACCCTGCAATGTTGTTATTATAGTTTAAAAGGCATGGGATAGTCAACCATGCCTTTTACGTTCCTTATTCTTTTTACGGCAGCACGATCTTCTGTCCCGGAAGAATCGTGTTTGGATCGGTAATGCCGTTCAGATCACAGATTTCCTGAAGCTTGTCCAGATTTCCGTAGTACATCCGGCAGACGATCGCCAGCGTATCGCCGTCCCGCACCGTGTATTCTGCCTGATACTTCGTCACATCCGAAGAGGATGCCGCACGGCTATTTGCAGAGGAACTGCCGGATGTGGTGCTATCCTGCCTACCGGAAGTTCCTGCAGCTCCTGTTCCATCGGTTGCTGTGCTGCTTTCCGCTGTTCCTGTGCTGCCTGTTGTTCCTATATTGTCTGTGGAATCTCCTGTTGTCGTCGTATTGCTCTCTGTACTGCTCTCTTTTAAGATCCAGGTCTTTTCGGTCTCATCCTTTGCGGCACTCTCCTTTGCAATTTCGCCTTCTGCCTGTGCCGAAGCTGCCAGAGCATCCGTTTCTTTCTGTTTTTCGGTTCCTTTTGACAGGTCACTGCTCTGCCCGTCACTTCCAAGTGCCATCTCCTGAAGCGTCACTTCCATATCTTTCATGCGATTATAGTTGTTGACCATCGTCGCCCCGATCACCAGGATCGTCAGCACCAGAAACATACTTGCACCATATAAAAAACGCACCATCGTCGGAGTTTTGCTTTTCTGCTCCTGCTCCACGTTCTGTGCGTCCTGTTGTTTTTTTGCGATCCGTCTGCGGAAGTTCTGGATGGCTCCATCCTGATTCTTTGATTCCGCCTCCACGGACTGCCCTTCATTTTCTTTTACCATATAGCTCTGCATCTGTTCGTTTTTTTCATAGTAGATGTAATAGCCGCTCTGCTTTCGGATCCCGGTGTTCTCCGTCAGAAAAACGCTGGCATTTTCTTCGCTGTCATACAGAAACAGCAGCCTGTCCTCACCCGGAAACTGTTCCCGGTGCAGATCAAAGAGCTTCTCATCCGGTTCTTCTTCCGGATCCTCCATCTTTTTCGCCCAGCCGATCACTTCTCTTCCCGGAAAATACTGTTTCATTTCCCGGTAGATTTTCTCCCACATATCATCGTTTGGTTCACCCTCTGCGATCTCTACGGCTCCGTCCGCAAACAGACACTTCATGTTTTCGTTCTGCCAGACTTCACCGAGCAGCACCGCACAGCCTGTCTTTTCCAGAAATGTGATCACATAATCTTCTATATAAACCCTTTTATCTGATCCTGCATCTCCGATCTGCCGGATATTTTTCGGCAGGCCTGTCCGTTCCTTTCCCTTTCCGTCCTTTGAGGTTCCCCTGTAAACCATTTCGATCATACTCCCAATCCTCCTTTATACTACTTCCAGCTGATGCCCCTATCGTAGCACAAAGAATCTGCAAATTTTAGCAATCCGTGGGATACTTTTCAAGAACTTTCCGACATGTTTTTCATCGGATTGATGCGAATAAACCTTCCTTTTTTCGGATACACTGTAAAAGCCTTTAACACGGCAAATTTTTAAGAGAGGGATGACAATCATGTTTTCTTCCGATACGATCTGCTATTTTAATGCAGGCTCTTCCGATACCGCAGAGCTTCTCGGAAATTATCTTTCTAAAATTCTGATAAAAAGCGGTTTTTCAGATATCGCACCTGTCCTTCTATGCATCGGAAGTGACCGTGTGACCGGTGACAGCTTAGGTCCGATGGTCGGCAGTGCCCTGGAAGAACGGTACAAAAAAAGCATCCCCGTGTTTGGTACACTGAAGATGCCTGTTCATGCCCTCAATCTTGAGGAAACCATCGATGCGATCCATCTACATTTTCCGGATCATCCGCTGATCGCTGTCGATGCTTCCTTTGGAACAAAAGAACATCTTGGCTGCATTACGGCCGGCAAAGGAAGTCTCTGTCCCGGTGCCGGCGTCGACAAAAATCTGATTGCAGTCGGTGACTTTTTTGTGACCGGAATCGTAGCATCCTTTTCTCCGTTTTCACATCTGGTACTGCAGTCAACACGGCTGTCTGCCGTGATGCCGCTCGCCTCGCAGATTTCCCGTGGGATCGCTCATGCCATTGACGAAATTGCTCCCGGTTATAACCTTTCTTCGCAGATACTTTGAAACTGCATGACTGATCTTACATGCATTTTGTCCTCATTACAGCTCCACGCGGCCTTCCAGGGCACGCAGCAGAGTAACTTCATCAATATATTCCAGATCTCCGCCCACCGGTACCCCGCTGGCAATCCGGCTGACTTTGATACCGGTCGGCTTGATCAGCTTGCTGATGTACATCGCCGTTGTCTCACCTTCCAGGCTGGAATTGGTAGCAATGATCACTTCATTGACATCGCCCTGAAGTCTTGTCATCAGCTCTTTTAATTTTATGTCCCCCGGTCCGATGCCGAGCATCGGTGAGATTGCCCCGTGCAGAACATGGTAGACACCGTCATACTTGCCGGTCTTCTCGTACGCCGCCAGATCTCTTGTATTTTCCACGACCATGATCGTCTTGTGGTCTCTTGCATCGTTCTTGCAGATCGGGCAGAGCTCATCGTCTGTCAGTGTAAAACATTCTTTACAGTATCTGACGTTCTTCCTTGCATCGATGATCGTATCCGAGAGCCGCTGCACTTCCTCAATCGGACGGTTAATAATATGAAACGCCAGGCGTTGGGCTGATTTCGCCCCCACACCCGGCAGTTTGGACAGTTCTTCGATCAGTTTTGTGATATGACTGCTATAATAATCCATCAGAACGGAAATCCTCCACCCATACCAGTAAGTCCGCCTGTCAGTTTTGACATGACTGCGTTGGTCTCTTCCTCTACTTTTCTCAGAGCTTCGTTGGTAGCTGCCATGATCAGATCTTCGAGCATCTCGATATCATCCGGATCTACGACTTCTTCTTTGAGCGAAACTTTGGTCACTTCTTTCTTACCGGAGATCGTCACTTCTACCACGCCGCCGCCTGCTGCTGCCGTAAACTCTTTCTCTTCCAGTGCTTTCTGGTTTTCTTCCATCTGACGCTGCATTTTCTGTGCCTGTTTCATCAGATTGTTCATATTGCCCGGAATACCTCCGCCCGGAAATCCTCCACGTTTTGCCATTTTCTAATCCTCCTGAATAATCTTTCTATTAGTCATCTTCTATTTCTATATCTGCATGAACCAGATTTTCAAGTGCCTCCTCGACCTGCACTTTGGAAAGTCTGGTATTTACCACATGCTCATCTGCCTGCAGGATCATCTTGACTTTGACCTGCCTGCCTGTTTTCGCTGCAATGATCTGCTCGAGTACTTCTGCTTTCTTCGGATCATTGACATAAGTCTCTCCCAGAAAATCAGAAAATACGATATAAAGCGTACCATCTTCTTTTTCTGTATTAAATTTCGGAACGGCACTTGCCAGAACCACACGGAAACGCCCTGAAGTCTGTGCCAGGATCGTCCGCCACATACCGACGATCTTCTGCAGATCTTCCGGTGCTGCCTGCTGAAGCTTTGCCGGGTCTGTGCTGCCTGCTGTTCCATCTGGATCTATGCCTCCCGGAGCCGCCACATTTACCGGATTTTGATAGTCAAAATTGCCCTCCGGTGTGTAACCACCGGTGTCCTGCTGTCTTACCACCACGCCCGATGCCAGCTGCTTTTCCAGTCTCCGCACGCGTTCCAGTACGGAGAGCTGATCCTGCTCCATCTGCGGACGGCACAGTTTGATCAGTGCCACCTCCAGCATCACTCGCTTGGATCCTGCATATTTGATTTGATTCTGCAATTCTGAAAAAATGCGGATATAGCGCATCAGCGTATCATCCCGCACCATCGCTGCTTCTTCTTTCAGCTGCTCCAGATTCTCTGCGGAGACATCCAGCACATCTTCCATATTATCGGAACTTTTAAGTAGAAGCAGGTTTCGCAGATACCAGGTAAAATCGTTTACAAGCTGCGTCAGATCACGTCCCTGCATGATCATATTTTCCAGATGCAGGATCACCTGCGTAACATCCCCGTCCAGCACTTCCCGCAGCAGTTTGCTGAACTCATCGGTATCCACCGCACCGAGTACATCCAAGACATGCTCATACGTCAGCTTTTCTCCTAAATAAAAGGCAATACACTGATCCAGAAGACTTAACGCATCTCGCATGGAACCGTCGCCTTTTTTGGCGATATAACGCAGAGCCTTATCTTCGACTTCGACCTGCTCCTCATCCATCAGCTCTCGCAGACGGTTCACGATCGTCGTGCGGGCGATCCGTTTGAAATCATAACGCTGACATCTGGAGAGGATCGTGATCGGGATCTTGTGTGCCTCCGTCGTCGCCAGAATAAAAATGACATAGGAAGGCGGTTCTTCCAGTGTCTTAAGCAGTGCATTAAACGCACCTATAGACAGCATATGGACCTCGTCGATGATGTAGACCTTGTACTTGCCGCTGGTCGGTGAGTAGGCAACCTCTTCCCGGATCTCACGGATGTTGTCCACACCGTTGTTGGAAGCTGCGTCGATCTCAATCACATTCATGGAATTTCCAGCGGCGATCGCCTTGCAGGTCTCACACTCGTTGCAGGGATTTCCATCAATGGGATGCTCACAGTTTACCGCTTTTGCAAGGATCTTTGCCACCGTCGTTTTACCTGTTCCTCTGGTACCGCAGAACAGATAGGCATGTCCGATACGCTGTGCCCTGATCTGATTTTTTAATGTCCGCACAATTGCGTCCTGGCCCTTCACATCTTGGAAGGAGTCAGGACGGAATTTACGGTATAAAGCAGTATAGCTCATGCTTTCCCTCTGTTTCTAAATACTTCAAAAATGTCTGTGGCAGACTCTCTGCCCTTACATCAGATGTGAAGTGACTCCCATCCGATACCGTCTCGGTTTTATACACCAAAGCTGATGCCGATGCATTTTGCTTCTTTGATCAGCTGATCATCCGGAGATACCATCTTCAGCTTGCCGGCTACATCACCAAGCGGTACTTTCTTGACTTTGCCGTTGATGATACCTACCATGTAACCATATTCCTTTTTCATGATCAGAGTTGCTGCTTCTGCACCCAGTCTGGTTGACAGTACACGGTCATACGGACAAGGGCTTCCTCCTCGCTGTGTATGTCCCGGAACGGTAATACGCACTTCGATACCGGTCTTCTGGAAAATCTGCTCTGCCAGTTCGTAGGATACGGATGGATGTTTTCTCTTTTTGATCTTTTCTTTTAATTCTTTTTTCGGAAGAGCTGCATCTTCTTTGGAGATTGCACCCTCTGCAACTGCCAGAATGGTAAAACCATGTCCGGATGCCGCTCTCTTGTGGATCGCTTCGATGATCTTATCGATATCGTAAGGGATCTCCGGAAGCAGAATGATATCCGCACCGCCGGCGATTCCTGCATGAAGCGTCAGCCAGCCGACTTTGTGTCCCATAACTTCAACTAAGAATACACGGTTGTGGGATGCTGCGGTTGTGTGGATACGGTCGATTGCATCGGTCGCAATGTCAACCGCACTCTGGAAACCGAATGTCATATCCGTTCCATAAATATCATTGTCGATGGTCTTTGGCAGATGGATGATGTTCAGTCCCTCTTCACGCAGCAGATTTGCTGTTTTCTGTGTTCCGTTTCCCCCGAGGATCACCAGGCAGTCCAGACGCAGTTTGTAGTAATTCTGCTTCATGGCCTCTACCTTGTCCAGTCCGTGCTCATCCGGTGTACGCATCAGCTTGAACGGCTGTCTGGATGTTCCAAGGATCGTTCCTCCCTTTGTCAGGATTCCGGAAAAATCTTTTGCAGAAAGCATACGGTAATTGCCGTAGATCAGACCTTTGTATCCATCATAAAATCCATAAACTTCGAGTTCCTGCACATTTGCACTGAGACCTTTGACTACTCCTCGCATTGTTGCATTGAGTGCCTGACAGTCACCGCCGCTTGTCAGCATACCAATTCTTAACATTTGCTACCACGCTCCTCTTTTTTTCATACCTTCTTATGCAGATGTCGAAGCAAAAAACTTTCGGTCTTTTCACTTCAACGGATGCCTGCGAATTGCTTCGTTACAAAGTAACGCTCGCAATTCTGTAAACATTTAATATAAGGCAGGTGGTCCCTGCCTTCGACACCACCTGCCTTGATTATATAATATTTTTCTTCCCACTACAACGGTAAAATCAATAACTTTCTGTTTCCTTATCCAAGATCACTTCCGCAAATGTTGCTTTCCTCTCCATCAGTTTTGTCAGTTTTGCCATTTTTGATACATTTCCGATCAAGATCACACCGCAGAGCTTTCCGTTCAGGAAATACAGTTTCTCATACTGCTTCTTGCTCCTGTCACAGATCTCCAGTGTTTTATAGAGAAGATTTTTGTTTCTGCCGTTATCTCCGATCGCATACAGGGAAGTATTCATACCGTTAAAGGAGAGCGGCATCTGTACTTTCTGATATTCCACGCACTCCCCGGCTGCATTGGCTCCTGCGACTTTTCCCTGCTCACTTGCCTCTGCCCAGAGTGCTGCATTTTCCCCTTCAAATTCCACGCAGTCTCCGCACGCATAGATATCTTTTTCACTGGTCTGCATTTTTTCATTTACAGCAACTGCCCTGTTTACCTTCAGTCCCATCTGTTCTGCAAGTTCTGTATTTGCACGCACACCGCAGGAGATCAGCACCAGATTGGCTGCGATTTCTTCCCCATCTGCAAGACGAACGGCCGTTACACGCTCCTGCCCTTCGATCCGATCGATCTTTACTCCGGTGCGGACCTTGATACCGACACGCTCTGCAATGCTTCCAAGCATCGCTGCCGCACCTTCATCCAGTTGTCTTCCCATCAGAACCGGAGCTGCCTCGAGAACCGTCACCTGACATCCTGCCTTTTTCAGCTCCCAGGCTGCCTCAAGTCCAAGCACACCGCCGCCGATCACGACTGTCTGTCCGTTCTTTGGGATCATCTGCCCGATTTTTTCTGCATCTTCCAGAGTACGGATCACTGCCACCTGCTCTTTTTCGCTTCCCGGGATCGGAGGGACGAAGCTTTTTGCTCCCAGTGCATAGATCAGTTTCGTGTATTTCAGACGCATGCCATCCTCAAGTGTCACTTCTTTTTCCGTTTTGTCCACTGAAATAATCTTTTTGCCGAGGATCTGATAAACCTGATTTTCCTCATACCAGCTCTCCGGTTCCACCTGAATCTGACTGATCTCAAGTCCGGCATTTAAGGCTTTTGTCAGCATCGGACGGTTATAGGTCGGATATTTTTCCTCCGAGATCATAAGAATCGAAGATGTCTTATCCCGCTCCCGGACTGCTTTCGCCGCATTCAGTCCTGCTGTACCGTTTCCAAGGATCACATAAAATTCATCGCCGTCTTTTCGGTAAGTAGTTTCTTTTTCTTCCACCGGCACAAAATTTTCACGTCCGACACCGCAGACCGGACATACTTCCAGGGAAGAATCAAAAATTTCTCCGCACACCAGACATTTCACAAGCTTTCGACTGCCTTTTGTCGTTTTCTCCGCCTTTTTATCCTGCAGAAGAGAACCGAAATGATAGCCGTATTCGAAAGCCTCTACAAGCTCCGTATCTCCCGGACGGAAACGGATGCGAAGTCCGTCCACGGTATTCATGCGAAGCTGTTTCAGACGCTCCATGATATGCGGCACGCCTTCTCCGCTCCATCCGTAGCTGCCGAATGCACTTGCCAGTTTCCCGCCATGTGTTCCCGCAAAAATGGATGTTGTCAGATCCCAGATCGGCTTTAATGCTTCCCCAACGATCGTCGGTGTTCCAAATAAAATACCATCAGCAAATCCAATCTCTTCCAGTACCTTTGCCTGATCTGCTGTCACCATATCGTAGCTTCGCACATCAATATCACCGCTTGCCTTGATGCCTTCTTCAATCTTTTCCGCGATCTGCTTTGTATAACCATAGGCACTTACATAAGGAATGACTACCGTTTTTTTCTTATTCGGATTAACTACGGTGCACCATCTCTCATAAGTATCCTCAATAAAGTCGATTCCGGAATCCAGCACCGGTCCATGTCCCGGGCAGATCATCGAAACATCAAGCTCTCTTACACGTTCCAGAGCCTTCAGCATAAATGGCTTGAACGGTCCGATGATGCAGTCAAAATAATATTTCGTTGCCCGCATATAGCCTTCCCGGTCTGTCACCTTGCTGACCAGCACATCCTGAAATCCATAGTGGGAGCCGAAGGAATCGCAGGTCACAAGCACCTGTTCTTCTTCAATAAAAGTGTACATCGTATCCGGCCAGTGCAGATTCGGAACCAGCAGAAAACGCAGCGTTTTGTCCCCGATCTTCATCGTCTCGTTGTCATGCACGATCAGATTGCAGAATTCTCCGTTCACAATTTCCTTTAAAAACCCGGCCGCACAGGCTGTGGAAATGATCTTCAGCTGCGGACTTAATTTCAACAGACGCTGTACACTGCCCGCATGATCCGGTTCCGTATGATTGACCACCAGATAATCGATCTTTGTCACGTCGATTACTTCGCCGAGTTTTGCCATCCACTCCTCAAAAAAGGCTTCTTTTACCGTTTCAAATAATACGACCTTCCCGCCGCTTTTGAGCACATAAGAATTGTAGGTTGTGCCAAATTCCGTGTACATGATAATATCAAAAACTCTGAGCGTGTCATCCACGATTCCTGCCCAGTAAAAATCATCTCTAAGCTTTAATGTTTTCATAGCATACCTCCTGTGGTTTTGTGAATGCTCTATCTCTTCACAGCTGCATTTTTTATTCTTGTTTTAAAATGCCCTGTGCAGCTTTAAGCTTTTTATTATGTTTAAATTATCATTTGCTTTTTTGTTATGTTTATACTATACTTTGTATCAGCAGAATTTTCTGTTGCATATGCAACTTTTTCCATCAGAACGCAGCAAGTGTTCGAAAATTCGCAGGCAACCACGGTACGGAGTCTATATCTTCTTTCTGTACAAACGTACAATATTTGAAGTGTATAAAAGATGCTGGTCGACAAAAAGGAAGAAGCTCAGTGACGATATTGAGCAATGTGCAAAATGAATAATTCCCAAGAAGGCACTTTTACGTGCCCTTCGGGGAATTCGTTCATTTGCACATGCATATTTTCTTCCTATAAGCTTTTTCCCTTTTTGCGACCAGTATCTCTACAACACTGCAAACGCTTTTTTTTGCACAAAAAAAGAAAAAACGGAGGTATTTATGAATACAAAACTTTCTCTTTTTGACGGTATTACACCGGAAGAATACAATCGCATGATGGTCTGTTTTCAGGCATCTGAGAAGTCCTTTTCCACCGATGAGACTGTCTGTTTCTATGCTGACCATCCCGACCGCATCGGCTATCTTCTGGAAGGAGAAGCCGCCATCATCCGCACACACCTGGACGGCCGCCAGACCATTCTGGAATACCTGAAAACCGGAGATGTCTTCGGCTCGGCACTTTCCGCCCTGTCACCAAACGGCGATTCTTTGCAGGTGATCTGCACCAAAAGCTGCAAGATCCAGTTTATCGACTATGCCCACCTGATCAGACGCTGCCCAAATGCCTGCAGTTTCCACAGTCTTTTAGTCAGCAATGCTCTTCAGCTGATTTCCAGAAAAGCGATCTCCCTTGGCGAACATCTGGAAATCCTCTCGCAGAGAACAACAAAAGAAAAACTCCTGTGCTATTTTGAAAAACTTGCACAGGAGCAGCATTCAGACAGCTTTACGCTGCCCTTTTCTTTAAGTACGCTTGCCGATTATCTTTCCGTTGACCGCAGTGCCATGATGCGGGAACTGAAAAAATTAAAGGCGGAGGGAATTGTAAAATCAGAACGCAAAACGTTTACCTTAGTCGAATATCGTCAAAACTGAACCAGGCTGTATATCCGGTTTTGCGTTCTTCTCCTTAAAAATGCACCTTAATTGATTCACGCATCAAAATCCGCTTCAAACACACCTTCCGGTGTCCGCATGGTCAGAATTCCGAGGTTGAAATCTTCATCCTGGATCGTAATGTGGTATTCAAACACCACATCCTCCTCAAATTTTGACAGAAGCAGATAGGTTCCGTTCTCTTTTCCGTCGATCTGGTCGCAGATGTCATTGTATACCTCTTCTCCGGAAATCGCTCTCGGATATCCGGAAGCTTTTATTTTCTGCTCAATGGCTTCATACAGTTCGTTCATATGCTCTTCCTCTCTTTCTATATTGGATGCCACGTAAAGCGGATATTCACAATCCGCTTCGCTACTTGCCGAGTAAGTGGTCGCTATGACAATTGTACCATCTTTCCATCTCATATGGTACTGTCATTTTTGTCCTTCTTCGTAAGAGTCTCTATGCAGCTTGATGATAATCCATCACTGCGATTTCCTGCATTTTATTCATCTCTATAAAAAGAGACACCGTGACAGAAACTTTACCGTCACGGTGCCCCTCTCTTTTATGACCAGTATTCTATGGAACACCTCATAATTTTATTTCTTATTTTGTGCGTACTTTCTTCTTTGCACTGTAAGCGGTGTAAACTTTCTCGTTATCCACAACTTTGTATGCTTTGACTCTTACATAGTACGTTTTCTTTGCGGAAAGTCTCTTGATCGTTTTTGCTTTCCTGGAAGCGGAAACAGTAACGGTCTTTTTACCTTTGAAGTTTGCTTTCTTAGCATATTCAATCACATAGCCGTCTGCTCCTTCTACGCTCTTCCAGTTGACTTTCACAGACTTCTTAACACCTTTGACAGCTTTTACTTTCACTTTCTTAGCTGCAAATTCTGTCTTAGCCAGCTGGCTCTCCAGACGTTTCTGCATTGCCTGCACTTCTTCTAACTGTTTCTGGGCTTCGGCTCTCTTTTCTTCTGCCTCTTTCTGGGCTTTCGCAAGGATCTCTTCTGCTTTCTTCTGTGCTTCTTCGGCTGCTTTCGCTGCGGCTTCTGCATTTGCCTGGGCTGCTTTCGCTGCTTCTGCACTTGCCTTCGCTGCGTTTGCTGCTGCCTCTGCAAGGTCTTTCTGTGCACTTACGGAGTCTTTGGCTGCTTCTGCTGCTTTTGCTGCGGTCTCAGCATCCTTTTTTGCATTTTCAGCTGTTGTTTTGGCTGCCTCTGCGGCTGTTTTTGCTGCTTCTGCATCGTTTGCATAATTCTTTGCTGCATCCTCTGCTTCTTTTGCGGCTTTCTGTGCTGCCTCTGCTTTTGCCTGGGCTGCTTCGGAAGCGGTCTGTGCTTTCTGTGCCTCTGCTTCTGCAGTTTCGGCTGCTTTCTGTGCAACTTCTGCTTTCGCCTGAGCTGCTTCTGCGGCTGCTTTATCAACATCGGCTGCTGCCTTTGCCTCTTCTGCTGCTTTCTTTGCTTCTTCGGCTGCTGCTTTTACTTCTTCTGCTTTTGCCTTGGCTGCTTCGGCATCTGCTTTTGCTGCTTCTGCGGCTTTTGCTGCGGTCTCGGCATCGTTCTTTGCTGCGACTGCCTGGTTTTTGATCTCTTCCAGTTCTCCTGCTGCAGAACTTGCTTCAAAACCTGCCTTGCTTTCTTCCATCTTGTCCGTATCGGAAGTAACCGGGACAATGCGGAATCTCTCTGCATAAGTATTGTAGCTTCCATCTGCATTCTGCTTGGTTGTCGGATAGAATCCTTCCAGAGGTACATGGTTAAAGAATCCTGTATTGCTGACTCCTCGCTGGATCGCATCCAGACACAGATAGGTCTGCTCATCCATCGGAACTTCTGTGGAATGACGAATGGTCTGGTTGTTATACGGATAATCGGTCCAGCTAACCGGATTGATATTTTCTGCTTTTACATGAAGTGCAGAAGATTCTACCGTTCCGTCTGCGGCAACTAAAATACCATTTCCATCGTTATCGGTCAGTGACGTCCATCTGACATCGGTGTGGTTTCCGTTTTCCTGTGGTTTCACATATTTGCTTACAAACTGATCTGTTACGGTGCTCTTGTATACACCAACATCGATTGCTGTCTTTCGATCAATGTAGTTTTCTTCCGGACCTCTTCCGAAGTATTCCAGATTTTCGTATCCTGCTGCAACAGTCATGCGGACACCAACTTTCGGCAGTGCCTGTGCTCCGGCGGTACCCGGTGCAAAGTTGCTTCTCGGTGTAAAGGCTGACCGAACTACGATCTCTCCATCTCCGTAAATGTCATAGAGCAGTGTCTGTTCTGCATCAACCGGAAGTTTTACGTTCAACGCTACACGGATGTGCTTTCTATTCTCATCCTGTGTGATAACCGGACTGTCCACAAGTTCCATGTTGTCATCGGTATTTCGCAGATTGCGGTTGTATGCAATCGGAGTGTCGTTATAGTTCTGTGCTCTCCAGAAGCTTGGTACCGGACCTTTTTCCAGAACCACTTTGCCGTCCACCGTGTAATCTGAAAGGATACCGGTTGCCTTGTCCATTTTCAGTGAGTAGGTTTTTCCCTCTTTTGTAACACCTTCAATGCTCAGTGTATTGCCGTCGTCCTCTGCTTTGGTAAATTCAGCCATTGCATTGTAATCCAGCGTCTGTTTCTCCTTGTATTCCGGTGTAAGGTCAAACTGCTCATGTGCCACTACATTGTCGTATTTGGTAAGTGTTGCATCCCAGTCCGGTTTTACCTTGTTCTGCACGGAGAACTCCAGCATATAAGTATCACCGGTCTGCGGCTGTACTTTCGGCAGTTCGATCGTGATCACTTCTTCCCCAAAGGTTTCTCCGTCCATACCCGGTGCATTTAAAGAAATCGTTTTTGTTGCGATCTCTTTATCATCTTTTTTCAGGCTCCAGATGATATTGTAATTTTCCAGTGTGCTGTTTTCCAGTTCGTTTACTACTTTTACTTTGATCGTTCCATCGGTCACTTTCGCATCTTCATTTTCAAGATAGAAGTTCACCTGCTGATGATCGTAACGCATCTGTACGGCTTTTGCTGACGGTGTATGATCTGCAAACAGAACACCGTTCGCACAGAATGCATCTGCATTGGAGCTTGCATCCATCCAGTCTCCGCCGTAAGCCCAGAATGTTTTTCCGTCTTCTCTTGTCGTTGCTAATGACTGGTCTGCCCAATCCCAGATAAATCCTCCCTGAACATTGGCGTACGTACGGTTCAGTTTCCAGAATTCATTGAAACTTCCGAAAGACTGTCCCATCGCATGTTCATATTCCTGTTCAAAATAAGGCAATTTGTTGTTTGTGTTTTTAGCGTAACTTTCTACGTTCTTTGCTTCCGGATACTGTGTGCTGTGAACGTCCACAATGTTCTTGCTTCTGGTCTCCATGCCCCATGGATCCGCTCCTGCATCCTTCTGATAACGATGATAATATCCATCGGATTCACGTTCGTACATACGCAGTCTGCTCGGATCACGGTTCAGAACTGCCATGGCTGCTGCCCAGAAGCAGTAAGTATTGTCTAACGGGCATCTTGTGTAAGTTGCTTCGTTTCCATAAGACCATCCGATGATGGATGCATGGTTTTTCAGAAGCTCCAGCATGTTCATGTTTCGATCTACAACCGGAGTTACCCAGCGGCTGTCCCCTCCAGGGATCGGCACTTTATGATCGCCATATGCTCCGTAGTGTGATTCTACGTTTGCTTCTGCATAAACATAAATACCAAGTTCATCTGCCAGATCATATAAAATCTTTGCATTTGGATAATGTGAAGTACGGACTGCATTGACATTGTACTGTTTCATCAGTTTCAGATCATCGATGATCTCCTGATTTGTCACGGCACTGCCGTTTTCCAGGCTGGTATCGTGACGGTTGACACCGCGGAAGATAATCTTCTGTCCTGTGATCTGCATCTGTTCCTGTTCTGCATCGTTAATGTTTACTTTATAGATTTCACGGAAACCTACATGTTCTGCTTCTGCTTCGATCACTTTTCCGGTGCTGTCTTTTAATTCCAGCGTTACCATGTACAGGTTCGGTGTATCCGGGAACCATTTCTTCGGATTCTTAACTTCGATCGTTGCTGTTTTGCGATCACCCAGATTTACTTTCTTCTCGCCGTCTGCATCTGCTGCATTCGGATCGGATGCACCTGTCACACCCTGAAGTGCTTTCAGCTTATCATAAGAAATCGTATCCTGACCGATCACTTTTCCGTCCATGTCTTTCAGTTTGACATCTACGGTATAGCCGCTGGTATCTTCTTTGTCAGTCAGATTGCGGACATCTACATCCACTTTCATCGTAACATCACTGTTCTTATCTGTGCGGTCTGCAAAACTTGTCTGTACAAAGAAATCACGAAGTTCTGCACGGCTGTCTTTGGAATACAGATAAATGTCACGCATGATACCGCTCAGCTGAATGAAATCCTGATTTTCCAGATAACTTCCGATGCCCCATCGATATACTTTCAGTGCGATCGTATTCTTACCATTTTTATTCAGATATGGTGTGATGTTGAAATCATGAGCCGTAAAGCTGTCTGCCGTATAACCAACCTGTTTTCCGTTGATAAACAGATAATAAGCAGATCTTACGGACTGCAGTGACAGAAATACTTCACGTCCGTCCCAGTTTTCCGGAAGCTCAAACTCAGTACGGTAATATCCTACCGGATTATAGTGCGTCGGTGCCTGAGGATCATCATACTCGATGGTATTTCCCTGTGCACTGCCCCACGGATAGATACTGTTTGTATAGATTGCTTCATCAAAATATTTAAAGGTCTTATCTGCGTTTCGATAAGTCTGCCATGCATGCGGTACAAATTCTTTCTGGAAATCTGCTTTTGCTTCTTCCGGAAGTGTTTCTTCCAGATAACCTTTTGCGTCCGCTGCATCTGCTTTTTCCGGATTTTCTACCAGTGCAAAATCCCATTCTTTCTGAGTCAGCAGCTTATAGTAAGTGCTTGCTGTCTCATTCTGGTCATCCAGTGCACTCTTCTCGCTGTTGAATGCAGTGTCTGCATCCTGATACGGAACAAAATCTGCATGAGAAGGCTCTCTGTTTACTTCTGCGGTTGAAATATCTTTGTACCATTCTTTTCCGGTAAATACCGGTGCTTCATCGGTAACGTAAACACGGATCGTGTTGGAAGTATATTCTTTTCCGCCTGCTGTAAGATAACTTGTAATATCAGCATGGCCTGCTTTCAGACCTTTGATCTGATTTCCTTCCAGAGAAGCAACTTCCGGATTGCTGCTCACGGTGCGGATACCGCTGCTGATCACTGCTCCGGATGCGTCTTTTGCGATTGCTGCAAAGTTCGTTGTTTTTCCGGTCTGCAGATAGCTTGCAGAAACTTCCAGACTGATGCTTGCTTTCAGCTCGTTTATGATCCACAGAGATGTTTTTGCACTTTCTTCTTTCATCTGGATCAGCTGCTGGTTTGCATCATTTGCTGTTGCAACATATTTTCCGGATGCCTTGTTCTGGATCCGGTAATTTCCGCTTGTCTCATCTTTGATGATCTTCCACTTCTGTGTATCATCGCCTGTGTTTTTCGCCATGGAAGGATAGGAATCCAGATCTCCTCCCTGGATCACAAGTGATACATTGTTGCGTGGATGCCAATATACATAACCGTCTCCGGCTTCGGTAAATACCCACATACGTGTCTGGGCAAGTGCCGTATTCCACAGATACAGGTTGTTTCCTTCGCTGACATTGTCTGCTCCAGGCTCGATCAGATAACCGGCAAATTCTACGTTATCGATGCGATAAACGCCCGGCCATTCTTTTGCTGCTTCCAGAACAGTCAGTTCTGTGCTGACTTCTTTCCCTTCAAACGCTGCCTTGATCGTTGCCGTTCCAGCTTTTTTTGCGATAACGGTGTTTCCGGAAACTTCTGCAATATCCGGATTCTCACTGGTGAGCACGGCCTTGCTTCCATCCAGTTCAGCCCCATCCGCATCAAATCCGGTCACAGCTGCAGTTGTACTTTCGCCGGTTCTTATGGTGCTGCTGCCAAGTGAGAGCTTTACTTCCGGCTCAACCTTTGCCAGTCTCCATGCCTGTGCCGTATCGGACATGCTTACCTGTGCATGGCGGTTTGCAGAAGTACTTGCATAACGGGAACCATTTTTCAGATAATACTGATCTTCTGTTCCTGCCACTTTCTCGATCGTCCATTTCTGGTTTGCAGATGCGGCATTCTTTCTCTGAAGGCTGACAGCTGAAGTATCTGCCTGCATGACAAGCTGTGCATCCTGCTTATTGTACCAGTAATAGCTTCCATCCTCAGCCTGTTCAAAATAGAACATCTCACAGTCTGCCGGTGCATTTGCCTCCTGCTCCCACAGCCAGAGATTATTGCCCTCGGATGCCTGGTTTCCTCCAGGAGCCATTCTCTGTGTCTCATCTTCCGTATGATAAATACGGTAGAGTCCTTTCAGTCCGTCCGCTGCTTTGCCGGTCTCTGCTTTTGCGACTGTTCCGAGGCTTCCGATGGAAGTCAGAACCATTGCCATGACAAGAACCATGGACAAAACAAAACGAACACTTCTGGTTACATTTTTCATTTTACTTTCCTCCTTTTCCGGGATTTTCTCCCTTTTGAAAAAAGTATAGGAAAGCAAGTGTTCCAGAAGTGTTCCTTTTTGAGGTGTTTACTGCTGTTTTACTGTTTTAATTACTGTAATTTGACATTACAATCCCGGCCTGACGTTCCAGAACCGGAAGAAAGGCCTCGCTCCAGGAATACTGTGCCATAAATTCATCTGAAAATTTTTCTGCTGCATGGATCTGCCCTTCCATCAGTCCATAATAATCACAGGAAACGCCCTTTGTCTCCAGATACATTCGTCCACGCTCGCTGTGAAGCATCCAGAGAAGTCCATGATCCCGCAGTGTATTTTTCAGGTTCATCACTGCTTTTCGGAAACGTCCTTTCACCTGTTCACTGAACGGTTCTTCTTCCCATAACAGATCCACGGCAAATTCCATTTCCACAATGCCGCCCCGTCTTGCCACAAGAAGTGCAAGCAGTTCTTTTGCCTTTCTGCTGCTAAAATCAATCGCATGATCGTTTAAAAACAGATCAAATCTGCCAAACGTGTGGATTTCCAGCTGCATTTCATCTTTTTGTTCCGTTCTTACCAGCCTTCTTGCTTTATCCAGTGCACGGTCCACCTCTTCCTGTCCAAACGGCTTCAGCAGATAATCACAGGCATCCAGCTGATAGGCATCAAATGCGTACTGGTCGTATGCTGTGACAAACGCTGCCTGAAGATCCGGTTTTTCTTTGTGCATCTGATCCAGCAGTTCCAGTCCCGTGATCCCCGGCATCCTGATATCACAAAATGCAAAATCCACCGGATGCCCGGCAACGTACTGCAATGCCTGCTTTGGGTTTACAAATTTTCCGCAAATTTCAATATCTTTGTGTTTTTCACATAAATAGCTTAATTCTTCCAGGATCAATGGTTCATCATCTATCAGAATAATTTTCATCGTCTGTCTCCTCCCATGGAATATGTATTGTCTGCCTGCACCCTTCTCCTTTTCTGCTCTCAATCTCAAGATCCGCATTTAGAAATTCTTTCAGACGCAGCTTCAGATTTCTTATGGCAATCCCGTCTGCATCTTTCAGTTTTTCGGTGTCAAATCCTGCCCCGTCATCCAGGATCTGAACACAGATTTCTCCGTTTTTCCGAAAACTTCGGATCTGTACGGTGCCGCCCTCCATCTTCTGGCAGATTCCGTGACATACCGCGTTTTCTACCAGCGGTTGGATCGTCAGAGGCGGTATCCGGAACTTTTCTTCCTGAAGATCCCACTGAACCTGAAGCCTCTCCCCAAAACGAATCTTTTCAATGTGCAGATACCGCTCAATCGTCTTACATTCTTCCCGAAACGGAATCATCTCTGCAGATTCCAGTGCATTCATATTTCCACGCAAAAATACGGCAAAATCGTAGACTGCCTGTTCTGCCTCTTTCGGACGCGTCCGGCAGAGCACTTTGATCGACATCAGGGCATTTTGCAAAAAATGCGGTTTGATCTGATGCAGTGCAAGCTCCAGCCGAGCTTCCTGGAGCTTCTGCTCAATCTTCGCCGCCTCCAGTGCCCTCTGCTGGATTTTATTCATACGCCAGCGGTCAATGACATTGACGCTCAGATCAAAAGCGATCACTCCGACAAGCATGAAAATACCTCCACTATAAGGAAGCATGCCGATATGTGCGAAATCTGACAATACGATCCCGGTATACAAAAGCAATATGCCTATTTCCCAGATCATATCTTCTCCGGATATTTCTTCTTTTTTGCGATACCCTGCAAAGCGGATCAGCAGTAGCAGCCAGACACCCACGTCCATGGTCAGCTTCCATGATAAAATCCCTTCAAAAGCTGCAAGGCTCATCACAATGACACCGGTGATCAGAATCCCTTCCCGAATTCCGAAATCTTTTTTCTGCCGGTCTTTTTTATAACCGTTTTTCAGAAGAAATTCCCAGACCAGACTTTCCATCACGCATACAGAAAACAGAATCAGATCATAATATTTCAAAGTCCCGCCTATGACTGCCGAAAACGCTGCATCGGAATAGATCATATGGATGGCCAATAAGAACAGCACCAGAAAAACACTTCTGCTGTAACCGCTGTCCGGCGTGATCTTCAGCTGTAATAAATAAGAACATAAAAACAACATATGCATGCCAAGCAACAGGATCATCCAGGTATGATAACGGTCATACTGTTCACTCCACACGCTTTCATCCTGGATCCGCGGTGTAAAAGACAGCCCCGGAAGCAGATATCCCGCTGTTTCTATGATCAGATCACATTCCGAAGACTGAAGCGTAATGGTCGTCCTGATCGACGTATCCCTGCTGACTTTCAGTGCATCCGGATCAGAAGAAACTACTCCGCTTTTCTCAATACATTTTCCATTCAGATAAATCCGATAAGCCGCCGGCATACCTTTCAGGCTCACAGAAACGTCAAATTGCGGCGGACAGTTTTTCAGTTTTACACGGTAACTTCCCCAGTTGAACATCCCTGCATTTTTTCGGGGCATATAAGAAGGCACCCTGACAAACTTCCCGGAAACCTGCTCTTCATCCAGCTCCGTAGCAATGAATTTCTGTTCAAAAAACTCCCATTCTCCGCACAGATCGACTGCTTTTCCGCTTTGCAGTCCAAACTGTTTGAAATCTGCTTCTCCCTTACAGACCACCTGTTTCTGCGGCATCATGAGAACGGTCAGCATTGCTGCAGTACATACAGCAAACACCGCAGCAAGAAAAAGAAACCTTCGATTTTTTTCTGTTCTATTTAAAATCCGCATATAAAAACTCATATCCTCCACCTGCAAGATTCATGCTTGTCTCAAAACCGGTCAGGTTCCGGTTCAGTAACAGGCTTTCTTTTCGAAGCTGCAATGGAATCATCGGCACATCTTCCATCAATGCTTTTTCTGCTTTATATAAGGTGCTAAGTCTGATCTGCTCATCTGTCTGCCTTTCAGCCTCTCTCAGACATTTCTGTACCGTGCCGCTTTGACTTTCTCCTTCCCCATAAGTGTAATCATAATTCCAGCTCTGCAGATAGGCCATCACATCTGCATATTCTGCGATAATACCAGTGAGCGTAACAGTACCGTTGTTTTTCTCTGCCCAGAATGCATCTCCGGTTGCCGTTTCCAGTTCCACCGAGATTCCAAGCTTTTTCTCCCACTGGCGTTTGATTTCCGTTCCTTCCTGTATGCTCCATGGATCATCATTCACCAGCAGCTTTATTTTCACATCTTCCGCTCTGGAAATATGCAGTTTTTTGAATGCTTCTCCAAGCTTTTCTTCTGCAAGCTTCTGACTTCCGTATTTTGTACACGGCAGATCCTGATAATTCTCTGTGTAAGTTTTCAAAATACCAAGACCGTTTTCCGGAACATAGCGTGCATTCGGCACAAGAAAATCACTGTCCATATTTTCTGTGTATTCTACCCGGTTCAATGCATAATTTAACGCCTGGCGAAATTCCCTGCACTGCAAAGGTCCTTCGGTCTGCAGATCCAGATAAAGACTTTCACAGATCCCGGTCATCACTTTTTTCTGAATTCCGGCATTGTATTTTTCCGCTCCTTTTAACGGGATCGGCATCACATCGACCTCTCCTTTTACAAACCTTTCATATGCTTCATCCACTGACTCCAGGCATACCGCTTCCACCCTATCCAGCCGGATGTTGTCCCGTTCCCAGTAATAGGGATTCTTTTTCATACTTACCAGCTCTTCACTCCAGGTGTCCAGTGTAAATGGTCCATTGCAGTCTTCCGGCCGCAATATTTCCGTCGCATCTTTTCTTATCGGCACAAAACTTCGTAAAGCCAGAAGCTGCAGAAACTGAACCTGCGGATGCTCCAGCTCGATCTGAAGCGTTTTTTCATTCAGCACTGTCACACCCAGTTCTTCGATTCTCTTTTTCCCCTGATAAATGTCTTCTGCATTTTTTATGATCGCTGCATAAGAGTTAAAATATTCCGGTTCCACCAGTTTTTGGAATGCCCCAAGAAAATCATCTGCTGTAACAGGAGTACCATCACTGTAACAGGCATCATCCCGCAAATAAAATGTATAAACCTTCTGGTCCTCCGAAATTTCATAGCGGTCTGCCATTCCGTACTGAAGTTCGTACTGATACACCCGCATAAGTCCTTCCAGCAAATAACAGGAAATCGTCTGCTCTGCACTGCCTTTCAGTTTCAGATGATTCAGGCCTTCTCCCGAAAACATGCTGTAATTGACGTACCGCATAACTTTTTCCTGCCCGTCCGATTCTTTCGTTACACTTTCCGTTTCCTTCTGCCGTGCACATCCCCCTGCCAGCAACATTACCATAAAAATCAGAAAACACCGTCTCAAAAAACCTTTCATTGTCACTTTCCCTTCTCCCACCATGATTAAGATAATGATATAATATTTTTCCTGTTTTTTCAATCTTCCGGCAGGATATGATTTTTGAATACACAACAAAAAGACAGAAGCATGTGGCGGAAATAAATTCCATCGCATGCTCTGTCTTTTTGCTGCCGACCTTTTCTGAAACACTATATCATGCCAGCTTTTCTTTCTTATGTTTTATTTTGTGCGTACTTTCTTTTTTGCACTGTAAGCAGTGTAAACTTTCTCGTTGTCCACAACTTTATATGCTTTTACTCTTACATAGTACGTTTTCTTTGTAGAAAGTCTCTTGATCGTTTTTGCTTTCTTATCAGCAGTAACCGCAATGGTCTTTTTGCCTTTGAAGTTTGCCTTCTTTGCATACTCGATCACATAGCCATCTGCACTTTCTACTTTATTCCAGTTGACTCTCACAGACTTCTTAACACCTTTGACAGCTTTTACTTTCACTTTCTTAGCTGCAAATTCTGTCTTAGCCAGCTGGCTCTCCAGACGTTTCTGCATTGCCTGCACTTCTTCTAACTGTTTCTGGGCTTCGGCTCTCTTTTCTTCTGCCTCTTTCTGGGCTTTCGCAAGGATCTCTTCTGCTTTCTTCTGTGCTTCTTCGGCTGCTTTCGCTGCGGCTTCTGCATTTGCCTGGGCTGCTTTCGCTGCTTCTGCACTTGCCTTCGCTGCGTTTGCTGCTGCCTCTGCAAGGTCTTTCTGTGCACTTACGGAGTCTTTGGCTGCTTCTGCTGCTTCTTTTGCCTGTACTGCATCGTTCTTTGCAGTTTCTGCTGTCGTTTTGGCTGTTTCGGCTGCTGTCTTCGCTGCGGCTGCATCGTTTGCATAATTCTTTGCTGCATCCTCTGCTTCTTTTGCGGCTGCCTGGGCTACATCTGCTTTTGTCTGTGCTGTCTCTGCTGCTGTCTGTGCTTTCTTTGCCTCTGCTTCTGCAGTTTCTGCTGCTTTCTGTGCAACTTCTGCTTTCGCCTGGGCTGCATCTGCTGCTGCTTTGTCAACATCGGCTGCTGCCTTTGCTTCTTCGGCTGCTTTTTTTGCCTCTTCTGCGGCTGCTTTTACTTCTTCTGCTTTTACCTTTGCTGCTTCTGCATCTGCTTTTGCTGCTTTTGCTGCTTTTGCTGCGGTCTCAGCATCGTTCTTTGCTGCGACTGCCTGGTTTTTGATCTTTTCCAGTTCGTCTTTGGATGGCTGATCCGGATTGTTATCGTCTTCTTTTACATAAACTTTTGCATCTGCGATATCCACGCAGTCATCGTTCTTTCCACCGACTTTATCAATGTAGATGATCAGTTTTTCTGCACCTGTCAGGTCAACATTCATAAGTTTTGCATTGTCCGGTTGAAGGATCACACCGCTCTCTGCCAGTTTATTCTCTTCGCTGATGCTGTCTTTATAGAAGATAAAGTTTGCACCGTCACGGTTTGTCTTGGTAGATTTTGTATAGTCAATACCCACATAACCTTCAAAGCGTTCTGCTTTGATGCCGCTTAAATCAAAGGTCAGGGTTGCATCGGTATTTGCACTTAATCCCTGTGCAAAGACTTTGCGTACACCGTCAACATTCATGCTCAGCTCGCCTTTGTTTGTGCTCTCTCCGCCATCGTATTCGTTGACATGGAAGCCGCCCCATCCGGATACAGAATTTGCCACATCCATATATAACAGACCATATTTATCAGATTCTTCGGTATCGGTTCCGTATACTCCGTTTGCTTCGTCTACTTTTGCGGTTAAGTATACATATTTCTGCCCGGTAACCGGTGTTGTATCTTTTCCGCCTGCCGGTGTTACTTTTACTTCTTCTGCGGAAGCATCGATCTGTGCATCTTTTCCGGCAATCGTCAGATTTTCAATGGAGAAACTTGTCTCTTTCTTTTCTGCATTTTCATTCAGGCTGAAGCTTGCTTTGAACAGATCTGCCTGTACTGCAACTGCTTTTGTCAGATCATAAACTACCTGCACACCGTCTTCTGTTTCTTTTACGGAAATATTTCCTTCCACACCGTCTGCCAGTGCAAGGCTGCTAATGTTATAAGTTACTGTATCATATTTCAGTGTGAAGCTTCCTGCTATCATTGCAGAGTTGCCGCTTTCGGATATCTGGGAAATGCTTCCTGTTACTTCTACGGTTCTTTTTTCTTCTGCTGTGTTATCTTTTGCGGTTAATTTTACGGTTGCTGCTTCTTTTGCACCGTCAATATCAGCCCCAATACCAGCCAGCACTTTCAGATCTGCCAGATCGAAAAGATCTGTTTTTCCGTCACCGTTTACATCTGCCGCATAAGTATTGACTGCATCAAATACTGCATTGCCAGCCAGCACTTCCCGAAGCATATTGATATCAGCGATGTCCAGTGTTCCGTTTGCACTTCCGTCCACATCTCCGTTTACTGCCATGGTTACGGTGTCTGCTACCGTTCCGTCTTTGCGAAGTTTTACAAGATATCCGGTTGCTACCGGTGCTCCATCCTCGTCAAAGGATGCGTTGTATGGATCTTCCATAGATAAGGTTTCACCCTCGCCAAGCTCAAACATTGCAAAGAGCTGTGCTTTTGTCATGCCTGCCGGAACATTATAAAGAATATTTGCAGAACGATCCATTCTGACTGCTGCATCTTCTTTTAAGGTCAGGGATGCTGTCGTCAGTTCTTCTGTGCTTAACTGAACCTTGGTATCGCACCAGCTCACCATATCGTGTCCGTCTTTGACATTTTTGTCTGCATACAGGCAGATTTCCTTTGTTCCTGCCGGGATCTCGATGTCGAAGTACTGTGCGTTCTGACCATGTTTCATCAGCTCGCCTTTCCATACTTCTTTGCCGTCCAGTTTGATGATCGGATACGCTCCATCCTGTGTTTTTGCTTTATGAGCATCGATTCCGACATAACCCTGAAGGCGTGTTGCATTCAGTTTGGAAACATCGAAATACAGTGCGGAATCGGCATTGACACCAAATCCTTTTTCAAATTTTGTACGTTTGCCTTCCACATAGAGGTCAAGTTCTGTACCTGCATTGTCCTCGTTTACATGGATTCCGTTGTATCCGGATGTACTTCTTGCAGTATCGTATCCAAGATCTGAGAGCTGAATGGAAGTATCATTCTTGATCTCGATCGTGTAAGTTCTGCTAAATCCGCTCTTTGCGGTTGCTTTTACGGTTGCTGTGCCCGGAAGACTTTCCGGTTTTGTGACCTCAACTTTTACATCTTCCGATATTGCTTCCACTGTGATCTCCGGAACTGTTCCGGACAGGGAAGAAACGTTTACACTGTAAGATGTGATGTCATTATCAAATCCATCCAGTTCCTGGTCACCGATCTTGATGCCGTTCAGCAGTGCTGTTTCATCTGCATAATTCTTTTTGCTCTCTGTCATCAGTTCTTCGCTTGTGGATTTGCTGATCGGTTTGAGGCGGTAAGTATAGCTGTATGTCTTACCTGTTCCGAGCAGATACTGAGACAGAGTTGCCTGTCCGCAGCTTGCAGTTCCAAGACCCATCTGTGCATAGTCAATCGTCAGAACCGTATTATCTGTGCGTTCGATCTGGTATGGATGTCCGGCTGCTTCCAGTGCTTCCTGTGTGCAGTTCAGTGCACTCATCTCCAGCAGGTGATCCTGTGCATCAACCAGCAGTCCGTCACCGTCTGCATCGGTCACTGCCATCCATCTGACGTCGGTCTTGTTGCCGGTTTCCTGAGCGTAAACATAATTGGTAAACTGTTCATCTACGGTGCTGCTCCACACACCGACATCGTATCCGGTCTTTCTGTCACTGTAGCTGTCCGATTCGCCGCGGCCATACCAGGTCAGGTTGTCCAGTCCGGCTGCCAGCTGCAGGCGTGTACCGACTCTCTGAAGGTTGCTCATGTTGGAGTTCGGAGCCATTGTTGCTTTTACAACAATTTCACCGTTTGCATAGACTGCATAGGTAAGACGGTCTTTGGAATCCGCACAGTTTTTCAGTGTACGTGCTACAGAAACATAGACTACTTTGTCTTCTTTTGCAACGCTCACTTCATCGATCTGAACATTCTCGTTTGCTGTTTTCCATTTTGCATCCACGGATTCCTTCTTATCATTATCGGTAGAAGCTCTCCAGTAGTTCGGCTCAATGCCTTCTGCAATCATTTCTTTTCCGTTTGACTGGTAAGAAGTCATCTCACCGGTTTTCTTGTCAAAGGAAACGGTCCAGTTGTCACCTGCTACTTTTACCTCACCATCGGTTTCTTCAAATGTCTTGATATCTTCCAGTTTGGAGGTATCCACTGCCTCCACTGCTGCATCCGTTCCTGCGAAATCCAGTTCAAACTGTGCTTCTGCCACTGCAAAATCTTTCTTGGCCCAGATGAACTGATCGTCACTCTTTGTTACAAAAGATATATTCAGGAAATATTCATCACCTGCTGCTGCATCCGTCGGTGTGGTAAATGGAATGACAACCTCTTTGCTGCTTCCTGCCGGAATATCCACATCCATGGTTCCGTTTTCCACTGCGGTTCCGTTCTTTACCACTTCCCATTTCATGGTATATTCGTTTGCATTGGTAGCGATCCATTCGTTGCTGATCGTAACGGTCCTGGAATCCAGATCTTTGAGCTGCATCTGAAGTGCCTGATAAATACGTTTTACTTCATAAGCTTCCGGCTGGAGTGTACGATCCGGAGATACAATACCATTGACGCAGAAATCGGTGTTTCCAGACTTCCAGGAAGAATAGTCCTTCGTATTTCCGTCTGCATCGGTATAAGTTCCGTGATTCCAGTCTCCGTCATAGCCCCAGTAAGTGCTCTTTCCGTCCCATGTTCCGTCAGAATCAAGAAGCGGTGTATTGTAACTCTGATCTACGAAATCCCAGATAAATCCACCCTGCAGGATGCCATTTGCACGAATTTCTTCCCAATACTCTTTCATACCGCCACAGCTGTTTCCCATTGCATGCAGGTATTCACACATCAGGTACGGTTTTTTCTGGTTTTTTACCTGTTTTCCAACATTCGGGTACATATTGGACCATACATCCACACCGGCATTGTCATTCCATCCCTGATAATGAACAACTCTGGTATCATCGTTATTCTGGAAATAATCAATCTCTGCCTGAAGGGAATCACCGGTTCCGGTCTCATTTCCCGGTGACCACATGATAACACATGGATAGTTTTTATCACGCTCCAGCATATTGATGGCACGGTCTTCTGCTGCCTCCACATAGCCTGGCAGACTTCCCGGAACTTTATACTGGCTTCGTCCGTTGTGAGACTCTACGTTTGCCTCGTCCATGACATAAATCCCATACTCATCACAGAGTTTGTAGAAAGTCGGATCATTCGGATAATGAGAAGTACGAACGGCATTGATGTTCAGCTCTTTCATCAGCTCAATGTCTTTTCTCATGTCTTCTTCCGTCAGATACCATCCATCCTGCGGATCGTTCTCATGACGATTCACACCGGTGATCGTAATAACCTTACCGTTTACACGAAGTCTTGCATCGTCTGTATTTGCATCGGTGATCTCCACTTCACGGAAGCCGACATCGGTCTGTGTCGCTTCTTTTGTCACACCGTCTTTTTTCAGTTCCAGAACCAGGTTGTAGAGGTTCGGTTTCTCTGCACTCCATTTTTCCGGATCGGTGATGTGCTGTGTGAGGCTTACTTTTGCTTCTTTCGTCCCGCTGTCAAAAGAAGTAACTGTTCCGGTGAGCGGTGTGGTTGTCACCAGCTTGCCTTCGCTGTCGTAGAGGTTTCCTTCTACACTCCATCCGCTCACATCCTCTGCGGAAAGATTGCGTACATCCACATCGACATTCAGGTCTGCATCTGTGTAAGTGTCATCCAGATCGGTAACTACCGTATAATCACGGATTTCCACGTCATCTTTGGATGTCAGGTAGACATCACGGAAGATACCGGAAAGTCTTACCATATCCTGGTTCTCGATGTAGCTTCCGTCGGACCAGCGGTAAACCTCTACGGTAATCACGTTCTCGTTTCCTTCTGAAAAATCAAGTGCATCGGTAATATTAAATTCATCTCTTGTAAAACTGTCTTCTGCATATCCGATGTATTTGCCGTTTACCCACAGATACATGGCAGAACCAACACCTTCGAAGTTGATAAAAACGTTGCGGTCTTTCCAGCTTGAATCGATTGTAAAGGTCTTGCGGTATGTTCCGACCGGGTTGCACTCTGTCGGGGCATCGCCTACTTTGTACTTGTTATAAGCTTTTCCTTCTGCATTCATCCACGGATAGTTCTGGTTGGAATAGATCACCGGATCGTATTTCCAGGAACCGTCTTTATTTACATAGGTCTGCCAGCTCTTTGGAACGGTAATGTTATCCCAGCTGCTGTCATCGTAATCTTTCTGGTTAAAATTGGCATCTTTTGCACCGATACGGTCTGCCGGTTTGACTGCCCAGCTGAATTTCCAGTCATCTCCATTTAAAAGCTGGTAAAATGAAGATTTCGTCCGGTCTTTCGCTTTTGCCTTTTCTGCTGTATCAAAGCTGTAAAAGGTCGATCTTGCCGCCTCGCGGTTCACCTGAAATACCCCCGGCTGTCCGTTCCATTCGGTAGAAGATGCTGCTGCGACTACTTCCGGTATAATCCCCTCCAGACCAGAAATGCTGCCGCCGCTTACGACCATCGCTCCTGCGAGTAAAACAGACAACAGTTTTTTTTGTTTCATATCCCTTTTCCTCCTTTTTGAATGAGTTTGACAGTTTTACATATAGTAAAATGTTTACCTTCATCATTATTTTATCACTTCAAGTGTACTTGAAGTCAAGTGGATTTTTAATTTTCGTTTATTTTACACACTTTTTTCTCTGATTTTTGTGCATTTTTACAACTATTCTGAGGCTTAGATATATAATAGCATATCTTTTTTGCACATACAACGTTACATTTGATCCTAAATGTAACTTTTTTCCTTTTTTCAGCATCTCGTACAAATTCCGTCATTTTTTTCAATCTCGGTCACTTTATGTATTTTTACAGTAAACATTTGTATTTTATCTCAGTCGAGAAGACTCCCACTTCTGCAAGTGATGAGTAATAACAAGTCTTTCTCAGTGGGAGTACAATCTCCGACTGAGATAAAATATGCTCCCTCCTGAGTGACAAGTTTTTTATTATTTCACCTGTCTGCCCAGAAGGGAGCATATCCTGATTCACTAAACATAATTCCTGTTTTTTTTGTATTCGTTTATTTTACTTTCCTGCTCTTCACTGCAGAACAGCTGCCATATACTTTCTTTTTGCCCACTTTGCGGTAAGCACATACTTTATAGTAGTACGTCTTCTTCTTTTTCAGTTTTTTATTGGTGAAGCTTATCTTTCTGGCTCCGTTTAAGACTTTAACTTTCTTATACTTGCCTTTTTTCTTATCGGCACGATAAACTACATAACCATCTGCGTTTCTGACTTTTTTCCATTTCAGAACCAGTTTCCCTTTCGAAACTGCCTTGATGGAAAGTCCTCTTACCTTTGCCGGTCTTGCTTTTGCCGGTGTCTCTGTGGATGGTACCTGCTGTTTTGTCTCGCTCTCTTTTGTATCCGGCTGCGGCTTCGGATCTGATTTTTCTGTTGCGGCTGTTTCGGATTCTGTCGGTTTTGTTGCGCTTTCGGTCTCCTTCTTTGTTTCGCTCTCTGTCTCCGTTTCGCTCTCTTCCGTTCTTCCCGTCAGCTTGATATACTGATCTGTCAGACTGGCGATGCCCGCCTGGAATGTATCCATCTCCGCAGACAGCGTCGTGATCTGTGCATCCGTCAGAAAGGCCGGATGCCCGCCCTGTGCAGTTGTTAAAATACCCGCATAAAGTTTTTGAATCTGATCTGCCAGCTGTGGTGCTTCTTTTTTGATCACAGCAAGCTTGTTGACATCACGCACGCCCTCTGCCATACGCTCCAGTCTTACCGAGCTTCTGCTGATCGGATTCTGTGCTGTTTTTTCGTCCGGATAGATCAGGAAACAGTCACCCGGCTCAAATTTGCTGTGTGTGGTATCATCAAGCGGATCTTCCACCCAGGCATCATACGCCCAGCGAAGAAATCCAGCCGTGCCGGATTTGCCTGCATTTATGATCGACCAGTAACTTTCCACTGGTGCACTTAAGGAGAAGTTGCCCGGTCTGTGGCCGGTACAGGAATATAAAGTGGTGCGAAGTCCTTTTGCTTCCCGGTCGTTTACCAGCTGTTCAAAATCTGCCGGATGTGCGGCTGCCGCCGTATCTCCGACGTTCAGATCTGTCACTCGCATGGCAAGCTCTTTCTTTTCCACAAAGCTGTCCATCGCTCCGGCTGTCTTTAAACATTTGCCGTCCTTGTTTTTCACAGATTCGATCAGATCAAAGGCGGTGCCGGAAAATCCACGCTCATCAATGCCGATATAACTGTCATCAAACCAGCCTTTTTCGGTCAGGTGTGCGGCAAGATCGGTAAGAAAGTCCGTCCAGAGTGTGGTATAACGTGTGCTTCCCACAGAAAATCCTTCTTTTACCAGCTTGCCGTTCTCCCAATAAGTGAAAGAATTGTGCCACGGTGCCACGCTGTAAAGCACGATCTTATCTCCAATGCCCAGAGATTTGTTGAAGCTTATCCACTTATCAAAATCGGTATAGTCATACGTAAAGCTATCTCCGTTCTTTATCCATTTGATCATAGATGGATAATGCACATCATTTGCACTGTACGTCTGTCCGTCCCAGGCATCTTCGATGACAGAAGCAGTGATCGCATGTCCGCCTGCTTTTTTATAGAGCTCCATGGAGGACTTCATGATCTCCAGATGCTCATCGGAAAACGGCTCTACGTTATAATATTCTGCACTCGTGTACGGATACTGCCACAGTTCAATATCAAAGGTATCTCTGTAGTTGTCCGGAAGTTCTGCATTCTGCACACGCACTTCATACTCAAACACCAGCGGCTGTGTAAGCTGATCTGCTGTTACGGTCAGCTGTGTTTTGTAAGTGCCGGATTTTGCTGTCTTTGGAATCGCAAACTCAACCCAGACTGGCTGGAGTGTATCTGCTTTTATGTCGATCGGCGTACTCTGCCAGAGAATATCCGATGCTTCCGCACGGTTTTCTTCTGTTGCCGCCGGAACATCATTTCCATAGATATATCCATAAACATAAGCTTTTGTAGAACGAATAAACGTTGCCGTCACATTTTCGGCTGCGATCTTCTTTTTGCCGTCCGTCAGGTCAGATGCCTGAACTGTCACATTTGTGAAATCACCGCCGATCGCACTTAAGACCAGTTCACTGACTGCACGGTCATTCTTCCAGGCAGTCAGCGTCTCGCTGCGGTTTTTCTTTACCGAAACTTCCGCAAAACGTTTCTGCGTGTACTGCGTGTTATGATCGGTAACGGTACCGCCAAGTACACTTCCCTGCTCTCGCACTTCCACTTCCATTGTTCTGGAAATCCCTGCCTTCTGGCTGGATGCCGTGATCACTGCCGTTCCGCTTTTTTTTGCAGTAACCGTTCCCTGTGCACTGACAGAAGCAATATTTTTATCAGAAGTTGTATAGGACATATCGTTCAGTGTCGCATAAGACGGTGTATAGCTGTAAGAGATTGCATAACTCTGTCCGACACTTAAGGAAATCCCCTGATCTTCCAGTTTAAAATCTTTTGCAATATACGGGCTGTGTGTGACCTGTACATAAGCCACCTGATTGACTACCGCACTGCCACTGCGTTCCTTCTGCGTAACTGCATAGAGCGTATGTTCGCCTTCCGTAAGGTTTTCTGCTTTATATACAGACTGCGGCGTGGTACGGCTGCTCTCATAAAGATCCACCAGTGTCTCTGCTCCGTCATCCACACGGTATTTCACTTTTCCGTGGTTGTGACTCTTGTTTGCAAAAACTTCGATGGCATTTCCCTTAAACGTTACCCTGTAAAAGCATTCTTCTGCCTTCTCATTCGATGATCCGAGGTCTATATATGCCTCGTCATCATTGTACGTCCAGCTCTTTCCGCTGAATGATTCGTAGGAAAAACAGTTGATCTCTCCCGATGTCCGGCTCGGCAGAATCTTCGTTGTTTCCTGTGTCTGGCTTTTTGCATTTCCCGCTGCCATCAGTGATACCGGCAGACCGGTAAATGCCAGGATCACAGCAAGAAACAGCGAAAGCCATTTCCTTTTTTTCTTTTCCATTTTCTTCTCCTTCTCTTTCATCTGCCTCTTACCTCAGATGTTCTTGAAGATGATATCGGCAAACTCTCCCCTGCTTGCCTTTTTCAGATCTTCCGGTTTCAGCTCGATCTGTACGCCGAGGCGGCCTCCGCTGACGATCATCTTCTCCAGTTTCTGTGCACTTTCATCAATTCTTGTCACATACTGCTTTTTCATGCCGATCGCCGTACATCCTCCGCGGATATAGCCTGTGACCTGATTGATATCTTTGACATGGATCATGGAAACGGATTTCTCACCGACCGATTTTGCTGCCTTTTTCATATCCAGCTCCTCGGCGATCGGTATCACAAACACAAAATAATTTCTGCTGTTTCCAATCGTGACCAGTGTCTTATAAAGCAGCTCATACGGCTGTCCGAGTGTATCTGCCACTTTCAGGGCATCCACAAATTCATCACACTCATACGTATACTCTTTATACGGAATCTTGTTCCTCTCAAGGATACGCATGGCATTTGTCTTTACTTCTTTTGATTTTCCCATCTTTTTTCAGAACAATCCTTTCACAAAATCTGCCACCGCTTTCAGATCCTGACGGTCCGGATGAAGAAGTGCCTCGTCAAAGTTGTGAAGCAGCATCTCCACCTGCTGTGTATTGGAAGTGTTCTGCATCGCCTCATAGCGTTTGCGAACCTGGATCGGCATCTTGCCCTGACATAAAAATCCGCCCAGATATTCACAATCCTCCGGGATAAATGCTGCAACTCCGTTTAAAATCCGATCATAATATTCCGGCATATTCCCCATGCCGCAGGTTCCAAACAGTGCAACCTTTTTCCCGTGGAGATTTCCAAGCAGATCCAGGATCTCCGAACTTGCTGTCCCGCGATCCGTCCAGAACCCAACCAGATACATCTCTCCGTCATCCCGTTCTGTTCTCTCCTCGATTCGTTTTACATTTTTTTCTTTTACCGGTACTGCCGCAAAAACTGCTTCTGCCAGTTTTTCCGTATTGCCGGTGCGGCTTGTATATACAATCTGTACGCCCATCCTGATTCCTCCTCTGGCATGATATTGATGTCAAAAGCCATTAACTTTGATACTCTGCGGATCATTCCATGCTCTGCACTCACACAATCCTGATATCTTTGCATTATCATAGCATACTTGACTGTACATAAAAATAGTTTAACTCTAAACAATTCTAAAGTTTTTATAACTCAGATTTCATATATGCATTCTTAGATTCCGGCATAAATGCATGTTTTCTGCACTTCTTCCAGCGTTTTTCCTCAGTCTGCATTCTGGATCCTGACCACTTCCACACTTTCCTGATCGGAGTCCTCGCTTTGCAGTTCTCCGCGATAAGTGATCTTCACAGACATTCCTTTTGTGAGACCTTTTTCTAAATACAGCGGAACCTGTACAATCCGGAACTTCCGTTCTTTTCCGTCAGAAGTTTTAATCGTCATGCCGGTCATGGAAATCTTTTCCAGAGTTCCTTTTACCGTCTGCTTCTTTGATGCATCCGCCTTCGTTTCTGTTTCTGCATCGCTCTCGAAAACATCGGCCGATCCCGCAATATGCACAGCAGTTGCCTTTCCGGTACCTTTCTGCGTGATCTTTCCGGTATAATCTACAGAAACCAGATTGCCGATCCGGATACCGGACGGCAGATCGATTTTTACATCATCCGTGGAAAACGCAAGCTCATTTCCATTATCGGAAAGCAGCACTACCCGATCCATGCTCAGCTCTTCCAGCGTCCCGATCACGGTATGTACCTCCGAAGAGTTCACTGTTTCGCTGCTTCCGGTGCTCTGTTTTGTCTCTTTTTCCGATGCGGCACTTTCCTTGTCAGTCTGTGTTTCCCTGTTTTTTTCCGATGTACTTTCTTTCTCTTTTGCAGTCTCACTTTCTGCTTTCTTTTTGGCTGTTTCTTTTGTGCTGCTCTTCGCCTGTGTCTCTTTTTCCGTTTCAGAGGAACTTTCACTTTCCGTGCTGCTCTCTGTTACCGTTTGCGTCTCGCTCTGTTTTGCGGTATCGGTCTGCGTTTTTTTGCTGCATCCGGATAACAAAAGTGCGGTTGCAAGCATTGCGGCTGCTCCTGCCGTCAGAAATCGTCTGTACATAAAATTTCCTCCATTCTTTTTACGATTGTTTTATCCCCTTAAGCTTTTGCGAAAAATGTCGTTTCACCATCCCAAAGATGATAAAACGACATTCTGGTTTTCTGTTTCTTTATGCGTTCGCTGCGATCACATCCTGCATATCATACAGTCCAGGCTCTCTGCCTGCCAAGAATTTGGCTGCCTGTACGGCACCTTTTCCGAAAACCGCCTTGGAATATGCAGTATGCTTAAACTCGATCACTTCGTCTGTTCCGGCAAAGATCACTTCATGCTCACCTACGATATTACCGCCGCGAACTGCGGAAATACCGATCTCTTTCGGATCACGCTCTTCTCTTCGGTCGCTTCTGTCGTAAGTATAATGATAGGCATTCCCCAGTGCCTCATTCATACTGTCTGCCAGTGCCAGAGCCGTGCCGCTCGGTGCATCCAGTTTGTGTTTGTGATGCTTTTCTACGATTTCCATATCAAATCCTGCTTCTGCCAGTACTTTTGCAGCACTCTTTAACAGGTTCAGCAGGGTGTTGATACCAAGTGACATATTTGCAGATTTCAGGACAGCAGTCTTTTTTGCTGTCTCTGCCACTTTCTGAAGCTGTTCTTCTGAAAGTCCTGTTGTGCAGACTACAACCGGAAGTTTGTGTGCTCCGCAGTAATCAAGCAGTGCGTCCTCTGCTTTTGCAGATGCGAAATCGATTACAACATCTGCTTCTTCTTTGCAGTCCTCCAGGCTTTTGTATACCGGGTATTCCATTTTTCCGTTATCAAACGGATCAATGCCTGCTACGATCTGTGCATCTGCATCCTCTTTTACGATCTGTGAGATCACCTGACCCATGTGTCCGCAGCAGCCGTGCATAATAATTTTTACCATTGTTTTTTCCTCGCTTTACATTCATGTAAGAATAATGCCTACGAATTGCTCCGTTACATAGTAACTCTGGCATTATCCATTATTCTGCCAGTTTGATGCCGAACTTTTTCATCTCTTCTGCCAGTTTTGCTGCATGTTCCTCTTCCATCTCGGAGAGCGGTCCGCGAAGCGGTCCGACCTCTTTTCCCATCAGATTGAGAGCTTTTTTGACCGGGATCGGATTTACTTCGCTGAACAGTGCATGGATCAAAGGCAGTGCCTTCAGCTGCAGATCACAGCTTTCTTTTACTTTTCCTTCATTATAAAGAGCAACAATGTCATGTGCTTCTTTTGGTGCTACATTGGAAAGTACAGAGATCACACCTTTTGCTCCAAGGGACATCATCGGCACGATCTGGTCATCGTTTCCGGAATACAGATCAATGCATCCGTCTGCCATCTGCATCAGAGTTGCAACCTGTGAAATATCTCCGCTTGCTTCTTTGATCGCCACAATATTTTCTACATTTTTTGCAAGATATACGGCTGTCTGCGGCTGGATGTTGCAGCCGGTTCTGCTCGGTACGTTATAGAGAACGATCGGCAGTTTTACAGACTCTGCGATTGCTGTATAGTGTGCGATCAGTCCGTTCTGTGTTGCTTTATTATAATACGGTGTTACCAGAAGAAGGGCATCTGCTCCTGCCTTCTCTGCCTCCTGGGAAAGGTAGATGGCAGTTGCTGTACAATTAGAACCGGTTCCGGCGATAACCGGGATTCTCTTTGCCACTTTTTCAACGGTATAGCGGATCACATCCAGATGTTCCTCATGTGTCAGTGTGGATGATTCTCCGGTTGTTCCGCAGATGATGATGGCATCTGTGCCGCCTGCGATCTGCTCTTCCAGAATCTCACTTAATTTTTCGTAGTTTACGTCTCCGTTTTCATGCATCGGTGTTACAATTGCCACACCTGCTCCTGTAAAAATAGCCATAGTCTTTCCTCCTAATCTGAACTGGCTGAAACGCTATAAAACTGATACTTGTACTGTAGAATGCACAGCGATCCTGTCGGGTAAATGTCAGTAAAGCCTGCCGGAACCATATGACAGATCCCAGGTGCATCTGACTTGAACAGAACAGCTTCTGTATCATAAAAGGGACAGACCCGAGCGATCAGGTCTGTCCCAAAGAATAAACAAATGATAAAAACTGTATTCTTTCAGATAGCGCCCCATCGTCATTCGATGACAGTCATAGAGTTCTTAGCTCCATGCCCAAGCTGCAAGCTTCAGGTGCAATCCAGCTTTCGGCGTTTTCCCCTTTTGGCCACCTTCGCCTGTACCTGAATACATCGGATGACTTACTCTTGAAACACGCAACCTCTATCAAACTTATACATGATATCGGGGTCAACAGATATTTGCCCCCTTTGATACTCAAACCGGTACGCACGTACTTCTCCGTGCAGACACTGATTTGTTTATAATCTTATCATTGTCAAAATATATTGTCAACTGCCGGGTTGACTTTTTTATCTCAGCGTAGAAGATTCCACTACTGTCCGCTGCTGTCCGCTTTATATGCTGTGACCATCTCCGTCACTTCGTCTGCATACTGCCAGATTTCTTTCGCCGGATAGATCCCGGTCAGGATCAGACTGGTATATTCTCCCTTTGCCTCAAACAGGGCACGCAGTTCTTCTGCTTCGATCACCCCTGCTTCCACAAGTCCCAGAACTTCATCCAGAATCAGCACATCACACTCTTCCGTGACCAGTACTTTTCTTGCAAAATTGAGTGCATTTTTGAGATTTTTGATCTCTTCTGCTTTTTCGGCATCCGGAAGATCTTCAAATGCCTCCTCTGCCTTCTGAAAACGGAACAGTTTAATCTCCGGCTCCAGACGCTGTACAAAACCAATTGCTTCTGCATTTCTTTCCTTCATGAACTGTATAATGATAACGCTTCTCCCCTGACTTGCTTCCTGTATCCCCTGTCCGATCGCTGCGGTGGTTTTCCCCTTTCCCTCGCCACAGTAAATATGTATAGAACCTTTATCCATTATGCACCTCGTTAAAAATTCAAGAATGTTTCACATATCTTTGAACAGTTATACACCATTTTTTTTAAAAAAGCAAGAATATCAGATCTCTGCTTCTCAGATATACTCTAATTTACTGACGGACACTTCATACGCCACTCTTTTCTGTGCTTCCTCTCCTTCTAATTTTTTCACATATTCACGGCTCTGGATACGTCCCCAGATCTGTACATGGCCACCGACTTCAAATCCCGCCGCAAATCTGGCATTTCTGCCCCAGCAGATGCATGGGATATAGTCCGATTTTCCATACGGCCGGTTCACTGCGATCAGCATATCTGCAATCTCTCTTCCAAGAGGTGTTTTCCGGTAAACCGGTGCTTTGCATATATAGCCATCCAGAAAAATCTGATTTGTCTTTGCTTTATCGGTCTCTTCTTCCACAAAGCTGACTTCTCTTGCAAATACAGAAAGTACCAGACGGTTTCTCTTTTCTTCATGCCGGTTGTATGAACGGAACTGACCGTTGATCTGGACATATTCTCCTCGATAATCTTTGCTTACGTCAATCAGGCGTTCCGATATCATAACCGGAATGCAGTCGGAACAGTCGCTCAGTCTCTTGACCAGTATGTCAGCCATATAAAAACCTTCCCCGAATACTTCGTGACTGAATACAAATGGTGACGCAACCTCTCCTATGATCGTTACCTGATTGTTTTCAATAATCTTATCTGCCATAAATAACAGTTCTCCCTTCCCTATGAAGCTCTTTTTGTATTTTCCGGTGTCTTCATCTGCAACACCGCATAGTTTTATATATTCTGCGGATGGTTTCAATATGTCTGTTTTCCGATTTTTCTTCAAAATTTTTTTAAATCCCTTGTAATCTGGGAAAAATGTGATAAACTCTGTAGTGGTTTAGATGCGAAAAACGAAAAACAACATATACAAAAGGAAGAGTGTATTATTTATGATTAGAGAAGATGTACGCAACATTGCCATTATCGCACACGTTGACCACGGCAAGACTACATTAGTAGATGAGCTGCTCAAGCAGAGCGGTGTGTTCAGAGCAAATCAGGAAGTAGCCGAACGTGTTATGGACAGCAACGATATTGAACGTGAACGCGGTATCACCATTTTATCCAAAAATACCGCCGTATTTTACAAGGACACAAAAATCAATATCATTGATACTCCGGGACATGCAGACTTCGGCGGTGAGGTGGAACGTGTACTGAAAATGGTAAACGGCGTTATCCTCGTGGTAGATGCTTTCGAGGGTGCCATGCCTCAGACAAAATTCGTTCTGCGTAAGGCACTGGATCTGGATCTGCCTGTTATTGTCTGTATCAACAAAATCGACCGTCCGGAAGCAAGACCAGATGAAGTCATCGATGAGATCCTGGAACTTTTTATGGATCTGGACGCTTCCGACGAACAGCTTGACTGCCCGTTTGTTTATGCTTCTGCAAAAGGCGGTTATGCAACTTTAAGTCTGGATGACGAGCCAAAAGACATGGTTCCGCTGTTCGAGACGATCTTAAATTATATTCCTGCTCCGCAGGGTGATGAAACTGCCGGAACTCAGGTTCTGATCAGTACCATCGACTACAATGAATACGTTGGACGTATCGGTGTCGGTAAAGTAGATAACGGAACCATCCGTGTCAACCAGGACTGCGTTCTTGTCAACCATCACGATCCGGACAAACAGAAAAAAGTAAAGATCAGTAAACTGTATGAGTTTGACGGTCTGAATAAAGTAGAAGTAAACGAAGCAACGATCGGTTCTATTGTAGCGATCTCCGGCATTGCTGACTTGCACATCGGTGATACGCTCTGCTCTCCGGATCACGTGGAAGCAATCCCATTCCAGAAGATCTCCGAGCCGACGATTGCCATGCATTTCATCGTAAACGACAGTCCGCTCGCCGGAAGAGACGGTAAATTTATCACTTCCCGCCACCTGCGTGACCGTCTGTTCAAAGAACTGAACACAGACGTCAGCCTGCGTGTAGAGGAAACCGAGACAACCGAATCTTTCAAGGTTTCCGGCCGTGGTGAGCTTCACCTCTCCGTACTGATCGAGAATATGCGTCGTGAAGGTTATGAATTTGCCGTAAGCAAAGCAGAAGTTCTGTACAAAACAGATGAACGTGGCAAGAAATTAGAGCCAATGGAGCTGGTTTATGTGGATGTTCCGGAAGAATTCTCCGGTACCGTTATCCAGAAGCTGTCTCTGAGAAAAGGTGAACTGCAGGGCATGAGCGTTGCCAGCAGCGGTTACACAAGACTGGAGTTCTGTATTCCTTCCCGTGGGCTGATCGGTTACCGTGGCGAATTTATGACCGATACAAAGGGTAATGGTATCATGAATACCATGTTTGACGGTTATGCACCTTATAAGGGAGATATCCAGTACCGCAAGCAGGGTTCTCTGATTGCATTCGAGGATGGCGAGTCCGTAACTTACGGTCTGTTCAGTGCTCAAGAGCGTGGTACCCTGTTCATCGGACCTGGTGAAAAAGTTTACTCCGGTATGGTCATCGGACAGAACGGTAAGGCAGAGGACATCGAGCTGAATGTCTGCAAGAGCAAACATCTGACCAACACCCGTGCTTCCGGATCTGACGATGCTCTGAAACTGACACCGCCTAAGATCTTAAGCCTGGAAGAAGCTCTGGACTTCATCGATACCGATGAACTTCTGGAAGTAACACCGAACCATCTGCGTATCCGTAAGAAAATTCTGGATCCGAAGCTGAGAAAGAGAGCTTCCTTTAAGAAGTAACAGCGGAGGTTTTCTTAATGTGCAAATGAACGCCATAGAAATGATTTTATAAAATATGACGCCATGATGATTCGAAAACAATCTCCTGACACGCTGCGTTTCCTGTTCGGTTCGCTCGCCTGTTAGCCGCCCTTCGCCTAAACTCGCCTCTTCGAGGCTCAGACAGCGGCTCTTTGGGGCGGCAGCATCGCAAACCTCACGACGGAAGCCTTGCTATCGTCAGAGCGATTTGTTTTCGGATTCATCATGGCTGTATTATTTTACGCACCATGTTTTACAATGCGCCTCGTCTGCACATTACTAAAAGCTCCTGGCTTGCCGGGAATCGCTTAAGCGGAACAGTACTTTCAGGCCAAATTACAAAACACGAAAAAACAGAGACACTGTAACGGTAGTAAA